>SXGT01538467.1_pt1 | contig 23182 bp, 20 predicted proteins | sample 3176221 | NCBI WGS metagenome assembly SXGT01 (sample SAMN11356862, study PRJNA531348) | freshwater metagenome | isolation source: freshwater sample F1-120 | place: China: Fuxian Lake, Yuxi | collected 2017-12-25
CGGAGCACGCCCCGCCTTTTACCCCTTCGGGTATCGCGAAGCGCGTTCCCTTGCGAGGCTGCGGATGCTTCCGAACGGCGACGTCTCGTACGTGGTGAAGAAGGTGGGGCGGGGTCGGGTCAAGCATCGGGGAATGACGCCGCTGGAGTTCTTGGCCCTCGCAGGGTGGCAAGGGTGAGCCGAGGTGCGCCCACAGGCCTGGACGAGGCACCTATTGGCCTTGGGCCGACCTGGTGAAGCGCACATTTGCGGTGGATATTTTGAGCTGCCCGAGGTGCGCTTTCCGTTTGCGGTTGGTGGCGGTGGTGACGGAGCCCGTGAACGTGGCGCGCTACCTTGCTGGAGCGAAAGAGGCCGGGGAGGCTGCCTGGGCCGAGGGGGCAGGCCGCCAGGTCTTGCTGCAAAAAATCCCTTGATTGACTTACGGTCCAGGCGCGGGCGTGGGCTCCTCGGAGGGAGAACGACGAAAGCGATCGAAGAAGCCCACGAGCACGTAGTCGCGGAGCGACGGGATCGTCCGGTAGTACCTGAACTTCTTGCCCCGATCGTACGCCTCGGTCGAATCGGAGAGCACCTCGACGATGACCGTCGGGTTGAGCAGCGTGTCGAGCTTGTCGTCCTCGAACTGCGGCTCACCGCAGACGACGACGGCATCGGGGTAGGTGTAGAGCCCGACGGCCGGGATCTTGACCCGAAGATCCGAGGGCGTGACGTCGCAGGGGCGGTCGCGGAGCGCATCGCGCAGCTCGCCCACGATGTTGCCGACGATCTTGTTGTGCGCAAAGCTCGCTCCGGCCATCGCGAAGATCTCGCCGCCCAAAAACTCGTGTTTGTCGGGCGCCGCGCGCTCCCAGGCGAGGTACTCGGCGGGCGTCCAGGTTCTCCTGCCGGCGGCCTCGGCGCTCATGATCGAAGTCTACACCCGCCCCGCGCTGCTGTACCTTCGGCCTTCCGCTCGGGTGCAGCTCGCAGCCGCTCTCGCCCGGCCATGAATCCATGCCCATCCCACGCTCACGCCCGTTGTCAAGGACGCCCTGCGTCGCACCATCCGCGCTCTCCGCGAGCGCCTGGAGATAGGCGTCCTCGCCGGACACCGCCTCCACGTGGGTGAGGCAGCTCACGGGCTGCGTCGCGCAGTGCACGAGGATCCCCAGAGTCGCAGCTCGGTGTCGAGCTCGCCCACGCAAGGCGCATCGTCGTCGACTCGGCGAGATTCGTATCCGGAAGGATGGCGAGGGTCCGCTGCGGCGCAGACCCCGCTCCTTTTGGCGAGAGCCCTTGTCGCCGCGGCGGAGGCTCGTCGACACGCGCGCCCCGCTTTGGCCCGTGCGAGCTCTTTTGAATTTTGTCGCCCGGTGGGACGAAGCGCCCGAGGGCGCCTTGGCTGGCCCTGGGCGAAAAATCGACCTGCCGGCGAAGAAAGTACGCAACGAATCGACCCGAACGGCCGACCGAGCGGACAACCGGAGGTGATGTCCATGAAGCGCATTCGTGTCGTTCCTGTCGCTCTTTTCACCGCGTGCCTCAGCGTCGTTGGCTGCAACGGGTCCACGCCCCCGGCACCGCTCGCGCAGGACCTCGCGGCGCAACTCCAAGCCGACACCGGAGTCGCCTGGACCGTGGACGCGGCGCCGAACGGCGGAGCCCCTCGCATCCTCGCCCCCGAGCACGCCATTCGCCTGGCGCCGGGCTCTGGCGAACAACAGACGCGAGCCTTCGTGGAGAGGTACGCGTCCCAGCTTCATGCATCGAGCGAGTCGGAGCTAAAGCTGGACCGCCGAGACATCAACGAGTCCGGGCTTGAGCACCTCCGGTTTCAGCAGGTCCTCCCTGGCACAGACGTTCCCGTCTTCGACGCCGTCACGGTCGCGAGCTTCGATTCGGCGGGCAATGCTCACCTGATCCTCCCTAACTTTCACGACGAGGTCACGAAGGTAGACCCGACCCCGAGCGCCACCGAAGACTCCGCCCTGAGCGCGGTGGCGGCGGACTGGAGTCCTCGTTGTGGCGTCCAAGGCGAAGGTGTAGTGATGACAAAGCCGCGGCTGGGTGTCCTCGCTCCTGATGGTGAGACGCCGCGCCTGGTGTACCGTGTTTCGATCGGATCCGAGTCTTCGTCCTGTGGCACCGAGACGGTCGACATCGACGCCAGAACAGGGGGTGTTGCAGCCCGCCACGTCGGTAGCGCTGGCGCGACGGACACCGCCGGGGGCGTCCGCTTCGCTGCCGGTCTGGATCCGGGTGACATGAAGACATTCAGCGTGACCGAGCTTCCCTTACCTGCACCACTCCCCTCGTCCGCCTACACGATGATCTCGGTGAGCCGCCCTACGGTCACCGCGTCAACCTACGACACCATGGGCGTGCCCATCATGACCCGCGAAAAGGGAAACTGGGACGATGGAAACGGCTCCGCGGTCGACGCCGTATTCCATGCCCAGAAGGCCTTTGAGTTCTTCCAGTCCGCCTTCGGGCGAAACGGACTGGATGGCTGGGGTCAGGGGGTCACGCTCATCGTCCACGACAACTCGAAACTGAACGGTTTTGGAAAGAACGCCTGCTACACAGGAGGGATCCCACGCTATGTCAGCGCATTGTCGGGTCTCTTCCTCACCCCGCGTATCATCATCGGCGACGGTGGCGGCAATATGCTGCCATTTTCGGCCTCGTACGACGTGATCGTCCACGAGCTTGCCCACGGCATCGTACGATATACCTCCGGGTTCATCTACGAAAACGAATCTGGAGCGCTCGACGAGTCCTTCGCCGACGTCATGGGGGCCTCGGCCGAGCAGGGCTCCCACCTCCGCGGATCCACGCAAAATTTCTTGATCGGCGAGGCGCTCCATAAAGCGGCCGTCGCCTTCCGCGACCTGGAGCATCCCCGCCGATACAACCAGCCCGACCACACAAGCGGTGAACGGTTCTGCGCCCCTGGAGAGGCTCCCAGTACCAAGCACAACGACAGCTGCTACGTTCACTCGAACTCTGGCATTCCAAACCGCGCATTTTCTCTTATGGTGGCCGGAGGAAAGCATGAGTCTTCCGTGTTCTCCGTGCGATCTCCGATAGGCTGGGTCACCGCCCGTAAGCTCTGGTACGATACATTCAGGGTGCTGGGACCTCGAGCGACATTTCGACAGGCGGCCTACGCACAGCTCATCGAAGCCAGGAGACTCGGAAAAGGCACCGAGGTGACGTGTGCATGGCTTGCGGTCGGCGTTCTCCAGGAGAACGAGGTCATTGGCGCCCGGACCCTCTGTACCGAGGTCCTTGAGCTCGAGAAACCCCAGCGGCCGACGGAAGGTTGCGGTGGGATCGACGACGGATACGCGTGCAACGAGGGAGCTCGCTACGCGGCCTACGTCTGCAAGCACGGCTCGATTGCCGGAGGCATCGTCTGCCCGGACGCCAGGATGACCTGCCGGCGCGCCAGCGCGAACGATCCGCGCGCGAGCGTCGACGCGAGCGGTCGCCTGGTATGCGAGTGACCATCCATCTCCCATGCCCAATCGTCATTGCCTCCCATTTGTCCGCGCCGCGCTCCAAGTCACCTGGGTGCTCTCCATCTTGGTCTGGCCTCGCGGTCTGGCTCCCAATGCGTTAAACCTTGTCCCCTGGATCCTGGTCGCGGTTTCCATGCTCGGCCTGGCCTTCGTCGCCGCGAGGTTCCTCGATATCCCGAGAGGCGCCGGTCGATCCTATGACGGGTATGCTCTACTCGGCTGTGACGTGGCTCTGGTCGTCATGGCGACCGGCACCGCGGTCCTCCTGGAGGTCCGCAACCCTCGAGATCAAGCGAACGTGCCTCCCACAAGCGCCGTCCTCGGCAGGTTTGGCATTCTCTACGACCCCTGCGAGCGAGGCAACAGGCGAGTCGTCTGCAGCGATGTGCGAGAGAGTAGTGCCTACGTCTGCGAGGGCGGCTTCACAGTGCGTGTCGTCCGCTGCCTGGACGCGCGCGGGCTGTGCGCCCACCCGAAAGGATCCGATGACGGCGCGCTTGACGAAGGCGAAAACCTTATCTGCGGGAGTTCACCATGAGACATCCGGATCTTCTCCGTTCACTGGCGCTCCTCGGATTGGGAGCCTGGGTGGTCACGGCCCGCCTGACCGGGGGCCCAGGCCTTCGTCCTCTCGTCTCCTGGATCACGCTGCTCCTTCTGCTCGCCGCGACGCTCCTTCCGCTAGGGATGCGGCTCCGAGCGCTTCGGGCACAGCGCCGGGCTCCTGCAGACGAACCCGATCTCCCGACCACCCCACACCGGCCCGCCGCGTCGGAGAGCGAGTGCGTCGACGTCTTGGCTGTCGAACCCCGCGTCGCGCGCATAGGCCACGTCGCCATCGACATACTTCTCCCTTTCCTGGCCATCGTGGCCTGGGTAGAAACGCATCACCGAGAGCCTCTCCTCGAGTTGAGGCCCGACCGCGACCTCCGATGCGTGATCGCCCCGTGCGGAGGGTGAGCCCTATTCACCGGCGGCGGGGACGGAGCGGAGATAAAAGTAGGCCCAGCTCCTCAGGGTCGTGAACCACTCGCCGGAGCGATGTCCCTCGAACAGATCGTCGATCACGGCCTCGGCTGGCTGGCCACGCGCTCGGCCAGTTCGAACTTGGTCATCGCGCGGCCTCGCCCTTCAGGTTTCGCTCGACGAGGGCCACGTGCCCAAAGCGGGACTCACGAGCGTTGAAGCGCAAGATATGGTTGTCGGTGGGCAGGCCGGACGGCACGGGGGCTGTGGACATGGATCCGTTGTCTTCGTCGAGCCGACTGGCAGCGTCTGTGGCTTCGCCACGTCGGCACACGGTGAGGTACGACCCTTGGACAGGACCCGACGGGGGACGCGGGGGTGCTGGCGACGGCACAGGCGAGCACGGCACGCGAGGTTGGCCCGGCCGAGGGCTCCACCGCAAGCGGCGTGACCGGCAGGAGGCCAGAGGGCTGTGCCCCGACGGGGCGCCTGGGCCAAGGCAAAAGTCAAATCGCGTCCGCGACGGGGCCATCGTCGAGACCTCTGTACCTTGACAAGGGAGGCAGGGTTTGACCTGCTGCTGTTCTGCCTGTCCAACCGGAGGAGGGAGAAGCCATGGGCGATCCATTCGATCGAAAAGACGTCGAGCTGCTGGAGAAGCACCTGAAGGCCATCGTCGCGGTCGAGTCGATGACCGTGCCGCTCTACCTGGCCACCGTCTACTCGTTCACCGAGGAGGCGCTCGGCTACAGCCCCGACGGCGGCGCCAGCTACCCGCTCTACTCCCTCCAGCAGCAGATGCTCTCGGTCGCGGTGCAGGAGATGTATCACCTGCAGCTCGCGTGCAACCTCTGCAACGCCTTCGGCGTCGAGCCCTTGATCCCCAGGTCCAGGCTGGAGGCCGGCGTCGATATCGTCGTTCCTCACATCGAGGAGGAGGGCAAGCCGATCGTCACCAGGATCGGCAACGTGGCCTCCGTCATCGGGGCGTTCATCGACATCGAGGAGCCGGCTGCGCCCCCCTTCGCAGAGCCAAACGCCAAGGTGCTCTACCGCTCGATCGCCGACCTCTACTCCGCGACGCTCAAGCTCCTGGACCGTTACATGAAGGCCTGGAGCTCCACGGCGATGGCGCTCGATCCCCACTTTACTCCGAACAACAAGCAGGTCGTCTACGCCACCTTCGCCAGCACCTACAGGTACAACGCGATCACCGCCAGGCCCCTGGTCGCCAAGGTCGCCAGCGCGATCACGGATCAGGGCGAGGGCAACGTGGTGGCGGCCGGCGTGGGTGGCCATTTCAACGCCAGCACCGAGGACGACGTGCTACCCGAAAACCAGCCGAAGGCCGGGACTCGCTTCGCCGCCTACGGCAAGGAGACTCACTACAAGCGCTTCGAGGAAGTGCAGGCCGCCCTCGCCTCGAGGGACTGGGAAAAGGTGATAGGCGGGCCGGTGTTCTATGAAGCAAAAGGCAAAAAATCGGCCGATCTGCCGGCCTGGGCCTCCGGCTATCCGGTGCTCGAAGAGGCGATGAGCACACTCTGGTCATACATCGTCGACCTGATGCAGGCAGGCTTTGGCAGCGGCCGCCTGGCCGAGGGGGCCTCCTTCGCTGGCGGGCCGACCTTCGGCGACGCGATGCTGTCGTTCAAGTATCTCACCCCGCAGATCTGGCAGTGGGGGCACGCCCCGTCCTTCCTCTACCGGACCGGCGTCACCCCGAGCGACGCCCAGCGAGCGATGGATCTGGTCGACCCCCTGTGCCTCTTCCACTGGGACGCGAGGACGGCGGAGGTCCGTGCCACCAGGCCGCGCAACGCCTGCCAGGGCCTGAACGAGTGCTCGGGCGGAGGCTGGGGCGGCATCGCCACCGAGAAGGGCAACGGCGCCTGCGCCACGGCCGATCTCCACACCTGCGGAGGCAACAACGGCTGCAAGCTCCAGGGAGGCTGCGGCTTCCTGATGTCGAGGAGCGGGGAGGCGTGCGGCGGAGGCCCGGCGGGCGAGCTTCTCCCGCCCTCGGAGGAGTGGATCCCCGGCTCCAACTCCTGCCACTACCAGGGTGGCTGCCAGACCCCGATGTCGACCAGGCAGGTGTTCAACCGCGCCGCGGGTCCGCAGTTCGCCGGGCAGACCGGCCCCGAGTGGACCCCGGAGGCCAAGGCCCAGCTGAACGCTCTGCGGGGCCAGGGGGTCTGGGATCGGGCCCGGCTCCTCTTCGCCAGGAGAATGCGGCTCGGCTCCTTGCCCGAGCCTACCTCTTCGAAGGTCGGGGTCCTGCTCTACGACGGGGCCGCGCGCCGCGCCGCCATCGCGCCCACGTCCAGGTGAGCGGGGCGGACAGGAGCCCGGTCGGGACCGAGCCCAGGCTGGGGTACCCTCACCTTGGCTTTGGCGTGGGTCTTCGTAGCCCGCATTTCCAGGAGGTGCTGGAGCGTGAGCCCGCCGTCGACTGGTTCGAGGCGATCTCGGAGAACTACATGGACTCCAGGGGGTTCTCCCGCCACGTGCTGGATCGCGTGGCGGAGCGCTACCCGGTGGTGCTTCACGGGGTGTCGCTGTCGATAGGCAGCGCCGATCCGCTCGATCTCGACTACCTGACCAGGCTGGGGCGCCTGGCGAGGGAGGTCTCTGCGGCCTGGGTGTCCGATCACCTGTGCTGGACGGGAACCCTCGGCAAAAATACCCATGATCTTCTCCCGATGCCGCTGGACGAGGACACGCTCCGCCACGTGGTCTCCCGCGTCCGCACCGCGCAGGACGTGCTCGAGCGCCGGCTGGTGCTTGAGAACCCGAGCAGCTACCTGACCTTCTCGGGCGACACCCTCGCGGAGTGGGAGTTCCTGGCTGCCCTGGCCGAGGAGGCCGACTGCGGAATTCTCCTCGACGTCAACAACGTCTACGTCTCCAGCGTGAACCATGGATTCGATCCGGTGGCCTATATCGAGGCTATCCCCGCCTCCAGGATCGTCCAGATTCACCTGGCGGGCCACACCCACTGCGGCACCCATATCCTGGATACCCACGACGGCCCCGTGAACGATAGAGTCTGGGAGCTCTACCGCCTGGCCTATGGCCGTACCCGGGGAGTATCGACGCTGGTCGAGTGGGACTCGCGCATCCCCCCGCTCTCGGCGCTTCACGCCGAGGTGCTGGAGGCCAGGCGCCAGGTGACCGAGGGCTCGGGGGGGGCCGAGGATCGGGGCCTCGATGCCGGGCGGGGAGAGGGGGCGCAGGAGCCCCGCGATCCGGGAGGGGCGCACCCGCCTGGCGCTGCCTGGGTGGAGCTGTCGTGAGCGCTCGCCCTCCGCTGGGCCGCGTTCAGCGGTGGATGCAGGCCGTGATCACCCACCCCGGCGGGGTGCGCCAGGGCGTCGCCTCGGAGGAGGCCAGGCGAGGGCTGGAGCTCGAGTCCGGCCAGATCGAGACCGTCGTCCGGCCTTCGGCCACACTCACCGGAGCCGAGCGGCTCGCGATCTACAGCCGCTCTTACCAGGCGAGGCTGCTCTCCTGCTTTCGATCCATGTTCCCCGGGCTCTGCCACGCGCTGGGCGAGGAGCTCCTTGGCCGCTTCGCGATGGACTACCTGGTGCGCCATCCGCCGACGAGCTTCACCCTGGGCGATCTGGCCAGGGACTTTCCTCGGCACCTCGAGGAGACCAGGCCCGACCGCGACGCGCCGCCTTCGGCACGCGAGCTCTGGCCTGATTTCATCATCGAGCTGGCGGCGCTGGAGCTCGCGATCTTCGAGGTCTCCGAGGGGCCCGGGCTGGAGGGGCGGCCCACGGTCTCGGCGGGCGAGGTCTTCGCGCTGCCAGGAAAGCGGCTGCTCCGGGCTCGCCTGGAGAGGGCCCCTTGCCTCAGGCTCTTCACGTGCCGCTGGCCCGTACGAGCCTACCTCATGGCGGTCCGGGCTGGCGCCTCGAAGGTGCTGCCCGAGCCCGCCACCACCTTCGTGGCCCTGTGCCGCTGCTCCTACCGGGTGTTCCTCCACGAGCTGGGCGAGCGGGAGCACGCGCTCCTCTCGGCCCTCGCCGGTCCCCTCACGGTGGGCGAGGCCCTGGAGCTCTCGGGGGGCGGGGAGAGCGCCGCCACGGTGAAGGACTGGCTCTGCGTGGGGGCCTCGAGGGGATTCTTTTCTGCTCTCTCGCATCCTCGCCCGCGCTGACGCGTCGCGGCTGGGCGCCTCCTCCAGAAAGTGGCGAACGCGACCATTAAAGCCGTTGCCTGAGCTTCCGCTCGCCGTGGACACTGTGGCGGGCGAGAGAGGGGTCGCTCGTTCTGTCCAACACCAGCAAGGAGGGCATCGATGGTCGCGAAGAGGGTGCCTGAGCCGACGGAACCCGCGGTCGGCGTCATCGAAGAGGCGCCCGAGAGCGAGAAGGAGCGCGCGAAGAAGCTCTTTTCCAACGTGAACGCTGACTCCGGTGTCTGGCGTCGCCTCGAGGGCTACGGCTGGTCCGAGCAGGTCGAAGCCGAGGGGTTCATCCACCTGGAGGAGTTCACCTCTCGAGGGCGAAGCAGGTAGCGTATCCCCATGGGGATCAAGCTTTCTCGTGGTGACAAGATAGGGGTGCTCACGTCCGGGGGCGACGCGCCCGGGATGAACGCGGCCCTCCGGGGAGCGGCCAGGGTGGGCGCGGAGCTGGGGCTCGAGATGATCGGGGTGCAGGACGGCTATGTGGGCCTCCTGGCGGGGCGCTTCGTGCCCCTGGATCTCCGGGTGCTCGACGAGGCTGCACGGAGAGGTGGGACGCTGCTCGGGACCGCGAGGAGCAAGGTGTTTCCAACGCCCGAGGGGCAAGCCAGGGCGAGGGAGGTGCTGGAGACAGCGGGCTTCGCGGCGCTGCTGGTCGTGGGGGGCAACGGCTCGCTCACGGGAGCCAGGGCGCTGGAGGGCGCCCCTGGCGCCAGGGGCCCGCTTCGCGTCGCAGGGATCCCGGCGTCCATCGACAACGATCTGGGCGGCACGTCGATGGCGATCGGCGTCGATACCGCGATGAACACCATCGTCGAGGCCTGCGATCGCATCTGCGACACCGCGACCGCGCACCGCCGCACCTTCCTGGTCGAGGTCATGGGGCGAGACTGCGGCTACCTGGCCATGACCGCCGGGATCGCCGCCGGGGCCGACAGCGTCCTGGTCAGGGAGACCGACAAGACCGACGAGGAGGTCATCGATCAGGTGTGCCGGATCGTGGAGCGCGCTTACACCGAGGGAGAGCACCGCCGCCGGGTCCTCATCCTCAAGTCCGAGGGCGTGAAGATCGCCACCAGCGCGCTCAAGGAGGCCGTCGATGCCCGCCTCTCCAGGGCCTTGCCCGACATCGACTCCCGTATCACCGTGCTGGGCCACGTGGTGCGAGGAGGCACGCCCTCGGCCTTCGATCGCCTCCTGGGGGCGAGGCTGGCCAACGCCGCCGTGAGAGCGCTGGAGGCCGGAGAGTCAGGCTTCATGGCAGGCTGGGTCGGTCCGGGGATCTCGACTCCCCCTTGCCTCTACGATCCCTACGTCGTGCTCGTCCCCCTGGACGAGATGCTCGAGGCGACCGACAAGCTCCACAGGGGGCTGTCGCCCCTCGCCCTGTGGCGCAAGCGCGTCTACCGGGAGGTCGAGTCGATCCTGGAGCGCTGAGCGGCGCCCGGGCTCAAGGCGCGAAGTGATCGAAGCCCTCGGGCTCGAGCGCCCGCAGCCCGTTCCGGGCCTCCAGCCACACCCCGCCCCCTCGCTCGATCCGACCCACCACGGAGAAGCCCTCGACGGGGGCGGGCGACGTGGCCAGGAGCGCATAGTCCTCGCCTCCGGCGAGGAGCAGCGAGAGGGCTTCGAGGCCGAGCGCCCGGGCGGCTGTTGCCAGGGGTTCTCCCGAGTGCGAGAGGAGGGCCTCCTCCGAGAGCACGGCCCGAACGAAGCTGGCCGAGGCGAGGCGAGAGAGGTCCAGAGAGAGCCCGTCCGAGACGTCGATCGCCGCCGTCGCCCGGCCTGCCAGGAGGCGTCCCTCGCCGACGCGAGCGGCCGGCCTCCTCCACGCCGCGACGGCCGGCGCCAGCGCCTCGTCGCCTCGATCCGCCATCAGCGCGCGGAGGCCCGCGGCGGCCAGGCCGAGCGGACCGGCCGCCAGGAGCAGGTCCCCGGGGGCCGCGCCGCCGCGGGTGAGAATGGAGGAGACCTTGCCGAGCAGCGTGGTGGTCACCGTGAGCGCCGAGCCAGCCGCGAGGTTTCCTCCCACCACGGGCGCGCCCACCCGAGCTGCAGCTTCTCGTTGTCCAAGGGCCAGCGCCTCCAGATCGTCCTCGCTCACCGAGGGGTCGAGGGTGAGTGACGAGAGGGTTGCCAGGGGCTCGGCGCCCATGGCCGCCAGATCGCTGGCCGCCGCCATGGTCGCCCGGAAGCCAAGGTCGAAGAAGGACAGCCACCCTCTCCGGAAGTGCACGTCCTCGACCTGGGCGTCGATCGTCCACACGAGCCGCGAGGTTGGATCCGCGAGGATCGCGGCGTCGTCCCCGATGCCCAGCTCGATCCTGGGATCGGCCGTGGCGAAGAGCCTGGCGAGGAGCTCGATGCGCTGGAGCTCGCTCCTCCGCGTCATGGAGGCAAGGCCTGGGGCTGGGCGCGGATCGCCAGGGAGGTGATCGACGGAACGCGGACGATGAACTGCGTCCCCACGGGGTGGTTGTTCTCGATGTGGATCGTGCCCTCGTGCCCCAGCACCAGCTTCTTCACGATGGAGAGGCCGAGGCCCGTCCCTCCGTACTCGCGCGTGGAGCCGGAGTCGACCTGGTAGAAGGAGTCGAAGACCTTCTCGCGCTCGGCCTCGCCTATGCCTATGCCCGTGTCGATCACGCGGATCTCGACGCAGGAGCTCAGCGGCGCGAGGAGGACATAGCCCTCGCCGGGCTCGGTGCTGGCGTCGGTCAGCACCCGCGAGCGGACGATGACCCTCCCGCCCTGCGGCGTGAATTTCACGGCGTTGTCCAGGAGGTTGGTGAACACCTGCCGGAGGCGCTCCGAGTCGCCACGGACCTCGCAGGGCACTCCGTCGAGGTCCAGCGAGAGCCTCACGCCCCGCTTCTGGGCGATGGGTGCGATCGTGCTCGCGGCGTCCCGGAGCACCGGGATCAGCTGGGTCGGCGCGAAGCGCAGCCGCATCGTCCCGCTCTCCAGCTTGCCGAAATCGAGCAGCCCCGACACGAGCGAGTAGAGCTGATCGCTCTTGGTGCGGATGCTGGCGATGAACTCGCTCTGCTGCGGCGAGAGCGGCCCTGCCAGGCCCTCTGCGAGCATCTCGCTGTAGCCCACGATCGCCGTGAGCGGGGTCCTGAGCTCGTGGCTCACGGAGGCGAGAAACTCGCTCTTCAGGCGATCGAGCTCCCGGAGCCTCGCGTGCGCCGCCTCGAGCTTGTCGTTCTTCTCCTTGAGCTCGCGGTAGCTCTCCCTCACGCTCCCCAGGTGCATCCGGCTGGTGAGCAGGGTCTTGTGCCCGCTGAAGAGAATGAGATCGAGCGAGCGCTTGAGGTGAGCCGCGATGCGCGCCACGGTGTCGGGGCTGGCGTGCGGCGAGCGCGCGAGGGCGAGGCGGAGCTTGGGCTGGGCAAACGCCCCGTCCAGAGCGACGAGGGCCGGCGGCACATCGGTCAGCGTGGGCGGCGCGAAGGGACCCAGGATGATCTTGCCCAGCCGGTGCCCGTCGTAGTCGATGCTCGCGATCCGGTACATCTGGCCGGTGACGCAGGGGTGCGTGGCCCCGCCGGACGGTCCGCACTCCAGGTTCTTGGCGGCGTTGACCGTGGCGCCGCACATCGTGCGCCCGGTGAGGGACTCGTTGACGAACGTGCAGACCTGCACGTCCGCCCTGGTGCCCGCCAGGAGCCCTCCCTCCGCCGTGAGGACGCGGATCGGGATGCCGAAGAGCGCCTGGAAGCTGGTGCAGAGCTCCTCCAACGCGCCTCGCTCGACGAGGTCCTCGAGGCGGGGCTCCGCGTTGAGGATCTCGTCGACCCTGGGCTGGCTGGGCTCCTTCACCGCGCTCCCTCGGCCCTGGAGGGGACCAGCCCTCCCGAGACCGCCCGCACGTCGCCGAGGTAGCCGAGCTTGAGCGCCGCCAGCGCGATGAACTCGTTGAGATCGAGCCCCACCTTGTTGGAGAGATCGTGCTCGGAGTCCAGGCGGAGCAAGGTCAGGTGCAGGAGCCCGAAGAACGACTCTCGCACACCGACCCCCGTGAGCGCGGTCGCGAAGAAGACAGGATCGCCCCCCTTCTTGGCGAGGGCCTCGAGCTCGACCTCGCTGCGGACGCCCTCCAGGTCTCGCTTGTTGAACTGGATCACCAGCGGGACGTCCCGGGGGGAGCGCCCCAGGCCCTTCAGGTTGTCACGGAGGTCCACGAAGGACCGGGCGTTCTCCTCGATCTGGCTGGAGCGCGAGTCGGCCACGAACGCCACGCCGTCGGTCCCCTGGAGCACGAGCCGGCGCGTCGAGGTGTGGAGCACCTGCCCGGGCACGGTGAAGATCTTGAGCTTCAGCGTGAGGCCGCCCCCCTGAGCGCGGACGGCGAGGGGTAGCATATCGAAGAAGAGCGTACGGTCGTCGCGGGTCTCCAGCGTCATGAGCCGACCTCGGGCGTCCTGGCTGGCGAAGTCGTGGAGGGCCTTCAGATTCGAAGTCTTTCCGCTCAGCGCTGGCCCATAATAAACAAGCTTTATGGTCACTTCTCTGGCGGCGAAGCTGAGCTGCACGAAATTTCCCTCGTCGATGAACGAGTCTATCAAAGAGGAAGCGAACAGGGACACAATCGCGTGGCCCGTGGCCCGTGGCCCGTGGCCCGTGGCTCCGCGCTCGGGCGCGGCGCGAGGAGGACTCCGTGCTCAAGGAAGGTGATCAGGCTCCCCCGTTCTCGCTCGAGAGCGACGCGGGCAAGCAAGTCTCGCTGGATGATTTTTCGGGCGTCACGCTCGTCGTCTACTTTTATCCAAAGGACGACACCCCGGGGTGCACGGTCGAGGCCAAGGAGTTCGCGGCGGCCGCGGCGGACATCTGCGCTGCAGGGGCGCGGGTGGTGGGCATCTCCAAGGACTCGGTCAAGAGCCACTGCCGGTTCCGCGACAAGTACGGGCTGAACTTCCCGCTCCTCTCGGATCCCGACCTGAAGGTCCACGAGGCCTTTGGCTCCTACGGCGAGAAGACGATGTACGGCAAGAAGGTCATGGGCACGATCCGGAGCACCTTCCTCGTCGAAGACGGGACGATCACCCGCGTCTGGCCGGGAGTGAAGGTGGCCGGGCACGTGGAGGCGGTCCTCGCGGCGCTCCGCGAGGAGCGGGCGCCCGGGGGGTCATCGAAGGCCCCTCCTGCCTCCAGGAAGCCCAGGGCCAAGGTCGTCAGGGCGGCCCTCGGGGCGGAGCCTGACCGAGCGCCCAAGAAGCCCGCGCGTTGACCGCCGACGTCCGCGATATCCCGGTGCTCTGGCTGTCCCTCGAGCCCTCTGGGAGCGCGGCGCGCGCCTCCCTCGAGGGCTGGGCGCGGGCGCGCGGGCTGCGCCTCGTCCTGCCCGGCGATGATCCTTCGCCCACGCTCGCTTACCCTGCTGACGTCGTCGCCACGATCGAGCAGGAGCTGATCCAGGCGAGAGAAGCCGTCACCGCGCAGGACACCGCCGCCGCCGAGCGGGCCCTGGCCCACGCCGAGGGGGAGCTCGCCCGTCACCCCGAGTTGCCCCAGGCCTCGTGGCTGCTCGCGGAGGTCGATCGGGCCCTGGCCGCTCGCTTCACGCGCCTGGCACCTCGCGATCCCGAGCGGGCCGCCGCTGCCTTTCGCGAGGCCCGAGGCCTCGACGGCGGTCGCTCGCCGGGTCTTGGCGAGGATGACCTGGGGGCCTCCCCCGTCGTCGAGGTCGACGTGGTCTGGGAGGATCCGAGCCGAGCCGCCGAGCTCCTCGTGGACGGCGTGGCCACTCGGCCCGGCAAGCTCCGCGTCGCGGAGGGGCGCCACCATCTGCTGCTCCTGGTCTCGGGCCGGCCGGTGTGGGCGGGCTGGCACGCCCTGGGCGAGGGCACGCGCCTCGTCGTCCCTTACAGGCGCGCGCCCTGCAGTCAGCAGGATTTTGAGCTCGTCGTCGCGGTCGACCGCGAGCTACGCGCCGGGAAGGTCATGTGCGGGGACTGGGTCGCCGCTCGCGCCGACGGGCGGGGTGCTCTGTCGGTCGCGCGCTGCCAGGGGGAGCGGTGCGCTCCGCTGGTCGAGTGGCGCACCTCGCCGACCTCCTGGCCAGCGCCGCCGGGCGCTGTCGACCGAAGCCGCTGGCCGGCGTGGGCGCCCTGGACGCTCGTCGGCGCGGCCCTCGTGACCGCCGTGGCCACGGGCCTCGTGGCCTCCGGCGCCCTCGAGACGGCCCCCACGAGCACGAGGTTCTCGTACGGCGGCGTGACGGTCCGTTGAAGGCTCCCGCGAGCCAGGATCGAAAAAATGGCGTTGCCCCGGGAAGAAAGGCGAGAAGCGACGTGTCCTTTTCAAGGAAGGCGGCGACGAACCCCGCCGGACGAGACCCACCCAAAGTCGGCCCGTTCACCCAAAATCTCCCTGAAAGGAGGCTCATCGAGACATGTCTCCGAGCCGGGCCGCCCGGCTCTCCCGTTTTCTCCTACGATTCCCCCGCGGGGGAGGTCAGGACCGTCCCCGGCGGTCTCTGCCCTCCCCCGTTCCTAATTTCGGGCGTCGTCGAGCAAGCCCGAGCTCCCGACGCCGAATCCGCAGACGGCCCGTTGCAGAGCCGGAGACCGATCGCTACGGTGAGGGCAGGGCAGCCGGCCGTCCATCGCCTCGAACCTACGAAGAGGTTCGCGCAGACATCACCGATGACCTGGGTCCTCCGAAAGGGAACGCAATCATGGCGCAAGCCCCCGAGCTCGACTTCAATAACTTCGTCAACCGAAAGAAGGGCGAGCGCGTCGGCGGCGGACCCGAATCTACCGGTCACGATTACGCCTATATCCTCGACCGGCAGACCCGCGCCGCCTTTGCCAGGGCCTACCCCGTGGAGCTCGCCGTCTCGGCGACCGTCCGGATGTTCAAGCAGGTCTGGCGGGGGCAGCTCCTGGGCAGCGCCGTGAAGGTGAGCGAGCGTCAGTTCTCGCGGATCCACAGCATCGCCAAGCAGTGCGCCGAAACCTTGCACATCGCTGTCCCACAGGTCTACCTCGTCTCCAATCCGACCCTCAACGCGGCCACCTACGGCACCAACGAGGAGTCTTTCATTCTTGTGCACTCCGCGCTCGCTCAGAGCTACTCCGACGAGGAGCTCCTCACCGTGATCGGCCACGAGTGCGGCCATATCCACAACTCCCACGTCGTCTACCTCACGGCGTTGAACTACCTCACGCAGATGGCGGGGGTCTTCGTCGCGTGGATCGTGGAGCCGGCGATCATGGCCCTCAAGGCCTGGTCGCGCCGCGCCGAGATCACGTGCGATCGCGCCGGCATGCTCTGCTCGAAGGACGTCGCGGTCGCCACTCGCTCCCTGGCCAAGCTCGTTGTCGGGTCCAACAAGCTCTACGAGGAGTTCAACATGGACGTCTTCCTCGAGCAGTACGACGAGGGCAAGGAGGGGTTGGGGCGGTACATGGAAGCCTTTGCCTCCCATCCCTTCCTGCCCAAGCGTGTCCTCGCGATGCGAACCTTCGCCGAGAGCGAGCTCTACAACAAGGCCGCCGGGCTGGGCACCACCGGTCTGTCCATGCAGGAGATCGACGATCGTGTCCGAGCTCTCCTGAAGGACGAGGCCTGAGCCTCTTTGCCATTACTTCCGACCTGCGAGGACCAACAAAGACATGATGCTCGAAGCGTTTTTCGAACGAAAAGACGAGGTCAGGAAGGCACTCTCCGCGCTCAGCCGCGTCGCCGAGACGCTCGGCGCCAGGAGCTTGAGAGAGCGGGTCGAGCGCGATCTGGTGAAGAAGCTCGAGGAGGACCGGTTCCACCTGGTCGTCGTCGGCGAGTTCAACCACGGTAAATCGAGCTTCGTGAACGCCCTCCTGGGCGAGAACGCCCTGGCCGTGGGGGTCACCCCGACGACCGCGGCCATCCACCACCTGAAGTACGCGGAGGTCCCCGAGGCGACGGTCGCCTACGCGTCAGGCCGGAGGGAGAGTATCCCCTTCGCCGATGCTCGCAAGTTCGCCGTCGGCGGCGGCGAGAGCACCGATCAGGTCGATTTTCTCGAGATCGGGTACCCCGCGACTCTGCTCAAGGAGCGGATCTTGCTCGTGGATACGCCAGGCGTGAACGACCTGTCGCTCCAGCGCGCGGACATCACCTACAGCTACATCCCTCGCGCCGACGCGGTGCTGTTTCTGCTGGACGCGGGGCAGATCCTGAAGGAGAGCGAGCGGGTCTTTCTCCAGGACAAGCTCCTCAAGGCCTCGAAAGACAAGATCGTCTTCGTCATCACGAAGTGGGACATCCTGTCCGAGGACGAGAAGAAGGAGGCGCTCGACTACGCGAGGGCGCAGCTGAAGAACCTGGTCAAGGATCCGGTCGTCTATCCCATCAGCGCGGAGACCTCGCTCGCAGGCAAGCCCGAGGAGAGCGGAATGCCCGAGCTCCTCCGCTACCTCACCACGTTCCTCGCCGAGGAGCGCGGACGCATCCTGCTCGACAACGCGCTGGGCGAGGGGCTCAACGTGGCCGCTCTCCTGGGGCGAGGCGTGGACGCGAGGCGCCGCTCCCTCTCCATGAAGACCGAGGAGATCTCTCGCCGGATCGCGCTACTCGAGCAGGATCTCGCGGGGCAGGCTGGCAACATCGAGCAGCGTCGCGCGAAGATCAGGGAGGAGATCTCCGGCATCAAGGTGGGGGCTCGCAAGGATCTGGATCGCTTCGTCGACGACACGATCCGCCAGCTCCCCAACGTGATCGACGCGGCCAAGCAGGAGGATCTCAAGCAGTACCTCCCCGCCTTCCTCGAGGACACCTTCAAGCAGTGGGCGGAGGCCGAGGCCAAGGAGATCGCGGCCAAGCTCGAGGAGCTGGCCGAGCGGACGATCGCCCTGGTGCGGGAGGACGCCAACGAGAGCACCAAGCGGGTCGCGCAGACGCTGGGCGCGGACGTCAAGCGCCTCGACGTCCAGATCGACACCTTCCGCTACGACGCGGGTATCGCGGCGCTCTTCGCCGTGGGTCTGGGTGTCATGTTCGTGAACATCCTCGTGGGCGGTCTGCTCACGATCGCCGCCCCTGTCCTCGCCCTGGTGCTCCGCGACCGGATCGATGCAGAATACAAGAAACGAGCCAAGGAGCAAGCGCCTGGCGTCGTACGCCAGGCCGCCGAGAAGGCGGCGCCCAAGCTCGACGAGATGATCGACGAGTTCGCCGCTCGCCTCGACGCCTGGGTGGTCAGCGCCGGCGAGGAGCTGCACCGCGAGATCCTCGAGGTGCTCTCGGCCACGCGCTCGGCCCGCGAGGCCGGCAACCGCACGGCCGCCGAGGCCCTGGCCGACGTGACGGCCCAGCAGAGCGCGCTCGACGAGGCCAAGGGCTCGGTGGAGCGCCTGCGCAGCGTCCTTTGGCAGCCCGCCGAAAAGGTCCGGGTGGCCGCCGAGCCCGCCCCGGCCCCCTCTCCGGCGAGCTGATTCGCGCCCTCACGTTCACGCGTTACCAGAAAATCTTCTCGTGTGCCGCGCCTTACTTCTTGTGGGGGTAGAGCCGGTGCCTGAGCGAGAACACCGTGCCCCCTGCAGCGAGGAGCAGGAGCACGAGGACGAAGAGCCATAGCCTCCCCCACGAGCGCCGAGGCTCCACGGGGAGCGGGCGCTGGGACGCCGTCTGCTGAGGGTTGGCCACAGGCTGCCATCCCCCGAAGCGAGGGCTCTCCTGGAGCACGACAGGCGCGGCCCCCTCGTGGTCGGCGCCCGGCGAGAGGGCGTCCGGCGGGCCTGTGGAGCCCGAAGGACGCACGGAGGGGGGGTCGCCGAGCACCTCCATGATGCTCTGGGCGATCTGGTTGGCGACGAACGGCCGATTGCTGGGGATCTTGTCCCTGGGAGGGAGCTGATCCCGGGCGAGCGCCAGGGTGCGCGGCGGTTCGGAGTCCGGCGAACGCAGGGCGGACGCCACGGTGCGAGGCGCCTCGGAGCGCGGTGAAGGCAAAGCAGACATGAGGGTGCGGGGCGCCTCGGAGGAGGGGGAAGGAGGGGCGAGCGCCAGGGTGCGAGACGGTCGCGAGTCCGTGGCTGCGGCGAAGCGCATGTCCACCCTCGTCGCCTCGTCGTCGATACCGGCGTCGTCCTGGTCCTCGGCCAGAGGGGGGAGGAACTCGCTCGAGGCCGCCGTGGGTCTGGCGGGAGCGCGCGCCCCCTCCGCGTCCAGCGTGGCCATCGCCTCGCTCGCCGCGGTCGACCGAGCCCGAGAGCGATCCTTCATGAAGGGGGCGGCGAACCGGGCGACCGAGGCGCTGTCGGTGGGATCGCCGAGAAGGGGGAGGGCGAGCGAGAGGGCGTGCTGCAGCTCCTCCGCGGTCCCGTAGCGCTCGTCCACGGAGGGCGCGAGCGCGCGCGCCACGATCTCCCGCACGGGCGCCGGCACCGCGGGCGGCAGATCGGCGGGCGCGCCGCCCTTGACGAGCCGCTGAAGAGAGGCGATCTCGCTGCCCCCCTCGTAGGGACCCTTCCCGCTGAAGAGCTCGAAGAGCACGGCCCCCAGCGCCCATACGTCGACGCGGCGGTCCACCTCCTTGGCTCGGGCTTGCTCGGGCGCCATGTACCTGACCTTGCCCTTCAGGTTGCCCGCTCGGGTCTCCTCGGCGAGGCGGTCCCTCGCCTTGGCGATGCCGAAATCGATGACGGCCGCGGTGCCCGTCGCCCGCACCAGGATGTTCTGGGGGGAGACGTCGCGGTGGACGACCCCCAGGAGCACCCCGCTGCGGTCGCGGAGCTCGTGAGCGGCGTGCAGGCCGGCGCAGGCGTCCGCCACGATGCGGAGCGCGACGCCCATGGGGAAAGGCTTGCCGGACTTCTTCACGGCCTGGGTGATGCGGGCGAGCGGCTCGCCGTCCACGTACTCCATCGCGATGTAGGGCGTGCCCTCGGCCTCGCCGGTGTCCAGGATGCGGGCGACGTTCGGGTGCTGGATGCCCGAGGCGATACGGGCCTCGTCCAGGAACATCTGCTGGAAGTTCTCGTCCATCGCGTACTGCGGGAGCAGCATCTTCGCGACGACGAGCTCGCCGAGCCTCGAGAGGGGGCGGGCGAGCCAGACGATGGCCATGCCCCCCTGGGCGATGGGGCAGAGCAGCTCGTACTGGCCGAGCCGCCTGCCAGGCCGTGCGCCGATTCGCTCGTCGGAGGTGGCCACGGAGGCAGTATTGCCCGACTCTCGCGCGCCGGGCTCGCGAATTCGTCAGGCGCGAAGCTCGACCCCTCGAAGGGGAATCGGGTTATTCTCGCGCCCGTGCCGGAAGACCCGCGCCCTCCTGTCGTGGCCCTTCGAGTGGTTCGCCCTTACGAGAGCGAGGCGGACTTCCTCCAGAACGAGCTCTTTACCATCACGCGATCCAGCGTCGTGCTCGTCGGAGCAGGCCCCAAGCCAGAGGGGGTGGTGCTGCGCTTCGAGGTGTCGCTCAGGTCGGGTGGGGTCCTCCTGCGAGGGGAGGGGAGGGTGATGGGCCACGGGCCCGTTCCACTCGGCCCGCTCGGCGACGAGAAGGGGCTGGCGCTCAGGTTCACCCGCCTCGACCCTCGCTCCAAGGCTCTCGTCGATAGGGCTGTCGCCATGAGGGATCCCGCCCGCAGCTCCCCGCCGGTCGCCGAGAGCGAGCCCGCGCTGCCGGTCGCCGAGAGCGAGCCCGCGCTCTTGGTCCTGCCCGAAATGGGGCTCTCGTCCGTGCCCGTGGGGCCCTCTCCCGATGATTCGCGCGAGGTCGACGAGCCCGAGGGGGTGCCGGAGTCCGTCGTGGAGCCTGCCCTGAATGAAGAGGCCGTGACCGCCAGGCTCCCGGTCGTGCCCGAGGGCTCCCCCGAACCTGCCGCGAAGGAAGATGCCGTGACCGCTCGCCCGCCGCCCATGACGGAGTCCACGTCTGGCCTCCGGGCGCAGGTGGATCGCGAGGCGCTCCTGTCGCGGCTGAGGGCGCGGCTGGACAGGCTGGGCGCCGAGGGGATCTCCCGTATCCTCTCGCGCAGCTGATCCCCCTGGTCTCGGATCGAGAGCATGGCCAGCTGAACAAGCTCCGAGCCCGGTGGTATAGAGCGCCATGGCCGACATCGCCCCGCTCACCCCCCTTCGCTACGATCTCCAGACCATCGCCCTCGAGCAGGTGGTCGCCCCACCCTACGACGTCATCTCTCCACCGGAGCGCGAGGAGCTGGAGGCCCGCCACCCGCACAACGTCGTCCGCCTCATCCTGCCCCAGGATCAGGGGGGCGAGGTCGGCTCGCGCTACGCCGCCGCCGCGGCCACCCTGGCCTCGATGCGCTCGGAGGGGGTGCTGCGCCGCGACGAGGAACCTGCATTCTACAGGTACGATCAGACCTTCACGCTGGGCGCGTCGGGGCTCACGGGCGGCGAGGCCGGCCCCGTGCGCCGGCGGGGCTTCCTGGCGGCCGTGCGCCTGGCCCCCTTCTCCGAGCGCGTCGTGCTCCCTCACGAGCGCACCCTCTCGGGGCCCAAGGAGGATCGCCTCAGGCTCTTTCGAGCGACGCGCACCAACCTGAGCCCTGGCTTCATGCTCTACCGGGACAAGGAGCGCTCGCTGGACGGCGCCCTGGAGACCGGGGTCCTGCTGTCCGAGTTCACGACGAGAGACGGCGTGGTCCACAGCCTCGCCAAGATCACGGACCCCGAGGCCATGAGGGCCATCAAGGCCAAGGTCAGCGAGAGTGCGCTGCTGATCGCCGACGGCCACCACCGCTACGAGACGGCGGTCCGCTACGCCGGCGAGGTGGCCGAGGCCAACCCGGGGGCGCCCCGGGACGCCGAGTTCCGTTATTTCATGGCCTTCCTCGCCAACGGCGACGATCCGGATCTGGTCGTCCTGCCGACCCACCGTCACGTCCACTCGCTCCCCTCGTTCTCCTTCGACGCGCTCCTCGAGAAGGCGAGCGCGCTGTTCGAGGTCACGCGCCTCCCCGAGGAGGCTCAGGCGAGCGACATGCTGCGGGAGCTCGCCCTCACTGGCGGCGCCGGTCGCGAACGGGGGACCCGCTTGGTGGCCTGCGCCCCCGATGGGCGGGCGGCCTTGCTCTCACTGAGGGAGGGCGCGGATCTCGCCGCTCACCCCGTGCTGGGAGCCCAGATCCCCGAGCTCCGGGCGACCGACGTGGCGATCCTCCACGGGGCGGTGCTCGAGGGCATGTGCGGGATCACGCGCGAGGCCCAGGCCGCGAAGACGAACCTCTACTATCCCCAGTCTGCGGAGAGCAGCCTCGAGGAGCTTCGCTCCGGCAAGGGCGACGTGTTGTTCCTCATGAACGCCACGCCCACCGAGCAGGTCCGACGGGTGGCGGAGGCGGGTGAGGTCATGCCCCAGAAGAGCACGTTCTTTTACCCGAAGGTGCTGACCGGCCTCGCCATTCACACGCTCGAGCCCGGTAGGAGCATGCGTACAATCGGTTGATTTGTGGACGAACACCAGGGAAGATCCCGAGGGTCTTACCAGCCTTCAGAGCGGGCGGCCCTTGCCGTCCTAGAGGTCAAGAGAGAGATGTCGGAAAAAAAAGGCCCCCCGCCCCCTCGCGACAAGGACGACGAGGCCGCGATCACCTTCGGCGCTGAGCTGCCTGTCCTTCCCATACGCAACGCCGTCCTGTTCCCGGGGGCCGTGGCGCCCTTCGACGTGGGGCGCGAGAAGTCCGTCGCCCTGGTGGAGGACGTGGACAACTTCCCCAGCCCGGTGATCGCCATCTTCGCCCAGAAGGATCCGTCCACCGACGATCCCGGGGCCGAGGATTTGCACGCGGTCGGCTGCGCCGCGCGTGTCCTCAAGGCGCTCAAGCATAGCTCCGGCAACTACTCCCTCATCCTCCAGGGGCTGGTGCGCATCCGGCTCGAGGACGTCACCCAGTCGGGGCCATACCTCAAGGCGAAGATCAGGCGCCTGGACGAGACGCCCACCGACGACGACGAGGCCGAGGCCCTCTCGATGAGCCTGCGCGACATCGCCAAGCAGGTCATCCAGCTCATGCCCGAGCTCCCCAGGGAGGCCGGCTCGCTCATCGACTCGATCCAGGCGCCCGGGGCCCTCGCGGATCTGGTCGCGGCCAACCTCGACGCTCCCGTGGAGGAGAAGGCCCAGCTCCTGGAGACGGTCGACGCCAAGGAGCGCATCAGGAAGGTGCTCAAGCTGCTCACCCGGCAGCTCGAGATCCTGAAGATGCGCGAGCGCATCAACTCCCAGATCAAGGAGGAGATGGGCAAAAACCAGCGGGAGTACGTGCTCCGCCAGCAGCTCAAGGCCATCAAGGAGGAGCTGGGCGAGGACGACGGCGACCAGGGAGATCTGGACGGCCTCGAGGACAGGATCGCCAAGGCCAACCTCACCGGAGAGGCCGAGCAGGTCGCCAAGAAGCAGATCAAGCGGCTCCGTAACATGCAGGTCGGCTCGGCCGAGTACACCGTCGTCCGGACCTACCTGGACTGGATCCTGGATGTTCCCTGGCACAACGCCACGCCGGACAACCTCGAGATCGCCGCTGTGCGCCGGGTCCTCGACGAGGACCAC
>SXGT01299617.1_pt1 | contig 23179 bp, 14 predicted proteins | sample 3176221 | NCBI WGS metagenome assembly SXGT01 (sample SAMN11356862, study PRJNA531348) | freshwater metagenome | isolation source: freshwater sample F1-120 | place: China: Fuxian Lake, Yuxi | collected 2017-12-25
AAATACTGGTTCTCGGTCAGCGACGAGGAGCAGGAACGCCGCTTTCACGATCGGGCCGGCAGCCCGGCGCGGCGCTGGAAGCTGAGCGACATGGACATCCAGTCACGCGAAAAATGGGTGGAATACTCCAAAGCCAAGGACGAGATGTTTCGCCACACCGATATCAAGCAGGCGCCGTGGTACACCGTCGAGGCGGACGACAAGCGGCAAGCGCGCCTCAACTGTATCGCGCATCTCTTGAGCATGGTCCCCTACCAGGACGTGACGCCGCCCCCCTTGAAGCTGTCGCCTCGCCAGCCCGCGGACGTCGCCTACGTGCGGCCGCCGAAGTCGGAGCAGAATCTCGTTCCGGACGTAGAGGTTTGACATATCCGCAATCTTTGCAGTTGGCGCTGGCGTTATTGGATGCCTTCGGCATGGCGCTGCGTTTGGTGCAGCGCAGCGATGAGTTCGCGGATCAGCGCGTGGCACACAGACAAGTCGTTCGGCAGCGGCGGCAGATCGTTGCCCGGCGAAGCCGAAGCGTCGGCCGGCGTCGGCGGGGAGTTGACAGTCGCGTTGGAACGCTTCGTGCTCATATAAGAATAAACACCGAACGATGAAATACGTATCGCTGAATTGTGCGAAAAGCAAAAAAAAAAGACGCGTCGAGATTCGACGCGTCGAGCTGGGGCGATGCTGGTTTAGGATCCCGCGCTCGCCGGCGGCCGCTGATAACGTTGGCGGCGCTTGACGCCATTCAAATCGATGCCGTCCAAGAGCATCGCCAACTCTGCGGGCCGAATTGCGAGGCCATGCGCGCCGACCTGGACGCGCTCGCCGTCCGCGGCCGGGAACACGAACGTGCCTTCTTCGAGCCGCTTGTACCAGATCGCCAGGCCGTCCGCGTCCCAGTACAAGAGCTTGAGCCGATCGCCGCGTCGGCTGCGAAAGACGAACAGATCGCCCGACAGCGGATCCTGGCCGAGCTGCTGCTCGACCAGACCGACGAGCGAATCGAAACTCTTGCGCATGTCCGTCGGGAGTGTAGTAGCGGATATGCCACAGCTTCGATTTCTTCCGAATCGCGCCGGGAAAACCAACGTTGACGCGCTTGCCCGTGGCGGGATCGACATGGTAAGCGGGACGGAAGATTTCGGCCATGATGCGTTTCCTTTCTCAGAGAAGGCCGGCCACCTCGGTAGGGTCTCTGAGTTCCCCACGTCGTCAGCGCGCCCAAAGCTACGATTCAAGTGATCATTCGACGCATCGTCTGGCAACTGACGCGGTCGGCAAACAAGTAGAGCTTCTTTTCCTTGATGCGGTTTTCCTTGTTGCCCCGGGCACAATACTCTTGCTCGTACAGCGTCTTGGCGTCGAACGCTTCGGAACTCAGCGATGTGACCACGAAGCGTGAATTTTCACCCTTGGTCAAATGCTCGGCCTTCCCGACGACGCGACGTTCTCGGCTCCAGGTCTTTTGGGTCTGGTAGGTGAAATCTTTGAACACGCGTGACGCTTCCTCGGTGGCCTCGACCTGGGTCTTGGCCTGATGCATTTCGCCGCCCTGAATCCGCTTCAAACGCGTGTTTTTCGCAAGCACGTAGAGAAAATCGACGCGGTGGTCTTCGCACCAACGCAGCAAATGTTCGCGGCAGAATCCACTATCACCACGAACCAAAATCTGCACGTTCGGCCACACCTGACGCAGATGGGCCACGAGGCGTTGCAAGTGTTTGAGCAGGCCGACCGGTTTATCGAGGTTCGATGGCCGCAACAGTGCCAAGAGCAGCCTCAAGAGCCCGGAAGAACCGGAAGACAAGCTGCGAAAGCAATTGACCACTCCCACGCCCGGCGAATTCTGTATGACACCCGTGTTGTAAATTCCTTGACAGACCCGCCATCGCGCGCGATAATCCGGCGTTGGCGATACGGATTTTGAAGTGAGATTCTCTGACCAGTCGTCTGCAACTTGTAGCAAGAAAAATGGGGGGAGACCATGTTGACACTGGGGTGCGATCAACACCGCTTGTGCGATCGCATGCCGCGGCGTGCTTTCCTGAAGATAGGCGCCCTGGGCGGCCTGATGTTGGCCGACGTGCTCCGCCTCGAGGCTGAGCAGCCGCCGGCTCGCACGAACCGCAAGTCGGTGATCTTGATTTTCCTGGAAGGAGGCGCCAGCCACCTCGATACTTATGATCTCAAGCCCGCGGCGCCCGCCGAATATCGCGGCGAGTACAGCCCCATCCGCACCAGCGTGCCCGGGTTCGAAATGTGTGAGCTCATGCCCCGGCAGGCGGAAATCGCGCAACATCTGAGCGTGCTGCGCGGCGTGCGTGCGGCTTCCCCCGATCACGTCTACGACGAAGTGTTTACCGCGTTCCCCAGAGGAACACGGCGGCCCGCCTTCGGTTCGTTGGTGAGCCGTTTCAGCTCGGCGCCCGCCTCGGGGCTGCCGGCTTACGTCGGCCTCAGTCGTCCCTTGGCGGCCGAGCAGCCGTTGTATGCCGGCGCCAGGCACGCACCGTTTCGGCTCCGTCAAGAGGCCATCGCCGACCTGGGCCGCTCGGTGCCCTTGTCCGATCTTCAGGACCGCAGGGCATTGCTGCAAGGCTTCGACACGTTGCGGCGCGATCTTGACGACGGCGCCATGGCCGCCATGGACCAGTACACCGCGCGCGCCTTCGACATTCTCACGGCCGACAGGACCCGCGAAGCGTTCGATCTTGACCAGGAACCCGACCGAGTTCGCGCAAGCTACCCCACGGGCATCGACTACACGCCCTACTCGCGTCCATCCACCTGGAATGCGAGCAATCTGTTATTGGCCCGCCGTCTGGTCGAACGAGGCGTCCGCGTGGTGACCACATGGCTTAGCTCCTGGGACCAGCATGAGCGTCTCTTCCGAGCCATGGATGGGATGCTCCCCTTGCTCGATCGGAGCATTGCTGCCCTGGTGACCGACCTCCGCGAGCGCGGGCTGGATCAGGATGTGGCCGTGGTCGTCATGGGCGAGTTCGGCCGGACGCCCAGGATCAACAACAACGCTGGTCGGGATCACTGGAACGAAGCCGGCTGCGTGCTGCTGGCGGGCGGCGGCCTGCGCATGGGACAAGTCATCGGCTCTACCGACAGGCGCGGCGAACGCTCGCGCGGCCAGCCGATCCGCTATCAGAACATCTTCGCCACGCTATACCATATTTTGGGGATCGACCCAGCGCAGACGCTCCCCGACATGGGCCGACCCCTGCCATTGCTCGAAGACCGTACGCCGATTGCGGAGTTGGTTTAGGCGATGGGGCAGCGATATTCTTCCAGATGAGACGGTTAGAGATCAGGGGCGGTCATGCTGCACGGTCTGCGGCATCGGGGTATTGCGCACGCTCTGGCAAGCACCCCGGCGGCGAAACGCTGCCCCATCCATTTGCCCAGTTCCTGCGCCGCCTTGGGCTGCGCGACGGTTCAAACTACTTGCCGGCGCGCTCGCGCACGCTGAGGACATACGTCCCGGTGCTGCCGTCGAAGCTGGTGACGATGAGACGGTACGTGGCGGTCTCGGCCGGGATGAAGACCAGGAAGGAGTTCAGGTCGCCACCGGAGTCGTCATCGCGGGTCAGTTCCTTGCGCTCGGCGTCTTCGAGACGCAGGAACGGGTCAAACTTGCCGCCGCCGACTCGGTCCAGGGCGACGGCGTAGCGTTTGCCTGCCGTCAGTTTGATCTCGTGGACCTGGCTCGGTGATTCCTTCAGCGCGCGGTCTTTCGGATCGGTCGTGAGCAAATCGGCTTTCATTTCCAGTACCAGCTTGCCAGTGTCCGCGTCGATCTCGGCAAGAAGCTTGGTGAAGTCGGCGTTCTTGCGAAACGGCTCAAAGTCACGGTGCGTCTCGAGCTGTTTGCGGTTGACAGGCAGATCAAAGCAGCCGCTGGCACGCGCTGCGTGGAGCAATTTCAGCGCCTGCTCGGTATGCTTTGCGGGCAGCGCGTCTGCCACGCCGGCCATGTAGCCGTGAGCACGGGCGGCAGCGAATTGCGCTTCCCCCAACGCGTCCTTCAGACCGGCGAGGTACTCGGTCGTAGCGGCGGCATCATCGAGCTTTTTCATGCGCGCCAGTTCCTTGGCCCGCAGCAGAAGAAGTTCACGCGTGGTTTCGGGCGGGTATTTCAATGCCGTGTTCAGGTCAGCCACAGCTTCCTCGACGCGCCGGCAGACCGCGACACGGTATTCGAGGAATTGGGGCCAGCCGGCGTAGATGGTACCCTTGAGCATGCCGAGTTTCTGTGGTCCCTCAAGCACCTTGAGGGCCTCGGCGAAGGATTCCCGCGCCTGGGTATGATCAGGCAGCTCAACTGCGGTCGTTGCCAGCTTGAAATGGAAGACCGCAAGAGCCGCCTGCGCCGTGAGATCCTTGGGATCGGCATCGGCCCGCTTCTTGAAGATGGCCAGGCTGTCCTGGTAATAGCCCTGCGCCGCTTGCGTCTGGCCGAGCCGAAGGCTCACGTCGCCGAGATTGTTGAAGGAAATGGCCAGGTCGCGCTGGGCCTGAATGTCCTTGGGATCGGCGTCGGCCAGCTTCTTGCGGATGGCCACGCTGTCCTGGTAATAGCCCTGCGCCGCTGGCGCCTGGCCGAGCTGGAGGCTCACGTCGCCGAGCTTGGTGAAGGAAACGGACAGGTCGCGCTGGGCCTGACTGTCCTTGGGATCGGCGTCGGCCCGCTTCTTGTCGATGGCCAGGCTGTCCTGGTAATAGCCCTGCGCCGCTGGCGCCTGGCCGAGCTGGAGGCTCACGTTGCCGAGCTTGGTGAAGGAAATGGCCAGGTCGCGCTGGGCCTGAATGTCCTTGGGATCGGCGTCGGCCAGCTTCTTGCCGATGGCCAGGCTGTCCTGGTAATAGCCCTGCGCCGCTGGCGACTGGCCGAGCCGAAGGCTCACGTCGCCGAGATTGTTGAAGGAAATGGCCAGGTCGCGCTGGGCCTGAATGTCCTTGGGATCGGCGTCGGCCAGCTTCTTGTGGATGGCCAGGCTGTCCTGGTAATAGCCCTGCGCCGCTGGCACCTGGCCGAGCTGGAGGCTCACGTCGCCGAGCTTGGTGAAGGAAACGGACAGGTCGCGCTGGGCTTTACTGTCCTTGGGATCGTCGTCGGCCCGCTTCTTGCCGATGGCCAGGCTGTCCTGGAAATAGCCTTTCGCCGTTTGCACCTGGCCGAGCTGGAGGCTCACGTCGCCGAGTTTGTTGAAGGAAATGGCCAAGTCACGCTGCGCCTGGCTGTCTTCGGATTCGACGTCGACCCGTTGGGCGGCGATCGCGTGCGCTCGCTCGTACTGCTTGTGCGCCTGTTCAACGCCTGCCCCCGCGAGATTCAGGAACAGGTCGCCCAACTCGAAATGGGCCCAGACCGTGTGGTGATCGATCGCCTTGCTGTTGTCGGCGCTGCGGGCCACCTTTTTGAGGCCTTCGAGCGCCTTGTCGAGCAGCTTTTGCCGTAGCTCCTGCATGGCCGGCTTGTTCTTGAGCTGCACGTCGATGTCATCGACCACCAGCCGCAGCGTTTGCAAGGCGAGAGTGCGCTGCTCGGCGGCGAGCTTTTCGTTTGTTTGAGCTTCCTGGCGGGCGGCGGTTTCGGCGGCAACCGATTTCTTGAGGTCGTCGTTGGCCTTGCCGATGGCCGCGTTGGCATCTTTCAGCGCGGTGTTCTTGGCGGCAATCGTCGTGTTGGCGCTCTCCATCTCGGCGTTCTTGGCGCCAAGCACCACGGCCAGGGCGGCCAGGCTGACCACGCCGACCAGCACCGCGGCGGCGATGCCCGACACCGCGGCAGGGTGCTTACGCATCCAGCGGCGGGCGCGAACCAGCACCGGCTCCGGCGCGGCGCTCACCGGTTCGTCCGCCAGCCATTTTTCGACATCGTCCGCCAGCGCTTTCGGCGTCGCGTAACGGTCGCCCGGATTCAGCGCGATGGCCTTCAGGCAGATTGCTTCAAGGGCCGGACTGACGGCGGGCTTGTGCTGGCGCGGGCGGCGGATGTCGCCCGACTGCACCTTTTTCAGGACGACACCGATGTCGCGGTCCTCGATTGATGGCTTGCCAGTGAGCAGGACGTAGAGCGTGGCGCCGAGGCTGTAAACGTCGCTGGCAGGGCCGAGCTGGTCGAGGCGGCCGGCGGCCTGTTCGGGGCTCATGTAGGCGGGAGTGCCGATGGTGGAGCCGGCGATGGTTTCGGCGCTGCCGCTGGCGCTGGCGGGGCGCAAGGGGGACTCGGCGCCCCCTCGCTGGAGCTCGGGATCGGGCTTGGTCGTTGCTTTGGCGAGGCCCCAATCGACCACCAGCGTCTCGCCGTATCGGCCGAGCATGATGTTGCCGGGCTTGAGATCGCGGTGGAGGACGCCGCGGTCGTGGGCGTATTGCATGGCCTGGCAAACATCAATGAAACGGCCCAGGAGCTTGCGGAATTCCAGCTGGCGTTCACCCTCACCCCCGGCCCCTCTCCCTCGGGGAGAGGGGGGAGGATTGTGGAATTTCTCGATTGCATCTTGCAGGCTGTCGCCGCGGATGAAACGCATGGCGTAGAATGGGCGGCCGTCGGCGTATTGGCCGAGACCATAGACCGGCACGATGCCCGGATGTTCGAGGCCGCCGGTGATCTCGGCTTCGAGCATGAATCTTGCCCGGCTCTCCTGGTTGTCGGCGTGGCGGTCCTGGATTTCCTTGAGGGCGACTTCGCGGTGCAGTTCCTCGTCGTGGGCGACGAAGACCTCGCCGAGGCCGCCCTTGGCGTGCGGGCGCAAGATGCGAAAACGCTGTCCGGTTGCCGTGGGCGCGCCGATCGAGACGGTGGCGTACAGGTCGTCGAGTTCCGCCGCCGCGCCCCCGGCCTCTCGTTCTTTGGCGGGAGAAGAAAGAGCAATCATGCTGGCCTGTACGTCGGGATCGGCGATTTGTTCCAGGTGCTTCTTGACGGAGCCGACAGACGAGACCGCAGCCAGACTTTGCTGCGGATCGTTGCCGTGCAGCGCGAGATGCTTTTGCACCAGTGCTTCCAGCAAGGCGTGCGTTTCACTCGTCAGCGCGTTCTGCTCAAGAAGAATCTGGCCGAGCGGCCTGGCCTTCTTGAGAACCCAGGCGTGCATGGCGTTGACCAGCGCGTCGCGGCTGATGAAGTCCATCTGCACGGCGAGAATGCCGAACAGCAGATTGCGATCCGAGGCTTCGCGGGGCATGGGTCGACCTCCGGTTGCGGAGCTGTGAGATTTGCCTTTAGCGCCCAGCAATGGTATTCGCGGCATAACAAGAACGCAAGGAAAAAGCCGATTCTGTCATGACGCAATAGAAATGTCCTCATTTTGGCTGCATTTGAAATGTCCACATACATTTCCCTATGCCTTCTTTTTGAAGCCCTTGCGGTACTTGGTTGGGGATCTCATTAATTTTCGTTGCATCCGGACATAAAGCGGGTAAAGTAGCAAGGATAGCCACTGCCTTGAATTCCGCGTTTCTACCGACCCGCTTGAGGCCAGCAACACTCCGCACGGCCATGAATGAAACAATAACGCCCCCCACATACCAGTAAGCGGCACGTTTGAAGGCCGCTCTGGCTCCGTTGTGACAAACCCGCCTGTCAGTGATAAAGGGAAAAAGAGGCTTCCATGAAACCACCCGTGAGATGTCAAGGCCCGGTGGGCCTTTCCCGGCGTAATATGCTGCAAATCGGAGCCATCGGCGCCCTGAATCTGGCACTGCCCCAGGTGCTGGCTGCTGGCGAACGATTGTCGCAGCGTGGCATGACTCCGAAGGCGGATTCGTGCATTCTCGTGTTCCTGAATGGCGGCCCCAGCCATCTGGATATGTGGGACATGAAACCGGATTTGCCGCAGGAAATGCGCAGTGAATTTCAGCCCATTGCCACCTCGGTTCCAGGCGTTCAGGTTTGCGAGCACTTGCCAAAGCTCGCGCGGTTGATGTCTCGTTGCACGCTCGTGCGTTCCGTTCACCACGACCAGGTGGCACATGCGCCCGCCGTTTACACCGCTCTCACCGGCATCAGGAGCAATGTGCGCGCCGGTATCGTTGGCGCCAAAGCCACCGACCATCCCGCGATCGGTTCGGTCGTCGGCCACGTTCGTCCGCCGAGTTCTCAGATCACGCCGTATGTCTTGTTGCCCCACCTGACAGCGGAGGGCGCCGGGGGCCCGCCACAGCCTGGGTTCCTGGGCGGCTGGTTGGGCCGAACGAATGATCCTTTCCTCGTACTGCAAAACGGGGGCGGACTCAACCTGCCCACGCTCTCTCCCGGCCTGGGCATGACCTTGGAGCGTGTTGAGGGACGCAGGCAGTTACTGACCGGGCTAAATCAAACGGGCGTTTCCGTCCGCGCCGGCCAGGCTCAGGAGATGGAGCGCCTGCAAGGGAGGGCTTGCGACCTTCTCACCTCCTCGGCGGCACAGCGAGCTTTTCAACTGGATCAGGAACCGATGCAGTTGCGCGACGCCTACGGCCGTAACATCTACGGCCAAAGTATGCTGCTGGCCCGCCGCCTGGTGGAAGCCGGCACTCGGCTCACGTGCATTTCCTGGGCACCCGATGCGAACGCGACGTGGGACACCCATGGCGGCAACTTTGTCAAACTCCGGAATCAACTGCTGCCGCCTTTCGATGCCGCCATCTCCAGTCTGTTGAGCGACCTGACGGATCGCGGCCTTCTGGAACGTACGCTGGTGGTCGTCATGGGGGAAATCGGCCGCACGCCCCGAATCAACAACGGCGCGGGCCGGGATCACTGGGAGTTCTGCTATTCCGTCATGCTGGCCGGTGGCGGGACCAAGGGCGGCTTTACCTACGGGTCCAGTGATCGCCGGGGCGCCTATCCCAACAGTTGTCCGGTCACCGCCAGCGACATCGTCGCCACGATCTACCATGGGCTGGGGATTCCCGCCGACCTGGACATCCACGATCGTCAGAATCGCCCCGTTTTGTTGATGCCGGAAGGCTCCCCGGTTCGGGCCGTGTTCGCATGACAAACCATATACGCCTGCCACACCCATGTGAATTGGGCAGGGAAAATACCGGCGTAACGAAAAGCAGGTGGAAGTCATGGTACTGAGGGTTGTTGCGTTTCTGGCAGCGCCCGTGGTGATTCACGCCGGCGCTTGCCATGCGGGGTGACGTTTTATGAGTCGGACGCTTTCTCGTTGTCTGGCCTTCTTAGCGGCATTGCTCGCCATGACGGGGCCATTGTCCGCTCAGGAGAAAGGGAAATCTCCCTTGGCCGCGCAGTACGGCAGCGCGATCCGGCCTCTTCTGACCAAGTATTGCGGTTCGTGCCACGGAGCGACCAAACCCAAAGGCGGGCTTGACCTGGCGTCACGCAACGGCACAGAGAAGCCCGATCACTGGAAGGATACCTGGGAACGCCTGCGCAGCCGGCACATGCCGCCTTCGGGCAAGCCGCAACCGACCGCGACCGAGCGGGAGAAGCTGCTGGCATGGATCGAGAGCGTATTCGCCAATGCGACGCTGGCCGGCCATGCCGACCCGGGGCCGTTGCGTCCGCGCCGGCTGAACGTGCGCGAGTATGCGAATACGATTCGCGATCTGTTTGTCACGGGCGCCCGATCGTCGGTGCGCAATACCTCCTTCGCGCCGCTCAAGGATGGCCGCATCAGCATGTATCGCATGTTTCCGCCGCCGGAGCATCCCACGCAATTCGTCGTTCGCTTCTTGCCGCAGGACACCAATGACGGCGGTTTTGACACGATTGCCGAGGGGCTCTCTATCCCCCCATTCCATGTCGAGAAGCACCTGCGCGCGACCAAGGTTCTTCTCGAAGACATGGTCACCCTCAATGTCAAACGACCTGGTTCCTATCAATGGCCGCTCTATGCAAGCGTGTTGAAGTTGGAGAAAGGCCCACATCCGAAGGGGATGACCCAACGGCAAGCGGTCGCCGCTTTTCTGAAGGATTTCGCCAGTCGGGCCTTTCGGCGGCCGGTGCTGACGGAAGAAGCGGAAAGGTACGCCAAGCTCTTCGATCAGGCCCAGGTCAAAGGCGAAGACTTCGAATCGTCGATGCGGATGCCGCTCCAGGCCATTTTGGTTGCACCCGGCTTTACTCTGCTGTGGAGCGACCCGGGACAGGCGAACGCGGACATGCCGGTTCGCGCCCTGAACGACCATGAAATCGCGACCCGGCTCTCGTACTTCCTTTGGAGCACGATGCCGGATCAGGAACTCGTCAAACTCGCCGACAAGGGGCAGCTACGCGACGAGAAAGTTTTCGACACGCAGGTTCGCCGCATGATGGGCGACTGGCGCTCGCGCGACGGCCTGCTCCTGGGGTTCCTCATGCAATGGCTGCAGCTCGACCGGCTCGATCGCGCCGCTCCCGATGCCGAGAAGTACCCCGCGTATTTCAAGAACAACCTCGGCGATTTGATGAAGCAGGAACTGATGCTCTTCGCCGACGCCATCGTCGTGGAAGACCGCAGCATCCTGGAGTTCATTGACGCCGACTGGGGATTCCTTTGTTACCCTCTGGCGGAGCACTATGGCGTCGGCGATTTTCCCGGCAAGAAGACGACCAGCGACGAGCCCCCCTGGTATCGCGTCAAGTATGCGGACAAGCGGCGCGGCGGCGTCCTGACGATGGGCAAAGTGCTGACCGGCACGTCGCAACCGCTCCGGACGAGCCCGGTGCATCGCGGCAAGTGGATACTGGAGACCATCCTGGGAACGCCGCCGCCCCCGCCGCCTCCGGAAGTGGACAACGTTCTCAAAGAGGAACCGGATGGCAAGAAAAAGCTGACCGTGCCGCAGCTCATGGCCCGGCATCGCGACAACCCGTCTTGCTTCGCGTGCCACCAGTTGATCGATCCGCTTGGGATAGCCTTCGAGAGCTTCGACCCGACCGGCAAATGGCGCGACAAGGACCAGGATCAACCGATCGACACGCGCGCCGAGCTGGTGGACGGCACGAAGTTCAACGGCATCGCGGAACTCAAAGCAGTGCTTGTCTCTCGCAAGGAAGAATTCACTCGCGGTTTCGTGGAAAAGATGCTAACCTACGCTCTGGGCCGACAGTTGGATTACTACGACGTCGCGACCGTGAATCGCATCACACAGGCCGTGAAGGACGACGGCTACCGGTTTTCACGGGTCGTGATCGAGGTTGCCAAGAGCTACCCGTTCCGCAATTGCCGGGCGAATGATACGAAATTGAAATGACCAATTGCGACGCGAAGCGTCGCACCACAATGTGGCACGACGCTCCGCGTCGTGAATAAAAAGGGGGGGAATCATGCCCAAGGGTGAGCCAATCACGCGGCGAACGGTGCTTCAAGGGTTGGGGGCGGCTGTCGCACTGCCCTGGCTGGAAGCGATGACGCCCGCTCAGGAACCTGTCAATCGGAATCCCTTGCGCACCATCTTCCTTTATCATCCTCTCGGCGCTGAAACGACCGCCTGGAAGGGAGTGACCGGTGCAGGCAGGGACATGCGGCTTACACCAACCCTTCGGCCTCTGGAGCGATTCAAAGAGAAGCTGCTTATTCTGGACGGGTTGAACGGCCGGCGGCATCCGACTTCGGGCCATAATCGCTCCGCCTGTCTGTGGCTGAGCAGCGCCGCGCCGGGCCGCCGCGACACCTGGGGCGCCGAGACGGATGCGACGCTCGATCAAGTGCTGGCGCCGCGGTTGAGCCGCGGCGCCCGGCAGCAATCGCTCGAACTGAGCTGCACCACCGTCGGCAACTTGATGCACGCGATGAATCTGTCCTGGCGCGGCCCCGGCGCGCCGGTGGGCGCCGAGAGCCGGCCGCGCGACGTCTTCGCCCGGATGTTCGGCGATGCCCAGCAAGACCAGCGGCACGCGAGCATCCTCGACATTGTCGGCGAGGACGCGCGCCATTTGCGTTCGCGCGTCGGGAATGCCGACCAGGGTCGGCTCGATGAATATCTCGAATCGGTGCGCTCGCTGGAACGGCGCATCGCGGCGTCCCGTAACGACACAAATCGCCAACCGGCGCCTCCCCTCAATGTGCCCGAACTGATGCCGGAAAGCTTGCGCGACCACGTCCGGCTCATGCTCGATCTGCTGGTCATCGCGATGCAAACCGGTTTCACGCGTGTCGCCACCTGCGCACTGGGGGACGAAAGCGAAGGTGCGGCGGGGACGACGTACAACCGCCGCCTGGTTGATTTCGGCATCGATCGCGCGACGCTGGCGGGACGCGTGGAGGCTCGGTATCTCGACTGGGGCCATCACCAGTGCAGCCACGACCCTAGACCCACGCTGCCGATAATCCAGGCGATGGACTACTGGTACGTCGAGCAACTCGCCTATTTCCTGGGTCGGCTGCAAGGGATCAACGAAGGGGGCGCGACGCTACTCGACAACAGCATTGTCGTCTACGGATCGACCAACGCGGGTGGTGGGACTGCGCCAGGTGGATGGCCGGGCCATGGCTTGCGCGACGTTGCGTGCCTTATCGCCGGCGGCGGCGGTGGACTCCTGCGGCGGCCGGGTCGCGTGCTGCAGTACCACGGCATGCGCAACCAGGGCGTCTCGCTTTCCAACCTGTGGCTGACGCTGGCGCAACTGGCCGGGATCGAACGCCGCGAGTTCGGCGCCAGCACCGGCACGTTGACCGACCTGGGGTAATGTGGTGCGATGCTCCGCGTCGCAATTCACGACGCGGAGCGTCGTGCCACAATAAAGTGAGGACGATGATCGTGATACACAATCGACTTTGCCTTGTCATCGGTTTGGTGTTGGCATTGACGACGGTCGCAGGCGCGCAGGAAAAGACCCACCTCATCGGCACGGGCGAGTTGCGTTCACTTTCAGCGCTCTCCGAAAAAGTTGTGCTACGCGGCGCCGGCCAGTTGCAGCAACTCGTCATCACCGGCCACCACGCCAACGGCGGCATCCGCGATCTAACGAGACAGGTCAAATACCGTACCCTCGACCCGCAGGTGGCAACCATCGACGCGCACGGATTGGTGACAGCGCTCAAGAACGGGACGACCGAGATCCTTGCCGAGGTGGATGGCAAGGCGGTCAAGATCGGCGTCACCGTCGAGGGGGCGGACCGCGAACAACCGATTAACTTCACCAATGAGATTGTGCCGCTCTTCAGCAAGCTTGGCTGCAACAGCGGCGCCTGTCACGGCAAATCGACGGGGCAGAATGGCTTCCGCCTGTCGCTGCTCGGCTTTGAACCCCGGATCGACTTCGAGGCCTTGACGCGCGAGGCGCGTGGACGGCGCATCATTCCCTCGGCGCCGGAGGTCAGCTTGCTGTTGCAGAAGCCAACCGGCCTGATGCCTCACGGCGGCGGTAGACGCCTGAGCGTTGATTCGCGCGATTACCAGACGCTCTTACGCTGGATTCGCGCTGGCGCCCCATTCGGCAACGACACCGACCCGAAGGTCGTCGGCTTGACGGTCGCGCCGGCTCAGCGATTGGCGCCGTCCAAGTCGGCGCTGCAAATCACCGTGACTGCGCTTCTCAGCGACGGCTCGCGCCGCGACGTCACGGCCGATGCCGAGTATTCGAGCAACAATCCGGAGATCGCGGCCGTCGCGGAAGGCGGCCTCGTCGAGACGCTTGACGTTCCTGGCGACGGCGCCATCATGGTGCGCTACCTGGGACACGTCGGCGTGTTCCGGGCCACCGTTCCGCAGGGCGCTCCGCTGGAGAAGTACACGTTTCCCAAACCGGCGAATTTCATCGACGGACACGTCCACGCCAAGCTGAAGCAACTCGGCTTGCCGCCGTCGGCATTGTGCAGCGATAGCGAATTTCTCCGCCGCGCGAGCCTCGACATCACCGGCACGCTGCCGACCGCGAAAGAGGCCGAGAAATTCCTCGCCGATACGGATCCGGGGAAACGCGAGAAACTCGTGGATTCATTGCTCGACCGGCCTGCCTACGCCAGCTACTTCGCCCTGAAGTGGGGCGACATCCTGCGCAACAAACGCGACGGCATCGTCGGCGTCGGCGGCAAGCAAGAACGCACGCACGCCCTGCACGGCTGGATTCGCGATAGCCTGGCCGCGAACAAGCCTTATGACCAGTTCGTGCGCGAAATCCTCACCGCCACGGGGGATTTCTCCGGGCCGAAAGCGCAGCCGCCGGTCGGGTGGTACAACGTGCTACGCACGCCGGAAGCCCTTGTTGATGACACGGCCCAGGTGTTTCTCGGCACGCGCATCCAGTGCGCCCAGTGTCATCATCATCCTTACGAGAAGTGGAGCCAGGACGACTACTGGGGCCTGGCCGCGTTTTTCGCGCGCGTCCAGCTCGTCAATCCCAAGAACCCGGTTCAGGCCAAGAAAGGCAACGCCAAGGCCAACGCCAACGCCAACGACACCCGACTCGTGCTGGTTTCCGAAGGCCGCGTCACCGGACCGCACGGCAAGAGTTATGCGAAACCGCGCCCCCTCGACGGCAAGGAGCTGGACGTGCCCGGCTCGGACGATCCACGGCAAAAGCTGGTGGACTGGATGGTGCGAGCGGACAACCCGTATTTCGCCCGGGCGATCGCCAATCGCTACTGGGCCCATTTCTTCGGCCGCGGCATCGTGGACATGCCGGACGACATGCGCGTCAGCAATCCGCCGAGCAATGAGCCGCTGCTCGACGCGCTGGCGCAGGACTTCATCGATCACAAGTTCGACCTCAAGCATTTGATCCGTACCATCTGCGCCAGCACGACCTATCAGATGTCGTCGCTTCCCAACGAACACAACCACAAGGACAAGCAGAACCACGCGCGCTTCTATCCTCGACGTTTGCCCGCGGAGGTGCTGTTCGACGCATTCGATCAGGTGACCGGCGCCTCGGTCAAGTTCGTCTCTACCAAGGGGGCAGGGTCGGCCAAGACTCCTGCGACGCGCGCGATCGAGCTGCCGGACGAAGCGGTCAAGACGCCCTTGTTGATGGCGTTTGGGAAACCCGACCGTAGTTCCGCTTGCGAATGCGAACGCAGCGGGGCCGCCACGCTCAACCAAAGTCTGTATCTCATCGGCTCGACCGAGTTGCACAACAAGCTGAAGGATAAGAGCGGCCGCGCCGACCAGCTTGCGACGGATACACGACCCGTGAGCGAGAAAGTTCGCGAGATTTACTTCTGGGTGTACGCCCGGCCGCCTGTTGCCGAGGAGTTGCAGACCGTCGAGCGATTTCTGAACGCTGGCGGAAATCGCAAGGAGGCGTATGAGGACGTTCTGTGGGCGTTATTGAATACCAAGGAATTTTTGTTCAATCATTAGCCGCTATCTTTGTTTAGCGTTCGCAGGTTCCCGATTCTAGAATGAAACAAGGGGAACCGCGAACGCTAAACAAGAAGTATTACCATCGAGGGGGGAGATTCAGCCATGTTCAACCTGTTCAGCGAATCCTCGCGCAACTGCGAAGGCGTTTCGCGTCGTTCATTCTTGAGACTCGGTACCCTTGGGGTAGGCGCCCTGACGTTGCCGGACCTGTTGCGCTTGCGGGCGCAAGATCGTGCAACGTCCGACACTGCGGTGATCCTGCTCTGGATGGATGGCGGCCCGTCGCAGTTCGAGACCTACGATCCCAAGCCCGACGCGCCGGCCGAATACCGCGGGCCGTATCAGACGATCCGGACCAACGTGCCCGGTCTCGATCTTTGCGAAACGCTGCCGCTGCATGCGCAGAGCGCCGATAAGTTTGCCGTCATCCGCTCCGTCGCGCACCGGGAGAGCGGCCACGGCAGCGCGATCAAGAATCTGAACACCGGCTATCCTCATCCCCCGGGAACGAACGAGGGGACGTTCCTCTATCCGGGCGTCGGCGCCATCGTGGCCAAGGCGCGCGAGCAGGAACGGCGCGGCCTGCCTCATTATGTCTGCGTGCCGACTGCGGGCATCTTCAAAGGCGATGTCGGCGGCGGCGCCTACCTGGGCAGCGCATATGATCCGTTTGCCGCCAACCCTGGCGATGGCGCCGGGGCGCTCATTCCGCCGGCCGACCTGTCATTGTCGCGCTTGCAAAACCGGCGTGCGCTCCTCTCGTCGCTCGATCGCATGCGCCGCGACGTCGATACCAGCGGCATGATGGAAGGGATGGACGCCTTCACGCGCCAGGCGTTTGAGATGGTGACCGGCCCGAGGGCGCGTGAGGCCCTCGACCTTAGCCGCGAACCGGCGGCGATCCGCAATCGCTACGGCGCCTCCGTCGAGCGTGCGCAACCGTGGGGCCAGAGTTGCCTCTTGGCGCGTCGCCTGGTCGAGGCGGGCGTCAGTTTCGTCGGCATCGGCATGGGCGGCTGGGACGATCACGGCGAAGCGCTGGTGCAAAACCTGCCGAGGCGTGCGCGTATCTACGACATCGCCGTGACGGCCCTGATCGAAGACCTGCACGCGCGTGGCCTCGATCGAAAAGTCCTCGTGTTGGCCTGGGGCGAGTTCGGCCGCACGCCGCGCATCAATCGCGGCGGCCGCGACCACTGGCCCAGCAGCATGTCGGTCATGCTCGCTGGCGGCGGCATGCGCATGGGCCAGGCGATCGGTTCGACCAACGCCCGCGGCGAACGCCCTCAGGACCGCCCGCTGCATCCCAACGACGTGCTCGCCACCGTCTACCGCCATCTCGGCATCGACCACACCCGCGCCTTCGTCAATCCTCAAGGCCGACCGATCCCGCTTCTGCCCAACGGGGAGCCGATCGCGGAATTATTGTAGACGACATCCAAGTCTCCTGAAAGGAGAGCCATGCGAACATCATTGTTTTGCTTCCTGTTCGGGTGGCTCGTCCTCATTGGTACGGCGGCGGGCCAGCAGAAGAAGCCGGCCCTGATTGACCCGACCAAGGTGGACGCGGACTTTGACGTACAGGGGGAATACGTCGGCGCTATCAGCGAAGACGGCAAGGCGCAGAAGTACGGCGTGCGCGTCGGCATCACGCAGAACGTCGGCGAATTCAAGGCGATCGCCTATCGCGGCGGCTTGCCGGGCGCGGGCTGGGACAAAAAGTTCTTCGATGAAAAGAACAAGCGGCTTGTCGAATGGTCCGGACAGACCAAAGACGGCTCAACCGCGTTCCCCAAGTTTCTCCGTGGCAGTGCGGTCGTGCGCAACGGAGTGATGACGGTCGTTGCCCCAGGCGGCGACACGATCGGCGAACTGAAGCGCGTCATCCGCCAAAGCCCGACGCTGGGAGCGAAACCGCCGCCGGGCGCCGTCGTCCTCTTTGACGGCAACGGTCTGGATCATTTCGTGCTCCCCCGGTCCAAGATGACCGACGACAAGCTGCTGATGATCGGCGCGCGAACCAAACAGAGCTTCACGGAGTTTTCCCTGCACCTGGAGTTCCGAGTTCCCTACTTGCGCAGCCCCGGCCATAGCGCGGTCTTTTTACAAAACAGCTATCACCTTGCGGTGGCCGGACGCTCGTTTGGCACGGGCGCCGTTTCGGATCTCGGCTGCGGCGGCATACGCTGGGTGCGCGCGCCCGACGAGAACATGTGCCTCCCCCCGCTGACCTGGCAGACTTTCGACGTGGATTACACCGCGGCCCGTTTCGGCGGCGATGGCAAGATTGTCCAGAAACCGATCGTCACCGTCCGTCAAAACGGCGTCCTGATCCACGATCGCGTCGAGTTGCCGGACATGCCGCCGTTCTATCGCGGCGGCGGGACCGATCCTCTGTCTCCGCAAGGGGGGCCGTTGCAGTTCCAAAGCCATGCGGACGACAGGCACTACGTCTATCGCAACATCTGGGTCCTGGAACGAAAGCAGCAATGATGCAATGAAGTCGCCCGCGTTCGGGAACAACGACACAATTTTTCAAGGGGGATGCCATGAAGTTGACATCGGGAATGTGCCTGGCGGCGGCGCTGGTCTTTGGATTCTGTCTTGAGACTCATTCGACCCGCGCCGGCGACGATTTCACGCCGGAGCCTGGCTATACGAGCCTCTTCAACGGCAAGGACCTGACTGGCTGGCGTCTGGGCAAAGAGATCTTGAACGGCCAGACCGAGACCAAGAACAAGAAATGGCATGTGACGAACGGCGCCATCGTCATTGACGGCGGGGGCGGCGGCGACATCTATACCGCCCAGGACTTCACCAAGAATTACAACCTCAAACTCGAATTCCGCGCCTCTCCCAAGGCCGACAGCGGCGTCTACGTCCGCGGCGTCCAGTTGCAGGTGCGCGATTACCCAACCGCCGGCCCGTACAAAAAAGTCAAGTTCAACGACGGCGGCTGGAACCTGCTCGACATCACCGTCAAGGGGCCGGTCTACACCACGACCGTCAACGGCAAGGCGGTGAGCGAAAAGGACGTGCTCGACCTCACCGTCAAGGACGGCAAGCCGGCCGCGCGGCTGAACAACACCCCGCTCGACTTCAGCACCATCGCGCTCTCCGTCGGCGCCGCCGCCGAGTGCAAGTGCAACGGCGAAGTGATCGAAAAAAACCTCAAGGTCGGCGTGGGCGGGGGCGTCGGCCTGCAATCCGAGACCGGCAAGTTCGAGTTCCGCCGCATTCGCATCAAGGAGTTGCCGTGATTCGAGCGGCCCGTGTCAATTCTGTGTGGTCAAGCCATCGTTTGGGAAGTCAATGGAAACGACCAGAACACATCCCTGCCAGCGACAGTCATTCACTTTTACACGGTGCCTCCACGTCCTTCTTTTCGGCGGCCGCCACTACCGCGGCGCTGCCGGCAAGGACCGCCTTCAAGACGGTCCCCTCGGCGCCTGTGCAACCTGCCACAAGGCCCACCAAGTAGTCCAGTGCCAGCGCTCCTTCGCTTGCTCATGTGTCCCTCCCTGGACTATGCCAGGGAGACTACCATAACATCTGGACCAGATTTTGGGGAGCCGACTACAACTGCTACCAATTGACGATGCCCCCCCCCTCTGATACAGATAATTCGGGAACTAGGGTCCGGATGTATTGCGGCAGACCAACTTCCGAACGAAACGTGCGCGTGTAGATTTTGATTTTACAACAGAAAGGCACCGTGCTCACCATGGCTGAAGAAAAAGACACCAAGCTCAAGACCGCGCTGCGGCTGGCCAAGCAGCAGCCGATGCGATTTGCGTTCGTTCTCGCCGGGCAAGGCGAGGGCATTTTGATCGTCTCGAAGAAGAAGATTCCGATCAAGGAAGTCAACGAGGCCAAGTCGGAGTCAGGGGGTAAGAAGGTCTTCCGCGGCCTCTGTCAGGTGATCGACGGCAAGCTCGTGTTCGATGTGGCGAAGGAGCCGCCGAGCACGCTTGCGAAAACGCTGAAGGCAGTGATCCACGAGAAGGTAGGCATAATTCTGAAGGTGGAAACGCGCCTCGCGCCGGACCTGGAGGAGGAAGAGGAGGACGAACCGCTGACCAAGCAGCAGGATCCCGATGCGGCGCGTTTCGCGAATCGGCTCAAGGCGCTGGCCCCAATCGTCCCCAAGGCAGAGGCGACCGGCAGTGATTTCGGCCGGCAAGCCAAGGTCCAGATCAGCGAGGCGAACAAGCTCTTCGTCGCCAAGCAATACGTTGACGCCAACGCAGCACTGGACCGGGCGGAAGCGTTGCTCACGCAGGCGCTCTCAGGCACGAAGGCAGGCGGCGTATCGATCCCGAAACTGAGCAAAGCACGCCTCGAATGGCGAGGAATCCAGGCCGGCGCGGTCGCGGGCATCAAACGCTTGCAAACCGCCTTGCAATCGTTATTCGCTGACGACACCGAGCAGCAGGCGCAACTCGGCTCGGCCTTGAAGAAACTGGATGCCTTCATCACCGATTTCAATGAGGAGCTTGGCAACCAACTCGATTCCGTGCTGGAAGCCAAGGATGAAGCCGAGAGGCGGAAAACGGCCGCGACCGTGAAAGCGACCATGCAGCGATTCATGCAAAAGATTGACAGCGACCCGATCATGGCGGCTCTGGACGGCAATGAAGTCCTCCCCGACACCCTGATCACCGCTCCGGTGCAGGCGAAGCTGCGCGAGATCGCGGCGGCGCTGGGTTAAGGATACCACCAACGACGCAACCAGCAAGCAACGATCTCTCACAAAAAGCGGCGGCATAGATGCGCCATCTAAAGCCGCGCTGTACTACTGACCACTGAGATGTAAACATGGGCAAGAAAAAGACGAGTTTGTTGGAAACGCTGGGCTTTAGAAAAAAGAAACCGATTGATGATGGCGAAGTGAAAGCGAACTTGAAACGCCTTCTCGATCTCAAGCTTATGGCCAATAGTAAAGGTTTGACGTTAAACGGCAGCCTGGACGGACAACTGCAAACACTCAAAGCGCTTGTCGCAATTAATGACTTTGAAGAATACCTGAAAAAACTCGAAGACGACTTGGAGATGGAGAGCAAAGAACGGAAAGTCCTGAAAGACCAGATAGCCGAACGCTACAACGAGACCAAGGCGTATGTGGCCAAGAAGGTATTTTTGAATTATAACGACGAGGCGCGGGCGGCTGGACAACTGCTTTGGATCGAAAAATATATCGACGACGAATTTTCCCCCATCGAAATGACTATGGCCGCCGACTCATCGCTGACGCGCCTCCGCAAATTTTTGGAAATGAATGAGCAGATAAAAAAAGAATCGCAGGATTTGGAATCAAGCGATAAACCGCAGGACTTGAAGTCAAGCGATAAGAAGAAACCGATTGATGAGGGCGAAGTGAATTCGAGATTGGTCCGCCTAAACGAACTCCAGCGTATGGCCGTTGGTGAACGATTGATGGTGAACACCCTATCTGAACGAGCGATTGCAATTGAGAAGATTGTAGGAACTGAAGACTTTGAAGAACACCTGAAAAAGCTCCAAGACGACCTGCACCAAGAACAGAATTACCGGAACGACCTGAGAGGCCGGGTAACCAATCGCTATTACGGGCTCAAGAAGAAACTAGAAGACTTGCAAGAATCGACGATTTATCTCGAAGAGCTTCGTGCACTGAATATCCTCCAAGAACACATCGACACCAAAGCTTTCGTCATCTCTATAATCGAGCGGACCGACAAAGAACTGACGGAGATCGAAGAACGAGTCAACAATAAGCTGCAGGATTTGGAACCAAGCGATAAGCCGCAGGACTTGAATTCAAGCGATAAAAAGAAACCGATTGATGAGGGCATAGAAAAAGAATCGCAGGATTTGAGTTATCCGAAATCAAGCGATCAGCCGCAGGACTTGAATTCAAGCGATAAAAAGAAACCGATTGATGAGGGCGAAGTGAAGGCAAGATCGGACCGCCTTGACGAGCTCAAGGGTTTGGCCATTCGCGAAAAATTGATGCGATATACCTTCCATAAACGATTGAGAACACTCCGTGAGAATGTAGAAACTGAACACTTTGAAAAACTCCTGGAAAAGTTCTGCGATGACATGAACCAAGAAAGGAATGACCTGAAAGACCTGAAAGACCGGCTACCCGACCGCTATAACAAGCTCAAGATGCAACTAGACGCGCGAAAATCGGAGCTTTATGGCCGCTGGGATGAATCAATGGAAAAGATCCAATCTTGCATCGCCGACAAAGTTCTCGTCTACGATATCGATACAATCCAGCGGTACCACTCACTACTGACGATGATCGCAGAATCAATCGACAGCGATGATTTGAAATCAACCTATCAAGTGCAGGCCCGTGCGGTATCGAAAAGATACTCCGCCGCCGTGGTGTATCTCCTCAATGATAGTTCTCTTAAGCAGACGGTGAGAGATGCCGCCACAGAGTCAATGGTAACGCGCAGTAAACTGGAAGCCCACAGCCGTTGGGACGAGGCGATAAGTCACCTGAGCGTGCAATCTGCGGCCTTCGAAGCCCTGTATTTCGAAAATCAAAAACACGAAGAATACTTGGTTTTATTTGATAAGCACTCAATGAAAGAAAAAGAGCGGGAGGCAACTTCGAAAATTATGTTTATTCCTCAGGCTGAAATGAACCCAACTTGCCTTGGCATGCTTGAAATCAGCAAAAAATTCAGTGCTTTCCTGGAAACGTTAGATTGGGCGGAAGCAATTATTTTGATGCCGTCTGTTGCCGAAGCGTATGACAAAGTCATAGCGTATGACAAAGTCATAGCGCATGACAAAGTCATAGCGTATGACAAAGTCAAAACAAAGTTAATCTCCGCCACTGAATTTAAAAACAAGATGGCAACGGTCGCCGGTTACGAGGCGGCTAAGAAACTGGCTGAGGCAAAATCGTCGGAGCTGGCGAAAGAGATCCAAGCTTTCATTTCTGCCGACGCCGAGGTGACGAGGTGCAGTTCCGCCGAGGATTGGACCGAAGCGATCCCAAAGGTCGATGCCCTGAAGAGGGCGACCGCTGAACTGATCCAAACGTACAACGGTATCCACAACAACGGTGCATACCAAAAGAAGTGTAGTGATAAACTTCAAAAACTCATGAAGAAGGTCGACGAGGCCGGCAAGTCTTCCAACGAACCCACGAATTTCCTCAAAACGCTCTCGACCGAGGTGAGCACTCAGATCGGTGCCATCAAAAAACTTCTGTGGGATAGTAATGATTTCGCCGGATTCGACTTGGGCGTTGTGGAGGCCGCGATGGCCCTGGTTAAGTTGAATAAGGCAAAGGAGGAATACCAAAGTTACGCCAAAAAGTTGGCGAAAGTCGACGAGTTGCTCAAAAAAACGCTCAATATCAGGGGTCTTCCGGGTAGCACGAAGAATGCGTTGGAAGCCATAAGAGCTAACATCGTTAAGCTCGCGGACGCTGGCGACATGATCGAGGCGAACAGGCAGGTGGACGCATTGCACGATCAGGCCAAAGCGGCGAGAAGAAATTGAGGTCTTCAATAGTTTTGAAACCAGATCGATCGGCGCGCAACTTGGGATTGATGCTGCGAAAGTTGTTCGGCATTGGCACGGCCAGAAGTCTGCAAGGCCTGGCCGGCCTTTTTCGGTCTCTCTATTTTGCCGGCGAAGTTGCTTTGGAATCGTATCTGGGTCGGCGGACCATCCAAGAATGCCAATGCTCCGCCCCGCCATCTTCTGATCGACGCCGTCGCGCTCGCTATGATCGGCGCCGAAATAACGACTAAATCAACGGGCTGTTAACCGCAAACTGTATTGCCTCAGTCGAATCTGGAAAATCGCTTCGTTCGGGTTAGTCTAACCTGAACGGAGGTTCCATCATGAACAACGAACGTCGGCACGTCGGGCCTCACGAGAGGATCGTCGCCCTCAAGCGGCATCTGCTCGAAGG
>SXGT01287565.1_pt1 | contig 23173 bp, 18 predicted proteins | sample 3176221 | NCBI WGS metagenome assembly SXGT01 (sample SAMN11356862, study PRJNA531348) | freshwater metagenome | isolation source: freshwater sample F1-120 | place: China: Fuxian Lake, Yuxi | collected 2017-12-25
GGGTCTCGATGACTCGACCCACCCTACGCCTCCGGCAGGTCATTTCGTCGGTGCGTTCTTGAGGTACTTGTTCAGACCCTCGGCAGTCAGCGACACCGGTGCTCCGCTTTTCGGAATCTCGACGTCCGCCGTCCACAGAATGCTGTTGACCAGGAATCGCCGATAGCCTTCCTCGGCCAAGCTGGCGTGCAGGTGAGTCCCGGTAAAAGTGAAGGAGCGGCCGCCATTCACGCGTTGGTATAGCCACGCGACGATCGCCTCATCGTTTAGCTCCTGGCTGGCGGCTTTCGGCGAAACCGTGCGGAGCAGCGGAGTCATCTCGTGCATCTCTGGCACGAATCGCAATTTGAAGAGGTAGCCATCATCAATCTCGAACGGCGTGACGCCTCGACTCGTGGGATGCTCGGCAAACGTCGCGTACTTGTGGCCCCAGTGGGCTCGTTGCGAGTGCCCTTTCTCCCACGCGGCTCCCATCAAGTCCCGCATCCGATCGCCAAGACCCTTCGGTACGTCGACGAACTGATGCAAGCCGACGAAACCGACTCCTTCATCCGCCAGCTTCCGCACTTGAGCCATTCGATCCGCCGCGAGCAACTGATGCTTGTCGCCACCATCGAACAGAAACACGACCGACTTCGCCCCGGCCAACGTCTCCGGCTTCTTCGGCCAGTCGAGCGAGAGCACCGAAGCGACTCCGGGCGATTGATTCAGCAAATCACGGAGCACCGCACAGCCTGCGACGTATTCGTGCTCGCCCGGCTTGAAGACATTTGAGCCGGCGATCAGCACGATCTTCGCCAGCTTGGGATCAGTTGGCAGAGCTTCAATCGAACCGGGCTCTTCGGAACGCAGTGGAATCGCCCCGACAAACAAACTCGCAAAAACAAACAATTGAAAAGATCGCGTACATCGCATGAGGTTGCTCCGTTCGAGTGTGAATGGCCCGGTCCATGTAGCGGCCGGGCACACCGCACTCTGACGAGTGCGGCTACGGGTTATTTTCCAAAAGTGTCATTGGCCGCTTTGACGAACGCGCCGTGGCTCTTACCGCCGTCGCCGGGGAAGCCGGCGTGTTGGACGAGGAAGACGGTGATCAACCCGCGCTGTGGGTCAATCGTCATGTTGGTGGCGAGCGCTCCGCCGTGGCCGAAGGTCTTGCCATCTGTGGCCCAGCCAATGCCGTAGCCATTTGTGACCGCATCGCCCGTTTGCTTGCTGGCCATCGTCTTGAGTGCCTCGGCGGAGAGATATCGCTTGCCATTCAGCTCGCCGCCATTGAGCAACATGCGACAGAACGTCGCGACATCGGCTCCCGTCGAGAACAACCTGCCGGCCGGCATCGGATAGCGATTGTCCCGTTTGCTCAATGGGTAGGTGAGCTGCGAGATCGTCGTCTCTTCGAGCTTTGTCTTATCGGCGTTCGGCTTGTACGGCTTCGCGAGCCGCGAGACTTGCTCCTCGTTGGGCCAGAAGGTCGTGTCCTTCATCCCCAGCGGTTTGAAGAGCCGCTGATCCATGAAGTCCTCGTAGCTCATGCCGCTGACGACTTCGATGATCCGTGCTCCCGTGTTGATGCCGGCGTTCGAGTATTGGTATTTGCTCCCCGGCTCGTGCGTCAGCGGAGTGGCCGCGTAGCTGAGCACCGCCGCTTTGAGCGGCAGGCCGTCGAGCGTCGGGGTCTCTGTCGCCGACTTTAACGGCATTCCGCTGGTGTGAGACATCACATCGCGAACCGTCACCAGCCGTGACGGTTTCTTGAGCTCGGCTCCGTTCGCGCTCGCCACTTTCAATTCTTTGAATTCCGGCAAGTACTTATCGATCGGATCGTTGAGCTTCACTTTGCCCTCATCGACCAGCAGCATCAGTGCTGTGCCGGTGATCGGCTTGCTCATCGACGCGATCCAGAACACCGAGTCCGGCTTCATCGCCTGCTTCGCGCCAACGTCCATGAATCCGACGGTCTCCAAGCTGAGCACTTTGTCTTTGTTCGCGACGACCGTGACGGCCCCGGCCAGCGAGCCGCTATCAACGAACGGCTGCAAGGCGCTCGACACATTCGGCTCGGCCGCCGACACCGAAAGACCGATCAACAACCACAGACAGAAAGAAGAAAACAGCCGCACGCTCCTGCTCCTGGAAGAGGGGTTTCATGGAGGCACGAAACTTAGGCGACCCACAAAACAATCGCCACTGCCAGCAATTGCTCGGCTGATGGCTGTCATTTCAAAATCGAAAGTCCAAAAGGTTTGGGAAAACAGCCATCAGCTTTCAGCCCACAGCCATCGGCCGGACAGTCACCACGGTCGCGGTTCCGTGAACACGAACCGTTCACGCAAAACACGACAGAGATCGAAATCCATGAGCAACTCGCGCGCGGCGACCGGTTCACGAGTCAGCCGCAATCCACACGACCAAGCCAGCAGGCCGATCAGTTGTTCGGCGGACACCCCTTGTTGTCTCAGCGTCGCGAGCCGCGTATCGCCGTGCCGCTTGGCCAATCGGCGACCATCCGATCCGACGACCAGCCGGACGTGAGCGAACGTCGGCGGCATCCAGTCAAATTCATCGTAGATGTCGAGCTGTCGAAACGTGCTCGGTAAGAGATCGTCACCGCGCAGTACTTCGGTGACTCCCATCGCGTGATCGTCGCACACCACCGCGAGTTGATAGGCCACCGAGCCGTCCATCTTGCCGACGACGAAATCGCCAAGATCACGTCGCACGTTGGCTCGCTGTGGCCCCGCCAAGCGGTCCTCGAATTCGATGTCTCGATCAGTCGTGCGAAATCGCCACGCGAACGATTGGTCGCCCAAGTTCACCGCATCCAGTGCCGAACGTCCCGCGCACGTTCCCGGATAGATCGCTCCTTCATGCTCGACATGCGGCGCGCTCGCGGCGGCTTCGATGTCGGAGCGAGTGCAAGTGCAGGGATAAACTCGTTCGTCACGCTGCAAACGAGACAACGCCTCGCGATACACGTCGATGCGTTCGGTCTGCACATAGGGTGCGTGCGGACCGCCGATATCCGGGCCTTCGTCCCAATCCAGACCCAGCCACCGCAGATCATCAATCGCCTGCTGAGCCGCCCCCGTCTTCACGCGCGGGGAGTCGATATCTTCGATCCGCAATATCAACCGACCTCCGCGCGAGCGAATCGACAACCACGCCAACAAGTAGGTCCGCGCGTTGCCGACATGCTGCGCTCCGGTTGGCGAAGGTGCGAGACGACCGGTGGGCCGTGCGGGTTGCCGAAGGGCAGATTGTGTTGATTCCATGACTTGCCACCATCGGGAATCGGACGGCCGTTGATCGAGTTCGTCGTGAACTGCTTAGAATGCGTCTCATTTGTTGTGTTGGCTGGCACGATTCCGGTTGAGATTGCACAGCACAGCGATCGAATCCTACGGGCTATTGCATCGTTTTTCCTGCCTCGTCCGAGCATCCCCCCCCGGCGGTACGACGGTTGCTGGTTCATCCAACGTGCGGTCATACTGCGCTCCGACATCGGCCCCAGTCTGATAGGCATCACCGTCGAAAAGCACTTCATTATCCAGAGCCAATTCCAGCAATCAACATGTCCCAAACTCAAGAGCCAAACGGTTCCTCGGCAGAGGTTGAAGTCCAGTTGCTTGACCCGGACGTCGGCTCGCCGATCAAATCCTGGCGATTTCAAGGTCTGCCAAAAATCACGATCGGCCGTGCGGAAGACTGTTCCGTGGAAATCTTTGATAGGCAGGTGTCACGCCTGCATGTCTTGCTGACCGTCTGCGATGGCCAGTGGGTGTTGAAACCGTTGGGACGCAACGGAGTGCTGGTGGATGGCCAATTGATTTCGGAAATGCCGATCAATCGAGAGATCACCTTTCGGCTCGGTCCACTGGGACCAAGCCTGCGATTCAATCTGGCTGCCGAGAAGAAGCAAGATTTCATGCAGACACTCTGTTTCGATCCCGAAACGATGCCGTTCTTTCAACTCGATCAATCCAAACTGCAAGCCGAAGTGAGCGAGATTGCCAACGACGATTTCTTTCAAACACTCCAGAAGAAGGCCAAGGACTTGCGTCGCCAACGAAAAGAAATCTGAACCGTAGGTTGGGACTCTGTCCCGACCAGTCCGAGCTGTTTTCGCCGATCGGATCGGGACAGAGTCGGAACCGACTTTGGACACGCACCACGAGGACCATCACTTGCCAAAGATCATCTCCACGCACTCGTTTCGCGGAGGCACCGGGAAGTCAAACACGACAGCCAATCTCGCCGTGCTGGTAGCTCGCGCCGGGTATCGAGTTGGCATCATCGACACCGACATTCAATCGCCGGGCATCCATGTTCTGTTTCGATTTGGCGAAGAGAAATTCAAGAAGTCGCTCAATGACTATCTGTGGGGAAAGTGTCCGATCGAGGCAGCCGCACACGACGTCACGGCGAGCGCGATCGGCGACATCACTGAAGGCTCAGAGCGGCCTCGGTTGTTCTTGATTCCCTCCAGCCTCAAGACCGGTGAGATCGCCCGGATTCTTCGCGAAGGCTACGACGTTGCGCTGTTGAACGACGGGTTTCAGGATTTGTTGAAGCGATTGAATTTGGATTTCCTCTTCATCGACACGCACCCTGGCGTCAACGAGGAGACGTTGCTGTCGATCGCGAGCTCGGACTTGCTGATCCTCATCGTGCGTCCTGACCAGCAAGACTTCCAAGGGACCGCCGTGACCGTCGAACTGGCACGCAAGCTGGAAGTGCCGGAGATGTTTTTGATCCTCAACAAAGTTCCGCCGGGCACGGACCATGCCGCACTGAAGGAGCAAGTCGAAGGGATGTACAAGGCCGAAGTCGCGGCCCTGTTGCCGCTGAGCACGGAGATGGCTCGCATGGCTAGCGGAGACATCTTCTCGAAGCGCTTTCCCACTCACCCACTTTCATAAGAATTGCAGGCGGTTGCGAAGCGCCTCGTGCAGTAACCGGTCCTCGCCCCCACGCTCGTTGTCAGCCATCCATTTGAGCGGAGAAGAATTCACATCGTGACGACGACTTCCAATGACGCTGATCTTGATCTGCTCGTCGGCCGCATGAAGGCCGCCGCCGCGCCGCTGCGCGAAGTGTTGCGAGAGATTCACGCTCGCTTCTCCAGTCACAGCGACGGCAAGATCGCGGACTACATCCCTGAATTGGCCAAAGCCAACCGAGACTGGTTTGGCATCAGTATCGTCACGGCCGACGGCCAAGTTTTTGAAGTGGGTGATTGCAAACAGGTCTTCACGATCCAGTCGATCTCCAAGCCGTTCGTGTACGGCATGGCGCTCGAAGACCACGGGCTGGAGCACGTCCTATCCAAGGTCGGCGTCGAGCCAACCGGTGAAGCCTTCAACGCCATCGTGCTGGACGAAGCCTCGAATCGCCCTTTCAACCCGATGGTCAACGCGGGCGCGATCGCCACGGCCGACCTCGTGAAGGGGAAAGATTTTCCAGAGCGAGTCACTCGGCTGCTGAGCATGTTCAGCAAGTACTGCGGCCGGGACGTTTATATCGACAATTCAGTCTTCATGTCCGAACGGATGACCGGACACCGAAATCGAGCCATCGGTCACTTGATGCTGAACTTCGGCATGGTCGGCAAGGAGATCGAAGAATCGTTGGAGTTGTACTTCCAGCAATGCTCGGTGCTGGTGAGCAGCCACGACCTCGCAATGATGGGAGCCACTCTCGCGAACGGCGGCGTGAACCCGATCACCGGCCAGCGCGCCATCGAGCAACGCTATGTGAAGTACTTGCTCAGCATCATGTTGTCGTGCGGCATGTACGACTACGCCGGAGAGTGGGCCTATCGCGTCGGCATCCCTTCCAAAAGCGGAGTTGGAGGCGGCATCGTCGGCGTCATCCCCGGCCAGTTCGGCATCGGCATCTTCTCACCCCCACTGGACGCCAAGGGGAACAGCGTCCGAGGCATCCTCACCTGCCGAGAACTCTCCGAACGCTTCGGCCTCCATGCCTTCGAGTCTGGCTACACCGGCCAACGACTCAGCGATCTGCTGACGCCAGCCAGACGGAATTGAGGGAACGACTTCGCTCGTCGCGAGGGGACTGGAGGCCGTTCAGATCCGCATTGGCACTCCACGATCAGCCATGTACCGCTTCGTCTCGGCGATCGTGTACTCGCCGTAGTGGAAGATGCTGGCGGCGAGCGCGGCGCTGGCGTGGCCTTGCGTGACCGCCTCGAACAAGTGCTGCGGACTGCCCGCTCCGCCGCTGGCAATGACTGGGATTTTCACGGCATCGGCGACCGCGCGAGTGATCTCCAAGTCGTAGCCGTCTTTCGTGCCGTCGGCATCCATGCAAGTGAGGACAATCTCGCCCGCTCCGAGCCGTTCGACTTCGCGAGCCCACGCCACCGCTTCGAGCCCGGTCGCGATTCGGCCGCCGCTGATGTGAACGTCCCAAAACTCGTGGCCGTCCTTCTGCACTCGCTTCGGGTCGATGTTCACGACCGTCGCGCAACTGCCGAACTTGCGAGCCGTCTCGGTGATCAGTTCTGGCGTGCGCACCGCTGCCGAGTTGATGCTGACTTTCTCCGCTCCTGCCTGAATCAGTTGCGTGACGTCGTCAATCGTGCGGATGCCGCCGCCGACCGTGAAGGGCATGAAGATCGTGTCGGAAACTCGCCGCACGACATCGAGCATGATCTGCCGCGCCTCGTGGCTGGCGGTGATGTCGAGGAAGACAAGTTCGTCGGCTCCCTGCTCTTCGTACCGAGCGGCCACCTCAACCGGATCGCCCGCATCGCGCAGGTTCAGAAAGTTGACCCCTTTGACGACTCGGCCAGCGTGAACGTCGAGGCACGGAATAATTCGCTTGGCAAGCATGATAGGTTGATTTCGTGGATCGTAGGATGGCCGCCCTCGGCCGTCCTGCAGTCTCGAAAAACAAAGACGGCCGAGGGCGGCCATCCTACTTACTCCGCAACCAACTGCACGGCATCGACGATGACGTAGCCGTCGGTGCCTGCGTTGCTGATGACGACTTTCGCCGGTTGCGATGGATCAAACCGAAAACTACCCAGCGAGCGGAAGCCGTCCTTCGTCTCCTTCTTCTGATCAAGCTTCACGGATTTCTCGCCGTCGGCGGAGGTGATCGACACGGGCACGTTTGTCGCGCGGTTTGGATTGACGGTGTAGGCGACGCGGACGTCGTACTTGCCGGGCTTCGGAATCTTGAACGTGAACTCGGCCCGGCATTCACCCTTGGCCGTGTTGTTGTCGTGGAGGTAGTCGGCTCCGACGAACCCGCTGGTCGAGGTGCTGTGAGTCCAATCGCCGGTCAGTTTCGCGTCCGTGTTGTCGATAACGAGACCGAGCAGCTTTGTGGCGTCGATGCCGGGCGTTCGCTTCGGGCCGGTCCAGTCGAGGACTTGTTCGTCGGCCAGCAGTCGTTCGCGCAGCTTCGCGTACGGCACGTCTTGCACCGTGCTCTTGGCATCGATCGCCATCGCGGCGGCGGTTGCCGTTGATTGGCCGAGAACCATGAAGACCGGTTCCATGCGGATCGAGCCGTAAGAGATGTGCGAGGCCGCGAGGCAAACAGGCACCAGCAGGTTGGCGCATTGCGACTTCTTCGGCACGAGGCTGCGGTAGGAGATTGGATACGGGCTGAATCCGCCGACCTGCACGTCCCCTTCGTTCCAAACTCGACCGTCCTCCGCATAGCGCTGCGTGTTGTGCGAATCCATCGTGTAGGCGGCGAGCCCCACGGGATCTTCGGCGACGACACGGCCTTGGCAGTTGTGCTGCGTCATGACGTAGTCGGAGATCATTCGCCGAGCTTCCCGCACATAAAGCTGATGCGGCCAGTTGTCGTTGTCGGTGAATTCGTCTTTCGCCATGCCCAGACGCAGGAAGTGCGAACGCACGGATTCGGGAACGCGAGGATGATTCGCCAGCGACCACAGCAAACCGCTGGTGTAGCTGATGTGCTCTTTGTAGATCCGCTCGCGAGTCGCGTAGTCTCCGTCCGGGTAATCGTAGTTCGCGCCGATGAAGTCGGTGCTGATCGCGAAATTGTTGTTCGTGTCGGTCTTTCGATTCGGCATGAAGATTGGGTTCCACGGAATGCGTGTGTCTCCCGCCTCGCAGTTGCGGAAGAGCAACTCCCAGCGCTTCTCGTCATAGTCGGCGGGCTTCGGCCACGCTCGGCGGTTCTCGGCCACGTCGGTCGTGCAGAGCCGCAGGTTGTAGGTCTGTACGCGACGATCCTCGGCTCCTTCCTCGCCCGGATCTCCGGCTTGAACCAACGGAAGGAGACCGCTGGTCGGATCGCCTGGCTTCACGAACGGATCGACCGCCTTGATGAATTGATGGTGCTTCGCGTTCTTCGTCTGCACGCCATTGAGCATCTCGTCGTACTTGGCGTTCGCTTCGCGACCGACGTGGTACGAGACTCCCGCCTTAGCCATCAAGTCCCCTTCGTAACTGGCGTCGATGAAGATGGTGGCCGTGAATTCCAATCCCCCCTCAAGCCGAATGCTGCTGATCCGGTCGCCCACTTTGATGACGCCGTTCTTCAAATCGAGTCGCCCGGTGACGACCGGCACCTTGGCCTCTTTGAGCATCTCGCGAAAGATCGCCTCGGCCACATGCGGCTCGAAGGTCCACATCTCCGTCTCGCCCGCCTGGCGATTGCTGCGATAGTTCTCGCGCTTCTCCCATTTCCAAGAGTCGTCCTTGCCGTAGTGCTCAGCGACGCGGCGATAGAACGATCGGGACAACCCGCCAATCGCGGACTTGTTTCCGATGTCCGTCGCACCTAGTCCGCCGGAAGTCAGCCCGCCGAGATGCTTCGACGGCTCGATGAGCACGACCGACTTCTTCATCTTCGACGCTTGCACCGCCGCGACGATCCCGCCAGAGGTGCCGCCATACACGACGATGTCGTAGGGGGGACTTTTGGTGGCGACGTCCGCGGCACGGACAACGTCCATGATGCTTGATATGGTCATGCTCAACGACAGGACTAGCACAAGAGGGTGACGCATGTTTGATGTTCTCCGACGAAGCCGACTGGGGTGTCTCGTCACAGTTGCAGGAAAATCTCATGAGACAAATTCATCCGCACACTTTGTGGCTGGGCCATGTTGGCGATGTTCGCGACTGGCGAGCGGTGTTTGATGCGGGCATTCAAGCGATCATTGATCTCGCGGGCAACGAAGCCCCGGTGGTCCCGCCTCGAGATTTGACTTACCAGCGCTTCCCATTGCTCGATGGAGCGGGAAATCCCGATTGGCTGCTCAAACTCGCCTGCCACACGGTCGCCGATTTGCTCTGCGCCGGCGTTCCTACATTGGTTTATTGCAGCGCTGGCATGAGCCGTTCGCCGACCGTTGCGGCGGCGGCAATCGCGATGACGACGAACCGATCGTTGGATGACGCTTTGAGCTTGGTTCGTCAGGCAGGCGATCTCGATGTCTCGCCTGCGCTTTGGGCTGCGATCGGAAGCTGCGTCACGGTCCATGAGACCGATTGAAGCAGGCAAGTGAGATACAACGAAACGCAAAGGCACGAAGACAGTTTTGGTGTCTTCGTGCCTGGATGTTTTTTGGATCTGTCGATCAGCACCGCCTATTTGCGAATGGTGTCCGCCTTCGATGGCAGAGCAGTACGGATTGGATTCTGGCCGGCACCTTTGAAGCTCGGTCCGGTGGCGGGTTTACTTGAGCCGGCATCGTCGTCGCTATCTCCGTCCGAATTGGCGGACTGAGGTTTAGTAATCACTGGCTTGGAGCTGGCCGTGCTGCTTCCGTCCGTGGCTTTCCAGGAGGCGACGGACCAGTGGTCGAAGGTGTCGGCCACGCTGCCGCCGAGATCATCCAGCCAGCCTCGGAAAACTTTCGTGCTCACCCCTTCGTTGGCCACGACTCGTTGCAGCACGAAGCGGCGATTGGTCGCGACGTAGGCGAAGAACTTGCCACTTCCCAAACGGTCGTTGTCGCTGAGCAACCGCAGCAGCGCGGTGCGCGGCACATCGGCCGATGACTTCGGCAACTGGTCGAGCCATGCCATCAGCCAAATCGCCGAACCGTCCTGGCTGAGCACGGCGGTCATCGACAAGTCCCACTCTTCTTTGTTGTGGATCGCTTTGAACTGGAAGTCGTAGCGGCTGTCGACTTTGGTGGCTTCCAGGCCCATCGCCTTCAGCAGATTGCCGAGCTGCTCTTCGTTGATCTGTCCTGGCTTGACGACCTTGGCCGTCGCGTCCGTCTTCGGCGCGCTGGCCGATGCCGTCTTCACCGCGGGTGCGGGCGCGGGGTCAGCCGCTTGAGCGGACGAACCCAGAAACATGGCCGCCGTCGTAACGGCTCCTGCCCAGACTCCACTTCGCAGAGAGAATTTCATCACTCGACACTCCTTTGTCGTTTGTCGTTTGTCGAAAACCGCCACAAGTCGCGTCGCATTTGTGCCGTACCGCGACCGTCAGGGAACGGCCCGCTCCTTCGGCCGCTCCCTCCCGGTCGCGGTACGGATGAACGAATCGCGTCACTCTGCGGCAATCAGGTAATCCAGACAGATTTGGGACCACGTCTCGAACTGGTCGCGATCGCGCACCAATTCCGCAGGCGTGGCAAAGCCTGTCTGGATTATCGACTGTTCGCGGGGGCGAACTTGGGGCGCGTCCAACTCAAATATGTGAACGATTCCCAAGTGGACCTTGCCAACTTCGGTCAAGTCGTCGTTGATCAGCCCCACGCAGCGGTGGCGATAGCCGGATTCCAGGAAGACTTCTTCTTCGATTTCGCGTCGCATCCCTTCGAGGTATGACGAGCTGCCGGCATTCTCATCAATCGAGCTGATGTGCCCGCCGATCCCGACCGATCGCTTGCCGAGCAACCGCGACTCCCCCTGCCCTTTGTCGCGCCGATAGGAAAAAATCTCCCCGCCGCAGCGAAACACGCAGTAGGGGATGAGCTGCTTGAAGCTAGGGTCTTGCTCCATCTCATCGCGCGGGCGATAGCTGGTGTAGGCCGGATCGAGCAGCGTCTTCAAATACCGATCGGCGTTCGGGCTGAACCCTTGGAAGTATCCGACCTCGTGAAACAGCAGAGTCGGAACAACGAGCACTTGCTCGACAGTCGTGGCGATGGCGGTCATTTCAAAGTCCTCCTTGCAGAGTGTTGGTGAGTTACGAAAAGCGAGCTAGTTTGATGCGACCGATCGTTGCCGTGAAGTTCGCGGCGCGATGCTTGCTTGAAGATTCCTCGCGTTCCGACTTAAGTCGTTGGCGAGCGGGGCGGCGTCAGCCCCCCGGTTTGGCCGCGAGCGAAGTGAATCACTGGGGGGCTGACGCCGCCCCGCTCGCCAAGACGTCGTCATGGCGTCGTGTGTGAACAAAAAAGGGTCATCGAATGACAATTCGGCTGCTGATCAGCGCGTCTCGTTCGTCGGTGACGGTGAGAAACCAAACCCTCGCTTCGGCCGGAGCGGCCTCAGCCGTGATGTTGTCCCCCTCAATTGTGGCGGTGACTGCCTTCCAAGTCCGCTTGTTGATGGCATCGCCGTCGGTCGTGTAATGCAGTGCAGCTTGCTTCAGCTTGGTGGCAGATTTGACGGTGACTTGTACGCGGCCGTTTTGGATTTGGGGATCGGCAAGGCTCGGTAGCGCTGCTCCGCGGCCGAGATGGTGGTCGATGAACAGGGCGATCTCCGGTGGAGCCCATCCCGGCGGATGTCCGTGAGGCAGGTTGACGCTGACTCGCAACTGTTTCTTGGCGGGTACGGCATCGAAGCTCTTCATGTAGCTGTCGAGCGGGTACGCGAAGTCGTTCGTGCCGTTGACGAACAGGATCGGCATCGAGACTGCCGGCAGGTATTTCGAGGGATCCCACAAGGTGACCCAGCGCTGGCGTTGCTCGGCCGACATTTTTTCATACCGCGGCAGCCAAACGCTGTTGTCGTGCAGGAAGCCACAGCCATAGACCGGCACGGCGGCTTTGAACCGGCTATCGACTCCCGACACGATGCAGGTCAGATAGCCGCCCCAACTGATGCCGGTCACGGCTGTCTGTTCGGCATTCACTTCGGGGAAGCTGCGGATCAATGAGTGTGCTCGGATCGCTGCGGCAACGGCGTGATACGACCATTGCTCGGTGGGAGGCTTGTCGATGCTGCCGAACTTCTCGTCGTCCCCTTGGTTCGGCCCGCCGTCGGGCAACCGCGTGCGGTTGTTGGGTTGATGAGCATTCTGTCCCTCGATCGGACGGTGTCCGGCCAAATCCATCGCGATTGCTGCGTAGCCCCGTTTGGCCCACAGCTCGGCCCATTCACGAAACGCGGTGCCGCCGCCTCCATGAATGAGCACGACCGCTGGATATTTCTCGCCCCGCTTTGCGGTTTCCGAGAGCGTGGCTGGAGTCGCGTAGTACGCGAAGACGCGCGTTGCTTTCCCGCCGTAAGGCTCGCTCGTGTAGAAGAGCGACCGCACGCTGCTCTTCTCATCAATCCACTCGAATTTGGGTGGCTCACTGAGTTGTTTCAGATCCCAGGGCGTCGTCTCCGGCAGCCGAGCCGAACGGACAATCGCATCTGCCGCGGAAGCGATGAGCGGCACCGAGACGAACAACACGCAGAAAACCGAAACCTTCAATCGCCATCGCATTGTGTATCTACCTTTGTTGGCGTGGCATCGACGATCCGGCTATCGTTTTCCACCACTCCAGGAGAGGACCAAATGACCGGTGCAAGATTGTCATACTTGATCGACGGCAAACTCATTGATCAACCGCTGAAGGGGGAGGACGTGACCGTCGGCCGTTCTCCGCAGATGGGGCTGACCGTTCCCGAATCGGTGCCCGGCATCTCGCGTCATCATGCCACGATTCAAAAGCGGGGGCTGACGTGGTGGCTGGTGGATAACAACAGCCGGAACGGCTCGTTCATCAATCAGACGCGCGTGACCGAGGCGGAGTTACATCACACCGATGTGATTCATCTCGGCCCGTTTGAGATTCAATTCCTCGCACCAGAGCCTGTTAAAGCGACGTGGACCGCTTTAATGATGGGCTCGTTGGCGGAGCCGAATGTTGAGTTCGCCGATCGCGATCCTTCGCTAGTCAGCCGCACGATTGACCTCGCCAATTTTCGGGCGGGGAAGTCGATCGACGATGCCGCGCCGCTGCCGCTCTTCGCGACGTCGAAACCCACAAAGGTTGCGCCCACACCCGAACTGCAGTCCGGCAGCCGCCTCGCCGATCAGGCCTGGGCCATCGAACTCTTCAGCGAAGTCGGCCGAGCGTTGCAGGTCAGCACCGACCTCGACGAGATGTTTGAAACTCTGCTGACGTTGTTATTCAGCCAGGTTCCGGCGGAACGAGCGTTTGTCGGCTTAATCGATTCCGCGACCGGCGAAGTTCTGCCGCGTATGACTCGCCTGGCCGAAGGGTTACTGGGGCAATCGTTTCAACTCAGCCGCACCATCCTGCGCATCGCGATTGATTCACGACAGGCGCTGCTGGTGGAAGACACGATGGAAGACTCGCGCTTTCAGGAAGCGTTGAGCATCCGGCAGACGTCAATCTGTTCGGCGATTTGCGTGCCGCTCTATCGTGACGGACATGTTGAAGGCGTGCTCTACGTCGACACGCGAGAAAAAGAGGCTCCTCTGACAGCTCACCATCTGGAAATTACCACGGCCTTGGCGCTCTTCTTGGCGGTGGCTGTCGAACAATTTCGATTGCGAGAGAAGGCTTTTGCCGAGCAACGGCTGCGTCAAAGCCTGGCGCGATACAGCTCACCCGCCGTTGTCGATCGCATCCTGCAAGCAGGCGATGCCGGGCAGATGATCGCCGACAAAGAGGTCGTGACGGTGCTATTTTCCGACCTCAAAGGCTTCACGACGATGAGTGAAAAACTAACGCCGGCTTCGGTCGTGGAAGTTCTCAACGCCATCTTTACACGATTGACGGATGCCGTGTTTCAGCAGCAAGGGACGCTCGACAAATTCATGGGTGACGGCATGCTAGCGTTCTTCGGAGCCCCACTGCGTCTGCCCGACCATCCGCTGCGTGCGGTGCGTGCGGCTTGGGAGATGCTCACCGCGGTTGCCGAGTTCAATCAATCCAACCCAGATGCCGAACCGATCGGGATTCGGATCGGCATCAACACGGGAGACGTGATTGTCGGCGACATCGGCAGCATGACACGCAAGGACTACACGGTCATCGGTGATACGGTGAACGTCGCCAGCCGGCTGGAGTCATCGGTTGCTGGCACCAATCAAATCGCGATCGGGCCTCAAACCTATGAAGCCGTCCGCCACGAATTCACTTGCGAACCGCTCGAACCGATCCGACTCAAGGGAAAGACCGAGCTCGTGCAGCCGTACCGAGTCGTCGCCAACAATCGCAGGTGAGATCAGCGGGCAGTCGCTATCGCTGTTGATCCATCGGCACTTGGCTGAATCGAGGCGAATCGCTGAGGCTGGCGGCGAACTTGTTGAGAAACTCGCGGCAGAATCGCTGAGTGAAACGTGTGGCTCCGTCGGCGAGCAGATGATGCCCGTCCCAGAAATCTTGATCCGCGTTCCACTCGGTCGCGTCGAGGACAGGCACACCACAATCCTGAGTCATCGCCGCCAGGTAGTCATTGAGTGCTGCTCGAACTTCTGGCCGATACATCCCTCGAAACTCCGTCCCCTCCGGCATGAGGTAAAGCGCGGCACTCACGTCTTCTTGCCGGCAGACCTCCAACATTTGTCGCACCGCTCGATCACCGATATCGGTGACTTTCCAATCTGCAAGATTCGCCTCGTACTCCGCACGAGCCCGTTCAAATCCACTCCGGTATTCCTCGGCCGAGGCGACTTTGACTCCCTTGGCAAACGGCCGCCAACCCCAGGGTGTGAATTGCTTGGGGGACGCATTGCTTTGCACGTCAGTCTCGACCCAAGCCGGCGCGAAACGGCGAAGGACTCGGAGCCGCATTGATGACCAATGATCTGCCTCTTCTGAAGTCGCGACGGAATTCGGAGACCGCGTCGGCACGCTGTGGCCCGCGAGGCTGGCCAACTCCTCGGCCTGCATTCCGTGTGTCTTAATCGCGTAGTCTTCGCAGGAGTTGTCCGATTGGTTCAGGAGTGCCGGCAAAATTTCGATCATGACCGCCGCCGGATGAATGCCCTCGGCCAGAATCCTTCGCAAGTAAATCAACTGCTGTCGTGGCCCCACTCCCGCCATCGCGAAGTTGAAGACCATCGGCGTTCGATCGTTTGTCGCCAGATCTTGCCACAGATCAGGACGGATCCCTGCCGCCGGCCGCGAACTTCCCAAGACAAGGATGAGCGGTCGTTGAGGATTTTCTTTCATCCGCTCTCGCAACTTCGTCAGTTTGATCTCGTACAACGGATCGCGCACGGCGGTGCTGTCAGAACCGCCAATCATCGGCAGCCCAACCTGGATGCCGATGAACGCCAATAGGCCGCAGAGAAGCGTCACGCGAGCTTGTGCCTTCAGGTACCGTGCGCTTCGGATTCGATGATTCTTCATGGTCGAGTTGGCTCATCAAAACTGAAAATAGATAAACGCCTTGCCGGCAATTGGACGAATCAGGAGCGCCAATGACAGCACCATCGCGTATCCGGTCCCCATCATCGGAGCCGGCACTCGCTCGGCGAGCTTTCTCCACCATCCAGCTCCGACCAACAGATGACACGCCACCAGGACGGCCGTCAGGACCACCAAGCTTTGCTTCGAGTACGGCAGAGTCATGCCAAAATGAGGCACGACCAACCTCTCAAAGAAGATCGCTGCCGCCGAGAACGTGGTCGCTCGGAACAGCACCCATCCCAGAGAGACGCTCAAGAATGTCAGCGCCATGCAGCCCAACATTCCTGGCAGGCTCTGCAACCATCTGGCCAGGCGCGGGCGGCCCTGACATAAGTCTCGAAACGTGCGATGACCAATCAGCAACAACCCGTGCAGCACGCCCCAAGCCACGAAGGTCCAACTCGCACCGTGCCACAGTCCGCCCAGCGTCATCGTCAGCAATAGGTTCCGGTTTGTCTGCCAGGCTCCGCCGCGACTGCCTCCCAACGGAATGAAGAGATAGTCTCGTAACCAACTCGACAACGAGATGTGCCACCTGCGCCAGAAGTCGGAGATGTTGGTCGCCAGGTAAGGCATGTTGAAATTTTGAGCCAGCTTGAAGCCCAGCATGTGAGCCGACCCGATCGCCATGTCGGTATAGCCAGAGAAGTCGCAGTAGATCTGAATCGAATACGCCAGCATCGCCATCCACACGGCGCTGGTCCGATAGAGTTCAGGTTCCGCAAAGACCGGGTCCGCGAAAAACGCCATGCGATCGGCGATCACCAGCTTCTTAAACAGTCCCATCAAAAAGAATTGGACGCCAAGATTCAGACGTGCCCAATTCCAACGCTTGGGGCGATCGACCTGAGACAGGAAATCGCGAGCACGCACAATCGGCCCGGCAACCAGATGCGGAAAGAAGGTGATGAACAAGAGAAAGTTCGGCAAACTCCGTTCGGCCCGCACATCTCGTCTATAAACATCAACGGCGTAGTTGATCGCCTCGAACGTGTAGAACGAAATTCCGATCGGCAAGATGACGCTCAGCACCGGCAGAGACACCGTCGCTCCCGTCGCTTGCAATGCCTGCTCTAGTGATGCCAAAAAGAAATTGGCGTACTTGAAATAACACAGCAGCCCCAGATTGGCGGTGATCGTCACGCTCAGCAGCAGCTTGCGCCGCCGTGTGTCCGTGGAGGCATCCATGGCCCGCGCGATGCAGTAATCCAGGGTGCTCGACACGGCGATGATCGCCGCCAGCCAATGATTCCAACTGGCATAAAAAAAGAAGCTCGCCGCTAACAGCAGATAGACTCGCGCGCGTTGCCAAGGCATCACCCAATAAAAGGCAAACACCAGCACAAAGAACAGCAAATACTGCTGCGAACAAAAAAGCATGCCGAGACTCCGCCTCTACATGTCGCGACTTTAAGGAGCGGGAAACTAGGTAGCGTTAGTCTTTAACGTCAAGACCCTTCTTCACCCCGCAGACACGATACGGCCGTGAGATGCAACGTCGTTCACGCCATCGGCATGAGATTTTGGACTCAGATGTGTTGTCGGCTTCTGATCTTCGCTGCACTCGTCGATCCAGACGGCAACCATCAGACCGTGATACCAGATTGACCTGAGTCTCCCAGCCAGTGGATCAGACTCAGGGGCGCACGTTCCGCGCTCATCTTGATGCGGCAAAAACTAACGGAGATCAACCTTTTGCCGTAGTCATTTGCTCGGTGAATCACCCGTAGGCTCTTCAACGAAAAACCCTCACATCCTGCGCGGAAATGAGGGTCGTTGCAAGTCGTTGATATCGTTTGAGCAAAAGCCACCGCTCGGATTTGAACCGAGGACCTACGCTTTACGAAAGCGTCGCTCTGCCAACTGAGCTACGGCGGCGGATCGTCGCGGGGCCGCGACGTGGGGCGGGTTTATAGTCACTGAATTTCGGGAGGGGAAGCCGAACTCCGCTGCGGTTCGCCTCGCTCGACAACGCCGCGCGAATGCACACAATCCATTTCATTCGTCGCCGGACGACAAGGCCCCATTCACTTCGATCACGAGCCAATCAACATGCGATCCGCAATCACAATTTCTCTGGTTCCGGAAGCGTCCGGCGGGCCGTTTGTCTTCTGGCACGATTTAGTTGCCGGTTGTGCTCAGGCCGCAGAACTGGGATTCAATGCGGTCGAAGTCTTTCCACGTTCGGCGGCCGAGTTGGATGTGACGCTGCTGCGAAGTTGTCTCGATCGCCACGGCCTGAAGCTGGCGGCGATGGGAACCGGAGCCGGTTGGGTCGTGCAGAAGCTGCGATTGACCGATCACGAGGAAACGGTGCGACGTCGAGCACGCGAGTTCATTCGCGAGATCATCGACGTCGCGGGATCATTCGGAGCACCCGCGATCATCGGATCGATGCAAGGCCGCTCCGAAGGCACTTTCAGCCACGAACAGCATCTGGCCTGGCTGGCGGAAGCCTTGGATGAACTCGCGCCGCGAGCGGCCGAGCACGGCACAACACTGCTGATCGAACCGCTGAATCGTTACGAGACCAACTTGATCAAGTCGGTGGCTGACGGCGTGAAGTTGATTGGCTCGTTGAAGGCAGGCAACGTCAAATTGCTGTGCGACCTATTTCACATGAACATCGAAGAACGGGACATCGCCGCTACCTTGAACGAGGCCGGCCCGCTGGTCGGACACGTTCATTTCGCCGACAGCAATCGCCGAGCAGTCGGCTTCGGACACACTCCGATGTCGCCGATCATCTCGGCATTGCGACGCATCGGATATGAAGGCTATCTCTCCGCCGAAGTGCTGCCGTTGCCGGACTCCAACGAAGCCGCACAGCAAACGATCGCCAGCTTTCACGCGTGTGTGCCAAAGTAACCCGAAGCGTGAGTTTTTAAGTTGCGCATTTCGTGAGTCGCGAAGCGACGGCAGTGGATAGCCGTGGGCGTCAGCCCACGGAAACCGGGATTGCGATCAAGTTGAGCCGTGAAGCGGCAACAGAATCGAACGCTGCAAATCTGCCGCCGCTTCGCGGCACAACACAATCAAAGACGATCGAGATCCTTGGGCTGACGCCCAAGGCTATCTGCTTACGCTGCTACACAGCTCGAAATGCGCAACTTCAAAGTTGACTCGTCGAGTTACTTTCCGCTCGCCGCCAGCGCGATGTGATTCGCTTGCTGCGGGTCGGTCAGCGGGAAGTCATCGCGGAAGTGGACCCCTCGGCTTTCGGTGCGAGCAGCGGCGGCGGTCGCCATCAGCCGTGCAATCAGCAGCAGGTTTTGCAGTTCCCAGCCTTTGAGCTGCGTGAACTCGCGGATCGAAACGTAGCGATCCCAGAAGTCGATCTGTGTGAGCGCTTCTTTCAAGCCGGAGGCGTCGCGCGTGATGCCGACGTGACGCCCCATCAGACTTTGCAAGGAGTTCGTCAGGTCGGTCAGGTTGAGATCGTGGTCTTCTTTCATGACCGACATCGCGTCCGCTCGTAGAGGGTACGCGGCAAAGCTGTCCGGTTGCGCGAGGGCCAATTCCGAGGCTCCGCGTCCGCAGCGCAGGCCATAAACGAGACCCTCCAGCAAGCTGTTCGACGCCAGCCGATTCGCGCCGTGAAGCCCGGAGGACGTCACTTCCCCGGCCGCCCACAGGCCGGGCAACGTCGTGCGACCGTCGAGATCCACCGTCAGGCCGCCGATCATGTAATGCGCACCGGGCCGCACCGGAATCTGATCAGCCGTGATATCGAGACCGAACTCGGCACACACGCGGCCGATGTGCGGGAAGCGTTCGCGAACCAGTGGCTTGGGCAGGTGCTTTAGATCGAGATACACGCACGAGTGCTTCGTCTTCTCCATCTGCCGAGTGATCGCCAGGCTGACCTCATCGCGCGGAGCAAGCTCCAGTGAAGCGTGATAATCCCCCATGAAGCGATGGCCGAAGCAATCGCGCAGATAGGCCCCTTCGCCACGGACGGCTTCGCTGATGAGGTGCCGTGAACTACCGGCGATGTAGAGCACAGTCGGATGAAACTGCATGAACTCCATGTCGCGGAGTTCGGCTCCCGCGCGGAAGCTCAGCGCGTGGCCGTCTGCGGTTGCGATGTCAGGATTGGTCGTCTCGCGATACAGCCGCCCGGCCCCGCCGGTGCAGAGAATCGTCTGCTTGGCCCAGACCAGCGTCTTGCCGTGCTGAGCGTTCCACACGATCGCTCCCCGGCACACCCCTTCGTGAGTCAGCAGGTCGAGCGTTGCCGTCTGCTCCCACACCTGAGCGTGCTCGGCCGAGCGAACGCAGGCGATCATCGCCCGCATGACTTCCTTGCCGGTCGCATCGCCCAAGGCGTGAGCGACTCGACGATGACTGTGTCCCCCTTCTTGAGTCAGCGCGATCTCGCCGTTCTTCAGATCGAAGTTGGCTCCGAACGCGACCAACTCGCGAATCCGTTCGGGAGCCTCGGTGACGACCATGTTGACGACCGCTTCATCACACAGCCCCTTACCGGCGGCCATCGTGTCAGACGCATGATTCGCGACGTCGTCTAACGGATCGAGCACTCCGGCGATCCCCCCTTGAGCATACGCGCTGTTGGATTGATCGAGCGCGTCCTTCGTCACGACGACCGTCGTCAGTCGCGGGTCCACGGCCAACGCCGCGCGAATGCCGGCGATCCCGCCGCCGATCACAAGCACATCCGCAAAGACATGTGGCACGCGCTTCGGATCAAAGCGAACCAAGTAACGACGTTTCAGAGGCAATTGCAGTCGAGTCACGGTTGTCTTTCCGTCCTTTGGAGTGCTGCGAGCCAAGTCACAGCTTTTCAAAACGGCTGGTTTGAAGATGAAAATGTCGGACAATGATCCGCTCGTTATAAAAAGCGACGACTTGGGTCGTCGCAGTCCAAATGGTTCACGATCTTTCCACCCGCATCACCGGCACCAGGGCCGAGTTCGATGATCCAATCGGCGGCCGCGATGAACTCCGGTCGATGCTCAATCGCGATCAGCGAGTGACCGACTTCGATCAGCCGACGAAAACACTCTAACAAGACCGCGATGTCGCGGGCATGAAGACCGGCACAAGGTTCGTCCATCAGAAACAGCGTTCGCTTGCGCGAGCGGCTCGCCAGCAGCGTTGCCAACTTCAGCCGCTGGCATTCGCCGCGTGACAGCGTGCTGGCCGACTGGCCGAGCGGCAGATAGCCCAGACCAACATCTTTCAGCGACTTCAACCGCCGTTGCAGTTGCGGCTGGCCTCGAAAAAACGCGAAGGCCTCGTCGGCCGAGAGGTTGAGCACCTCGGCAATCGACAACCCGCGCAGCTTCGCATCGAGCAACTCGCGCTGAAACCGCGAGCCATGACACTCCGGGCAAACCACCGTCAGGTTTGCGAGGAACTGCATGTCGATCTCGACCGAACCAAGCCCCCGGCAACGCGGGCAGCGTCCGCCGTCACTGGCGTTGAAGCTGAAATGCCGAGCGGTGAAGTTCTTGACCTTCGCCTCGGTCGTCTGCGCGAAGAGCTGCCGGATCTCACCCAGCAAAGACATCATCGTCGCCGCATTCGCCCGCGCTGAACGTCGAATCGGCGACGAATCGAGAAAGACCACTTCGTCGATCTGCTCCGCCCCCGTCAACGCCGTGAAGCGGCCTACCGGATCGACCGAAGAAGCCGCACCGAATCGCTGGCAAAGCGCCGGATAAAGCGTGTGCTCGATCAACGAACTCTTCCCGCTCCCACTGACACCAATCACAACGCACAACCGATTGAGTGGAAACGCCACATCAACACGATCGAGGTTGTGCAACGTCACACCGTTGAGTGCGAGTACGTAGCCGTCTCGCTCCGCGAGACGAGCCGAACGGCCAACTGACTCTGCAGGCTGCTCGGCTTGATGAGTGCCTAACGCCTCAGCTTCGACTCGCGGAGCGAGCCGGCTACGCAGACTGACCACCCGCCCCCCTTCACGCCCCGCTCCCGGTCCGAGTTCGAGCACTTCATCCGCCGCATCAACGAACGCCTGCGAATGCTCGACGAGGATCACCGTATTGCCCGCTTGATGCAATCGCCGAATCGCTGCCAACACTCGCAGCGCATCGAGCGGATGTAACCCGTTCGACGGCTCATCGAGCACATACAGCGCGTTATCCAGCCGTGTCGCCAACACGCCCGCCAATCGCGCCCGCTGCCGTTCTCCGCGAGACAACGTGCGCGGCGAACGACCCAACGTCAGATGCCCCAAGCCGAGATCGAGCAGCATGCGCAACCGCGCCGACAACTCCCCCTGCACATTCGCGACCAGTGACCGGTCCTCTGGCGGAATTGCGTCCGACAGACGTGCAACGAACCCCGTCAGTTCCGAGAGCCGCATGCTGCGCAGCTCTGTGATTGGCGAGCCGGGCGGCGTCAGCCCCCGGACGTTGGTGTTGTCCGAGATGAGTCCGGAGGCTGACGCCACCCGGCTCGCCTGGTTTTCATTCTTGTCCGGCTTGTTGAGAGCGCTCGTCCTACTGACCACCAATCGCACGCTTCGCCCCGCTGCGCTCAACCGCGAGCCTCGGCAATCCCTGCAGTCGACCATCAACGAAGAGCCTGCCGCCACTGAAGTCGTCGGTCGTCCATTCGACTTCGGCAACTTCGTTTCCGAATCCGCGATTCTTCCCAGCCCGCTGCAACTCGGACAAGCTCCCAGCGGACTCTCAAAGTTGAAGAGGTCCGGCTCCAACGATGGAAACTCAAACTCGCACGCGCTGCACTGCAACCGTGGCGAGAACCGCATGAGTCGCCAGTGCCGGCCATCCGATTCGAACAGAGCCGCATCCTCCGTCGTGTTCGCATCAGCTTCCGACAACACGAAACAACGATCGTCGCCGTGGACGTACGCTTGCTCGACACTTTCGAGCAAGCGAGCCGCATCGCCGCGGCCCGCCACGAGTCGATCGACGACGACGAGCATTCGTGATTTCAGATTTGAAATTTGAGATTTGAAATTTGAGATTTCAGCTCCCGGCAACTCCATCGTCCGGACAAAACCAAGCTGCCGCCAACTCGCGATCGAGGCATCGCTCTTCTCCGACGGAAACGCGACGACGAATTTCGTCCTTTCCGGCAACGACTGAAGCTCGCGGCAGACGTCGTCCGGAGAATGAACCGCCAGCGGCGCATCGCACCGCGGACAAAACGCTCGGCCCAGTCGAGCGAACAGCATCCGCAACAAATCGTCCGTCTCGGTCATCGTGCCGAGCGTTGCACGAGAATCAAACGACGCGTCCGCATGAAACGCGATGGCCGGCGGGAGATTCTCCAAAGCGTCCGCATCCGGCCGCTCGATCCGTTCCAAGAATTGTCGAGCCGACGGCGCGAACGTCTCGATATACCGCCGCCGCCCCTCGGCCACGAGCGTGTCGAAGGCAAGGCTGCTCTTCCCCGCGCCGCTGACCCCGGTGATCGCGATCAGTTTGCCCAACGGCAAACTGACGTCGATCCCCTGAAGGTTATGAACGCGAACGCCTCGCAATTCGATGTGTGACATGCCGCGAGAATAGCCCTCGTGCGACGAAGAATGAATCAGGCGAGCGGGGCGGCGTCAGCCCCCCGGTTCATCAGCGA
>SXGT01320208.1_pt1 | contig 23173 bp, 16 predicted proteins | sample 3176221 | NCBI WGS metagenome assembly SXGT01 (sample SAMN11356862, study PRJNA531348) | freshwater metagenome | isolation source: freshwater sample F1-120 | place: China: Fuxian Lake, Yuxi | collected 2017-12-25
CGCCATCGCGTTCCAGCGGATGATCGACTTGATGCGGCGTTCGATCTCCCGATTGCCGGGGAACCGAGGCTGCCGATCGGCCGGGATCGTGTTGATGTACGGCGTGTTGGCCGTGAACGGCAACGTCACGCCGCGGACGTAAGCTCGCTCCTGCAAAGCGGAAAGCAGATGCTGCACGCCCCCCTGGCCATGCCGGTGAAGGATGTCGTCCAGCGACTCAAACCATTCATCCAATTCCTGGGAATCCAGCGGGGTCGAAACCGGTGCCTCAAGCGTCATTGTCTCGTCTTCTGTCTGCGTTCCGGGAGGCGGCAACACGGCTTCAGAGCACTCCGCCGCATTTCCACAATTTTCAATGCCAAAAATGAGTCCGGCATTATGGCGGCAGGCCAGAATTCGAGCAATGCGGCGGGAGCCGACGACGCATGAAGTTCGTCACAAGATAAGATCAGCCCGGTCCTTGTCACAATTCTGACCGATCGGCAAACTCGGTACAAAAGGACCGGACATGAATCTCTCTCCCCACCCGCCCGCGATCAATGTGGTCGTCTTCCGTTCGCCCGGTCCCGACGATGACCGCATCGAGTCTTTGTCGGCCGACTTTGTCGAGCGGAAAACCGTTTGTCGGCTGGGTGGCGGCTTGGGCTTTCTCGTCTTGCAACCCGACGACTTCGATCGAGTGTGGGCTGGCGTCGATGCGGGCGACGCACTCGGAACCGCCAGCGCGTGCCTCTTTCATCTCGGCCAGAACGCTCACCAGTTCATCGACCGTTCGGAAGATTTCATTTACGGCTGGGTCGGAGCCGACGACGAACCGGAGTTCCACCGCGTCCTGTTGCTGCAAGTCGTCCCGCGTCCGCATTTGATCGAAATGATGCGACGTCGGGCAGAGGCAAACTGACGAACGTGTCGCGAGGAAGGCTGTTTGACCAGCCGTGAAGCGTGTCGTATATTCCTCTCGCAGTTCACCTACGGACATTCGCCATGCGCCTCAAGTTTCCATCTCCGATCTCCATTATCACGGTCGTTGCCGGGATCACGATTCCCGCCAGCGGCCCTTGTCAGTGGCATTGAGCTTGGGGTTTGTTTCTTTTCGTTACGACGTTGTCACCCTCAGGTCGATCGCCTGAGGGTTTTTTGTTTTCACAAGAGCATAAGCCCCACCCGGGACGAGTCCGGTGGGGGTGAGGAATCGGCGATGACTCGAATCCAAATCTACGACACGACCCTCCGCGACGGCAGCCAGGGTGAGGGGGTGAACTTCTCGTTGCAGGACAAGCTGTTGATCACGCAGCGGCTGGATGAATTGGGATTCGACTTCATCGAGGGGGGCTATCCCCTCTCGAACCCGAAAGACGCCGAATATTTCCAGCGGGCGCGAGACCTCGACTTGAAGCACGCGACGGTGACGGCGTTCGGCATGACGCGCCGACGCGGAGCGGCTCCAGAGGGCGACACCGGCATGGTCGCGCTGCGGGACTCGCAAGCGAAGATTTGCGTCATTGTCGGCAAGACGTGGGACTTGCACGTCTTCGAGGTACTGCGTGTCGATGAGGCGGAGAATCTTGCCATGATCCGCGACTCGGTCGGGTTCCTGCATGGCGAAGGACGCCGCGTTTTTTACGACGCCGAGCACTTCTTCGACGGCTATCGAGCCAACCCGGAGTTCGCGCTCAAGACGATCAAGGCGGCCGAAGAGTCGGGAGCCGAGATCGTCGTCCTCTGCGATACAAACGGCGGTCGATTGCCGGAGGAGATTGCCGATGCGGTCAAAGCGGCTCGGCAGGCGTTGACGATCCCGGTCGGCATTCACTGCCACAACGACTGCGATCTGGCTGTCGCGAATTCGCTCGCGGCCGTCGATGTCGGTGCGATCCAAGTTCAGGGGACAATCAACGGCATCGGCGAACGCTGCGGTAACGTTGACCTGTGCAGCGTCGTTGCGAACCTCGCTCTGAAAAAGACCGGCTACGAAGTGCTGGCCGAAGGTGGACTGAAACATCTCGCCGAGTTGTCGCGTTACGTTTACGAACTGGCGAACATGAACTACCGCAACGGCCAGCCGTTCGTCGGCACCAGTGCGTTTGCTCACAAAGGTGGCATGCACGTCCACGCGGTCAATCGGCTCGCGAAGAGCTACGAGCATATCGAGCCGGAGACCGTCGGCAACGTGCGGCGAGTGCTCATCAGCGAGCTGTCCGGCAAGTCGAACATCGTTGCGAAGACGACGAAGTACGCGATCCAAAACGACGCGGGGATGATGCAGAAGATTCTCGATCGCGTGCAGGACTTGGAAAACGAAGGTTTCCAGTTTGAAGCGGCTGAGGCGTCGTTCGATCTGCTGGTCCGCAAAATCGTTGGCCAGTACCAGCCGAAATTCGAGAGGGTGCATTACCGCGTGAACGTCGAATCCGATGGTGGACTGCGGGACGAATCGGTCTCGATCGTCTCGAACAGTGCGATGGCACCAGCCACCGAAGCGACGATCAAACTGCGAGTCGCCGGTCGGCTGGAACATGTCGTCGCGGAGGGAGATGGCCCGGTCAACGCACTCGATACGGCACTACGCAAGGCGCTGATCACGACGTACCCAAATCTCGCCGAGATGCAGCTTGTGGACTACAAGGTTCGCGTCATCAACTCGACCGCCGGCACGGCGGCTCGTGTGCGTGTCGTCATTGAGAGCCGCGATGACCACGAAGTCTGGACGACGGTCGGCGTCAGCGAAAACATCATCGAAGCCAGTTGGCTCGCGCTGGTTGACAGCGTCGAGTACAAGCTCTTCAAGGACGAGCAACCGGCGGCGTGAACGAACGGTCGACGCAGTGATCGAACTCGAATGCCTCATCGCGTGACGCGGTCAGCGGTAGCGGTTCGCCTCGCTGTTCGGTGAGCACTCGCCAAACGTGGTTCAACCGATTCTCGGCTTCGTCGACGGGGACGCGCACGCTGATCGGCCAAATCGAACGAGTGCGACCGTCGGACGCACACCACGCTCCGTAGCAACAGACCCAAATCGCCAGCGGCCAGCGGCCCAGAGCTGTCGTGACTTCGGCCATCGGAAATTCGTCCGGCCACGACTGACAGACGATGACCAAGTCGGGCGGTTCAACCATTGGGACCGCCAGATCCGCGATCTGTCGCACGACGGCCCGCGTCCCCAGCGAGTCGATCCAATGACGAATCGCCGAGAATTCCGTTCGATCCCAGTCGCCGACAACGAGAATCGCGGGTTGAGCCATGATCGGAAAGTGGGATAACGGCTATCGGCATTCGGCTCACGGCAATCGGCCGGAAGCCGGCTCACGCAATCCTCAATTCACAAACCAGGTGTCGCCGCTGTTGAGCAGCTTCTCGACATCGCCTTCACCAAGCTTCGCCTGGGCGGCCTCAACCTGCTTCGTCACGGACTCGTCGTAGGTCGAACGCTCGACGGAGCGGAAGATTCCCATCGGTTCGGGGAACTCCGGGTGTCTCATGCGGGAGAGCAGGAACGCGAGCGACGGCTCCGAAGCCTTCTCGTCATGGAACAGCAAGTCGTCTTCCTTGATGTCCCCACCAAGTTGGACGATCTCCACGCGGTTCCCTTCGGCGACTCGAATTCCCTTTTCGCGGTTCTTGCCGAAGATCAACGGCTTGCCCTGTTCGAGATAGACGACGCTATCGCTGCGAGTTTCCTTGTCGGTCGCGTAGTTGAACGCCCCGTTGTTGAAGACGTTGCAGTCTTGATAGACCTCGACGAACGCCGTCCCTTTGTGGTGGGCGGCTCGCTCCAGAACCATCGTCAGATGCTTGATGTCCACATCGACCGAGCGGGCGACGAACGTGGCTTCGGCTCCGATCGCAACCGACAGCGGCGTCAGTGGGTGATCGATCGAGCCATACGGCGTGCTCTTGCTCTTCTGGCCGAGCGGGCTGGTTGGCGAGTACTGGCCTTTGGTCAGACCATAAATCTGGTTGTTGAAGAGGATGATCTTCAGGTCGATGTTGCGGCGGATGGCGTGCAGAAAGTGATTGCCGCCGATCGACAGGGCGTCGCCGTCACCGGTGATGACCCAGACTTGCAGTTCGGGATTGGCCAACTTCACGCCGGTCGCCACCGCGGGAGCTCGGCCGTGAATGCTGTGCAGGCCATAGGTGTTGACGTAATACGGGAAGCGGCTGCTGCAACCGATGCCCGACACGAAGCAGAATTTCTCTTTCGGGATGCCCAGCGTCGGCAGCACCTTTTTCATCTGGGCGAGGATCGAGTAATCGCCGCAGCGCGGGCACCAGCGGACTTCCTGATCGCTGGCGAAGTCTTTCGATTGAAGCGTGGGCAGAGTTGGCATTTCGACGGACATCGCAGAGTTACCTTTTTCTAATTTCAGATTTCAAATTTCAGATTTCAGATTCGGGCATCAGCCGTGGAATTCGTTGATCACGGCGACCAGCTCGTTCACCAGGAACGGCTTGCCTTCGATTTTGTTGTAGCCTTGAGCGTCGACGAGGTACTGATTGCGGAGTAGCAGCCGCAACTGACCGCAGTTCAATTCCGGAACGAGCACTTTTTCGTAGCTCTTCAGAATCGTCCCGAGATTTCGCGGGAGCGGGTTCATGTATTTCAGGTGCGTGTGCGCGACCGATTTTCCGGCGGCCTGAGCTTGTTGAACTGCCGTGCGGACGGCTCCGAAAGTCCCGCCCCAACTGATCACGAGCACCTTGCCAGATGCCGGGCCATCCACCGTTTGTTCGGGAATGAAATTGGCAATGTTCGCGATCTTCGCAGCTCGCGTGTTGGTCATGTGCTGATGGTTCTTCGGCGAGTAGTCGATGTTGCCGGTGACGTCCTTCTTTTCGAGTCCACCGATGCGGTGTTCCAAGCCTTTTGTGCCCGGCTTGGCCCACGGGCGAGCGAGTTTATCATTCCGCTTGTACGGCAGGTATTCGCCGTTCTCGCCGTTCGCGGCAGTGATGTGATCGATCTTCAAACGCGGCAGGTCTGCGACCTTCGGAATCTGCCACGGCTCCGCTCCGTTGGCGATGTAGCCGTCGGAAAGGAAGATCACCGGACACATGAATTCGGTGGCGATTCGAAACGCTTCTTGAATCATCGAGAAGCAATCGCCGGGACCACTCGCCGCAATGATCGGCAGCGGCGATTCGCCGTTGCGACCGTACATCGCGAGCAACAAATCCGATTGCTCGGTCTTGGTCGGCAGCCCGGTGCTCGGACCACCGCGCTGGACGTCGATGATGACCATTGGCAACTCGGTCATCATGCCCAGGCCCATCGCCTCACCCTTCAGGCAGATGCCGGGACCGCTACTGGCGGTGACCGCCAGCTCCCCAGCGAAGGCCGCTCCGACACAGGCAGACATCGCGGCGATTTCGTCTTCGGCCTGGAACGTCTTCACGCCGAAATGCTTGAACGTCGACAGGTCATGCAAGATGTCGCTGGCAGGAGTGATCGGATAGCCGCTGAAGACGACCGTCTTGCCAGAGAGCTTCGCCATTACGGCCAAGCCCATCGCGACTGCTTCGTTGCCGGTGATCTTGCGGTACTTGCCGGCCGGCAACCGCGCGGGTGGGACGTGGTAATGAACTGTGAACGACTCGGTCGAGAAGCCGTAATTCATGCCGGCCCGCAGCGAACGCAGGTTGGCTTCGACGACGTCTGGCTTCTTGGCGAATTTGGACCGAATGAATTCCTCGGTCGGTTTCGGATCGCGGTCGTACAGCCAGTAGACCAGACCCAGGGCGAAGAAGTTGCGGCACATGTCCGCACCCTTCAACGAGAGTCCCAATCCTTCGACCGCATCCCGGTTGAGCCGCGTCATTGGCACCTTGTGAACACGGAACTTGGCCATCAAGGTTTCGTTGTCGAGCGGGTTCGCGTCGTACAACGCTTTTTGCAAGCCGCTCTTGTTGAACTCTTCCTCGTTGACGATCAGCGTGCCGCCACGCTTGAGGTCTTCGATGTTCGTCTTGAGCGCCGCCGGATTCATCGCGACCAGCGTGTCGACGGCATCGCCCGGAGTGAAGATGTCGTGATTCGAGAAGCACAACTGATAGCCGGAAACTCCGAAGAGCGAACCGGCGGGAGCACGAATCTCGGCGGGGAAATCGGGGAACGTCCGCACGTCGTTGCCAAAGATGGCCGAGGCGTTCGTCATCTGTGTTCCGACCGACTGCATTCCGTCGCCGGAGTCGCCGCAGAAGCGGATGACGACTGTTTCGAGATTTTCCAGTTTCTTGCCGTTGGTGGAAGCGGGAGCATCCAGTGTGGCGGTGGACATTGCGGGTGAGACTCCTGGTCTGCCTGGTAGGAAACCAATGTTGAGGATCAGCGGACGAGACGCCGAGCCAGTTGCAAATTCAAGGTGGGAAATCACACGGCCCCGGATGATGGGCCAAACCACTTCCTCGGTCGCAAATCATCCGGCCAGTGTGCGAGACGCCCGAAGTTGTCTCGACTTTCGGGGGAGTTTGTCAATTGAGGCATCCCTGCCGATCAGTCGAACTTGAAGCACGACCATTCATCGGCCAAACGGAGGGGCTGCGTTTCGCTTTTCTGCCGGAACTTTACGACTCATCGATCTTTTTTCGACGCTGCTGCCGCTGCTTGCGAACCACTTGCATGCCATCAATCGCCTTCTTGCGTCGGCGAGCAAGCCCCTCTTTCGGAGCCGTGCGGTAGCCTGTGACTTTGCCCTGTAAAATTTCTTTCCCGTCCGCCGTCATCGGACGAGGCGGCGGAGCCGGTCGCTGGCCTCGGCCACGAGCCGGCAGTTCGCGATTGCCTGCTTGTCCGTAACCACGCGGGCCGCGAGCTGGACGTCGCTGAGCCGAATAGCCTCCCGTCGATTCCTGTTGCGAATCCGCATCGTCAGAAACGTAGCGGCGACGTAGCGGGCGCTCGCCTCCGGCTGGAAGTGGCGGACGTGATCCAACCGGTCGAGGTGGTCGCGCGGGACGCTGATTGAACGACGATTCCGGCGTGTCGTCCGTCACGAAGCGACGACGTCCACCACCGAAATCATTGTCGGTCACTTCGGGCTGAGGTGTCCGCGCCTCTTGGTCGTTTTGATAACGACGCGGCGGCTGATCCTCTTGATACCGACGTGCCGGACGCTGATTTCCCCCGCCTGCACGTTGATCCTGAGAGTATCCGCGTCGATTTCCCGGCGCGCCTTGCCCGTATCCCGTTCGTCCGCGAGATGGGCCTTGACCGTCACCGGTCGCACCTCGACTGGGATAACGGCGCGGAGGTTGTTGGGCTTCCCCTTGAGCCTCTTCGCGACGCGGAGGGCGGCGCTGACCACGAGGCGGACTACCGACTTGCTCACCCTCGCTGCGAATGGTGTCACGGCGCTGACCTCCTTGCGCTCCGTATCCACCCTGAGAATTTCCACCCGGACGCGGCCGATTGCCGGGACGACGTTCGCGAGTCTCCTCCTGAATGACCTCGCCACGGTTCGCGAGATCGAGAGCTTGTTCATCGGTCATCGCCCCGAACTTTCCGCGCGGCGGCCGAGCGCCATATGACGACGATGTTCCCATCGGTGGCTTGCTGCCAAATTTTGGCTTGCTCCCGAACGCCGGTTTGTTGCCGAACTTTTTCTTGCGTCCTCGACCGGCGGTGTTGTCGAGATGCGCACGCTGTTCGGACAGATCTTGCAGCAACTTCATCTCGTCGCTGGCGAGAGCGCGATAGGCTCCGGCCGGCAGATCGCCCAAGCGGATCGGCCCGAAGCCGACTCGTTTCAAACGCATGACCTTGTGTCCGACTCGCGCCATCAGCCGGCGAATTTCGCGGTTCTGCCCTTCGTTGAGCACGATTTCCAAATACGCACTGTCGCCGACCGCCTTCTTCAGCCGTGCTCCTTCGACATGGAATCGCCCCTCGTCGAAGTACATGCCGCGCTTCAACGATGCGAGCGTTTCGGCGGACGGGACTCCCTTCACATGGCACAGATAAAACTTGGCGACACGATATCGCGGATGCGCCATGCGATTGGCCAACTCGCCGTCGTTGGTGACGAGCAACAAGCCTTCCGACTCTTCGTCGAGCCGGCCGATCGCGAAAATCCGTTCGCGAAACTGTGGGAACAAGTCGATGACTCGCGGACGCCCCGCCGGATCATGGTTCGTGCAGACCACTCCGCGCGGCTTGTTGAGCGCGAAGTAGACCTTGCGTTGCAGCTTGATCTTCTCGCCATCGAGTTCAATCTTCTGCGAATACGGATCGGCCCGGAATGCGACATCGGTGATGACCTCGCCATCGACCGCGACTCGGCCGGTCGTGACGTACTCTTCGCACTTCCGCCGAGCGTCGATTCCCGCCGCCGCGAGAATCTTCGCGAGCCGCTGCGGAGCGAACTTCGCCGCTCCGGAATACTGGTGCTTGGGCAATCGTTCGCCCGGCGACGGATCGTTGTCGCCATCGAACTCGTCACCGAAGTCGGAGGAGTCCTCGAGGGCTTCGGCGTGTTTTTGCTTCTTCGATTTCGACGCACGTTTGCGTTTCGGCTTCGCTTGGAATTGATCCCCATCGTCATCCGACTCAGCCGCGATCACCTCGGTTGCGTCGCCTTCGTCATCGTCGTAGTCGAACGCCTCGACGTCGCCGGCGGCGAATTCGTCGGACTCTTCGTAGGCAAAGTCATCCGAGGCATCGTCGAACTTGCCATGTTCGAGCGTCTCGCCTTCGAGTTCCTCAGCCTGTTCCAACGGCAGCGTGGCTTCGAGTTCTGGATTCGATTCGTGGAGATCGTCTGACATGATCGGCCCCTTTCGATGGGCAAGAAAATCACCTCACAAGGGGAGCCTTGGAAGTGGCGACAGCGCGGTGTCGCGAATGCAATGTGAATGCGGAATAGGCAGGAATTCGCAAATGCGTGAATGGGGTGACCGTCGAGTTCTCCCAACCGTCGGTCTTCATCGGCCGTTCGGCCGCGGGCGGGAGTGTATCAACGCCCGTCGCGGTTGACACGGTTCCGCCCAGAATTCGTGGCCAGTTGGCTCAGAGCAATGACCACCGATATGCTCCGCACCCCTGTTTCAACACACCCGTTTTTCTGCGAAGGACTCTCCCATGATTCGCCAAATCCTGACTGCCAGTCTGCTTTCGCTTGCCGCATTCGCTCCGTTAGCCGCCGATGACAAGAAGCCGGACGAGGCTGGATTTGTCTCGCTGTTTGACGGCAAATCGCTCAACGGCTGGACTGGAGCCAAAGACGCCTACAAAGTCGAAGACGGAGCGATCGTCTGCGTCCAGGGAACGGCCGGCAACCTGCTGACCGAGAAGGAATATGCCGACTTCGTCGTGCGGTTCGAGTTCAAGCTCACCGCCGGAGCGAACAACGGGTTGGGCATCCGCTGCCCGAACGTCGCTAAAGGGAACTTGCACCTCGACGGCACCGAACTGCAAATCCTCGACAACACGGCCGAGAAGTACAAAGACCTCAAGCCGTACCAGTACCACGGTTCGGTCTACGGCATTCAGCCCGCCAAACGCGAGCACCTCAAGCCGGTCGGCGAGTGGAACTCGCAGGAGGTCACCGTCCAAGGCCGCAAGATCAAGATCACGCTCAACGGCGGAACGATCGTCGATTGCGACCTGGACGAGGTCACCAAAAACGGCACGATGGACGGTGCCGAGCATCCGGGTCTGAAGCGGACCACCGGCCATCTTGGATTCTTGGGACACGGCGATCGAGTCGATCTCCGCAATATCCGGATCAAGGACCTGAGCGTGAAGAAGTAGTCGTGGCCGACGCGTCTCGCGTCGGTCGGATGTGAGACGCATCCGACACGTCTCAGAACGGAAACTTCTCGTCGATTGGCGAGTCGGACAGTTCAACCAAAAATCCCGCCAGCCGCTCGGTGAGTCGCTCGAAGAAGGCGCGGCCCTTTTCAGCGGTGGCCTTGTGCGGATTGCCGGAGCCGCTGTTCGTCGTCAGCAGGTGCCACGGGCGAGTGATCGTCACCCAGCCTTTGTTAACGGCATCGAAACGGCTCTTCGCCACCATGCCGGCATCAGCCGTGATCTTTCCGGTTAACGGATTCGTCGCGACGAGGTGCGGCTTCAGGAACTGAATCAACGACGTTTCCACTTCGCCCGCGTGGTCGTCGGAGTTCTCAAAAATCTTTGCGGTCAGTTCGGCGGCCATCGCGCGATACCACTCGCACAGAAAGATCTTCACGGGAGTCTTGTCGGTCAGCTCGCGCAGCACCGGTTTGAAATCGTTGCCGCCGTGGCTGTTGAGGATCAGCAGCTTGAGCACTTTGTGTTTCGACAACGAATCGACAATGTCGGTGATCACGCGAGTCAACGTGGACGGATTGAGGTTCATCGCCATCGGAAATTCCATCATGTTGGTCTCGGTGCCATAGGGCATCGTCGGCAGTAAGACCACCTTGGCCCCGCGTTGCCAAGCCAACTCACACGCGCGGGAACCGATCGCTTCTCCCTCGAACGCATCCGTCCCGTAGGGCAGATGCAAGTTGTGCGGCTCAGTCGCGCCCATCGCCAGTACGGCGACTTGGTACGGGTTGTCTTTGATGAAGCCGTAGTTGACTTCGCGAAGGATCCAAGGACGTGGTGCGGGAGTCGTCATGCTGAAACTTTCCGGAATCAGAGGAACAATGACCAATTTCCAAAAACCAATGTCCAAAGAATGTCCAAGACCCAATCTCCAATGTCCAAAGCAACGATCATTTGGTGATTGGGATTTAGAATTTCATTGGTCATTGGGTTTTGGAACTTGGAGCTTTTTCGTAGATCGCCGCGTGTCGGATCGGTGTTTCGAGCACCAACAAACACAGGGCGGTGAGATAAAGTCGGCCAGCTTTCGCTGCGTATTCTTCATTGGAACCGGGTGGCTTTGTCGGATGCCAGCTTCCGCCGACTTCTCCGCCGCCGGAGACTTGTCCCTTCAGGATGAGCTCGCTGGTGTGTTGATACCACGCTTGCCACTCTGGCCCGCCAGCGTTGTGCAGCACCTGAGCCGTGTAGTACCAAGCGTAGACATTTCGCCGACCGGGTGCCCACGACGGTTTGTGCTCTTCCGACAACAAATACTTCAGCGCGTCCGTTTGTGACGGATGATCCTTGGGCCAGCCGAGCCACTGCCGGCAAAGCAAACCTTCTGCCGTCATCGCGGGCGAAACTCGATCGAGGGGATCTGTCGGTTCGTATTTGTACCGTGAGCCGTTTTGCTCGGAGACTGAGTCAAGGAACAGAGTCGCTCGCTCAAAGTTATCAACCGGAACGTTAATTTTTGCCATACGAGCCGTATGCAGAGCCATCAAGACCCATCCAGTTACGGAGAGGTCTCCAACCGTTTCAGCCGTCTGCGGGCGATACTTCCAACCGCCCTGCCGTGGATGTTGAGCATCGAGTAGAAATTTCACAGCGCGCTCACATGGCTGGCGCAAAGTTGGATTTCCAGTCAATGCGAATGTCTCGCATAACGCAATCGTGGCCATCGCGTTTGTGTAAGCACGCTTTTGATGTCCTTCATCAGCCTCTTCGTAAAACTCACCATTCGGCCGTTGAATCGAGATCAAATAGGCGATGCCATTAGCAACAACCTTGGAGTGCAGCCCTTCCGTTGGAGTGTGGCCGTCTCCCAAAAAGGCCAAAAGAACCATTGCAGTTGCCCCAGCGTTTGTTCGCATGTCGTTGGGACTCGCGTCAGGATAACCTTCATGCAATTTCCAGTTGCCGCCTTTTTTTTCTTGTTTTCTCGCTAGCCAAGCCAGTCCGCCGGCAATGCCGCTCGGAGGTTTCGTTCCCACGCCGAGTCCTTGCCAAATCCCGGCTTTGCCTCCGCCTCCACCACCACCTCCTCCGCCGCCGGCACCACCACCTCCGGAACCACGACCGGCCAAGGCTCCTTCGACACCGACGGGCTTCGCAGCACTGCCACCGGCGTCGTCTGTTTTCTCAGTTGCATTCGCCGAATCGCCACTCGACGTGGACTTGCCTCGACCAGATGGCAAATCAACCGGAGTGATCTTCGCGTTGATCTGAATCGGCCCCTCCGGGCCAGTGTCTCCGCCGGGACCAACGGTTGAGAATCCATCCAACACCAGGTTGTTCGGTCGGATGACCTGCGGCAATGCCCAGATGGCGAACACCAGCAGCAGAAATCCGTGAAGGCCAACGCTCGTCAGGAACCCGGTGCGATTGCTCTTCCACCACAAACGCAACAAACCGCTCGCGTCGAGATCCGTCGGGATCGACCCGATCTCCACCGAGCCGCCCATCAGGAATCGCAGCGTGCGCACCGTGAACGACATCGGAGTCCGAGGCTCGGCTTTCTCCGCCACCTTCGCCGAACGTTTTCTCCCTGCCGGGCTTGGCGATCGCTTCGGAGGTGGAGAATCCGGGTTGGAAGAACTCACAGACTCGCCTTGAGCCTCAGCCACGTTCGGCTTCGACCGCTGCAACCACGCGGGCTTATCGGGCGGCTGCGAACGTGAAGTCGGCTCAGACATGATGGCTCATCGTAATGCAAAAGCCCGGACGCTGGGGAGCGGCCGGGCTGGGGGAAGTTGATCGCGCAGCGAAACCGCAAGTCAGTGCAAAGTGACGAGTGCAAAGTTCAAAGTGCAAAATGGGCAACGCAGCATTTGCCTGCTCATTTTTCACTTTGCACTCGTCACTCTGCACTTTGCACTATCGAGCAGCATTCACAGTCTCGACGACAAACGCCTACCGCGACGTCCGGAACGGTCCCGCCGGCAAGCCGGCGGCGTTCATCAAGTTCGGTTCGGCGAGTTGATCCCAACCAAATCGGACGGCAGCCGGTTTGGCGATCTTGTCGCTGGAAACGACCACGCTGTTGCCGTCAATCGCTGCTGTCGCTTCGACGAAATCGCCTTCTTTGCCGGCGATCGTGAACCACGACAGCGGCTTGCCGTCGCGAGCCTTCAAGCCGCCACCGACATGATCGAACTCAATGCGAACCTTGTTCCCATCGACCTTCATCGACTTGTACAGCGGGCCGGAGTAGACCAAGTCCGACTTGCCGTAGGTCTTCGCCAACGCCCACAACGCCAGCCGCTTGCCGACGTCTTGCTTGTTCTTCGGATGGATGTCGGTCAGGTTCGTGATGTCGGTCGTGACCGCCATACCGGTGTTCTTCATCGCCAGCACTTTGGTCTGAGCCTCCCAAATCTGCGGCAACAGAAACTGCGGATCGCTCGGCCCGTACTTGTACGGAGCAAGCTGCACATACAAGAACGGGAAGTCCCCTTGTCCCCAAACACTACGCCAGCCGTTGATGAGCGCGTGCATTCGTTGCTCGTAGGCCACGCCCTGACCACGATTCGATTCCCCCTGATACCAGATCGCTCCGCGAATCCCAAACGGGACCAAGTGGTGAACCATGCCGTTGTAAAGTTGCGAAGGTCCGCCGGGACCAGCCTTCGCGCCTTCCGGCTTGGCTTGCTGAGCCTTCACCTGTTCCGCGATCGGCTTCAGCGACTCGACCGATTCAAAGCCGGCGATCGGAGTCCACGGCTCGATGGCCGTGCCGCCCCAAGATGTGTTGATGAGTCCCACCGGCACCTTCAACTCTTTGTGCAGATGCCGGCCGAAGAAATACGCGACCGCCGAGAAGTTCGCGATCGTCTCCGGCGAGCATTCCGACCAATCGCGGTCGAGCACCACTTCCTGCGGCGTCACGGCTGGCGTCTTCTTGACGTGAAACAACCGGATGTTCGGATACTTCGCCGCTTCGATCTCTTCTTTCGGATTCGCCGAGGCTGCGATCGACCACTCCATGTTCGACTGTCCCGACGCGACCCACACCTCGCCGATCAGCACGTTGGTCAACTTGATCTCGTTCTTCCCTTTGACCACGACCTCGACCGGACCACCACCAGCCGTCAGCTCTTTCAGTTTCACCGACCACTTGCCGTCAGCCCCGGCCTTTGCGGTCGCCTTGTTGTCTCCGATCGAAACCGTCACATCCTCGCCCGCATCGGCCGTTCCCCAAATCGGAATCGCCTGCTTCTGCTGCAAGACCATGTTGCTCGCGAGCACCTTCGGCAACTTGACGTCGGCACGAGCGACGCCGCTCGACGCCAACAAACCCGCCACGACCAAACCCGCGCACCAACTCATCCGACTCATGCTGTCTCCTTCACGTTGAGTGTTCTTGAACGCGGCACGCCCGTTGCGCGCCGATGTGAGAAACACAGTGCAGAGTGCAGAGTGCAGAGTGAAGAGTGCAAAATCAAGAACCACGAGCGGTGTTCGCAGGGCAGGCCAGTTTGTGAAACTGCGTCGTTTGTAACCCGACGCGTCAGCGAGGGCGAACGCTTCACCAGGCACCAAATCCTCGCGTTTTGAAGCGCCCGCCCTCGCTTGCGCGTCGGGTTAGTTTGTGGACGTGAATAATTCGGGCTAGCTCTTGCCGAGTTTCCACCGCAGATAGGCTTCGAGAAATCCGTCGATTCCACCGTCGAGCACCGGTTGAGGATTGCCGACGCGCATCCCGGTTCGTGCGTCCTTCACGAACTGGTCCGGGTTGAGGACGTAATGCCGCACCGGTTCGCCGCCGAAGCCGATCTTCGTTTTTGAGCCGCGCTTGGCGGCCAGTTCGGCTTCGCGTTTGTCCCGCTCGATTTGGTACAGCTTGGCGATCAGCATCTTCTTCGCGGTCGATTTGTTTTTGGTCTGCGATCGTTCGCTCTGACAAGCCGCGACGACACCGGTCGGAATGTGCGTGAGCCTCACGGCCGAGTCCGTCTTATTGACGTGCTGTCCGCCGGCTCCGCCGGATCGATAGGTATCGACGCGCACGTCTTTTTCCCAATCGACGTCGATGTCCACGTTCTCATCGACTTCGGGAGTCACATCGACGGCCGCAAACGACGTCTGTCTGCGAGCCGCTGAATCGAACGGGCTGATGCGAATCAGCCGATGCACGCCGATCTCACCCTTGAGGTAGCCGAAAACATAACTGCCGCGAATGGCGATGGTCGCATTGCGAATGCCCGCCTCTTCACCCGGCGAGCGATCGAGTTCCTCCACCGCGAAACCGTGTTCCTCGGCCCAGCGCAGGTACATCCGCAGGAGCATCTCGGCCCAGTCGGCCGCGTCGGTGCCTCCCTCGCCCGCTTGCAGAGTGACGTATGCTCCGCACACGTCTTCCGGTGCCGACATCATCTCTTGCAGTTCGAGATCCGCGAGTTGCTGCTGGACTTGTTCGAGCAACTGCCCAAGCTCGCGCTCGCTTTCGCCTGACTCGTCATCTTTGGCGAACTCGACCAGCACGGACATGTCGTCCGCCGCCGCACAGAGCGTGCTCAATGGCTTCGTGATGGCCGTGAGCTGCCGCCGCTCGTTGACCAAACCTTGAGCTTTTTCCTGGTTGTCCCAAAAGCCCGTGCCAGCCATCGCCGTGTCAATCTCATCGACGCGACGCTGTTTACCAAGCAAGTCAAAGAGAGTCCCGCATCGTCAAGATGCGGGCCTGAACGTCATCGCATTTTTCACGAAGCGTGTGATCCATTGGAAATATCCTCGCCACGGGGGTTCAAAAGGGCGGGAAGAGATAGTCGAATGGTTGGATGAAAGCCAGGAAGGGGAGGATTGGCTATTGATGATTGGCTATTGGCTATTTCCAAAATCATCAGTAGCCAATAGCCAATCATCAATGACCAATTGCTCCATGTGTCCTCACAGCCGCGCGCCGTATTGCTGCTCGTAGTACTTCCGGTACTCGCCCGACTTGATGCGGTCGATCCAGGCGGTGTTGGCGAGATACCAGTCGATCGTCTCTCGCAGGCCGTCGCGGAAGTTGTGCTGCGGTTTCCAGCCGAGTTCGGTCTCGGCTTTCGCACAGTCAATCGCGTACCGCAGATCGTGCCCCGGCCGGTCGGCGACGTACTTGATGAGCGTCTTCGGTTTGCCGAGCAGTTCCAACAGCGTCAGCGTGAGGTCGATGTTGCGGACCTCGCTGTGCCCGCCGAAGTTGTAGACCTCGCCGACTCGGCCGCGACGCAGCGCCGCGTCGATGCCGCGCCCGTGATCGAGGACGTGAATCCAATCGCGAACATTCTCGCCGGTGCCGTAGACCGGCAGAGCTTGATCCTTCAGCGCGTTCGAGATGAACAACGGGATCAGCTTCTCCGGAAACTGGTACGGCCCGTAGTGATTCGAGCAGCGCGTGATGACCGCCGGAAACCCAAATGTGTGGACGTAGCCGCGCACCAGCAAATCGGCCGCCGCCTTCGAGGCCGAGTACGGACTGTTCGGAGCCAACGGCGTCTCCTCGGTGAAGAATCCTTCCGCGCCCAGGCTGCCGTAAACCTCATCGGTCGAGACTTGCAGATACCGCTGCACTCCGACGGCTCGGCAGGCATCCATCAGCACCTGCGTCCCAACGATGTTGGTCCGCACGAACGGGCCGCTGTCGAGAATGCTCCGATCGACGTGACTCTCCGCCGCGAAGTTCACGACGAGGTCCGGCTTGTGTTGCTTGAGCACCCGATCGACGAACTCGCGGTCGCAGATATCGCCGCGCTCGAAGGTGTATCGCGGATCGCCGGCAACATCGGCGAGGTTCTCCGGGTTGCCGGCATACGTCAGCGTGTCGAGATTGACGATCTTCTGATCCGAGTACGTCGGCAACTGCCAACGAATGAAGTTCGACCCAATGAATCCGCAACCGCCAGTGACAAGAAGTGTAGGCATGAGCCAAGAATCCTCCGTGAAAGACCAGTTGACTCGGAAGGTATCGGCAAGCGTTGCAAGCCGGCAACTTCAATCCTCGAGCTGCTTTTGGCTGGTGTCTGGCGCGAACAACACGGCCAACATTCCGAGGGCGAAGATGAGACTCGTTGCGCGTCCAAGCCGGGCGTAATCGCCACGAATGAATTCGCTGTGAATGAGTGCTCCGCTCGCGAAGACCGTGATCGCCGTCAGAATCCGGCCGAAGTTGAAGCTCACTCCCGCGCCGGTCGAGCGGACACGCGTCGGAAACAATTCCGGCAGGAACAGCGGCAGCCATCCAAAAAAGATGCCGCTGAAAAAACCCAACGCTCCGACCCAATACAAAAACGATGCATCGGTCGGAACGAGAAACCAAAACGTGTACTGAGCACTCGCCAGACAGAGCACGCTCGCCATGAAGTACGCTCGGCGACGGCCCACGATGCTGCCGATCCATCCGCCCAGCAGGCTTCCCACAATGCCGGTCACGGATCGAGCCTGCGACACATTCGCCTTGAGCAACGGATTCGGCGGCGTCATCGCGTCCCCCACTTGGCCCGCCCACGGGACCATCCAATTCGCGCTTCCCCAACCGCCAAACAACGGGATCGTCGCCAAGAGAATGCCGACGACCGTGATCCTCAGCAGCGGCGGATGAAAGACTTCCCAGGTCGATGCAGGAGTGGATTGCCCCTCGGAAATTTCTTTCCGAGCCGCCAGCCAACGCGGAGACTCCGGGACGGCGAACAACGAGAACAATCCCAACACCAACGGCGCGGCACCGATCCAGAAAATCCAACGCCAATCGCCAACGGTCACCGGCTTGTAGGCCGCGATCGTCGAGACGAGGAAGATGCCGATGTTGGCCGATGTCCCGATCACTCCGGCGGCGGCCGCGCGCGACAAACTCGACCATGCCTCCGAAACCAACGCCACGCCGTTTGGCCACATGCCGCCGACTCCCGTGCAGGCCAAATACCACAGCACCAACAATTGCGGCGGCGATTGCGCGAACGAAGCCGCGGCCGCCATCGACGAGTACGTCAGAATGCTCAGCGCCATCGACTTCGAGCGGCCGATCTTGTCTCCGATGCGGCCGAAGACCAATCCCCCGGTCGCGGCCCCGAACAAAAATGCGCACACGAGCCACGCATTCCACCTCGCGACTCGCGCGTTCCATTCTTCCAACTGCAGCTTGTCTTCCCCGGACATCGCGGACGTCGCAACTGGCTTCGCTCCCTTTTTCGGGGCCAGCTTGTTCAACGCCTGAAACCGCGCGACGTCGAGCTGTCCCGTTTTCTCCAGCAGATGCGTCGCCGCCGGCTGCATCGCGATCGTCGTGATCGCCAAATGAAACCCCGCGCAGAACCAACCGAGAAACGCACAGACCAAAACGATGTACCGGCCAGTGCGAGTCAGCGTCGGAGCTGCGGAGTCACTCATGTGGATGTCCTCTTCGGCTGAGAGCCGATTGCCGATTGCCGTGGGCCGAAATCAGTTCCTTCAGAGATTTGGGATAACGGCCATCGGCTCTCGGCCCACAGCCATCGGCCGGACGTTCAATTCAAAGCCTTCCGCAACACATCAATCTCACTCTTGAGCGTCCGGCTGAACGAGGCGACGTCCGAGCTGTGCATCACCAGATTGCCTCCAGCCTTCGACCACTCGATTTCCTTCTCGACGCTCAGCCAGAAGTGAATACCGGCTCCGACGCCGTGCTCGCGAGCGATGCTGAAAATCTTTCGCACCGCCTCATCGAAGCGCGGATGATCGTATTGCTCCGGGATACCGAGATTGCACGACAGGTCGTGCGGGCCGATCAACACGGAGTCCAATCCCGGCACCGAACAAATCTCGTGCAGGTTTTCGATCGCGGGGACGCTCTCGATGTTGGCGATCAGAATTTTGTCGCCGTTTCGTTTCTCCAAGTAGTCGCGGAGTTCCGGTTCGAGCGTGTTCGGATCGCGCAGAGCCTCTTGCAGACGACGGCCTTTGAGCGGCCGGTATTTGACCGCTCCGACCAGTCCGCGAACTTGGTCCGCCGTTTCGAGGTACGGTCCGATGATCCCGCCCGCTCCGGCGTCGAGCGCCTTGCACGCCTCGAACGGATCGTTGCACGGAATCCGCACGACCGGCGGCAAGCCCGACGCCGAGTATGTCTGACACATCCACGATAGCGTCTCGCGGCCGATCGGCGTGTGCTCGGTGTCGATGAAGACGAAGTCGATCCCTGTCGTCTTGACGAAGTTCGGCCACAGCGGCGACGTGCTGACCATCGCCGACGAATACACTCGCTTGCCTGAGTGCAGGGCCTGGATGATTTCGCGTCCGGTCATGGTTCCTCCGTAGGTCAGCCTTTCCAGGCTGACCCGAATGTCGTTCGGTATCGTTTGAGAGTTGGTTGCCAATTCGGGTCAGGCTGGAAAGCCTGACCTACTGCACGTCCACCGGCTTTCCGGTGCGACACGATTCCAAGGCGGCCGCGACGGTCGCGTAGATCGCTTGACTGGCGCGGGCGTCGAGAATCGTCTCGCCGTTTGTATCAATCGCCTGAGCGAAATTCTCGGCTAGCAAAAAATCGTTGTCGTTGGCGACACGTCGCTGACGAAATTCCTTCGGCGGTTGGCCACGATAAAACACGCCGACCGCTGGTCGTGACTCATCGACCACCAACGCACCGTCGCTGCCGACAACATGCAATGTGATCGAGCCTCCGCTCGGATGACTGGCGGCTCCGATGCGACCAATGGCGAGTGTCGCGATGATGCCGCCGTCGAGTTCCAGTGTCACACTCGCCAAATCTTCGACGCCGTTGTCGGCGTGAGCCTGATGAAAATGACTGGCCGATCGAGCGAACACACGGCGGACCTCGCGGCCGGTCAGCAGACGCAGATAGCCGAGCGGATAAATTCCCTCGACCGCCAATTCCCCCATTGGCTGAGTCCCCAATCCACCGTCGGAGCCATCGACATGCGCGGCAATCAGAAACGATCGCCAGTCGATCGGCGGGTATCCCGGCAGACGGCTTCCCTTCGGAGGACCGGCGTCCTTCGCGAAGTAGAAATCGAGATGCACCGCCTGCGGTGATCCAATCGCGCCTGCGGCGATTTGATCGCGAGTCGCCAACACGGCCGGGATGAAGTTGCGGTTCCACATCAGGAACTTCACCCCCGATTGTTCGATCGCCGCGACCAGCCGATCCGCCTCGCTGTCCCGCGTCGTCAACGGCTTGTCGGCGATGACGTGAACTCCCAGCGCCGCCGCTCGGATGCTCAAATCGCAATGCCGTTCCGCTTCGGGGCTGACGATCGCGACATCGACGTTGAAGTCGCGCAGTGCCCGTTCGACATTGCGGACGTACGGGACGTTGAATGAGTCGGCAAGTTGCTGGTTCCGCTCGTGTACCCAATCGGGAACGTGCGGATCATCGGCGACAACGACCAACTGGAATCGCGGATGCGTCATCACTCCGCGAGCGACGTAATCGTGCTTGACTGCGCTGACAGCCGCACAGCGAAATGATTTTACCGGCGAGCCGGGGTGCGTCAGCCCCCGGACGGCTGGCGTAGTCGCGATCATCCGGGGGCTGACGCACCCCGGCTCGCCTGTTGAGATCGCCTGTCGGACGGACTCCGCGACCTTGACGACATTCTGCCACTCAGCCACGCAGGTCGCGACATCGTGTCCGGCTTGCAGCGAGTTGATCCGTTCTTGAACTGCGGCGGCGTGTCGTCTTCCGGTCTCGTCAGCTCGCACGGCTTGAGCCTGTCCGCCGCGAAACACAAGCTGCATGTTTTGATGATCGTCGGAGTACGCGGCCCCCGACGAACCGATCACCGAGAGCGACTGATAGCCGTCTCCGGCCGGCAAGCGATTCGAGTAGTCGATGAGCGCCATCGCTCCACCGGGGAAGCCGAGATGTATTTGGCTGGTCCGCCCCGTCGAATCGCTCTGTTCAACGGCGTGAATCGCGTCCGGCATCTTGCCGGCCAGCCAGAGCGTGAGATCGAGGTCTCGCAGCAGGGCGGCCGGGAGGTCACCGGCATCGTGGGGCACGTTTTCAACGTGCCCATTCAGACCGGGCACGTTGGAAACGTGCCCCACGTTTGGCTCCCAGCGATGAATGCGGATCAGCCCGACGTCGCCGAGCTTACCGCTGTCGACTTGTTGCCGAATCAGTTGTCGCGATGGCAGGAAGCGATCGGGATTGATGATGACCTGTTGTGGCTCGTCATCCGTATTGTTGATCGTCACGCGAATCATGCGGCCGGCTCCGAGGACAACTCAGGCGATTTCGCCACCATCCTTCGCAATCTCAGCGGGGATGCAAGCCATCGAGACTAGCTTGTCGCCCTCTTCTAGGCGGATGATGCGGACCCCTTGCGTGTTGCGGCCAATGACGCTGATGTCGCCGGCTCGCAGACGTTGGATCTTGCCACTGGCAGTGACCATCAGAACTTCGTCGGCATCGGTGACGGCGACGATGTCCACCGCCTTGCCGTTGCGAGCGGTCGCTTTGATGTCGCGGACCCCTTTGCCGCCTCGGCCTTGCAGACGGTATTGAGCGCCGCTCTTGGCGGCTTCTTCGCCGTCGTCGGATTCGGAACTGGGGGCGGAATCGTCAGCATCGCTGCTAGTCAGTGTGTCGGCGGATCCTTCGGCTGCGTTGGTGTCGGTTTGCTGCAATGGGGCGTCGATCGTTTCAGGGCCCTCACCCGGACTTCGGCCACCCTCTCCCGAGGGGAGAGGGGTAGATTCGGTGCTTTCGGGTTCACCGATGCCAAACTTCGTCCGCTTGCCGTAGCCGTTTTCGCAGACCGTAAGCAGTGATTTCTCTGGATCAGCGATCACCATGCCGATGACGAAATCCCCTTTGCTCAAGCGGATGCCGCGGACGCCTTGAGTCGCTCGGCCCATGCTACGGGCGTCGGATTCGGCGAAGCGGATCGACATGCCGTTGGCGGTCGCGAGCAACACGCTTTCGCCCTTCGAGACGAGTTGCACATCGACGACGACGTCATCGTCAACCAGCGAGATCGCGATGAGGCCGCCCTTCTTGACGCGGCTGTATTCTTCGAGCGGCGTCTTCTTCACGGTGCCGTTGCGAGTCGCGATCATCAAACCGCGATCGTCGAACGAGCGGACGGCGACGCAGTTGCAGACCTTCTCGCCTTCGGAGAGCGTCAGCAGATTGACGAGTGCCCGGCCCTTCGCCGTGCGGGTGCCGAGCGGCAGGTCGTAGACCTTCGACCAATAAACTTTCCCTTTGTCGGTGAAGAACAGCAGCCAGTCATGCGTGCTGGCGACGAACAGGTTTTGGATCGGGTCGTCGTCCTCGGTCTTGGCCCCGATGACTCCCTTGCCGCCTCGGTTCTGGGCTTCGTACTCGGTGAGCTGCGTCCGTTTGACGTAGCCGCGCTGCGAGATGATGACGGTCATCGGCTCTTCGGTGATGAGGTCGTCGCGGTTGACGTCTTCGGCTTCCCCTTCCTCGATGGAGGTGCGGCGTTTGTCGCCGTACTTGGCCTTCATGTCGATCATGTCTTGCCGCACGACGGCGCGGATGTTGTTCTCGTCCGAGAGCAGAGCCAGGTAGCCGGTGATGTCGGCCAGCAGCTTGCCGAACTCTTCGACCAGCTTGTCCCGTTCGAGGTTGGCCAGCGAACCGAGCTGCATCGAGACGATCGCTTCCGACTGATTCGGCGACAGCGAGTACGTCTCTTTGACGCCGTTGTCGTCTTGGAACAAACGGAAGCCGCTCTCGCCGAGTGCTCGCGCGATGAGTTCGCTCGGCACGGCGATCTGTTGCAAGCGGACTTTGGCTTCGGCTCGGCTGGGAGACTGGCGGATCGTGCGGATGACTTCGTCGATGTCGATCTGCGCAATCATCAGCCCTTCGACCGTGTGCTTGCGTTTGCGAGCCTCGCTCAGCAGGAATTCGGTGCGGCGGCGGATGACGTCGACGCGATGCAGGATGAACTCCTGCAACATTTCTTTGACGCTCAGCACCTTCGGCCGGTTGCCGACGAGCGCCAGCAGGATCACGCTGACCGTCTGCTGCAACGGCGAGAACTGGAAGAGCTGATTGAGCACGACCTCTTTGTCGGCATCGCGCTTGAGCTGAATGTGAATCTGCACCTGCCACGGTTTGTCGTTGCGGTCGGTGTAGTCGGTGACTTTGGCGATCCCTTTGATCCGTTCTTCTTTGACCAGCTCTTCGAGCTTCAGTCGGATGCGATCGCGAGTGTCTTGGAACGGAATCTCGGTGACGACGATGACGTCGGAGTTCTTCTCGGTCTCGAAGTGCGTGCGCGCTCGGAGCGTGAGCGTGCTGCGGCCGGTCCCGAAGCCTTGAATGATGCCGGCTCGGCCGCAGATGACACCGCCGGTCGGGAAGTCGGGACCGGGCATGACTTCGAGAATCTGACCGAGGTTCGCGTTCGGGTTGTCGATCAGCAG
>SXGT01039630.1_pt1 | contig 23164 bp, 14 predicted proteins | sample 3176221 | NCBI WGS metagenome assembly SXGT01 (sample SAMN11356862, study PRJNA531348) | freshwater metagenome | isolation source: freshwater sample F1-120 | place: China: Fuxian Lake, Yuxi | collected 2017-12-25
CCCCGCATATTGCCGGATCGTCCACGCCCGCCCCGCATACATCGACGCGCGCACCCCGCGGGTGAACGGCGCGAAACCCGGCAGCCCCGGGTCCACGGTCACATCCTCCGCGGTATACAACGGTTTGACCGCGATCCCCTCAGGCGTCGACCAGGTCAGGTCGCGGCCCTTCACCTCCCTCGCCGCAAGCGCCTCCCAGTCGGCAAGCGTCGGCTCGGCATGCACGACCCGGGTCACGCGGTCTTGCCAGACTCGAGCAAGGACCGTGCTGCCGTCACCAACGTTCCGACATCGGCGACCGGGGATGTGCCGAAGACATAGAAGTCGGGGCGGACCAGAACGGCGTCCGCGCCGAGCCGGTCGAACCAGGCGGAGTAGTGGCCGTCCAGATCGGTTGTGTCGCCGTCCGGGCCGAAGTCCGCGAGGACGATGCCGAGCCGCCGAACTGTCTCCCATGTCGCCTCGTCAAACGCGGACAGACCGCCGCCTCGGAGCAGAAGCTGCCAGCCGGTCCCCGCGACGTCGTCGAACAGGCCTTCGCGCCCGTCGCGGCGCACGCGTGCCTGCACTGACAGATAGCCTCCATTCGGATCGGTCGCGAAGTATGCGCCGCCGTCCCCCAGCCGCGGCTCGGGCGGTGGTTTCAGCGCAAGCGCGGGGTTGCGGATCGCCGCCTTCATCTGCTCGTCGCGCGCTGCGACCTCGACGGGGTCGAGCATGCATATAATCCGTCCCATCTCGACCGCCTGCCGGATGATCTCCTGCACATGGCAGGTGCGCTCGGGCCCGTAGCTGTCGAGCAGGCTCTCCGAAGCACCGTCGCGCAGCACTGCGGCCAACCGCCAGCTCAACGCCGAAGCGTCGCGCATCCCCGAACAGAGTCCCTGCCCGAGGAAAGGCGGCATCAGATGCGCGGCGTCGCCCGCCAGAAAGACCCGGTCATCCTGCCACTGCTCGGCCCAGGAGCCGCGAAAGGTGTAAACCGCGTGACGCTCCAGCGTCGCGTTCTCGGGCGTGATGTCGGACGGCGCGAGCAAAGCCCAAGCCGCTTCCGGCGTGTTGAGCTCCTCGATCGTCTCGCCGGGCAGCCGCATGAATTCCCAGCGCCGACGGCCCGGGCCGCTGTTGACCAGGGTCTTCGGACGCGCGGGATCGCAATGCTGGACGACATAGGGGTGCCAAACGCGGTCCTCATGCGGGACGACGTCGACGACCAGCCAGTCGTAGGAAAAGCCGAGGTCCTGCTGATCGATGCCGAGCAGCTCGCGCACCTTGCTCCGTGCGCCGTCCGCGCCGATGACATAGCGCGCCTCCGCGGCGGTGCCGTCGGCGAAGCGGAGGGCGACGCTTTCGGCCTTGCGATGCAGCCCGACGAGTTCCTGCCCGCGAGAGATCCGCACGTTCGGCAACGCTTCGAGCTGACGGACCAGCATCCGTTCGAGGTCGGGCTGGAAGAAGCCGTTCGCCTGCGCCCAGCCGGACGCTCCGGGTCGGTTCCAGTCGATCTGGAGCAACGTCTCCCCGCATTCGTCCAGGAAGCGGTACGGCCGCTCGGGTCCGATCACCGGATCGATCAGCGGTTCGAACTCGCCCGCCAGCCCGGCGTTCTGCAGCACCCGGATCGCCTCGTGGTCGATCGTGCATGCGCGCGGCAGCGGATAGAACGTGGGCCAGCGCTCGAACAGTGCGACCGAAACGCCCCGCTGCCCCAGCATGAGCGCCGACAGCAATCCGACCGGTCCTGCGCCGATAACGGCGACGTCGTTGATCAACACGTCCTGCTCCTAGAGGGGCGCGACGGCGGCATAGCCGCCGCGCACGAATATGAGGGGAGGGTCCGCGCGCTCGACGTCCCGCGCGCGGACCAAGCCGATGGCGATGTAATGATCCCCGGCCTCGTGAACCGCGTGGAGCACGCAGTCGACCCATGCGACCACGCCTTCGATGACCGGGACGCCCGACGCCGAAGCGCGCCAGGGGACCGTGTCGAAACGATTCCCGCTCTTCGACGAGAACGCCTTGCAGATCGCTTGCTGGCGTTCGGCGAGGATGTTGACGCAAAAGCGGCCCGCGGCCTCGATTTGCGGCCAAGTCGTCGATTTCCGGTCGGGCAGGAACGCGACGAGCGGTGGGTCAAGGGATACGGAGGTGAACGAGCCCACGACCATGCCGACCGGTCCCGAGTCGAGCAGCGCCGCGACGACGCACACGCCGGTCGGATAATGCCCCAGGATGCGGCGGAACTCCCCGCTGTTCAGCGCATCCGTCATCCGACCTCCTCCACCGACGCGATCCTTGACCCGTGCTGCAGATACCTACTATGTCACCATGTGACTTTGTCAATACACGTGCGAGCGGAAGCGTGCGGGGCAACCAGCATGAGGGCGCTTGAACACATGGCGATCGGGAGGCGAACGTGGACGTGGTGAGATTTGCGGATGCGCCGTTTTACACCCTGCCGGACCATGAGGACGTGGTCGCGCGGCGGTTGCAGGGCGGGGAGGCCAGTACGGCCGACTTCGCTCTGGTCGGACATTCCGTCTTTCCCGCCGGCGCCGGCGTGCCGATGGGGGCGGGACCGATCGGCAAGGTGTACGTCGTGACCGAAGGCGCGCTCACCATCGAGCAGGCGGACGGGACTCGGCACGTCCTGCATCCCGGCGACAGCATCTTCATCGCCGCGCACGAGCCGCGGGCGGTCCTGAACGAGACGCGCGAAGTTGCGGCGATGATCGTGATCACGCCGCCGCCCTCGCGCTAGGCGAGCCGGTTGACGTGCTTCTCATAATGACGTAACTCTCATTGTGAGAAGTCGCTTGGTGACTATAACAAAAGAGCCGAGCGGCGGGTACACGTCGGACAAACAGGACGATAGGAGAGGATGCATGCGTAAGGGCGAGACATCTGCGAACGGCACCCAGCGGAGCCTGACGTCGGAGCCGGGCCGCTGGTTTGCGCGAGCGTCTTCGCTGGCGCTGGCGATCGCCTTCGCGGTTCCCGCCGCGGCCCAGTCGTCCGACTCGCCGCCGAGCAATCAGACGCCCGAGGCGGTCGAGCCTTCCGCCGCGGAAGCGGCTGGGCAGATCGGTGACGTGATCGTCACCGCGCGCCGCACGGAGGAGCGCCTGCAGGACATTCCGGCGAGCGTGTCCGCGATCACCGGCGACGACCTCGCGCGGCTCCAGTCCTTGGCCGACGTCCAGTCGGTGGTGTCCGGGGTGACGTTCCAGGCGATCGGCCCGGTCCCGGTCGTCGGCATCCGCGGCTTCGGCAACCGTTCGACCGCGGGCAACCCGTCGAACTCGGCGGTTGGCATCTTTCAGGACGGCGTTTTCGTCGCATCGGCGCTGACCAACGTCATCAACCGCACCGACACGGAGCGCCTGGAGGTCGCCAAGGGGCCGCAGAGCACGCTTTACGGCCGCTCGTCGTTCACCGGCGCGTTCAACATCGTGACCGCCGATCCCGGCGACGTGGTGTCCGGGTACATCGACGCGGGCTACGGCTTCAGTTCGGTCGAGGGCGAGGATCTCTGGCGGGTGCAGGGCGCGGTCTCGCTGCCCCTGTCCGACACGCTGTCCGTCCGCCTGTACGGTCTCGCCGAGAAGCGCGACGGCTATGTTCTCGATTCCACGACCGGCTTCCGTTCGGGCGGGTATGACCGTCAGGTCGGCCGCATCAAGATTTTGTGGGAGCCGAGCGACGTCGTGACCGCGCGGCTGTCGGGCACGATCCTGCGCGACGACACGCCGTTTCCTTTCGTCACCGCAGGCCGCGTGCGCGCGCCGCTCGGCCAGAACATCCTGTTCGCCAATCCCGCGAGCCCGGCGTCGCGCGCCGCGCTGAGCTTCGGCGAGTCGGTGTACGACGGCAACCTGCGCACCCGGCAACGGTCCAAAATCAAGGGCGAGCAGGTCACCCTCGACCTGCGCTTCCAAACGCCGATCGGCGAGCTGGCGTCGCTCTCCGATTATCAGCATGCGACTTTGGAGCCGTTCTTCTCGCTCGATCTGACCCGCCTCAATTGGGCGAACGGATCGAGCCCGTATCTGGAGAAGAGGTGGTCGCAGGAATTGCGGCTGTCGAACAAGGTCGGGCGCCTGAGCTATCTCGCCGGGCTCTACATCCTCAATTCCGACGTCGAGCAGGGCGGCGGCAGGATCTTTGATCCCACGACGCCGTTCGCCAGCTTCGGACCCGGTTCGGCGCAATTCGATCTCGCGCGCATCAACGCGATCTACCAGCCGTCCTTCACCGAGACCCAAGCGTTCGCGGCGTTCGCGCAACTGGGCTTCGACATCACCGATCGCCTTAACCTGACGGTCGGCCTGCGGCAGGGTCAGGACGAGATCGCCGGGACGGCGGGGGTGGCGATCCGCAACTTAGCCGGCATCGTGATCCCGACGGCGCCGATGATCTACCGTCGCGCGGTGTTCGATGCGACCACGGGCAACGCGGTGCTCAGCTACGACGTGGCGGACGACGTCATCGTCTATGGCAGCTATGCGCGCGGCAACTCTCCCGGCGGGCTGAACTCCGGAGCCGCGGCCAGCATCAACTTCGGCCAGCAGAACGTCGACGCGTACGAACTGGGCCTCAAGTCGCGGCTGCTCGATCGCCGTCTCCAGCTCAACCTGGCGCTGTTCGAGAACCGGTACAGCGACCTGCAATTGAGCCAGAACCTGATCATCAACGGCGCGATCACCCCGCTCGTCACCAACGCCGCCAAGGCGCGCGGGCGTGGGTTCGATGTCGACGCGCTCGCCGTCGTGTCGCCAAACCTTCGCGCCGCGGTTCAGTACACCTATGTCAAGTCCGAGATCACGTCCTACGACGTGCCGCCGCCGCCTGCGCCGCAGATCGATCTGACCGGGGTTCCGCTGGTGCGTTCGCCCAAGCATTCGCTCAACGCTTCGGTCACCTTCTCGCACGACGTCGGACCGGGCCGGTTCGAGTTCACCGCGGAGGAGAACTACACCTCCGGCTACACCAACGATTATCTGGGCGTGCCCGCGGGGACAGCCTATCCCGGCATTCCCGGGGTTCTGCCTGCGGGCGTGACGACGACGCAGGTGTTGGGGCTGTTCCGCAACAAGGGCTTTGCGCTCACCAATCTGAGCGCGAGCTACACGCTGAACCAGTGGGAGCTCCGCGGCTCGGTCCGCAACCTGTTCGACAAGGAGTACATCGCCGCGGTGCTGGCGTTCGACCTGGTGACGAACCCGCTGGAGACGCCGGGCCGCCCGCGGACCTTCGAACTTTCGCTGCGGTACAGGTTCTAAAGGGAGCGACGGCACATGGCCGCACAGGACAAGACCGACGTCATCGAGGTGCTGAACCTCTACGCCTTCGCGCTCGATTCGCACCAGTGGCCGCTGTTCGACCGCGTGTTCACCGACGACGTCGTCGCGGAGTTCGGTCCGGCGGGCGCGGTGTGGACCGGGCTCGAGAACTTCAAGCGCTCGTTCGACGTCTTCCACGTCACGCTCGACAACCATCGCCATTCGCTGTCGGGCCATCTGGTCCATGTCGAGGGCGATCGCGCCTATGCCTTTTGCTACGGCGACTGGCTGCTGGTGCGCGACGATGCCGAGGACGGGGCCTGGTGGCTGGGCAAGGGCTGGTACGACGACGAGCTCGTCCGCACCGAGCAGGGCTGGCGGATCAAGCACCGCGTCGTCCGCCTCATCCACTGGACCGGCAACCCGCGCGTGCCCGTCCCAGTGCCCGAGCACAACCCCGACATGAAGCTGCACGTGCTGGCGGACGCGGTCGCGGCCGGACACATCCGGTACTTCGAGGCGGTCAAGAAGGCGTAGCGTCGCGCGGCGGCGCGGACAGGCGGGCCAGGCACAGCAGGCCGAATGCGATCACGGGCGCCAGCGGCAACAGCATCAGGCCGAGGTCGTAGGAACCGGTGCGATCGTAGATCGACGCCATCACCAGCGGACCCAGCACCGCGCCGACCAGCGTGACCGCGAAGCTGGTTCCGAAGATGCGCGCGTACGCCGGTCGCCCGAAGCGCCGCGCGATCACGAAGCCCAGAAAATCGATCTCCGCGCCCTGCACCGCGCCGAGCAGGAAGTTGGCGAGCAGCGCCCATTGCATGCCGCCGAGCAGAAGCACGAAGCCGACCGCCTGAGCGAAGAAGAACAGTCCTGCGACCAACAACGCGGGCAGCCGATCGAGCAGCAGGCCCGTGACGAGGCGGCCGAACAACGACCCCGCCGAGCCGAGCGCGACCACGGTCGCGATCCGGGCGGGCGCTGCGCCGGCGTCGGAAAGCAACGCGGGCAGGTTGAAGTTGACCCCGACGACGCCCAGGATCACCAGCATCGCGGCGACCGCGACAAGCCAGAAGTCGCGGGTCCGAAGCGCTTCGCCGAGCGAATGTCCGTCCGCCGCCACGTCGATCGTTTCCGCGCGGCGTTCGGCCGCCGGGATCGGCCCGGCGTTGTCGCGGACGAACAGGAGGAGATTTACGAGGCCGACCACGAGCGCGACCGCCCCGGCGATCCGAAAGGCGGAGCGCCAGCCGTACGCGGCGATGCTGTCGGCGATCAGATAAGAGAAGCCGCCGACCCCGACCGCGATGCCGGTGGAGGTCATCGCCAGCGCGAGGCCCAGCCGCTTGTCGAACCAGCGCTGCGCCAGACTCATATAGGCGGGGTAGCTCGCCAGATTGCCGACGATCGAAGCCAGGGCGACGAGAACGAGCAGCCCGGTGTAGGACGTCGCGAGCGACAGCGCCGCATAGCTGCCGCAGCCGAGCAACGTTCCGATCGCGGCGATCCGGACCGCCCCGAACCGGTCGACCAGATAGCCCGCGAACGGCATGCTCAATCCGTTGGCCAGCGCGGCGACGGAGATGATCACGGAGAATGCGGTGCGCGACCAGCCGAACTCGGCGGTGATCGGCTTCACGTAGAGCCCCATCGGCTGCAGGAACAAGGCGGGCGTCGCCACCGCCATGCCGATGAGGCAGCCCAGCAACACGAACCAGCGCTTCACATCGACCCTCTTTCGTCTGCCCTGATCGGACGTGCTTATCCTCTCCCGCCAGGGGGAGGTGGCCGCCGCAGGCGGTCGGAGGGGGAGGACTCCTGAACGAGCGTCGGGAGTCCTCCCCCTCCGTCACGCTTCGCGCGCCACCTCCACTTGGCGGGGGAGGATAGGTCGGCACCCCGCCTGTTTAACCTGAAACACGAAAATCTCGATACGTCACGCCGCCTGCTTGACCGGGGCCGGCGCGAAGCGGTCGAGCGTGGTGATGCCCGCGAAATTGTGCGGCTGGATGCCCGCCATCAGGCGTCCGTAATTCTCGGACAAGGCTTCCAGATTGAGCGCGCCGTGCAGAGTGATGACGCGCGCGTCGCGCCACGCGCGCTGGATCGGCTCGCTCTCCATGATCGCGGTCGATCCGGAATTGCGCTGGAGCAGCTCGATCGCCTCGGCGCACCACCGGGCGGCATAAGCGGTTTCGACGAGCACGCGGGCGCTGAACATCTGCATGTATTCAGGGTCCGCGGGCGTGCCCGCGGCGGCGAGCGCGCCCAGGCGGTCGGTCTCCTCCGCGTTGGCGCGGGCCATGAGTGTCGCCGACTGGATCTTGGAATGGACCTCGGCCAGCATCAGGTGCGTCAGCGGCGCTTCGAGCTGGTTCTTGTAGGTCGTGCCGCGGATCGGCCGCCCGGCGGAGCGCTCCACGAAGCGCTCCAGCGCGCCGGTCGCGATGCCGACCGACATGCCCGCCATCAGGCTGAACGCCCAGCCGAGCGAAGGAACCTTCCACAGCGGACCCGCGAGGCCGCTGTCGATCTTCGCGCCGGTGACATCGCGAAAGTCGACGACGCGGTGCTCGGGCACGAACAGCTCGTCCTCGACAAGCATCATCGACACGCTGCCCGTCGCGCGCATCCCCGCGACCTGCCAGTCGTCGATGAAGCGGAGCTGGTCGCGCGGCACCTGGACGCCGACGAGATACTTGCCCGCCCCTTCGTCGACGATGCAGCCGAGATTTGTGTACGGCGCCCAGAGCGCGTCGCTGCCGAAGGTCCAGGGCCCGCCCGAGACGACCCAGCCGCCCTCGACCCGCTTCGCGCGGCCCTTGGAGGCGGGGAAGTGGCTGGAGCCCGCCACGCGCGGGCCGACCCAAGGGATGCCGTAGACCTCCTCGACGACGCGCGCGCCCATGCCGGCGGGGATCCAATTGGTCGAGGCGTCGACCCAGACGGTCCATGCGCAAGAGCCGTCCCATTTGCCGACCTCGATGATGACGTCGAGCTGCTGGCGCACCGACAGTTCGTCGCCGCCATATTCCGCCGGGTTGGCGATGTTGAACGCGCCCGCGGCGTCAAGGTCCGCGATGGTCTGGTCGGAGTGGCGGCCCGCGCGTTCGTTCTCCAGCGCGCGTTCGCGCAGGGTGGGGCCGAGCGCGCGGATGTTGGCGAGCACCGTCGCCAGCGTCTCCGATTTGTCCTGGATCAAAGCCACGGAGGTCTCCTGTTTCATGCGTGCGTGTAGGTGAGGAGCGGGCCGACGCCCGCGGGGTCACGCCGCGGTCCGTGCGGACGCAGCCGGAGAGGACGTTGACACGGTTGACGCGTGAACGCGGTGTTGCGTGGTGACGCGCCCATGACGATCCCGCGAGGCGTCGGCGACGCGACACCAGCGCGACGTGCGGGCGACACTTGCGAGACGCTGGCGCGGCGCTCCCGCGTCACCGCGGCGTCCCCGGCGCGACGCCCGGGGACCGGGGTTGCGCCGCCGGTGCGCCGGGTTGAGGCTGGGACGCGAACGGGTCGGCCATCCGCCGCGCGTGAAGCGCCAGGGCATGATCCCAGAGCCGGTCGAACGGCGTGCCGGGAAGACGCAGACGCAGACGGTGCGCGCTCGAACGGGACATGCCCGCAGCCTTCGCCGCGCGCGCGACGCTGCCCGTCTCCGACAGCGCCGCGAGGAAGATGCGCTGCTTGGCCGGTGTCCATTGCGCGCGAACGGGGACGGCTGCCGGTGGGGCGGAGGCGGGCGGGGCGTGGTTTGAATCGCTCATGGACCAGCGTGGAACATAAAACGAACGTGTAGGAAAGCGCCGTGCCGGAGCGCTGCTCATTCAGCAGGTTCGGGACAATGTTCAAGCCGATCATGGCGCAGACCGGGCGGGCACGATCGGGAGCTGAATGTAGCTGGGATGGTCGGGGCCGGTGTGGACCGTGTTGGTCGCGCCGGTGTGATAGCTCGCGTCATAGGCGCGCACCGGCAGCCCCGCGGGCGAATAGGGCTGGATGTCGACGCGGAGCCGACAGCCCTTGCGGATCAGTGCGCTGCTCGGGTTGAGCCCGACTTCGATCGCGACGATCTCGCCGCTCGTGAGCGGGGCGCAGTCCGCTTCCAGATGGGTGTGGACGGGCCAGTATTCGGTCGATCGCGCCTCATCGAGCTTGCGGCGCGACACCTTCAAGAGACCGTGTCCGACCGGGTGCGGATGGAGCGGGTCGACCGGGTGGACCAGCGCCTCGTAGCGGATTTCGCGGTCGTGCTCGTCGATGACCCGCAAGGAGACGAACACGTCCATGTCGCTGCTGGAGGACGAGACCCAGAGGCCCGCCTTCATGTAACCGGCGAGCACCATGTCCTCAGACACGGGCTCGCTGACGAACGACACCCCGGTCGACCAGCGCGGGGTGCCGCCCGCGCCGCCCGACGGCGCGATCGAGGGCGCGCCGGTATCCAGATCCGCGTCGTAGCCCGCGTTGCTTGCGGCGGTCGGCACGCTCTCGACGATCCGCATCAGATCGTTTCGGCGCGCGTCGCCCTTCCAGTCGGAGGGCGTCGCATCGAGATACCAGCGGCGGTACTGCGTCCGCGCGATCGGCCATTCGGCCTCTTCCAGAAGCTGGTAGGAGGCGTTGCCGGTCCTGACCTGAACCCGCACCGGCGCGTCCTCGGGCACGCCGTTGCTGACGCCCTTCAGCCAATGGTCGAACCAGCGCATGTGGTCGGCGATCGACGATGGGGCGTAACAGCCGGGGAACCAGGCATCGACGAAGTCGAACCGCTTCGCGGCTGCGCCGGTCGAGCGGATGAAGGTCTCGCTGCTGCCGAGCTGGTGGATGATCGCGCCGGTCTGCGGACCGACGATCCACACCGGGGCGGTCGCGCGCCCGATCTCGGGGATCATGAAGATCGAGCCCTTAGGACCGTAAGCGGCGGGATCGTTGAACGGGGTGGCGAGGACGCGCGCCATCCAGTCGGTTTCCCGCCGCTCGCCGCAGAAGTTGTTCCCCGACCAGACCTTGTGCCACCAGTTCCAGAAGCCTGCCCCGAAGATGCCGCCGCCGTACAGCGCCTCGTTGTAGATGTCGGCGTCGGTTCCTTGCGCGATCATCGCCTTGAGATGCGGCGGCTGGAGGCTCGCGACATTGTGCTGGGTCATCGCGAGATACGACATGCCCCACAGGCCGACATTGCCGTTCGACCAGGGCTGCGTTCCCGCCCATTCGATCGCGTCGTAATAGTCTTCGGCTTCCTGAACGCTGAAAGGAGCCTGGACGCCCGGGCTCTTGCAGACGCCGCGCGCGTCGACGCGGATGCAGACATAGCCCTCGGGAACCCAGACGGAGGAGTCGACGGTCTCGTGGTTCTCGTACTGAAGGCCGTCGGGGTTGCCCGAGAAGAAGCGGTCCTCCAGCTCCTCCTTCTCCCGCGCCTCGTCCGCGTTGCAGATGCATTCGTGATAGAAGGCCTTGCCGTAGAAGCCCTTGGCCATGACGACGGGGTATTCGCCGTCTTCCGCCGGGCGAAAGACGTCGGCGTAGACGAACGAGCCGTCGCGCAGCGGCACCTTCACGTCGGTCATCTTGACGATGCCGCGGATGTTGCGGCGGAGCTCGTTGCGTGCCGCGGCGGCGCCCTGGAGTCGGCGCGGGGCGTTCGCGGTGAAGACGCCCGGCGTCGCGTTGAGCTTGTCCAGGATCGCCGTCACCATAGGGTCGCGATCGAAGCTGCCGACCGCCGCTTCCGCGCCGTCGGCGGCGGGCTGGGCGAAGTTGAGGACGGTGGGCTCGATCAGGTCGTGGACGATCGGGGCGATCGTCACGCCGGTTTCGACCACGCCGTCCTGGTCCAGCGTCTGCACCAGCCGCGCGAGATTGGTGACGAGCGGATCGTGAAGCCGGTCGATCTTGCCCGCGACGCGGTTGACCAGCTGCGCCAGATTCACCCGCGGCGCGCCCGGTGCGGTTCCCAGCACAAGACCGCCGACGAGAAAGGTGACCGCCTCGCCCCGCCTGTACCGGAACTCGCCGCGCGCGCTCGTCAGGCCCGACGAGCTCGGCGTCTGGTACTTGAGCCCGCGGATCGGGCCGGCCAGGATGCCGGTCAGGACGTCATCGTCGGCCTGCGTCACAGCGGCGTCGGGGGAGGGCGTCGCGCGCTCAATCGTCATCGGTCGGCGTTCCCCGACGATGAGGCGGCGGCCGGGATCGACCTGCGTTCGCGCATGACCTGCTCCTGTGGGTCGCTCTCGACGCGGCGACGTGATCGGAGGCGACGCTACCGGCGAACCGCTGGTCAGTCAATGACTAAATGATAGAGTCACTTGGTGTCTCACCGCTGAGGGCGGGCAGGGTTCGTTATCCGGCGTGCGCCCGGCGCGCGTCGAGGCGCGAAGGTTCGGCGAGGCCGGACGTTCCTGTAATCTGCTAGACCCGCTCGCCACGGCGCGCGAGTCCCGGCGCTCCCCGGCGTTCAGCCGGTGGAGCGCCAGATCGCCGAGGCTTGCCGGGTCCTTAGAAGCGCTGCCGCGCGGTCACGCCGATCGTGCGGGGCTGACCGATGTTAAAGCCCAGCCGCGCCCGCCCGCCGCGCTCGCGGTCGAACGACAGCAGCGGGTTCTCGTCGAAGAGGTTGTTGACATAGGCGGTCACCGACAGGCCGTTGTCGAACTCCACGCCCGCCGACAGGTTGAAGAGCTGATAGGAGGGCAATTCCAGGTCGATCGTCGTCGACGCGCTCGCGGGCGCGCCGCCGAAGGGGAGGCCCGCGACGAACGTGCGCGGGTTGTTCTCCTGATCGCTCGGCTGGGTATAGCGGCTGCCGACGTGCTGGAAGCTCGCCGAAATGAAGGCGTCGGTCGTATCGTTGAGCGGCTGGCTGTACGTCGCGTTGGCGGACACCTGGAACTTGGGGACGGAGGGCAGGCGGTTGCCGTTGCGGATGCCGGTGCTGGTCGCCAGCGGCTCGGGCAGGGTCGAATCGAACTCCGATTCGATCACGGTGCCGTTGAGCGCGAGGTCGAGGCCGGGCGCGGGGCTGGCGGAAAGCTCCAGCTCAAGGCCCTGGGTATGCGCCTGGTCGACGTTGAACACGATCCGCGACGAGCACGACCCGGCATCCAGCGTCACCTGCAGGTTCGAGATGTCGGTGTAGAAGGCCGCGGCGTTGAAGGTGACGCCCGCGAACTGCGACTTCACGCCCAGCTCGTAGTTCCACAGCGTCTCGTCGTCGTAATTCTGAAAGCCGCCGAACAGCGCGGCGTCGCCCGTCGAGCAGAGCGGCAGGTTGAGCGGATCGTTGACCCCGCCGAGGCGGAAGCCCTTGGCCGCTTGCGCGTTGATCGTGACGCGGTCCGACGCCTCGAAGCTGGCGAGGACGCGCGGGGTGAAGCCGTCCGAGCGGGTCGTGTCGGTCCGGTTGTCGCCGTTGGCGAACAGCCCGCCCGAGACGAAGCGCCGCGTCTCCTCGAAGTCGTAATAGCGGCCGCCCGCGGTCAGCGTCAGCCGGCCGAAATCGTAGCTCGCCTCGCCGAAGACCGCCTTCTGCTCGATGTCGTAGGGCAGGAAGGCGTTGTACGGCGAGTCGGGCCCGAAGCCGTTGCGCGCGCCCGCCGAGGTGCCCGCGCCCAAGGTCGCGTCGGTCGCCGCGTCATAGCCGGGGGTGGGCAGGATCTGCTGATAGGCGCGGTCGATCTTGGTGTAGAAGCCGCCGATCAGCCACTGGAACGGCCCGTCGCCGCTCGACTGGAGGCGCACTTCCTGAGTGAAGGTCTCCAGGTCGGTGGTGTCGCGAAGGTTGGAGGGAATCCGCACCGCGGCGGTGGGAAAGCCCAGGTCGACCGATACCGAGCCGGTCAGCGCGCTGGCGTCGCGCGAGGCGAGGATCTTGCGGTCGATATAGGTCGTGATGGAGGTGAGCGCGACGCCGCCCAGATCGACGGTTCCGGTCAGGTCGGCGATGAAGGTCTTGTCGCGGAATTTCTCGCGCAGCAGCAGATACTGTTCGCGCTCGTCGAAGGTCACCCGCGGCCGCGTCGTGGTGAAGCGATTGCCGAACAGGTTGTAGACGTCCTGCCGGTTGAACCCGTTCGCCTCGATCTCCTGATACAGCACGCGCGGGGTGATCGACACCGTCTCGATCGGCTGGAACAGCAGCGCGACGCGCCCGCCGACCCGTTCGCCCGAATTGACGTCCTCGTCGACGCCGCCCCCTTCGCGCAGCGCGTTCACGAAGCCGCCGTAACGGGTGTAATAACCGACCGCGCGCACCGCGAGCGTCGGCGACAGCGGCAGGTTGACCGCGCCTTTCACGTGCCCGCCGACGTCGTCGAGGTCGACCAGGTTGAGGTTGCCCTCCACCGTGCCCTCGACGCGGTCGGTGCGCGGCTTGTTGGTGATGTAGCGGATGGTGCCGCCGACCGAGCCCGAGCCGAACAGCGTCCCCTGCGGCCCGCGCAAAGTCTCCACGCGGTTGAGGTCGAACAGGTCGAGGTCGGGGGTGAACAGCGACAAGGAGATCGCGCTGTCGTCGAGATAGACGCCGACCTGCTCCTTCACGCCCGGCTGGTCGCGGACGACCTGGCCCGCGGACACGCCGCGGATCGCGACCTGGCTCTGCCCTGGTCCGAGGTTCTGGATGGTGAGGCCCGCGACGTTGCGCGACAGGTCTTCCAGCGTGACCGCGCCCGAGCGCTGGATGTCCGCCTCCGTCTGCGCGTTGATCGAGAAGGGAACGTCCTGAATCGTCGTGTCGCGCAGCGTCGCGGTGACGATGATATCCTCGTTCTGCTCGGGCACCTCCGCGCCTGCGCCTGCGGCCGCGGTCTGCGCCGCGGCGGGCATCGCCAGCAACGCGAGAGCCAGCGATGCCCCCGCGTTCAGAACCGAGCGCGCGCGAATGGAACCCCTCATGTCATCCTCCTGTGTTTTATTTTTTCGGAGCGTATCAGCCGGGCAACGCCGGACAAGGGCCGCGGCGGGCGCGCGTGCGATATTGGCGACAGTGTTGACTTTGGGAGACAGTGGCGGCGGCGCGCCGCGCGATCATGGGCGGTGCCGCGCCAGCCGCTCGGCGATCGTGCGTGCGCATACCGGACAGAACGGCTGGTTCGGCGTCCGCATCCGACAGTCGGGCGCGGGGCGGTACAAGCCGCTCTTCTGGTATTTGGCCCCCTCGTAAGCGCCCACCGCTCCCCCCGGCGCGGCCGGCCCGCCCCTCCGCTGGGTGGGCAGCGGCGTGTTCGGCGCGACCAGGCCCGCCCATTTGAGCTTGCGCCGGTCCGCGGTGTCCGAGACGTTCGGCTCCACAGGCTTGCGATTGGGCGACTGGCCCGCGGCGTCATATTCGTCGGCGAGCCCGAATAGCGAATGGCCGAGTTCGTGAATGGCGATGTCGGGCGCCCAGTCGGGGTCGCAGGAGAAGACGGTCGACGCGCCGCCCGACCCCCCGTAGGTCGGCGTATTGGCGACGACGAGCGCGACGGCGCTGCCCGAAAAGCAGCGGTCGCGCATCTTCGCCGCGCGCTCCTGATCGATCAGGATCACGCGCTTCAGCGATCCCTTCTGAAAGCGCGCGCGGAACGGCGTGTCGCCCGCGTCGGTCCCGCTGATCCCGCCGACCGCGGACGGGATCGGCACCTCCGCGACGGAAAGGTGCGCCAGGCGGCTGGCGAACGGCTCGGTTCTGGCGAACGTGTCGACGCAGCGCGTGACCACCGCATGAAAGCGGTCCATCTCGTCCGCCCGGAATCCTTCGGCCATGAAGGCGAGGGTCAGCGCGTTGGGATTGGCATGCCCCCAGATCGGGCGACGGATGACCGGCGGCGCGGCGTCGCGGGTCGTCGCGGGCGAGCGCGGCCGCAGGTCGAAACGGCCGATCTCGCCCCCCGTGCGGATCGGGGCCTCCCCCGCGCCGCCGCGCCGCCGGGCCGGAGCGGACGCGCGGGCATGGATCGTCAGCCGTGCGCCCGCGCCCGGCCACGGCAGCTCGACGCTGGCGGTGCACGGCTCGGGCTCGCCGGGCCGCGTCAGCCGCTTGCGGCGCGAGAAGGTTTCCGTCCCGACATGCGGATCGGGCAGCGCCTCGCGGTGAACGACCGCGCCGCCCGCATCGAGCACCTCGATCCAGCCGCCGCTGCTGTCCTCCTCGATCTCCAGCGACATGGCGGGCGGACGCGCGCTGATCGGCACGGCGCCGAGCAGCTCGGCGCGCTCCCGGTCGTAGCGCAGCGTGACCCGCACCGCGGCGTCGGTCCGGTCCGCAGCGACCTCCTGAACGACGTCGCCTGGCTGGGGGACGATCGACTTGAGCCGGAAATCGGGATCGCCGTAGAAGACATAGTCCGCCCAATCGAGCGAGCCGGCAGCGCGCACCGCCTCGCGCCCGGCCCTGAGCGCCGCGTCGAGGAACACGCCTGCGAGAAGCCGCCGGTAGAAGACGCCCGCGAACACCTCCGCCGCGCGGTCGCCCACCGGCCAGTAGGTGCCGACGAAATTGGCGACGCCGCCGCGCAGCAACGCTTCGGCGAAGCCGACGCTGCGGCGGACGACTTCGGGCTTGTCCGGCCGCGCCCGGTCGCCTTCGGCGGGCTCGCCGCGGATGCGGGCCGCTTCGCAGGCGTTGAAGACCATCAGCGCGGGCAGATTGCCGACGCCCGCGAGATCCGCGCCCGACAGCACTTCGCCATCGGCGCAGCGCAGGCCGCTGCGCGCACGCTGAAACGGGTCAAAGAAGGCGTGACCCGCATAATGCACCGCATCGAACGCGCCCGAAGCGAGGCAGGCGAGCACTTCCGACCTGCGCGCCTCCCGTCCGGTCAGCACGCGCAACCGCACCGAAGCGCCGAGCGTGGCGGCGAGCGCCTTCAACCGCTCGCCTTCCGCGCGCGCGCTGGGGAGGTCCTCCGTAGGATCGATCACCAGCAGCAGGCCGAACTGGTCGACGGCTCGGCGTCGCTCCAGCCACTTGGCGACGGAAAGGTCGGCGGCCTCGTAGCGGTGGCTCATGCCGCCCGCGAGCGCGGGCGCGACGCCGCCGATCCGGAGCGTCTCCCACGGGATCCGCGAGGCGGCGGCGTCATGGACGACGACCAGGTGCTGCCCGGCGTGATGGGCGAGCGCCTGGCGGACGCTGTCGGTCAGCACCAGCGCGCCGAGCCGGTCGCCGAACGCGGCGAGCGCGGCTTCATCCATCGCCTCGATATCGTCGAGCAGGCGCAGATGGTCGCCGAGCGCATCCCGGCCGCGGGGATCAAAGGTCCGGTGTCCGGCGATGATCGCGGCCTTGTCGCCGCTGGTCAGCACCGACGCGGTGAAGCCGCTGTCGTGCTCCTGCTCGTTCTCCTCGCGAACGATGAGGTACACCCTTGAGGACGCAGGAGCGTCGGCGTGGAGCGACGCCGGCGACGGCAGCGGCGGCAGACGCTTCTCCCGAAAGGTGAGCTCCACCTCGTCGAACAAGGTGGTCGCCGACAGGCGGAACAGCATCTGCCGGATCAGTTCGAACCGTCCGGGGTCGAGTTCGCAGATGGCGATGCCGCGGAAACGGTCGCCGCCGTCGGCATCGGCAAGCCCCCGCAGCAGTCCGCGGATCAGGTGGACGATCGTGTCCTCGGACAGATCGCCGACGCCGCCGCCGAACGTCACCATCGCGAAATCGTCGACCCGGCTGGCGACGCAGGTGCGGATCAGATTTTCCGCGGCGACTTCGAGCACCGCGGAATCGAAGCGGTCGAAGGGGCCCAGACCGACGAACGCGACCCCGCCCGAGCGCAGCGCCCGCCTGCCGCTGGGCACGATCGACACCGCGCCGACATCGCCGCTGAACATGCGGCGCGAGACCATGTCGCTGACCGCGCCGCCCATGGCCTCGTCGATCGCTCGGGCCGCGCCGGTCGGCTCGACGTTCTTGAACAGGCCGAGCACGTACAGCCCGGCTTCGACCCGCGTGATGTCGCCCTGCACCAGCGTCAGCTCCAGCCGCCGCTCCCGTCCACGCCCCACGACCAGCCGGTCGGTGAACACGGGCGTGGGCACGGCGTCGGCCGCGGCGATCGCGCCGACCTCGGCCGGGCCCGCGAACTCGGCGAGCAGCAGCCGCTGATCGGCGAGGCTGGGCAGCGACGGCGCCATCGGCGAGACGTCGCGCGAAAGATCGCCTTCGCGCACGATCCGCTCGGGCGCGGACCCGCGGCGCGGCTGCGTCGGCAAAGTCTCCGTCCGTCCGGTGGCAAGGATCGACGGCAGCGCCTTCTGAATGTCGCGCCGTCCGGGCAGGCCGCCGTGCTCGCCCGGCACATAATAGGTCGTCGCCCCGGGCAGCAGCGCGCATTTGAGCGGAACTGTGCCGTCGCCTTCGCCTGACAGCGTATAGGCGAACTCGGATCCGGGCCCGTCGGCCAGCCGGGCGTCGACCACCGTCTCCTGACCGACCCCCGCGATCAGCACCATGTCCACCCCCGCGCGGCTCGAGGGCAGCCCCTCCTGCACGCGGCGCGCGTCGCGGAGCAGCGCGGCGGCGGGGCGTTCGCCGAGCATCGGCCAGTTCGCCAGGTCGAACAGGTCGGCGGCGCTGGTCCGCGGCGCGGGCATCAGTTCCATCAAACCCGGGAAGGTGCCGAAAATGCGCGCGAGCTCTGCAGCATTGTGATGCTGGTCGATCCGGTCGAGCAGCGGCACCGTGCCGCCGACGCCGCGAAACGCCTGCACCGGCGCGAACGAGCCGGCGTTGGGCGTGCCCAGCATGACGATGCGCTTCAGCGGCCCGCCGACATGGGCCAGCGCGGCGCGCGCGACCAGCCCGCCCATGCTGTGCGCGACGATCTGCACGTCGCGCTTCTCGTCGCGGATCGCGGCGGCGAGCGCCTTTCCCGCGGCCGCGATGCTGGTCCGCCAATCATAGGGCCAGAAATCGGCGTCGAACCCGTCCGCGCGGAGCCGCAGCTTGAGCGTGAGATAGGCGAGCAGGATGACCCCCATCGGCTCGATTCTGCCGCCGGGCGGCCGGGCTCCGGGCGCGAGCGCGAGCTCGGCGAGCCGCCCCAGCAGGATTTTCGCGGGATCGGCCCAGATGACCCCGAACAGCCGCGGGTAGCCGAGCTTGGACCCCATGATGCCGGGCAGGATCAGGACGCGGTCGCCGCCGCGCACCGAGCGCCGCGCCGCCGCCTGCGCCAGCTGACGCAGCTCGCGGTATTGCGCCTCGCCGAAATAGTCCTGGAGGATGCCGGCGTTCTCCCCGCTGTCGAGCGCCGCTTCAATCTCTGTGTCGGTCAGGCCGAAGCCGGTGCGCAGCGCGGGCGCGTCCTCAGGCATCGCCGACGGAAGGGACTGCGGCGTCGTCGTTCCGGGCTTGCGCGGAGCTGCCATCGCCGTTCCCCCTCGATCGCCGACTCGCGTCGGCGATCGCGAGTGTGAGCGTGTCCCGGCCCGTTCGGCAATCGACCCGCCGCGCGTGGCTTGGATGAATTTTGTACGTCGCGCGCCGGCGAAGCGTGTTAGCATGCGGCGGGCGTCCCGCGCCCGTGTACCCGTTGCGTGCCTCCACTCGCGGCGCCGTTCGTACCGGTCGTCGCCGGCAAGGATGCGCTGATGGCGATAGGACGGGGCGGCAGCACGGCCGCCGGGCTGCTGATGATCGGATCGGCGCTGGCGATCGTGGCGGCATGCGTGCCCAAGGCGCGGCCGTCGCCGACGACGGTGGCGGGCCTGGGACAGGGATGGAGCGCGCAGGATCGCGAGCGCTGGTACACCGGCTCGCAGGGCTCGCGCCTCATTCCCGAACAATGGCTCCTGGCGTTGGAGGAGCCGGAGGGCGCGGGCAAGTTCATGGCCCCCGCCCATTTCGCGCGGTTCGGCTATCTGCCGTCGACAGGCAGCGTTCTGCCGGTCGGGTTCGCGATCGACGATCAGCCCGACAGCGGATTGAAGGCGACCAGGCTGCGCTGGTTCGCGGGGCAGGGGAACCGCGAACGGTGGGTGGGGCTGAACTGCGCGGCGTGCCACACCGCCGAGGTGACGTTCAACGGCCATGTCGAGCGGGTCGACGGCGGTCCGACGCTCGCCGACTTTCAGGGGTTCACCGACGCCTTGTTGAAGGCGCTGCGGCGCACGCGCGACGATCCCGCCAAATGGGACCGCTTCGCCGTCGCGGTGCTCGCCGGGCGCGACGACGCGGCCAACCGTCGGCTGCTGCGCGAAGCGTTCGAGCAGCTCGTCGCTTATGAGGAGAACCTCGACCGCCTGAACGCGACCGCGTCCGTCTATGGTCACGGACGGCTCGACGCGGTGGGGCACATCCTGAACAAGGTCGCGTTCCTGACCGAAGCCGATCCGCAGATGCGCGGCGAGCCCGATGCGCCGGTGAGCTATCCCTTCATCTGGAACGCCAACCAGCACGATTTCCTGCAATGGAACGGCATCGTCCCGAACAGCAAGGTCGCGCTGGGCCGCGGCAGGCACATCGACGGCGGCGCGCTGGTCCGCAACACCAGCGAAGTGATGGGCGTGTTCGCCGACGTCGACGTCAACCACGAGTTCGGGCGAAAGGGCTTTCCCTCCAGCGTCGACACCGAAAACCTGATCGCGATGGAGATCCAGCTCGGCCGCCTCCAGTCGCCCGCCTGGCCCGCCGCGTTCGGCCGGATCGATCCGGGCAAGCGGCGGCACGGCGAGCGGCTGTTCAAGCAGGTGTGCGCCGGGTGTCACGCGCCGCTCGAGCGGACCGACGTGACGACGCCCATCACCGCGGAGATGACGCCGATCTGGGCGCCCGCGGGGGTGGACACCGATCCCTGGATGGCGTGCAACGCCTACAGCTATCGCGCGCTCGGCGGTGTGATGACGGGCGGCCGCGTCATCTTCTCGCCCCGCGACGAGCCGGAGATCGCCGAGGAGGATTACACCCGCGCCTATCTGCAGGCGCAGGCGATCGGCGTGCTCTGGGCGAAGAAGGGCCCGATCGTGAAGCGGGTGGCGCAGATCGCGCTCGGCGGCACGCCGCGCATCCGGGTCGCGCCGCCGGGTCCGCCGCCCCCGCCGCCGCCGGGCGCGCTGGCGCCCGAGCAGCTCAGCCGCGAGCAGCGGCTCGCGCTGTGCATCGCCAAGGCGGACGAGCCCGACATCGCGCCGAGCGCCGATCCCGAGCAGGAGAAGCGCCGCAAGACGCAGCTGACCGAAAAGCGGCTGGTCTCCTACAAGGCGCGCCCGCTGAACGGCATTTGGGCGACCGCGCCCTATCTCCACAACGGTTCCGTCCGGACGCTGTGGGACCTGCTGCAACCCACTGAGAAGCGGGCCAAAAGCTTCTGGGTCGGCAACCGGGCGTTCGATCCCGCGCTGGTCGGGTTCCACGATCGGCAGAGCGCGGTCGGATCGCGGTTCAGCGTCGCCGACGCGCAAGGAAGGCCGATCCACGGCAATTCCAACCGCGGCCACGATTACGGCAACGCGCGCCTGGACGACCGGGAACGCTGGGCGCTGATCGAATACATGAAGTCGTTGTGAGGAGGTCCCCGATGCGACACGCGGTCCGCCTGCTGATCGCCGCGGCGCTTGTGCTGCCGGGCTGCGCCTATCACCGGCTGGTCGTGCCGGTGCCCAACGCGGCGGACCAGACCTATCACCCGGTGCGATCCAGCGCGCTCGGCTGGGGAGCGATCGAAAAGACGTCGGTGGCCGAAAAGTGCACCGCGAACAGCATGTCGGAGGTGCGGGTCCGCAGTTCGCTCCTCCAGTCGCTCGGAACCGTCCTGACACTCGGCTTCTGGCAGCCCGCGCGCGTCGAGTATCGCTGCGGCAAGGCGCCGACCGGGGTGGGCTCGATCGAACCCTAGAGGGGAGGGGCGCCGCATGGCCCGCACGATCTTCTTCGACGAACGCGAATGGACCAACTGGCACCTGACGGTCCGCGACCAGCCGATCGCGGGCCGTTTCGAGCTGCATAACAGCGCGGGCGCGCCGACCCTCGCCCGCATGGCGGAAAGCGCGGCGGCGGTGCAGAAGCTGCTCGCGCGCGCCTTCGCCGAACGCCGCCGGGTGCGCGCGCAGGGCGCGGCCTGGTCCTTTTCCGAAGCGCCCGCGGTGCCCGGCGGCTGGTCGCTGGCGACCGGCTACGCCAATTGGCTGTTCCCGCTGCCGTCGCCCCATGTCGCGCCGGACTTCTCGGGCGACCGCGACGGGCTGATGCTGTGCCAGACCGGGATCTCGGTGTCCGAGCTCAACATCTATCTGGAGGCGCGCGGCCGGTCGCTGGCGACCACCGGCGCATCAAACGGCCAGACGATCGTCGGCGCGATGAGCACGGGCACGCACGGCTCCGCGGTCGATCAGCCCGCGATCCAGGGCCAGGTGCGCGGGTTCCAGCTCATCCCGTCGCCCGACCGCAACCTCTGGGTCGAGCCGGAGAGCCGCCCGGCGACCGACGGCCGCATGGCCGCGGCGCTCGGCGCGACGGTGGTTCGCGACGACCGGCTGTTCGCGGCCGCGCTAGTCGGACTGGGAGCGTTCGGCGTCATCCATGCGGTGCTGGTCGAGACCGCGCCGATCTTCCTGATGGAGATGAATCGCCAGCGCATGCCGATGTCGGCGGGGCTGGACCGCGCGATGACGGGCGGCGGGTTCGACGCGGTCGACCTGCCCGGGCCGGAGGGCAGGCCCTATTTCTTCCAGTCGGTCGTCAACCAGCATATCGACCGCGGCCACGCCTATGTCACCGTCGGGCACAAGCTGCCCTGGGACGCCGCGCACCGGCTGGAATATCGCATCCGCGAGCGGCGGGGGCCCGGCTACAATCTGGCGGTGGTCGTGGCCAATGTGCTGGAGGCCGCCCCGGGCCTCACGCCCCGGCTCACCAAGGCGATCCTGTCCGATCAATTGGGGCCGGTCGTCGCGCGCCGGGGAAGCTGGGGGCAGATCTTCAACTTCACCACGCCGCGCGCAGGGGTCGGCGGAGCCGCGGTCGCGGCCCCGGTGGAGCGCACCCTCGACGTCCTGGAGCAGTTTCAGAAAGCGCTCGCGACCGTCGGCCAGGCGCCGGTGGCGTTCGCGTGCCGTTATTGCGTCCGCTCGCCCGGGCTGCTCGCCTTCACGCGCTATCCCCGGTGCACGATCGTCGACATCGACGGGATCGACAGCCGATCCACTCGCCGCGTGATGACCCAGGCGATCGCGAACCTGCGTGCGGCGGGCATCCCGCATGCCGAGCATTGGGGCAAGCTCAACCAGATGACCGCGGCCAGCGTGCGGGACGCTTACGGCGACGACGTCGAAACCTGGATGCGCGCGCGGACCGATCTTCTCGATCGCGAGGGCGAATATGTGTTCGGCAGCGCGTTTCTGGACCGCCTTGGGTTGACCAGCGCGCGCTTCTGACGGGCGAGGAAGCGGCTGGGGCGCGCGCTTGGGCCCGCACGCATGCGCCGCGTCCGAATTGACGTCGGCGACTTCGGTGGCCTAGCGGGCGTCATCGATCGTGGTTCCGTGCGGACCCGCCCAGCTGAAAGCTTTTATGCCCCACGCCAAATTGCTCATCCTCCGCTCCGGCCCCGCGGGCTTCACCGCCGCGGTCTATGCCCCGCGCGCCAATCTGAAGCCGGTGCTGGTCACCGGCATCGCGCACGGCGGGCAGCTGACGACCACGACCGACGTCGACAATTGGCCCGCCGACGCCGACGGGGTGCAGGGCCCCGAGCTGATGGAGCGGTTCCAGCGGCATGCCGAGCGGTTCGGCACCGAGATCCTCTACGACCATATCCACACCGCCAAGCTCGGCGAGAAGCCGTTCACCCTGATCGGCGACAACGACACCTACACCTGCGATGCGCTGATCATCGCGACGGGGGCTTCGGCGCAATATCTGGGCCTGCCGTCCGAAGAAGCCTTCATGGGCAGGG
>SXGT01508108.1_pt1 | contig 23164 bp, 11 predicted proteins | sample 3176221 | NCBI WGS metagenome assembly SXGT01 (sample SAMN11356862, study PRJNA531348) | freshwater metagenome | isolation source: freshwater sample F1-120 | place: China: Fuxian Lake, Yuxi | collected 2017-12-25
ACCGCGACCACATTGCGCAAGGCCTCGTCGATGACCGCCTCCGCCATGGCGTAGGGATCGAGATCGCCGAAGGAGGGAGTGATGCCGAGACCGATGGCGAATGCGGTCTTGTAAGGGTTTGGGAAATGGGTCAACGCCACTCAAAATATAGCAACACTGTGGTGCCGCAGACGGGTGCTCGCAACGGGGTAGACAAAGAATGTGGTGAAAGGTTCAGGAGTTCGTCGAGGGAATGCGAGAAAGCGTGTTCGCGCGGGGAATGCGCGAGCCGATGTCGGGTTTGACGATCGGCCAACTGCGCCGGAGAGAAAACCAGGCGGCTGCGGCGGCGAGGATTGCGGCGGAAATCGAGCCGGCCGGAAGAAGGAGCAGTGCGGCGACCGCCAGCAAGACAAGCAGGTAAACTGGCGAGGAAGAATAGGACTCTCGGAAGCGGGTCGAAGAAGCGGCCCACACCGCCACCGGTGCGACTCCCAGGAAGAATATCACCAAACCCAATCGGTGAGCGAAGTCGGAAAATGGAACCTTTACCGTGAGCGGTTGGCTAAGCGACGCTCCTGCCTGCGAAACAACCGTTCTTTCCCGCCAATCTGGTAATGAATCCGTGGAGTTCTCCAAATCAGGAGGCGCGGAAACGATCAGGATTGGGGAAAAACGGTTGAGAGTTGCGGAAAACTCGGCTTCCAGGGAGAGACGCTCGGTTTCCAACGAGTCATTCGAGGACGCCAACGAATTGTTGCCTGTGCGCGAACTGGCCAGACGGGCAGCTTGGCTGGCCAAGGAGAACTCCAAACGCCACCTGGACAGCCAGTCCGCAAGCTGCTGGGAGGGGAGGCCAGGGACAGTGTTGTCGCCGGCATCACGCACCAATTGGACAACGGCCGACATTTTTGCGAGAGCGGCACGGCGCTGGCCCGTAGAGTCCAGCGAGGCAATCGTCGCTTTTGAAAATGTGTCCAGATTGGCATTGGCGGGGAACAGTGACCAGACAGTATTCTCCACCGGAATTCCCAGCCAGACCGGCGAAGTTGCCTGCTGGGCAGCGCTTTCTTCCTGCGGATGATGCGCGTAAATGACCACGATCTGCTGCGGCAGATGCTCATGCCCCAGAGGGACTTTCCAGGAACGCTGCGACCGATTGCGGATTTCAACAGGGGAGTCATCCACCAGCACCTGTACCAATTGGCTGCCGGCGGGCAATTGCAGTTCCGTTTCGTCGTGGCCGCCAGGGAGCAGATAGTAGCTAGCTTTGGCCCAGTGACTTCTCGCAGTCATGGAGTGGACTTCCAAATCAGCCAGAACAATTCGTGCCTTTTGACGCGAATCCTTGAATTGCAAGAGCGTGGCCGCAAATCGTGGAGCCACAACGCGAAACACTTCGTGTCCTGGCGCAGCAAGTTGTGCGTCCTTGGATTCCCCAGCCGTCAGGGCTTGCAAGCCGCTCGTCCGCCACTCCAAGTTTTCGTCGGCCACGCGACTCGGCAGGAGCAAGAAGGAATCTACCCGCACTGCATCCAGCGGGAGCAATACTGGCGCATGCGGCGTCTCCCCTGTCTGAAACTTGACCGGTCCACGAATCGAAAAACTGAGCTTGTCAGGACTCCCCGCGGAAGGGCGAATGATCAAGTGTCGTTGCGTCTGGCCAGGCAGAAGCACGACCTGATGGTCCATGGCAGGAGTGAGTTCGAACGGTCCGGACCATTCAGCCGGGACTTCGAATCTCACGGCATCCAGCAGGCCACCCTCTTGAGCGACGGTGCAAGTCACGATCGCTGACCAGGAACGAGTAGTCGCGCGCTCCATGGTCGTCACCAGCCGATAACTGATCGACGGACGATTCGCTTTGGATTCGACGGTAAACTCTCGCACGAAGGGCTGTGTCGCTGGAGCCGATTTGTAGCTCGCCAGGAGATGACCCAGCCGCGAATCCCAGGGTGCGCCCTCCGGAGCGGCGGACAACTCCAGGCCGACTGCGGATTTGATGAGGGCAAAGTCGGCTGAGGTGCGATAGATGCGGATGGAAGCGCCGTCACTGGCCGCGAATTGAAGGCTGGGCAACCGCACAAGGTCCGATTGTCCGGGAGACGCCCTGAGCGGCAGCGTTCCCGTGAGCACCAATTGCTGGACCGGTGTCGGCGACTGAGCACGATGAATGGTAAGAGTTCCTTGTTGCACTGCCGCCGCGCGGAGTGAGACGGCCACTTCCTGATCAATCAGCAATGCCTGCTTCACGCGGAAACCTGCTGGCAAGGCTATCAACTCCTGGAAGCGGTGCGGCGGAATTCCGGTCAAGTCCGCGCGATATCGGAATTCGGCATCGTGGCGGCCGAGGCTGATCTCAATGATTTCTTTCGCCCGGACGATTCTTTCTTGGGGACGGACAACGAAAGCTGGCGACTGGCCGGTCGCTTCGAAGGCCAGGTTGGGGGGGCTGGCAGCGCCCCCAAAACTGTCGACAAACTCCACCGCGGGGAGCACGACGATAGGTATTTGCGGGTCGGGGCTGACTTCACTCTCCTTGCCGACGGAAATCGCCTGCCATTGTCTTGTGATACGGTCGGCCGCCACTTCCAATCTCGGAAGGAGCAATTTACCGACGCCGGACGCCTCCAGCAGCAGGACTTTTCCGCGCAGCTCCACTGTTTCCGTCGACGGTGTGGCGAGAGTCAAGTGAACAGTGTTGGATTCGCCTTCCTCGACCCAGACGCGGGAGACCCGTGGTTCGTTCTCCAGTGGCAGCAAGCGGAGGCGGGGATCGGCCAGCAGCTTCACCTCTTGGATCTTACCGGTTACCGCGCGGACGCGGATCAGCACGTCGGCTGTTACCGAGCCAGGCCCGAGTTTCCACCACACAAGTTGCTCGGCTTCGGTCGCGTCGTCCGCAATCCGACGCGGGTCTTTGCTTCGCACGTTGAATGTCCCAGTTGGACCGATCTCCGCCAGCAGATCATCTTTTCCGTCGGACCTCACAATCGATCCTCTTGCGGTGGGCAGGAGCCAGTTTTCGGGCCGCGAGGGAGACCTGATTCGCAGGGTTGCCCGAGGAGTTTTTGGAATGCTCAAATCCCAATGTGCGGCGCCATGGACTTGCTTAGCGGCCGCGGAAAACGCCAGCATGAGCTGGTAAGTCCCCGGCCGCTCGATTTCGAGGCCGAGGGAAGTTCCTGCTTCATTCCAATCCAGTGAGATCGGCTCGCCATCGAGGGTGGCTCGGCCTTCGAGCAAATGGACTTCTCCCCGGTGCAGCGGTAAAGCCACCTTGGCCTGGGGTGTCAGCGTCTCCAATTCTAACCGCATCACGATGCTCGCCGCGGAGCCAACCTCAGTGGCTTGCATGTCATAATTCGCTGACCGCAGCAACCAGGCCGGCAGCCGTTCGCGCTCGGGGGCTCGATAGAGGAGCGTGTAGAAATCGAGATCGATGTAAACGTATTCTCCCAGAGGCTCTTGATCGGAGCCGACGGGAATAATGACACGATGGATCTTGGCAACTGGGTTCTTGTCGTTTAGTTCGTCAGGTGCGGCGGCGGCCAGTGCTTCGAGACCCAAGGTGCTTGCCGAGCAAAGGAGGCAGCCCAGCAGATTTGTCGCCAGCATGGTTCGTTGGCTCGTCGAGGCTGGTCGCGGGACAGTCAGCCGAGAAATGGCGCGCGGACGAGTGAGACAAAACAAGAATCCTCCAACCGTCCCCCAAACGACGCCTCCCGCGAGCGGCGACCAGGCCGATGGTAGCAACAATGCAGCACAGGTAAACAGAAGGGTAATCAGGAAGACGAAGATGAACCGCTGGGGGACCAACCAGATCACGAGAATGGCCGCAGCTATCGCCAGCGCGATTCCCCAGATATGGACTAGCAACGGGGAGTATACAGACACTAACAGTGGCTCAGTTTCGGACCAGGCAGACTCAAACTCCAGGTTGTCTGCCGTGCTCGGCGACGAAAAAACTCCCCTCAACCGAGTCGTCCAGATTTCATAAAACATCTCGTGCCAGTATTTGGGAATTGTCGCTTCTGCCGCCACGTTGTCGACTCGCTGGATTCCCGGCGGTAGCGTTACAAGCCAATTGCGGTCGAGGACGGGCAGTGACGTGGTGATGAGCGGAGCCGACCAGCGATGTTCGAGAATTCCAGTTGATTTGGGAGCCCCCGTCGTGACGGTCAGAGTGATCACGGGTTTCCGCCGCTGAACAGGTAGAGGTATGAAATGCTGCCCGCTGGCATCATCGACAGGAGGCATTACCGCGCTCTCTCCATCGATTGTGATTTGCACCGGGTGTACTCCTGCCGGCAATGAGATGGGAAATCGATCAAGGCCGTGATTCTCCAAATGCCAGGTGATTTCATGCGTTGCCGCCCCGTCCAACACATAACGAGTTTGCAACGTACAGCGGTTCGCCCAGGCCGACGACAGCGAGTCTTTCTGGGTAGGCAGATGAAGGCTGACCGTCGCTTGACGCCCAGGCTCGTAGCGAAACAAGCCGCGAATTGTGGAATAGGATCCTGCCGGGGCCAGCGGCGCGGGAACCGGCCTGACTCCTTCGGTCTCCAAACGCAAAGGTACTCCTTGCCCGGCCTCCACGCGGATGAGTCCTTCTTGCGCGGCCGCCTCGGGGAACGAAAGTAGCGGCAGCGCTTCACCTGGAGAAAATGCTGTTTCCCAGGTCGCTTCCAGCGTAAGTGGCTGCGTGGTGATGCCGCTCAAAACGAGTTCCCAAACCGATTCCTTTTGACCTTCGGACGTCGGTGGAGATAGCGACGGAACCAGGGTCTGTGACGTGATGCTCAAATCACCGCCATCAACCAGCTTCCACCTCATCGTTGCGGGAATGGGGCCGGTGGACCGGATAATCAACCGGGCAAGGCTCGACGACGTGGGTACGATACGGGCGGCGGCGCGGTGCTCGACTCTTCCCGGTTGCACAATCGCCTTGGACTCGATGCCCGCCGTAAAGCGAGGGTCGCTGGGGACAACAGAAACTCGCGAACCTTCCCCTTGCCGGTCGACACGAAAGAGGATCCCCGCAGCCGATGAATCGAGCAGACCGAGTTCTTCGGGGGCAGCGGACTCGGGATCGATTCGGAACAAGTCCAGGTCGCCGGAGAGTTGAAACTCGCGCGTGCTGTCCGTTGCCCGCAGCGCTACCACCAGTTGCTCATCGAGCAAGTCCTGAAACTCCACCAGCGAGAGCGCTGACGCAGTAATGCTCTCCCCTTCGGCCGGCAATTGTCGGTGAGCCCGAATCACGAGTCGCGTCTTTTCCTGGGCGGTAAGCGGCCGCGCGAGGCGTAGCCGCAAGGTGAACTTGCGGCCATCGATAGGCACAAACTGCTGCTCTTCGAGCAAGCCGGAGGGCAAGGTGTCGACAGAATCCACAATCCACTCCTCGCTGGTGGTCCCCTCGACATCAAAGCGTTCGCCGAAGTTGACCGCGAGGTCGAGATTGAGCTCGGCGGAGAGCTGCGTTGCCTCATGCCGGACCACGAGTCCCCCCATCACTGTCAGGCGGGGCGCTGCGCGAGTCGATTGCACTGCGATCTGACTAAGCGGCGAAAGATATTGGAATTGGTACGTTTGTTCGGGTTGAGTGAGCGAGCCGGGGCTAATGCTGGTCTGGTGGGCATCCGTGAACTGGATGCTGCCGGCTTGCAGCACCGGGGGGACGACCAATGTGGCCGTCCCTTCTTGCCAGGTTCCGCCGGCCAGGCGCAGCCGCGGAATCCGCCAGGGGCGGTCGAGTGCCAGCGGCGAAACAACGCTGACTGTCAGACCGTTTCCCGATCCGGTGAGCACCTCTGGCAAGTCCACATGGAGTGCGGTCCTCTGTGGAGGAGCGGGCGTTGTTTCATGCCAATCTAGCGGCGCGCCTGCCAGGCGAACGCCGATGATGCGGGCAGTTGCATCCAGTTCCAACTTCAGAGAAGTCAAGGAGGTTTGATGGACATCCAGTTGCAGTCCGAATTCACTGGTGGCATCAACCGGAGAAAGTACGTGAGTCGCCGACTCGCGTACCAATAAGAGTCCGCCCTTGCGAGCTGCTTTGGCTGAATCCTTCACGCGCATTTGAAATTGCGTAACTCCACCGAGTTCGACCAGCCAGTTGACGCTTGAGGCGGCAGTGATCGTCGGTAGAAGTCGACTTTCCTCAGCGGTAGACTCCAGGCGAGTCACAATGCCGGAGTCAGTTTCTGGCATCAGACCAACAGGGAATTGCAAGACGAGGCGATTGATCGTGGACTTGGGCAGGTGCAAATCAAAGGAGGTGTCCTGGAGGTCGGTTTCGATTCCCCGCAACGTCCAAGGAACAGTCAAGCTCCCACTTTTTTCCACCAGCAGGACCGTGTCTCCCGTCGGCATGCTTCCCAGTCGGGCTGGGCGAGGTGGCTGTTCGTCCCAGTTGGGTTTGCCAAGGGGGAGCGTACTCTCCCACGCAAAAAGCGCCGGCTCGGATATCGTACTTCTGAACTCCAGATGCGCGTTCCCGCCGACCAATTCCCTCTTTTCCAGTCGCGCACTGTAGGTCGCCCGTTCTACCCTTACCTGCGCCGCAAGCGAGTTTGGCTGACGCGAGGTCCAGTCGCCAATCCGCCGCTCAAACTCCTCGAGCTTGAGCGGAATCATCCCTTGGGCCTGCGAATTCAGCTCCTCCGCTGGGACGAAGATGCGCCGATACTTGAGAACAACTGGCTCAGAAGCCGGCTCCGCCGCGTGAAGCGGATCAGCAACCCGGCACGAGAGAGCTAGCAGCAAAAAGGTGAAGATGTTCCCTGAACAGCGGACGTAACTCATACGCGGACCTCCCCCGCGCTAATCAGGGGCGCGGTTGCCGTCGATGACGGCTGGAGAGGGGCCTCGGCAAGAGGGGCAGCGGCGGTGGTAGATGGGCGGTCTCGCTGCGGAGGCGATTCGTGGATCTTCTCCGCGGAACTCCCCACCGTTTGGCCGGAAATGCTCCATTGCCAGATAATCGCAACTCCCACGGCAGCGAATGCCAGACCGGCACCCTGGGCAAACAGCAAGCCAGCGACGGGCCAAATCAACGCGGCCCCTCCCAAGCCCACCACAATGACCAGCGCAGTTGCCGGGTGCCGCAGCGAACGGAAATGGAGGAGCAACAATCCCAGCCCCAGGACGACCGCTCCCGCGATGGCCAGCACTAAGCGGCGCGACGCAACCAGCAGCGGAAGATGACTCAGACTCCCAAAACTGCGGAACACGTACTGGTTTGCTTGAAACGGAATTGGCTCCTGGCGGCTGGCCCCCACCCAGTCCTCTAAATCTTCCTGGCCCTTGGTTCCACGTCGATCCCAAAACCAGGTACGCCAAGAGTATTGCATCTCGGGGATGAATCCCAGCGGATCCGCGACCAAATGGCGGTCGGCAGGAAGACAGAGTTGCCAGTATGCTGCTCGAATGTGAGCCATGCCTTGCAGTCGGGGGGCTTGCAGGCGAGCCCGCAGACTGTCTCCCAAAGGCTGATCGCCCGGCACGGCAAACCAGGCTTCCAGCACGCGGTCTTTCGTGGGGATGTCGATCGGAAACGAAAAATGCGCCGAGTCCTGCTCGCTGCGTACGCCGGTCAACTTCCGTCCATCCACCGCCAATTCCACACTCGCCATATCCGTGCCAGGTGGAAAATGAACTGTCAACTCGCGCGCCGTGGTTCGCAGTTTCCAGGCGGCCCGGTCTTGCCGCCCCTGGTCATGGATCACGCTCTGCAGCCACAGTTTGCTTACCGAGACCGTGCTGCCGGTGCCGGCGTCTGCCGGGCTCAGCTTCCAACGCATGGTTGGCAGCAATCGTGGCGAGGACAGGGACAATTCATTGGCCGAAACTGCCGTAGTGACCGGCTGAAAGCCGGCGGACGCTGTTGTGGTGTGCTCCAATTGAAGATTGTCACCCCATGTTGCCGCAATCAATTGGCCGCTGCTGGACTGCACTTCTTCCTCCGCGGGGATCACCAGCGGCACTGCCAACTCGCTCGACCTTGCGGTATCCAGCGCAGGTAGCGGCAATGAATACTGAATCAGCAACTGGACGATTCCGCGCTGTTCCTGCGATGCCGTTACCTGGTAGCGAGCCAGGCTCGGTCCGCTTGCGGAACCGGTGGAGGGAGCCGGCACCAGCAATAACGATTCCGTGCCCAACAGGACTTTGATCTCGCCGCGAGCGGCCAGCGATTCCGGAACAAGCAGTGTGAACGTCCGCTGCGGCTCGTAAAGGATGCGATAATCAAGACTCTGCTCCACGGCAACGTTCTGCGCATTGAACTTTAACCTGGCCGAAGCGTCGACCATCACTTGCCGCGTCCGTACTTGAAAATCCGCACTGAAATGCGAACTCCCTGCGTATCCCAAATCCCAATACACCAGGGGCGGTTGCTGGCGCTGGGAGAGCTTAGCGCCTGGCGGCAGGATATCGGAAGTCAGGCCGCTCATTTCTCGAATGCGGGGCGTGATTTCCACGTTGTCCGAGGCCAGCACGATGACGCTCGCCGGGTCGAGCAAATCGGCCACCGGCCGCGGCAAATCAAAGGCAATGCGGCTGCTGCCGGGAGTAATCTCCTTGTGCAGAAACAGCTTGATCTCTATATCACCCGTCGGACCCGCTTTCAGCGGCAGCGACAATGGCTTCTGTGCAGAATCAATCAACTCTTGCTCCACGATCCCCTCAGGCTCCACCCGATCGAATTGCCAGTCGGCCAGCGCGATTGTCATTCGCGGGGGCCGCGCGCCGCGTACCCGGCACTTGAGCGTGGCTTCCAGCCGGACCAATTGCGGCTCGACTTGAATCAAGTACCTCGGCTCAATCACCAGACGGGTCGGCCGCGCCGCCACCTTGAGCTGCAAGCCGCACGGTTGTCGAAAGTACTCGAACCGGGCAATTGTCTTCGTCGTTTGCGGCAGCTCGGGAGCAACATCCACCCGCCGAGTGCTGGCATCTTCGGTCCATTCGAGCGACCAATCACCTTCGATCGAAAAATCGATTACTCCCCGCTGCCGCACCGCTCCCAGAACGTCGAACCGCGCCGGTTGCAGCGCTCCATTGGCTGGCTCAGCACCGGGAACAAGCGACGCCAGCAGACGGACTTCGCTTATGCCGCTGCTGGGACGGTCGAGCTTGACTTCCACCTCTTGCGCTTTCGGCCCTCCTGCGGCAGAGACTGGCGTGACGGAATAACCCGTGGGATTGGTCGGAACCCATTCCATTCCCGCCGGCAAGCGGACCCGAAATGTCTCCACCGCGCTGCCGAAGCTCCGGACCTTCAGCCGGGCTTCGCTGCGAATCAAATTACGGCCTTCAATCTTGACGGCAATCTCGCCGCTGGCATCCAGGAGCTGCCTGTCCTCCGCACTCATCCCCAGGGCAGGCTGCCAGGTAAGTTGCAAGTCTCCCCCCGCACCGATCACCTCCACTTCGCTTTTGCCGCCACCACTGGGCCTGGTGCTAACGATCCCCTCGTTCCCAATCTTGAGCGAACCTTCCGCTCGTTCCAGCGGCACCAGCAGTTTCAAAGACGATTCCGTCGCCCGCGGCAACAACATTTCCAGCCGCGATTGTGTCCCCGACTCATGGACCGAAACCATAAACGTCAGCCTGACCACATGCGGTTTGGCGCTCGCACCCTTGAGCCAACATTGATAACCTTCCCCCGCATCGAACGTGGTGAACTGTTCGCCAGTGCCGGTGTATTTGGGAACATCGCGGAGCACCCCTTTGTTCATCTTGAGCGGCACACGGACCCAGCCTTCGTCGCGGACTCGAATGGTCGCTATCACGTCCAGAGTCGCCCGTTGGTTTTGCACGCTGCCGGAAATCGACAGTCCATCCAGGACATATGCCGGTGCCTGGGCGGGAGCCAGCCCCTGCTCCAGTTTGAGAAGCTTCTCGAGTTTTTCAAACGTCATCCCCGGCACCAGCACCAAGTTTCCTTTGCTATCCCGGAAATAGAGCGAATCCAGATCATTCGCTCCGGCCATCGTGGGAACCTTTGTTCCCGCCACCGGTGGTGCGGGTGCCTCCTTCTTCGGCGGCTCATCGGGTTGTGACTGTGCCACTGCCGGCCAGCCGAGCAGCGCCACCAGCGTCATCTGCCACAGCCGGCACCAGCCTGAAGAATAAGCGCGGGACATCCCGGCCAGCAGGTTCCGGTGATGACTCCCACGCGGCTTCACGGCAAAAGCATCCTTGAAAACGATCGGGGCGCGAGAATTGGGCCTGGGAATTGGCGATGAGATAAGAAGAGGGAGGCTCTTTCATTTTAACCAACCAGCAGGGGTTCACAAAACAAAATAACACCCAAGTGGGGGGGGGGGCGAATGGCGTTCGTTTACCTGCGTACCGATAGGAACGGTAATTGTCACGCCCAGTTCACTTCAATTGTGGACGAATCAGCCGCTCTCCAATCACCTTCAGAATCCCCACTGCCACTTCTTCCTTCCGGCCTTGGAGCGCGGCAATGACCTGCCCCGACTCGTCCAGCACTTCCACCTGGTTGTCGAGCGAGTCCATCGCCATTGGACCATTGAGCACGATCAAGTCGCAACTCTTCTTTTCCAGCTTGACGAGCGCGCGAAACCGCTGGTCGTCCGTCTCCAGGGCAAAGCCGACAAGCCATTGCCTCGACCGCTTGTTAGCCCCCAGCGATGCCATTACGTCCGGTGTTTCGACCAGATGAAGTTCCAGCGGCTGGCCGGTCTTGGCAATTTTCTTGCTCTCTACCTGAACGGGCCGGTAGTCGCACGGGGCGGCAGCTCCGATGACGCCGTCGCACAGCGGAAATTCCCGCTGACAAGTCTCCAGCAACTCTTCCGTCGAAATAATCGGCAGCACTCTTGCGCGAGACGGATACTCCACCATTACCGGTCCGCTCACCACAATCACTTCGTGCCCCGCCGCCAGAGCAGCCTCCGCCAGCGCACGCCCCATCCGCCCGCTGGAAGCGTTCGTCAAATACCGGACTGGGTCCAGATATTGGCGAGTGGGACCGGAAGTGATTAAGATTCGTGCCATCGCTATCTCTTGTAGACCACAACTCCCCCATTCACCGTCATCCGAATGGTCAGTGGCGAGTTCTCATCTTTGGGCAAATCGAACAGCACCAGGTTCGCTGCTTCTCCCGCCTCCAGACCTCGATCACTTTCCCCAATCAATCGCGCAGGGAGTGTCGATGCCATCTCGACAGCCGTCTGCAAGCTGATGCCGGCAAACTGCATTACATTGGCCACGCAGAGGTGAATTGGCTGAGAAGCGCCAGCCAGAATATCGCGCTGGCCCGCGAGAACGAGCTTGCCGCTTTCCAACACTTCCAAGTCGCCGAGCCCCGTTGCATACCTTCCCGGTGGCATGCCACCCAGTCCAGTAATGTCGCTGACCAGCACGCACCGCGCCGGCGTTTTGGCCCGGACCATCGCTTTTACCACCGCGGCTGGCAGATGATGGCCATCGGCAATCAGGCTCGCCACCAGGCGATCTTCGGCGAGTTGATCCCAAATGTAATTGGGATGTCGCTTGATTCGCGGATGGGCTCCATTCCCGAGGTGCGTGCTCATCCGCGCCCCGGCATCCACCGCGGCGCGAATCTGGTCGGTCGTCGCCTTCGTATGACCAATCGCCACGAGGACGCCGCTCGCCACGACCTGTTTGATGAACGCCGCTGAGCCGACATATTCCGGCGACAGCGTCAGCAGCTTGATCTTTCCGCGAGCGGCTTCCTGAATGCGGCAGAATTCGTCCCAATCCGGCTCGCGGACGTGTTGCCTCGGATGAGCCCCGCGAGGCCCGTCATCCGGCGCGATGTACGGCCCCTCCATGTGAATCCCGGCAATTCTCGCGGCCACTTCCGGAAGGTCGTCCATTGCCTTGGCAATCGTGCCGAAGGAGTCCGTGAAAACTTGCTCGCTATCGGTTGTGCAGGTCGCTAGATACCGCGTTACCCCAAATTGATCTTGCGACAGAGCCGCTTTCCGCACCTGCTCCACCGTCAGCTTAGGATCATTGAACTCCACACCCTGATAGCCGTTGATTTGCAGATCGCAGAATCCCGGCGCGACATACGGCAGCCCCGGAGTATCCGCCGCCGGCGTAATCCGCAAGATCCTGTCCTTCTCGATTTCAATCCGCACGGCCCGATCGGAATCGTACCGGCGGCCCACAATCTCAAGCATCGCAATAATCATCCTCAATGAGGTTCGCGTTGCACCCTTCGCTGCTCAGGCGTATTCTACAGTTTGCGGGCGCGCTCCGCATTGCGCCCGGACTTGCATCCCCGACGGTGATCCATGATGTTTCAAAATGTCTCGCTGCTCTATATCGTCCTCCCGTCGGCGGTCATCCTGACCATCGCCTATTTCACTTACGGCCGCATTCTTTCCCGCCTGTTTCAGCTCAATCCCGATCGGCCAACTCCGGCAGTTGAGCAGAAAGACGGCCTTGACTTCGATCCGCTAGCCCCCTCGTCGCTCTTTCCCCAGCACTTCTCCGCCATTGCGGCCGCCGGCCCCATCGTCGGCCCGATCCTCGCCGGACTCACTTTCGGTTGGCTCCCTGCGCTGATCTGGATTCTGGTCGGCTCGATTTTCATCGGCGGCGTGCACGACTTTGCTTCGCTGGTGGCTTCTATCCGTCACAAAGCCCGCTCGATTGCCGAAGTGGTCCGCGATCACATGAGCAAGCAGTCTTACCTGCTCTTCCTTGCTTTCATCTGGATTGCGCTCATTTACATCATTGTGGCTTTTACGGACGTTACCGCATCAACTTTCCTTGGCCCACCGACGGAGGAGAACGGCAAAGTCGGAGGAGGGGCTATCGCCAGCGCATCGATCTTGTATTTGTTGCTTACCGTGGCGATGGGACTCTGCGTCAAGTACTTAAGAATGCCGCTGTGGGTTGCGACCATTGTGTTTTCGATCCTGGTCATCGGGGCGATTGTCGTCGGCCCCATGATCCAGTTTGACGTGGCCGAGTTGATCTATCGCCCCACCGCGGACGCTCCGCCAAGCATCTACGCTGCCGCGAAAGCCAACGATGCCTCCGCAATCGCCACGATTGCCTCCGCCCGCAAGGGCTGGGATGTGGTGCTGCTCATTTACTGCCTGCTGGCCGGTGTCGCGCCGGTGTGGATGATCCTGCAGCCTCGCGGCCAGCTCGGAGGCTATTTCCTCTACGCGGCACTGGGAGCCGGCGCGATTGGGCTCATGTTCGGCGGCGGAGTCATCCAGTATCCGGCATTTCGTGGGATGGAGGTTGCCAAAGTCGTGGACGGAAAGGAAATCATCCAGCCGTTGTTCCCGCTGCTGTTCATCATGATCGCCTGCGGGGCCTGCTCCGGCTTCCATTCGCTGATCGCATCGGGGACCACTTCCAAGCAACTCCGTAAAGAGACGGACGCCAAGGTAGTCGGTTACGGCTCCATGCTTCTAGAGGCGATGGTCGCCATCGTTTCGCTCTGCTGCGTGATGATGTTCGCTCAAGGATCCAAGGAACTTGATCCCAACAAGCCCAGCATGGTCTACGCCCAGGGAATTTCACAATTCTTGGGGGTGGTGAACATCCCCAAGGGGATTGGCATGTCCTTCGCGCTTATGGCGTTTGCCACATTCGTTTACGACACGCTTGACGTCTGCACCCGCCTGGGTAGGTTCATCATTCAGGAGCTGACAGGGCTGCAAAACAATTTCGGCCGATTCCTGGGAACCGGGCTCACCGCCGGAATCCCGATTTATTTCCTGCTCATCCATCCCGCCGTCGCGATCGAAGCCGCCACCGGCAAGGCGGTTCCTTCCACTCCGGTTTACATGATTTTTTGGAACCTCTTCGGTGCCAGCAACCAGCTCCTGGCCGCGCTTACGCTTCTGGGCATCACCGTCTGGCTCTGGAAGACCCGCCGCGTTTGGTGGGTCTGGCTGGTGACTGGCGTTCCCACGGTTTGGATGTACGCCATGAGTACCTGGGCGCTGGCGAGCATGACCTATCCCAAGTTCTTCAAGGACGGCAGCTTTGTCTTCCCGATTGACGCCGTCGCCTGGGCCGGAGTGGTCCTGATTGGCCTCGCGCTCCTCATGCTGGTCGAAGCCATCCGCGTCATGGCCTCGCTCGGCAGCCCGCCCAGGCCGCTGGCGGAGCCACTTTTGGGCGAACCGGCATAACAGGCCGCCACGAAGTCGCGGCCTACTTTCCCACATACCGCGGATCAATCTTCTCCGCTTCTTCGGCGACGGCTTTCACGGTGGAACTGATTTGTTCTTCGGTATGAGCGGAGGTGATAAAGAAGCGAAGACGGGCTTTCTCCTCTTCTACCGCCGGATAGAGGATGGGCTGGACGTTGATGCCTCGCAGAAAGAGTGCGCGGGAAAGCAGCAGCGCGTGGATCGAGTTGCCGAGAATGACCGGTATGACCGGTGTGTTGTTGCTCATACCGGTGTTCAGCCCCTGGGCCTTGGCGAGCTCCAGGAATAGCCGCGAATTGGCCTGCACCTTGGCCACCCGCTGCGGTTCAGCCTGCAAGAGCTTCAGTGAAGCGAGGGCGGCAGCCGCATTGGCGGGCGGAATGCCGACGCTGAACACGAAGCCGGGAGCGGTGTATTTGAGGTACTCGACCACTTCCTTACAACCCGCGATGTATCCGCCGCAACTGCCGAATGTTTTGCTGAGCGTTCCCATCCAAAGGTCTACGTCTCGCGGGTTCACGCCAAAGTGCTCGCCGATGCCGCGGCCGGTTTTTCCCATAGTGCCGATGGAATGAGCTTCATCCACCAGCAGGTTGGCCTTGTGCTTTTGCTTGACCTCAATGAACTTTGCCAGATCGGGGAAATCCCCGTCCATGCTGTAAACTCCCTCGATGGCGATCAGCACCCGGCGGTATTCATGCCGCGTTTCAGTGAGCAGCGTGTTGAGAGCCTGCCAGTCGTTGTGCGGGAACGGGCGACGGCGAGCACCCGACAAAAGCGCTCCCTGGATGATGCTGTTGTGGGCCAAGGCATCGTGCGCAATGAGGTCGCCCGCGCCGACCAGATGGCCAATCGTGGTTTCGTTGGTCGAGTGCCCGCCGACAAAAACAATCGAGTCATCGACACCGAGAAAATCGGCAATTCCCTGCTCAAGCTGGCGATGTACGGGCTTCTCCCCGGAAACCAGTCGGCTGGCGGAGACACTGGTGCCGTACTTGTCCACGGCTTCTTTCGCCGCTGCACTGACGACGGGGTCGCCGGACATGGCGATATAATTGTACGTGGCAAAGCTGATCAGCTCGCGACCGCTGATGCGAGTCGTATCCCGCGCCACGGACTCATGCACGCTGAAGAACGGATTGGGCAGGCCCGTCCCCTGCACGAGTCGCATCGTCGCCTTGAGCTTGCGATATTCCGGCATCTGGCTGAAATCGTAACACTCGGGCGGAATTTCACCCCCTTCAATCAGCGGTGTGCCGGCCGTGTCAAAGGTCCGCTGCACGCGGGGCTCGATGCCGATGTACTTTTCGATGGCCTGGGCCACTTCCCGGACGGTGGACATTTCGGCCAGCACATCCTCGGGAAAGCGGCCGCCGAAAGTCTCCTCCAGCGTGTTGGCGATTTGCAGGCGTTCCAGCGAATCGAGCCCCAGGTCCGTGACGATATTGGAATCGATGGTCAGATTCTTGGCCCGCTCTTTGGCAACTTGGCGGACGTGCGTCATTACCTCGTGGGCGACAGCCTGGTTAAATTCTTTGACGGCCGTGGTTTCTGCAGCGGGTGCGATAGCAGCCGCGGCCCGCGCACCCTTCCGCGGGCTCGGATCCGCGTTGGGTTCCTCCCAGCCGCGCCACTGGGCAATGATTTGCAGTGTCCCTTCCCGGAATTCATCGCGGCAGGCATGCCGCTGAATCTTGCCGCTGGAGGTTTTGGGAATCGAGCCGAAGCGGACCAGAATCACGGCGTCTGGCGGCAATTCATGCTCGCCGGTAACGGCCTGGCGAACCGACGCGATCACGTCGCTCCAATCGGCGCGGCGCGTGCGTTCCACCTCGGCCACGATGATCAGCCGCTCGCGCCCCTCGAGGTCCACGGCGAAGGCTCCAACCGCGCTGGACTGGATTCTAGGGTTGGCCTTTTCCACGGTCATCTCGATATCTTGCGGATAGCGATTGACGCCGCGGACGATGATCAAATCCTTGAGCCGTCCGCTGACATAGAGTTGCTCGTCATGGAAGAAGCCGAAATCGCCCGTGCGGAGGAACGGCCCCTCGCCGCTCTGGAGACGGAAATTAAACGCCTCCGCGGTCACATCGGGCTTGTTCCAATACCCCTCGGCAACCGAAGGGCTGCTGACCCAGACTTCGCCGATGCGGTCGGCGGGGAGACGCTCGTGGGTCTCGGGATTGACGATGGCGACCACTTCCTCCGGCAGCACCCGCCCACAGCCGACCAGGGCTCGCGAGCCGGGGGCATTCGCGGCCACGGGAATGACCTGCCGCGCGTCAAGGGCCTGGGCATCGAACGAGCGGATGATGGGGCCGCGGCCGGAGAAACTGCCGGTGACGATCAGCGTCGTTTCCGCCATGCCATAGCAGGCATAATGCGCCTTGTGCGAGAATCCATACGGCGCAAAACGCTCCGTGAATTTCTCCAAGGTCTCGGCCCGCACCGGCTCCGCGCCGTTGAAGGCGACCTTCCAGCAGCTCAGGTCGATGCCTTCGAGCTGATCGTCGGTAATTTTCTGTGTGCAGAGCTCGTAGGCAAAATTTGGCCCGCCGCTGATCCTCACCCGATACTTGCTGATCCCTCGCAGCCAGCGCACGGGCTTTTGCAAAAACGCCATCGGGGACATGAGAGTGGAATGGCGGCCGTAAAACATCACCTTCAGGCAGCCCCCCACCAGTCCCATGTCGTGGTACGTCGGCAGCCAGGAGAGGCCGCTGGTGTCGCGCGTCGGCTCAAACGCCCAGCAAATGCTTTGGCAATTGTGCATCAGGTTGGCGTGCGTCAGCATCACACCTTTGGGCGTTCCGGTGGAGCCCGAGGTGTATTGCAGCATCGCCAGATCGGATGGCTGGATTTTTCGCGGTTTCCAGGCTCGCCCCTCGTCATCGCCAATCTGGTCGGTGGCAATCCACGTGAGCTGTTTGAGATGGGGAGCTTCGTCAAGCAGGTCGGCGCTCCGTTCGGAGGTTTCATGGAGCGTGAGCGCGACTTTGGCCTGGGCGTCGTCCGAAATGGCCTGAATTCGCGCCATGTTCCGGTTGCGCCGCGGCGGATATGCCGGCACGGCCACCGCCCCCGCTGCCAGGCAACCGTAATAGCCAATCAGAAAGTCCAGACCGTGCGGATACAGGAGCAGCGCCCGCTCCCCCCGCATTTTGAGGTCCGTCAACCGGGCCGCGACAGCCGCCACTTTCACCGCGAACTGCGCGTAGGTGAGAGACGACTCTTCCTCCTCGCCGTCGATGGACCGGTAGACGATATCATTGGGCTGAATCTCCGCCCAGTAAGCCAGGCAGTCAATCAGCGACGTACGCGGAGGATTATACGGAGCCAGGAAACGGTCGAGATCCAAGGTCGTGAAAACTCCCCAAAGGTGCATGAGCGCCGGCCAGAACCCCCGGATTTTACAGGCGCAGAGCCAATAGTCCAAGTAAGCAGAGCCATCTCCGGGCGCAGATTATGGAATTTCCTGGTGGACCGGCGGGAGCTACTTTCCGCTAGCCACTTTATAGAGGTGCTTCTCCGTCCGCAAAAAGATAGCTCCATCGCCAACACAATAGGACGCCAAGGTCGCTTCGCCAAAGCCGTTCTCGCCGAGCTTCTGGAATTTCTTGCCCGGTCTCAGGACGGTTCCCTTTCCCAGTTCATCCTGAAAGTAGATCCGGCCATCGGCATAAACGGGAGATGCGGAATACTTAGTGCCAATCCGCTCGCTCCAGTGTTCTTCTCCTGTCTTGGCATCCACACAACTGGCGATGCCCCCATCGGAGACGAGGTACAACTCGTTGCCGACGAGCAGTGGCGAAGGAGTGTGCGGCGCACCTTTCTTCAGCGTCCATTCCACGTGCGTGTCGGTCACGTCCCCGTGGCCATCGGGTCGAATCGCCAGGATGCTGGGTGAATCGTAGCCGGTGCTCATGAAGATCAGCCCATGGCCAAAAACCGGGCGGGGAATCACGGAGTATCCGTCGTAGGTAACGCGCCAGATTTCCGTGCCGCTGGCCGGATCGAGCGCGTTGACGACGCCGGCTCCGGGGCTGATGACTTGCTTCTTGCCCCCCACGGTGATCACCTCGCAAGTGGCGAAGGCGAACCGCTTGACCGAGTCGCTCTCACGGGCGAATTTCCAGCGGACATTTCCCGAGGCGGAATCGAGCGCGGCGATGAACGGACTGCTCCCCCCGTCGCAACTGAAAATGAGCAGGCCTTCCACGAGCACGGGTGAGCCCCCGTTGCCATGCACCGGCGGGTAGGCCAACTCCTGCGTCTTCCAGAGGATTTTTCCATCCAGGTCCAGGCAAGCGGTCCCTTGGTGGCCAAAGTGGACGAAGACCTTGCCGCTTTCCACAATCGCCGTGGGGCTGGCATGGCTGTTCTTGCCATGAATCTTCGGAGCTGCTGCAGCGTCCGATGAAAAAATCTCCGTATCCCAAACGAGCTTTCCGTCCTTGGCATTCAAACAAATTGCCCGCTGCGAGAGCTTGTCGCTGGCCACCACTGCCGTCGTCAAATAAAGTCGGCCTTGGACGAGCGACGGAGAGGACCAACCTTTGCCGGCAATCTCTTGCTTCCAGGCAATGTTCTTGGTCTCGCTCCACTGGATGGGGAGGTTCTTCTCCGAAGAAATGCCATTCCCCAGCGGCCCGCGGAACTGCGGCCAGTCGGCGGCGAGTGCAGAATGAGAGACAATCGAAATGAGGCCAACGAGAAGTAAATTTCGCATGACAATGTTGCTGGAGGTGAATTTCAGTTACGCGTGGAAAGTGCCTTCAAGTGCGGGATATCAAACTGCTGCAACAGGCCAAAGCAGAACTGCTCGGGAGTGCGGTCCACCGTGTTGTTCTGCTCGATGATCTGTTTGAGGGAAGCGAGTTCCCCTTCCGTGCCGACGCTCTTGATGGCGTCCGTCTCGAGCCCGGCGGCGGCCAGAGCAATGAGCGATGTGCGCGGGCCGATGGCTTCCAGACGAACGCTCTCCCCCCGTTCCTTCTTGAGCCAACGAGCCGCGGCGGCAACCTGGCTCGCCTGCACTCCCAGCGGACGCTCGCCAACGGCCGAGACCAACAAGGCGAATAGATAGGCCCGGTTCTTCATGTTCGACTCACCAAACATATAGGGGTCGAGCACGACGACGCGAACTTTCTCGTCGAGCAACTTCTTGATCTTCTCCTCCGCCGCTCCCCGCCCACCGTCGGCGATCAGCAGCACAGTGGACTTGGCCTCTGCCGGAGCAAGCTCGACCGCCGGCACCGTCCACTCCTTGGTGATCTTGAGCTTCCAGCGCGTGACTTGCACACCGCCGCTAATTTCTACATTCGCCTTCGTCGCTTCGACTTCCCAGGGATGGTAAGCTATGACCCCCGCCAGCCGTTTACGAGCATCCACTTGCCAGGCGGCCAGTTCTTTCCCTTCCTTGGGCGGAGCCGGCGTCACCGGCAGGCCGGAAGCCAGTCGCAAAGCCAACTGATGCAGGTCCAGATTGTCCTCCGGCAATTCCACCTGAAGCTGGTCGGCGGTTTTGATTTCCTTGTCGCACGGAATTTCATCCGCGGAAAAATTCGCGTTGCCGGAGTACCAGTGCTGGCCAATCACTTTATAAAGCGCCTGCCGATTGTCCTTCTCGAAGTTGTGTGTTCCGGGATCGTAGTTGACATGCGAATGAAGATTCCCTTCCTTGCCGTACAGCTTGTAGACGGGGCCCGCCGCTTCCAGCAGCGGCTGCAAGGCGTGCGGGGCGGCAAAGCAGCATTCGTCCTTCTGGTTGTAAGTGAGCAGAGCCACCCGCGGAGCGAGCATGGCGGTCAGGTGGGCATATTCGGCCGTCGTCGCCAGGTCCACCGGTGTCTGCTCGGAGTCACCCAGGTCCGAATGATTCGCAGTTCGGGTCAAGAAGCTCGAATAGCCGGCGACCGGATTGGTGAGCGTCACCCGCGTATCGAGCGAGCTGATGATGATGGTCTGCCATCCGCCTCCCGATAGCCCCGACACGCCCACTCGCGAAGCATCCGCGTTTTCATGTTTCAAGAGCAGGTCAATCCCCCGGCTCATCGCCAGATAAAAAGTCGCCAGCCCGCTGCTGCCGCAAAGGTCGATCTGGTTGAGCATCGGGTGGCTGAAGCCGGGAGTGCGAAGCTGTCCCATGCCGAACCACTCGACATTGAGCGTGATGATGCCCCGCTTGGCAAAGTTGATGCAGCGAGTCTGTTTGTAGACGGCCGCTTTCCCCTTGGGGTCGTGCCCGTTGACGTTGAGAAAGACTGGGTGCTTGCCATCCAGTTTTTCGGGCTCATACAGCAAGGCCGGAATCCACATGCCCGGCAGCGCTTCGTAGCTCAGCTTTTTGATCTTGTAGCCCTCGCCCCCTTCAATCGTCCCCTGCCATTTCACTTTGCCGCCGGCATCCCGCCACTTGGCAGCCTCACCGCGGAAGACCACTTTCTCCAAAGTCTCCGCTCGCATCTTTGCCGCCAGCTTCTCCCACTCTTCCTGCGAGGCCGCCTTGGGCACCGTCGGAACGCGGGCATCGCAAAAGGCCTGCACCTCGTTTTGCGCCTCCATCCCCTCCAGAATCGGCTTGGCCAGCAGCTCCTTGAGCGACGCATCCGCAGCCAGCAGTCTGGCCGAGAAACTGAGGGTCAGAGCGAACGCAAAAGTGGAGAAAGCGAGCTTCATGGCGACTGCTCCAGCGGTGGGAGCGACGCAAAACCTGACTGACCAGGTTCCGCTTCGCTGAGAGGTTGGTCCCGCGATTGTCGGCTATTCTGTGGCAAAAAGGAATGGGCCGCTGGCCAATCCCCTTGTCCAATTCCTGAGCAGTCCGTGTTGCTTCACGTCCCAGCAGCGAGCCGAGGGATTACCCCAAAAGTCTCCTGGACGCGACCGACTTCCGATTCAGCGAAAAGGTTTATAAGCGTTTCGCGACACTCTTGAGGGGCATTTGATACAGGTTTGCCAAAATGCGCCCTTGCCGGACTTACGTCGACGGAAAACAGCGGAACTCGTTATGTGAACACCTGTTTCAAAGCCTCGAATCGGCGCAAGTTGACTCACAGGGGCCTAACCTCACCGGCTTTGATACAGCGGATATCCACATCCGCGAAGCAATTTATAAGCTGTTTTCGTCGAGTCGATGAAGCGACCACCACCCCTCCCGTTGTTGCCGGCTGGAAAGCCTTCTGGCAGGATCGGCATTTTCACTCGCCTGGAAATAACCACTCTCCACGCCGCACTGATTCATGATTCAAACTCTCCGTTTTCAGCAGAATCACATCCGCAAACTATTGACTGCCAAAGACTTGCGGCATCCCACGGCATGAATCGGGCCAATTCTTGATTCATCTGTAATTGAATCGCGGAGGGGTCCGGTCTGCCAGCCACATCCTCTCCGCGCTGCTCCGCGAACTCCGCGGTTATTTTTCTCCCCTTTTGGAGTTCCCACAACCAGATTGAGAAAGAGCATCACCCGCCCATGTTCGGCGCGGGTCTCTGACCCACTGCTTTTAACATCTCAGATCTCTGGTTTGGGTTTCGAGCTTTGCAGGACGCGGAACACGGAGCCGTGGGTTCGGTCGCGTGGTTTGGCGACGTGCGGGCGACGATTTTTGTTGATGGCTTTGATCCAGCGATGGGACCATGGGGAGGCAAGGAGCGCATGCAGTCGGTCGGCAAGAGTCGGCAAGTCGGAGACAGCAGGGATTTCCAGTGGGACTTTCGACTCCACAAGGACCGACCAGGCGGTCAGTTGCCGATGAACATCGAGAAACAGATTTTCGATCGAGATGGTCTCAGTTGGGCGCTGCTGATGGGCGGCGACGTAGCCGCGGATCAGTTGGATGAGGTTGTAGAGGACGAGGCAAAAAGCGAACTGGAAGATGGTTGCTTTGGGCGTGCTCCCGATCAAACCCTGCAAATGAAAGACCTCCGTGACTTTTTGAAAGACCTGCTCAATGCCCCAGCGTTGCAAGTAATGTTCGAGCAACTCCTCGGCGGGATAAAGCTCGGCATCCACGAGGTCCGTGACGATCGCCACGTCCGCCTCACCAGGACGCAGCAGCGTGATTTGCCGGACATACCGCCGCTTGGGATGGTTCACCGCTCCCAGCCAACCGCATTCCTCCCGAAAGGTTCGGCCTTGGGCGTCGATTCCTGCTTGTGCCGGACGAGCGGGATCGGGATGGAAGCCGACCTTGGGATGGCGGCGGACGAGAAAGTGGTTCCCGCCCTCGGTAAATTCCTCAAATCGGTTGAGATCGCAGAAGCCGCTGTCCGCCAGAAACAACAACAATCCTGGAATCTGGGCACGCACGAGGGGGAGCAGATCGGGAACGAATCGAACGTCGTTGGCATCACCATCCTCATCGGCATGCATCCCGATCACCAGACCCGACTCATAGTGCATCGCCACCAGCGCCCGGCCTCCCAACATTCCTCCCGCCATTTTCCGGAGCAGCTTCAGCCGCTTGGCCACCCGCTTGATCGCTTTGCCGTCCAGCGTGATCGTGTTCAGGCCGCGGAGGCTGCTCGGTGGCTGTCGGCGGGCCGAGGCCGGGAACAATTCCCGCAAGGCTTGACTCAGCTCCGCCAGGAAGGCTTGGCTGACGGCAACCGGCAGCCGGCCCAGCTTCCCATACGCCGCTACCTTCGAAGCGTCCAACTCCCCAGCTTCCCGGGCCCGAGAAAAGCTTTGATTACCGCTTCCGCCGTGTTCCAGGAGAGCATCTCCGATCAGTGTCACCAAACAGGGAAAGCGAATCCGCTTGTCGTAGCAGCGACCACGGTGCTCGTCGAAAATCGCCTGCAGTCGGGCCTCGTTCCCCACAAACTGAAATACCTCAACCACGGCCTCCGCCAAAGGCATCTTCGCCCATACTGCCTGAATCCCTGCAGTAACCATCGAACTTCCCTCCTTGGAAAAAGTCATCCTGACAACCGAAAGGATGACTTGCCAAGGAAGTTATGGCAATCGAGATGTTAAAAGCAGTGGTCTC
>SXGT01093662.1_pt1 | contig 23159 bp, 14 predicted proteins | sample 3176221 | NCBI WGS metagenome assembly SXGT01 (sample SAMN11356862, study PRJNA531348) | freshwater metagenome | isolation source: freshwater sample F1-120 | place: China: Fuxian Lake, Yuxi | collected 2017-12-25
CACGTTGTTCGACGCGATCGGCCGCGGCTGGCAATGCGGGACGATTCAGCTCGATCCCAACTTGCCGAGCAAGAATCGGCTCGACGCGACCTACGTGGCCGAGGATGGCAGCAAGAAGAACTGCCTGATGCTGCACCGTGTGATCCTCGGATCCTTGGAGCGGTTCCTCGGCATCCTGATCGAGCACTTCGAGGGCAAGTTCCCGCTGTGGCTCGCGCCGGAGCAGGTCCGCATCCTGCCGATCAGCGATGCGCAGATCGAAGCGGCGCGCGCGTTGCGGGATCGATTGCTCGCACACGGTGTGCGCGTGACCGTGGACGAGAAGGCCGACATGCTCGGCGCGAAGGTGCGCGAGGCGCGACTTGCGCGCGTGAACTACTTCGCGGTGATGGGCCAGAAAGAAGTCGAGGCCGGCACGGTCGCGTGGCAGAACCAGCAAGCTGAGAAGCTCGGCACGCCGACCTACGACGGGTTCGTCGCGGCGATCCTGCAAGAGATCTCAGAGAAGCGGTTGCCCAAGGGCATGACCCTCGCCTGAGCGCCCTCGCTTCCTGACGCGGCCGGCGCGCGCCCGCTGGCGCGCCTGCCGGGCGTCGCTACCGTCTTCGCGATGGATCTCGGCATCTACGCGCATCCCTGGGACCTCCGCGCGCTGCCGGCCCATGGCGGCCTGCGCCGACTTGCGGACCTTGGCTTTCGCGACGTGGCGCTCGCCGTCAGCTACCACGCGGGACGTTGGCTCACGCCGTGGCAGCCGGACAGCAGGGTGCGCTTCCTCGAAGACGGCACGGTGCACTACCGGCCGCGCGCCAACTACGGCCGCCTTGTGCCGCTGCCGTCTTGCGAAGTGCGCGAAGGCGAGCCGACACCGCTCGAATGGTTGTGCGAGCACGCGGCGGAGCATGGCTTGCGCGCGCGCGCGTGGGCCGTGCTGACCCACAACACGCGCCTTGGCGAGCAGAACCGGGACTGCTGCGTGCAGAACGCCTTTGGCGACGCCTACACCTACTCGCTGTGCCATGGCAACGAGCACGTGCAATGCTACGCGCAAGCGATGGTCTCCGACCTGCGTGCGCACCGTGGCCTGCATGCGATCGAGTTGGAGGCAATCCTCTCCCTGGGCCATCGCCACTCGTCGCATCACGACAAGAACTCGTTTCCAGCCGATGCCTTCATCGACGTGCTGATGTCCGCGTGCTTCTGCGACAGTTGCATCGAGGCCATGGCGACGATGAAGGTCGAGTCCGCGCCGCTCGGCCACGACGCGATCGTGGGATTGCGGCGCAAGATCCGCGTGCTGCTCGAAGCTCGCTTCGCCGAGGATTGCATGGCGGCCGTCGGCAAGAAGGCGAGCCCGCAGCAACTCGTCGAGCGCTTGCGCGCAGAACTTGGCCCCGCGGCGCTGGCGCTGCTCGGCGCGCGCACCCTGTCGTTGATGAAGTTGCTGTTGCCCATGCAGAAGCTGGGCGTAGGCGCGCCGATCTTGTGCGCGCAGGCCAACTACGACTCATTGCGCGGCAACGCAGCGCTGCCATTCCCGATCGTCGGTGGCGTCGTGCAGGAGTGCGCCATGACCGTCTATGGCGAGAAGGCCGCCGAGGTCGCGTCTGCGCTGCCGCACTTGCTCGCCGCGAACGGCGACGGCGTCGTGCCGCCGAGGCCAGTCGCGCAGCGGCCATCGCTGCGCCTCTGTTTGCATCCGCGCGCACCGCAGTATCAGACAGATGACGACCTGCGCTTACTGCGCGATCTCTGCGCGCAGCATGGCATCCATGCTGTGTCGATCTATCACCTGGGTTTGCTGCCGTGGCGCACGATCGAGCGCGTGGCGAAGGCCTTCTCGTGAGGCTTGCTCCGTTTGCCATCGCGATCGCGACGCTCCTCCAGACTGGCTTGCTCGCGTGCACGAAAGGCGAGCGGCCTGCAGTCGCGCTGCCGCAGGATCCCCCGACGCAGCAGCAGCAGCAGCAGCCAGCGCCGCAACCACCGACGCCGCAGCCGATGCGTGTTGGGCGGCCCAAGCTCGTCGTGCTGTGCTCGGTCGATCAACTTGCAAGCTGGGTGTTCGAGGCGGCGCGGCCGCACTTCGCGGAAGGTGGCGGCTTCCGCCGACTGCTGGACGAAGGCGTGTGGTTCTCTGCATGCGCATTCACCCATGCCTGCACTGAGACCGGACCTGGGCACGCGACGATCGGCACTGGCGCGCCGGCCGTGCGCCACGGCATCGTCAAGAACGAGTGGTATGACCGCACGACCGGGACCAAGGCCTATTGCGCCGGGGACGCAGCAGGAGCGCCAATCGCTGCGTTCCCCGAGGGCCAAGGGCGGGGTCCGGGCAGGATGCTCCTGCCGACGATCGGCGATCTGCTCGATGCGAAAGACCCGAGCGCGAAGATCGTGGCTGTCGCGCACAAGGACCGCTCCGCGATCCTGATGGCCGGTGCGCGAGCGGATGCGGTTGTCTGGTTCGAGAACGCGACGGGTCGGTTCGTCACCAACGCGCGGTGGGGAGATGTGCCGCCGCAGTGGTTGCTCGACTTCAACGCGAAGGATCTGCCCAAGCAGTGGTTTGGGTGGAAGTGGGAACGGTTCGCGCTCGAGCCAGCCTACGCCGGTCTCGTCGATGACCGCCCATTCGAGGCGCCGCACTTCACGACCAACGCGCGCACCCTGCCGGCGGAACTGCGCGGTGGCGGTGTGGCCCCCGGGGTCACCTTCCACAACGAGACCTACGTGTCGCCGGTCGGCAATGAACTCGTCCTCGAGTGCGCGGTGGCCGCGCTGGCAGGCGAGCAGCTTGGCAAAGACGAGCACGCGGACCTGTTCTGTGTCGCATTCGCCGCGCTCGACACGGTCGGGCACTACTTTGGCCCGGACAGTGTCGAGGCGCGCGACGTGTTGCTGCGCATCGACCGGCAGCTTGCGACCCTGCTCGACGCGCTCGATCGCGAGGTCGGCGTCGGCGCGTATGCCTTTGTGTTGACCGCGGACCATGGCATCGGATTGCCGCCCGAGGCAGCAATGGCGCGCGGGCTCGGCGGCGGACGTTCGTTGATCCACACCTACTGCAAGGCCGCAGCGGAGCAGGCGCTGCGCGCTGAGTTCGGCGCCGCTGCTGGTCCCTACGTCGCGCACGCCGGCGAATACTCCCTCGTGCTCGACCGCGCGCGCATTGACGCCGTGCGCGGCACGCGCAGCTCCACGGACGCGTTCTCGCGGGCGTGCGAAGTTGCTGCTGCGGCCTGCGCGAAGGCCAAAGGTGTCCGCCGGGGTTACTCGCGCCAGGAGGTGGAGGGCCGTGTTGCCGACGCAGATCCAACGATTGCTGCGCTTGCAAACGCGGCGCATGAACGAGCTGGCGACGTGTTGATCGTCGTTGAACCGTATTGGCTGGAGCCATCGTTGCCGGCTTCGCACGGAACCCCGCACGAGTACGACCGTCGCGTGCCCCTTCTGGCGGTGGGACCGATGTTGCAGCGCGGCATCGTGCTCGATGAGTCCATCACGCCTGGCCTTGGCGCCGTGCTGGCGGCGTGGTGGTTTGGCCTTGCAGCACCCGCTGCCGCCGTCGACGCGTTGCCGCAGAGCGCAATGGTGAAGTGAGCGCGATGGTCAGCGCGCTGCGTGCCGCTGCCCGGCGCGTTCGTTTGGAAGGGGTATCCTCGGTCAGGGCCAGTCAAGGAGCCTGCAACCATGATCCGTATTCACGACCAATACCCACTCCGCCGCGGCGCGCATGATCGTCGCGACGACGGCATGTGCGCGATGGAGATGGTCGCGTGGCTTGCCGGCGAGGCCCACAGCGACCAGCCTCGTTGTGCTTGCCCCGTGATTGCCGCCTTCGTTCGCGCGCTCAACGACTTGCTGCCGGACGACGGCGAACGCACGCGGTTGCTGCGCCCGCTCGTGCCGAAGTTCGTCAACACAGCCGGCACTGCGCAGGACGAACGTCGTCGGGGTTTTGTCGTGCTCGACGGCACGGTGCGGCAGTTGTTGCCACTTTGCATGCGTGCGTTGCGTCGCGGTCACGAAGCCGAGGTGTTCGACGTGGCTCCGAGCATCACCGACGAGGCGTCGGCCATGGCCGCGCTCGCGCTCGTCGATCGCTTTGCGCGCGAGCAGCACGCGGTGCGGTGGATGCTGCAACGAGCGATCGAGGGGTGCTCGCCAGCGCTCTACGTGACGGGTGTGCTGCAGGTGGCGCGTCGCGTCCGCGAGAGCCGGGCCCATGAAATCGCCGCGGAAATCGCCGCCGAGATGGCGCGCGCGCCACAATCGCGCCGCGTCGAAGACAAAGCGCGGCGCTGATCGCGCTGCGCACGGTTGCGCGAGGCATGGCTGCGGCGGCACGATCCTCGCGCCATGCGTCGACTCCTCCATGCCGTGTTCCTCGCCTGTTCGCCTCTCCTGCTGCTCTGCTGCCAGCAGGTGCCGGCGCAATCCGCAACGAAGCCTGTGCTCGACGCGTCGATTCCGACGCCTGATGCCACGCTCTTGCGCGCGCTTGGCGACGAAGTCAGCACGCACGCCGAGATCGCGCGCGTGCTCGAGGCGATCGACGCGGCTTCGACCAAGGTTGCGCGTGTCGCCTACGGACGCTCGGTGGAGGGACGCGAGTTAGCCTACGTCGTCGTCGCCTCGCCGGAGAATCACGCTCGCATGCCGGAGATCCGAGCTGCGATGGCCGAACTCGCGGATCCGCGTAGTCTGAGCGCCGAACGGCAACGTCAGATCGTCGAGTCGATGCCCGCGGTCGCGTGGCTTGCGTATTGCGTTCATGGTGACGAGCCCTCGGGCAGCGAGGCGTGCCTGCGCGTGCTGCATCATCTGGCCGCCGCGAAGGGCGACCCCGTTGTCGACGCGATCTTGCAAGACCTCGTGGTCGTGCTCGATCCGTTGCAAAACCCCGATGGGCGCGATCGCTTCGTGCATGCCACACGCGCTGCGCGCGGCATCGTCGCCGACGAGGATCCCGCGGCGGCGGAGCACACGCAGCCTTGGCCCGGTGGTCGCGTCAACCACGATCTGTTCGACATGAACCGCGACTGGTTCGCGCAGACGCAGCCTGAAACGCGCGCCCGAGTCGCCGCATTCTTGCAGTGGTGGCCGCTGGTCTATGCCGACGTGCACGAGATGGGCGGTGACTCGACCTACTACTTCGCGCCTCCCGCCAAGCCGCTGAATCCCGAGATCACAACGGCGCAACGGCAATGGCTCGAGCGCTACGGCAAGAACAACGCGGCGCGTTTCGACGAGCAGGGCTACGAGTACTTCACGCGCGAAGAGTTCGACTCGTTCTATCCCGGCTACGGCGAGGGTTGGCCGACCTTCCACGGTTCGGTCGGAATGACCTACGAGATGGCGTCGGCCCGGGGACTCGTCTACCGCAAGCGCGATGAGTCGAAGGTCACGATGCAGGACGGCATCGACCGCAACTTCACGGCGTCGATGGCGACGCTGGAGACGCTCGCGAAGGGGCGGCGCGAGGCGATGCAAGGCTTCGTCGACTACCGGCGCAAGGCGCTTGCCGATGGAGAGTCCGGCGCCTGCCGCGAGTTCGTGATGCCGGCGACGGCCACGGCGGACCGTTCCCGCTTGCGGCGCTTGGCGCAGTTGCTCTTGCAGAACGGCATCGAGGCGCATGTGGCGACGACGCCGATCGAGAATGACGCCGCGCGACCTTTGCTCGGCGGTGAACCCATCGCCGCGACATTCCCTGCAGGATCTCTCGTGGTGCGCACGGCGCAGCCCAATCGGCTCGCATCGGTGTTGCTCCTGCCGCACATGGCGATGGACGAGGCCTTCGTCGCCGAGCAACGCGCGCGCGAGAAGCGGCGGCAGGATCTCGAGTTCTACGATCTGACGGGCTGGTCGCTGCCGCTGTTGTTCGGCGTCGAGACGCATGTGTGCTCGGCAAACTCGCGCGGTTCCTTGGTGCGCATCGCCCAAGACGAGACGGGGTCCACCTTCGTCGCCTCGTTTCCAGAAGTGCAACCCAAGGTCGCCTACCTGATCGCCTGGGGCCAGAACGGAGCCGGCGCGCTGCTTGCGGACTTGCTGCGGCATGGCGTGCGCGTGCGATCGCAGGAGAAGGCCTTTCGCGCTGGCGGCAAGGACTTCCCGGCGGGCTCGCTGGTCGTGCGCACGCAGGACCAACCCGCGGGTCTGCACGAACGGATGCTGGAGCAGAGCCGCGCGCATTGTGTCGAGGTCGTCGGCGTCGATGCGTCGTGGGTGGAGTCGGGCATCGATTTCGGCAGCAACCGTTCGCATGTGCTGAAGGCGCCGCGCGTCGCGATGGCATGGGACGCGCCGACGACGCCGACGTCGGCCGGCGCCGTGCGGCACATTCTCGAACGCCGCTATGGCGTGCCGGTCACCGTGATTCGCACGCGCGACCTCGCGCGCGCCGAACTCGATCGCTTCACTGTGCTGGTCTTGCCTGAAGGCGGCGACTACGCGCGTGAGCTGGGCAAGTCTGGCGCAGAAGCCATCCATCGCTTCGTGGACCAGGGCGGCGTGCTCGTGACGATCGGCGCTGCGACCCGTTGGCTCAACAGCGATGGTGTCGGCTTGCTGGCGACGAAAGCCGAGGATCGCGATCGACCGAAGAAGGCGGCGACGTCAGACGAGACCAAGCCGGACGCTGAAGGCGCGCCGGGGAAAGAACCCGCTGCTGAAGCAAAGAAGCCAGAGGACAAAGCGCCGGAGCCCTTCGACTACGAGCGCGCGATTCAGCCCGACAAGGAAGAGCCTGCGCCGACCCCGGGCGCGATCGTAAGGGTGCGCGTCGACGCCGAGCATTGGCTCGGATTTGGCTACTCGGGAGCGGCCAATGTCGTGCACGAATCGAGTCGCATCTATGCGCCGATCAAACTCGACACCGGGACCAACGTCGCGGTCTACGAGGACGAACCAAAGTTGCTGCTGTCAGGCTTCGTATTCGAAGGCACGAAGAAGCAACTCGCGAACAAGGCATGGCTCATGCACCAGCCGCACCGCCGCGGCCACGTCGTGGCCTTCGTTGAAGATCCGTGCATCCGGTGCTTCGCGGACGGCATGGACCTGTTCGTGCTCAACGCGGTGCTGATGACCGCCGGCCGCTGACGCAAATCGACCGGGCCCCAAAACGAACGAAGCCTGGCGCGAACCCGTGAGGGGGCGTCAGGCTCCGGTCAGACTGCGCGACGAGCGCGCAGACTCAGTTCTTCTTCTCTTCGCAGCAGGCCTCGCTGCTCTTCGTGGCCGCAGCGCCCTCGCTGCAGCACGAGCTCTTGGCTTCGGCCGCAGCACCTTCGCTGCAGCAGCTCTTGCCCGAGGCGGCTGCCTGGGCATTGCTGGGCGACGACGAGCAGGCGGCGAGGAGGAACATTCCGAGATAGGCGAGCTTCTTCATGCGCAGAAGGATGCACCGGGCCCGGGCATCCGTCAATGCGTTGGTTGGTCCGCCCGAACTGGCGCGGGCGGGGCGAGGCGGCGGGAGGTCAGCGATCCTGCCGTGTCACGGTGCCGTCGCCGCTGCGATCGGCGCGGCGAAATGCCCCAGTCGGGCCGGCGAATTCGTCGAGCGTCACCTTGCCGTCGCCGTCGAGATCGAAGCGTTCGACGAAGTCGTTGCCGAGCACCCGCTTTCGGTATCGGAGCACCTCGTCCCGGCTGACCGCGGCGTCACGATCGGCGTCGAGCTGGGCGAACAGAGACAGCGGCCCCATCCACTCGTTTTGGCGGACCTTCTCGTCGTCGTCCTTGTCCCAGGCGTCGAAGGGCACGTCGTAGGGCCGCGGTCGCTGCCGGCGAACGTTCCCTTGCTCGCGGCGGCGCATCGCTTCTGCAAGCAGCTCGCGGAGTTCGGACTCGGAGAGCGAACCGTCGGCGTCCTTGTCGCCGAAGGGCAGCGCGGCGCGCAGCCACTTGTCGGTGATCTCCTTGTTCGACAGCAGCGCATTGCCGTCCTTGTCGAAGCGCCGCATCCACTCGTCGACGCCGTAGAGGTCGCCCTTGGGCTCGGGCATTTCTTCGGCGGTGGGCGGAGCCTCGGCCTCCGCCTCAGAACGATCGCGCTTGTCGAGAACGCCGTTGCGGTCGAGGTCGAGCTCGAAAAACGCGATCTCCGCGCCGTTCCACTCTTCGCGCGTGACCTTGCCGTCATCGTTCTGGTCGACGCGAGAGAGCGCGTCGAACCGGCGGACCATCAGTTCCTTGGAGGTCGTGCGCTCGCGAGGCTCGTCCTTGCTGCGGTAGCGCGCGCGCACGAGGCCCTTGCCCACTTCGCTCGCGGAGAACTCGGCAAGCGTGGCCTTGCCGTTCTTGTCCGCGTCGATCGCGGCAAACTGACGATCGCTGCCTGGGAACTCGGCGCGCACGACGATGCCATCCTTGTCGGCATCCATGCGCACGAAGGCTGCCTGGAGGAACTTCGCGTCGTCCTGCCCGCAGAGCGGCGCGAGCATGAGCAGGATCGCGGCGGCGACGCGCATGGGAGCTGGCGTAGGGGCAGTCATTTCGGTTTCTCCTTGGTGCCGCTCCGCGGGGTCGTCGGCCCCTTGGTCGGCATTGACTCGATCTTGCCGTAACGGCCTTCGGCCTCGCGGCGCACCGGCACCTTCGCCGCAAGCACTCGTCGCATCTCGTCGACCGTCAGGTAGCGACAGTCCTCGTGGCTGATGTCCTTCTCCCACCGGCCGCGTTCGTCCTGCAAGCGGTCGAATGCGAATTCCTCCACGATGAGGTCGCGCACGCCGGACGCGCCGGGGACTTCCGCAAGCGGTTGCAGGCCGGTGGGCATCTTGCTCGCATCGACGAGCGTCGCCATTCCGCCCGAGCCGATCGCGAGCACGAACTGCTGCAGAAATGGAGCGTTGTAGGCGCGCACGACCTGCAGCCGTCCTGGCGCGCGGCCGATGCGCAGGCCATTGCCGGGCGCTGCCGAGGGCGCGAGCGCGTCGGTGACGTCGAAGGCGCGGAGTCGATACTGCCGGTTGTCGTCCTGGCCGTATTCCTCGTAGACGAACAAGTAGTCGCGCTCGCGGCTCTTGATGCCGCCGCCCTCGCTGCCGAGGTCGAACTGCGAGTTGAATGCGACGCCGCGGATGTCGCCGCGATCGAAGCGGAACACGCGCTTGTGCAAGTCGCCGTGCAAGGTCTGCGGCGACGTTGGTTCGCTGACGTCGACGAGCCGAAGGCCATCGAGTCCGCACGCGACGGCGATGATGCTGCGCGCTTGCGTGCGTTCGAGGCGTTCGCCAAGTTCGTCTCTTGACCGCGTGCGCGAGTATTGAAACAACGCCGCGACGTCGGTGGCGTCGTCAGGTCGCGTCGACTCGGCGTTGCAATCGACCTGCGCCAGCGCATGCGGCTTGTCCGGTTCGGCGATGTCGACGACGACGAGACCGCCGGGACCGTCAGCGAGATAGAGCCACGGCCACTGCACGGCGAGCGAGCGCGCCTCGACGCTGGGCATCGCGCCGGCGAGCTTCGGCTTGTCGGGTTTCTGCAGGTCGAACGTCACGAGCCCTCCTGGCCCGTCGGCGATGAACAACCAGTCGCCTTGCGCGACCATGCGTCGCGGGTCGACCAGGACCGCCTCGTTCGACACGATCTTCGGCAGCGCTGGGCTGGTCACGTCGATGGTCAGCAGCGTGCCGTCCTCGCAACCGACGTAGGCATGCGTGGCCTGCCCGCGCACTGCGTTCATGCGCAACGCGATCGTGCGCGGCGGCGACGGCAGCGGCAACTCGGCCACCAGCGCGCTGCGCGCCGGCTGCTTCTTGTCGAAGGCCTGAACGAGCAAGCGGCTGCCGTCGACCGCGAACGCGAACTCGCGCGCGACGCGAAAGTTGGTCGAACCCAGGCCCCACGTGACGCCGCTGCGGTGGCACTCGACGCAGTCGCGCGCCTCGTTGCGCGTCGTGTGCGTCTGGTGCGGGACGAGCGTCACGCCCGACAGTCCCTGCGCCGAGAGCGGCAGGGCCTGGTCCACATAGGCTCGACCCTTGTCGTCGTGAAAGCTGCCGATCGTGGAGAACCCGACCATGTAGGGCGCGATCTGGCCTTCGTGGTTGAAGCCAAGGCGCAGCTGATGAAAGGTCGCGAAGACTTTCTCTTGCGTCGTCACGCGGCCTGGCGTGCGACGGCCCGAGAGCAGGTCGAGCTGCGTGAACTGTTCGTTGCGGTCGAAGTGGAAGCCGAAGAAGTCGACGTTCCACGACGCATGGCAGGCGTAGCACTCGAGACGGCCGTGGTCCGCGGTCATCGCCGCGGCCGCGCGCGGGTTGTAGGACGGATGCTGCGGATCGACGACGTGCTTGCTCTGCGTGACTTCGTGCCGTTTGCCGGTGACCTTGCTGACGAGGAAGAAGCGCTCGCCTTCGCGGACGAGGTTTTCGACGCGGCGGCCCTTTTGCGTGCGGAGGTCGCTCACCGAGTCGATGGTGCCGTGGCAGCTCGTGCACTCGATCTCGACTGCGTGGTCCATCTGCGGCCAGATGTTGCCGTCGCCCATCACGTCTTGGGCGGTGTGGCAGTCGATGCAGTGCATGCCGCGCTGGTGGTGCACATCGGGCGGCGTGAGTTCTTTGTCCTCGATGTAGAACACGCCGTTCTTCAGCGTGTCCGTGGTGCCGGGCACGTCGGGACCCGCTGGCATCCCGGGCACGACCTGCGCCTTGCCCTGGAACGAGAGCCCGATGCTCGCGTCGCCGTAGTGGCACTTGGCGCACGTGTCGGTCGGCACCTTGTTGGTGAAGCGGTGCTGCAGCGGGTGACCCGGCTCGTTCTTGTCGATCGTGCGGTCGCCGCTCTTGCTGCGCCCGTCGTCGGCGTAGGTCACGTGACAACTGGCGCAGCCCTCGCCGCGATAGTCGCCGTCCATGCCGAGCCGACCCTTCACGGCGCGTCCTTCGCTCCACAGGTGGCATTGCATGCACGCCTTGCGCGGCAGGTCGGCAAAGTGCGTCTCGATGCGGTCCTTGCCGCCGTCGCCCGGCGCCGGAACTTGCGTGACGGCGGCAAGCGCGCCTTCTGGCACTTCGCCATCGTCATCGGTCTCGCCGAAGACCCCGAAGGATGGCGTCTTGGTCTTGGTGAGCCCGTGCTCGTAGAAGCCGTCGCCAAGGTGTCCGCAGGTCGTCGCGTGCAGTGACTTGAGCACGTCCTTGACCAGCGGGTCGTGGCAGTCGCCGCAGACTTGCTTGGCGACCCGCAGGTTGGAGGGATTGACGAAGCGCTGCCACAACAGCTCGAAGTTGCGCGGCAGCACACGTTCGTCGGACGGCAGCGGCTGCTTTGGCAGCACGTGCGCCTTGTCCTTCTCGGTGGCAGTGCCATCGCCGCCGTGGCAGTCGACGCAGGTGAGCTTGTAGCCGGGATGGATCTCCTCGATGCCGGCGTGGCACTCGACACAACCCTCGCTGTTCGCGCCGAGCGTGCGCTGCAACGCGCGCGCTGCCGCAGTCTCAGCGTCGCGCTCACCGATCGACGCGAGCAGCACGGCCGCGCCGGCGAGCAGCGTTGTGGCAATGGCTCGACGGCGCGAGCGGGGACTACGAATCACGCGAAGGCGCCGTCGATGGTCTTGCCGCCGACCATCGCATTGGGTTTTTGACCGCACAGGGCGAGCACGGTGGGGCACAGGTCGACGGTCTTGCCCTCGCCCTTCAGCGTCTTGCCGCGTGCGAAGTCCGGGCCAGCGCCGACCAGGAAGACTTTGTTCAACTCGTCGCTGCCGTCGCCGTGGTCGAGGCCGTTGCGCTCGTTGAGGTCCTTGTCGCGGCCGAACTCAGGGCACACGAGCAGCGTCGTCGTGTCCTTCAGCACGGGATCCTGCTGCACCAAGTCCCAGAGCTTGCCGACCTCCTGATCGTTGCGACGGATGACTTCGACGTAGCCGTTGTAGCTGCCGTGCGCGATGTCCGCGTTTTGCAGCGTGATGCCGAGCACGCGCGGCCGGAAGGTGCGCAGGATGTTGCCGCCGACGCGGATCGCCTTCGCGTCGCCGCTCCCAGGGCCGGTCAGATTGGTCGTGCCGCCGGTGAGTTCGTCGAGGATGAACTTCTCGATGCGGCGCACGTGCTGCGCGTCGACCTTGCCGCCTTCGAGCGATTGCAACGCGGTCGGGTCCAGCGCGGCGTTGAGCTCGTCGAGCAGCGCCGCCTCCTTGTCGCCGTCGGCGCGCGGTTTGCCGAACTGGTCGAGCACCTTCTTGAACTCGACGTTGAAGATGCCTTCGCCGTCCAACACGTTGGCGCCGAACGACGCGCCATAGTCCGGGTGGTCGCTGTAGGCGAATAGCTTGCCCTGCGCGCCGTTGCTCGTGGACAACCAGAAGTCGCTCGCCGACATGCCCGCGTCCTTGCGCAGATACTCGAACACCGTCGGGTTGACGCCGCGGCCGTCGTCGCGGATGCCGAGCGCCTCGACGTTGCCGGTGAACATCGACAGCGCGGCGCCGTAGTGGCCGACGTTGGCGCAGCGAAGGCCCGGGTGCAGGATGCCGTTCTGCGCGATGCGATGCAGGTTGGGCGCGTTCTCCTTCTGCCCGATCACGTCCTTGCTGCGCACGCCGCCGGCGAAGGCGATGAGCACGACGTGCTTCGTCTTGCGCGCGATCGGCTGCGGTGACGCGGTGCGACGCGGCAAGAAGCGCGGCAGCGAGCCGTCGGCGAGCGGCAGCGCGAGCGCGGCCATCGCCGTGCTGCGGAGGAAGTCGCGGCGCGAACTATCGAGGGAATGCGCGTTCGTCATGGCGGGCCTCGCCGCGGCGGTTGGCCGGGCCCGACCAGCGTAGCGATGAAGCCAGCGGTGAGGGAGGCGCGAGACGCGGCGATCGTCAATGTCACGTTTGGGACGCCGTGCGTCGCTGGACGCGCCATGGCGCACAGGCTCCGATGCGGCGCACGGTGATCGAATTTTGCGTCCAGCTCGTGGCGGCCCTCGTGCAGGCAGCAGTCCTGGGCCTCTTGGTCTGGGCCTTGTCCAAGTCGCGTTACCCCACGCTGGCAGAGCCGGACCCCGCCTTCGTGCCGCGCCTCTTGGACTACGTCACGAACTCGGCCAGCGTGCTGCTGGCGCTGGGGATCGGCATGTTCGCGGGCTGGCGGTTGTCACTCGTCCCGCCTGAGGTGGCGCCTCTCGCGCTCGCGCAGCACCGCGCTTGCGACGGCCCAGGTCGTTGGCTCGGCCCGTTCTTCTTCGCGCTCGGCGTCGCGGCTTATGTCGCGTATCCGCTCGCCGCGCGGATGGTGAAGCCACCGACGCTGCAGCACTTCTTGTGGCGCAGCGCCGCGAACTTCCGTCGGCTCGATCCGCGGCCGATCACGCGCAAGGTCGCCTATGTGGTGCTGGCATTCGCGGTGTTCGTGCACATGGGCCTGCGCGACCAGCACGTGACGGTGTTCCGTGACGGCGTGTCGTGGCGCGACGTGCCGTGGCAAGCGGATCGAAGTCGCAGCTGGGACCAACTCGAAGGCATCGAGCACGTGGCCGCCTTTGTGGCGCTGACCGGCAGGCAAGTCGATCGCTCGACCTTGCGCCTGTCGTTCCGCGACGGCGAGACGGTGACCTTTGGTCGCTATATCGAATGGCAGCCAGACGAGCTTCTTCGGTTCCTCAGCATCCTTGCAAGCGCCTCGGGCAAGCCCGTCGTCCGCGCGCAACGCTGAGCGCGGGGCTCAGCTTCGCTGCACCATCTGCGTGATCGTGCGCGTCAGCGTGCGCAGGTCGAAGGGCTTGTTGAGCACTGTGCCGCAACCGCGGCCGATGGTGTCGTGGGCGTCTTGATCGAGCGCGCCGCTCATCAGGATCGTGCCCGGAATGAGCTGCGGCTGGATCGCGGCCATCTCGTGCAAGACCGTCGCGTCGCCGCCGCCGGGGAAGTGTCGATCGAGCAAGACCACGTCGAAGGTGTGCTCACGCAACGCCAGGATCGCGGCGTCGGCATCGGCGGCCTCGGTGACGGTGATGGTTGGATTGACTCGTCGCAGGAAGCGCGCCACCGAAAAGCGGATCGCCGTTTCGTCGTCGACGAGCAGGAGTCGCACGCCATCCGGCAGGCTTGGTGCGTCCACGGCCTGCGGCTGCGGCGCAAGCGCGGGTTCGTCCGCACACGCAGGCAGCACGAGCGTGAACGTCGCGCCGCCGCCGGGCGTGTCCAAGAGGTCGATGCGACCGCCGTGCGAACCCGCGACCGCTTGCACGACCGTCAGTCCGAGCCCCGTGCCTTCGGTGGCGTTCTTGGTCGAGAAGAAGGCCTCGAAGATGCGGTTGCGCAGGTCCGCTGGCACGCCCGGGCCGCGGTCTTCGACTTCGATCGAAACCGCGTCGGCGCCGCGCCTCTTCGTCCGCAGCGTGATGCAACGGCGCTCGGGAGGAGTGGATTCCATCGCCTGGTGCGCATTGCGCATCAGGTTGCGCAAGGCTTGCAACAAGTGATTGCGCACGCCGATGATGCCTGGAGTGTCGGGCGCGCATTGCACGACGACAGGGATGACGTGGCCGTGCGTCGAAGTGTGCAGTTTGGTCACCGACTGCAGGAGGTCCGCGAGGTTGAGCTTCTGCTTCTCGTCGTCGGTCCGATGCGCGAACTGACGCAGGTCCTGCACGATGCGCGCGGCTCGCGCGATCTCGGCGAGCGCGGTGTCGAGGAGTTCTCGCTTCTCGGTGCCGACCAGCATCAGCCGCAGTGTCTGCAGCGAACTGCTCGCGCCCATCAGCGGGTTGTTGACCTCGTGCGCGACGGTCGCAGCGACCGCGCCCATGGCGGCCAGTTTCTCGGTCTGCAGCAGATTGGGTCGCAGCGTCTGCTCGTGCGTCAAGTCGCGGATCACCGCGATCGTGCGGCCGTCGGTGTGGCCGCCCATGCGCGCGAGGCTCAGGCCGCCGACCACGGGGGCCGCGTGGGGGCGGAGGAAGCGGACCTCTTGGCGCGCTGGAATCTCACCCTGCCGGGCCCGCCGCAGCATGTCGTCGGCGGCGCCGCGGTCCATCGGGTCGACGAGTTCTTGGAACGAACGCCCGTGCAGGCCGTGCTGGTCGCGGGCAAAGAGCCGCTCGCCCGCCGGGTTGGTCGTCTGCACGATGCCATCGCCATCGACCACGACGAAGGCGAGCGGGGATGCAGCCCAGATGCCTTGCGCGTCTTGCGTCGCAGGCATTCCGGCATGCAACCCGGGCAGGATCGTGGGCGAGGGATCGAGCACGTGCGGAGTCTAGCAGGGATCGTAGAAGTTCCAGGGCTGGAGACCCGAGTCGGACCTGGTCTTGGGCAGAAGGATTGGCCCGACGTTTTGTGACAGGTGTTGTTTGATTGCGACGCAGCCGCGCACGCACTTCGGTTGGCAGGTGCGGTTCTACGCAAGGGGTCGGGAAGGCAGGGAGCCAGGGCGTTGGTTGCTGGCTGCGATGGTCTGTGGCAAAGTGCCCGCCCTACCAAGGAGGCAGAGATGAAGTCGTGGCTTGCGGGTTTGATGTTGGTTGTCGGGGCGCAGGTTGTTGCGCAGGGTTGGGTGGATCGCACGGGGCCGGGTGGGCCGAGCCCGAGGTATGGGCACTCGATGTGCTATGACCCGGTGAGGGGGTATGTGTTGATGGTGGGGGGGGTGAGTTCTTCTCCATGCAACGCGCTCGCTGATGCTTGGTCGTGGGATGGAGTGCAATGGGTAAACCGCGGTGCAACTCCATGTAGCTTGGGCAAGCTGTTGTTCCATGCAGGTCTTGGAAAGCTCCTGCTGGTTTGTGGTGATGTCACCAACCTCAATCTCACCATGACCGCATGGGAATGGGATGGAGTCAACTGGATCAATCCAATAGCTCTCCCCCTCTTTCCGGACTACTCAGGTATGCCTTGTCTTGGCGGTTATGGTCCTGCTGCGGTCGGATATGACCCCAATCGGCAGGAGGCAGTGGTGGTTGGAATACTCGGGGCTAACTCCTACATCCAGGCATTTGCGGTGCTCAATGCACAGGGGTGGTCATCGCGCACCAACCTGAGTCCCTTGCCAATAACTCCCCAAGCAATGGCCTGGGATGCGAGCGCGGGCAGATTGGTAGCAGCATTCGACTATTCCGGCGTCAACTTCGTTGAGTGGAGTGGTTATGGATGGGTGCAGCGAAGCACTGTGGATCGAGTCCCATTACTCGGGGCGATTGGCAGTGCATCGCCTACCGGCCGCATTGTGCTCCTCGATGGAGATCCTGCATGGGGGCAGCCCTCGCCTCACCACACCTGGACCTATGCGAACGGGGTCGCCACCCGCCTCGTGACCGGAATGGCGCCGACCCCACGGATATACACGGCGATGGCCTTCGATGCTTCAAGGAGCAAGTATGTGGTGTTTGGGGGATATAATGCATACAACTCTGCCGGGCACTACGGCGACACCTGGGAGTTCGACCTAGGCCCCTCCCCATCCTTCACCCAATACGGCGCCGGCTGCGTCGGCAGCCGCGGCATCCCGCACCTTCAAGCCCAGACCAACTCCGTGCCGCGCACCGGCACCACATTCTCGGCGCGCGTCGCCAACCTGCCGTGGAATGCGCCGACCTTCTTGCTCTTTGGGCTCTCCAACACCACGTCCGCGGGCTTGCCGTTGCCCTTCGACCTCGGCATCGCCGGCGCGCCGGGTTGCACGCTGCTGGCGAGCATCGACGACATCCAGGCGATGACCAACGTGCTCGGCACGGCGGTCTGGTCGCTGCCGGTGCCGACGCTGGCGGGCGCGCAGTTCTACGTGCAGACGGTCACCTTCGAGCCTGCGGCCAACGCGCTCGGCGTCGTGCTGAGCAACGGCGGCGAAGGCATGCTCGGCTTCTGACCAAGGGCGAACCTGAGGCAGCCTCGGGGGCGAACCCCGCCCCGGGTTCCCGTCCGCGGCTTTGCCCCGTATGGTGCTCGCCCCCGTGAAGTCGACCCCCCTTCGCCGCCTGATCCCGAGCCGCCTGACCGGCGGCGGGGACGATCCGATCTTTGCGCTCAACGCCGAGGCCAACCGCCGTCGTGCGCTTGGCGAAGCCGTCGTCAATTCGACCTTGGGCGTGCTGCTCGACGAAGAACTGCGGCTGTCGACGCTGCCCTCCGTGCTGGAGGCCTATCGCCGGATCCCGGCGGAGCGCGGGGCGGGCTATGCGCCGATCGCCGGGCCGCGGCCGTTCTTGGACGCCGTGCGCAAGGATGTGCTGGGGCAGTCGACCTTGCTCGCGCACTCGTGCGCCGTCGCGACGCCGGGCGGAACGGGCGCGCTGGCGCTCGCGGTCGCCAACTTCCTCGAGGTCGGGCAGGCGCTGCTGACGCCGTCCTTCTACTGGGGGCCTTATGACACGATCGCGAGCGTCGCCGGCCGGAGGGTCGAGACCTTCGCGATGTTCGATGCGCAAGGTCGCTTCCACACGGCCGCGCTGCAAGCAGCGCTCGCGCAGCAGCAGGAGTCACAGGGCCGCGCACTGCTGGTGCTCAATACACCGTGCAACAACCCGACCGGTTACTCCCTCGATGACGCGGACTGGGAGTCCCTCGTGCCCGTGCTGCAGGCCGCGGCGCAGCGGATGCCGCTGTGCGTGCTGATGGACGTCGCCTATGCGCGTTACGCGGAAGGCAATCCATTCCAGTGGGTCGATCGGTTTGCGCCGCTGGTCGATGACCTCACGCTGGTATTCGCGTGGTCGGCGTCGAAGAGCTTTGCGCAATACGGCGCGCGCGTCGGCGCCTGCATTGCAGTCGAGACCGATCCCAGAGAACTGCTGCTCGTCGAGTGTGCGCTGACCAATGGCTGCCGCGGCACCTGGTCCAACGGCAACCATCTGGGCTTGCTCGCGGTCACCGAGTGCCTGACGGATCCGATCCTCTCGGCCGCGGCCCAGAAGGAACGCGCCGCGCTGCGCGCGATGCTGACGACGCGCGTCGAGGCCTTCACGCGACTATGCCGATCGGCTTCGCTGCGCCATCCGCGTTACGAGGGCGGGTTCTTCGTGACGGTCGAGTGCGCCCACCCCGAAGTCGCGGCCGCGCGCATGCGGGAACTCGGCGTCTTCGTCGTGCCGATACAGGGCGCCCTGCGCGTCGCGCTGTGCTCGACGCCGCTATCGTCGGTTGGGCGCTTGGTCGAGGCGTTGGCAAAGGGCGTGCACGCTCCGGCGTGAGTTGCAGTCGTGCGCGCGGCGCACCGCTGTGCTGTGATGGCGCGATGCGCCGTTCGATACAGGACCCGATCTCTCGCCGCAGCTTCCTCTCCACTTCGTCGAGCTTGGCTGCTGGCTCGGTGTTCGCCGGACTGTCCCTGCCGAACGTGCACGCAGGTCGCGGCAAGATCCGCGTCGCGCTGGTCGGCTGCGGCGGCCGCGGTTGCGGCGCTGCCGCCAACGCGCTGTCGGTAAAGGGCGCGGAGATCGAACTGGTGGCGATGGCGGACGTGTTCGCCAACAAGCCGCGAGCGGGCCGCGAGGCCTTGCAAGAGCAGTTCGACCAGAAGGTCAACGTGCCCGACGACCGGTTGTTCACCGGGTTCTCGAGCTTCAAGAACGCGATGGACTCTCTGTCGGTTGGCGATGTCGTGATCCTGGCCACGCCGCCGGCCTTCCGCTGGCTGCACTATCAATACGCGATCGAGAAGGGGCTGCATGTGTTCATGGAGAAGCCCGTCACCACGGACGGCCCGACCAGCAAGCGCATGCTCGCACTCAACGAGAAGGCAAAGCAGAAGAACCTCAAGGTCGGCGTCGGCCTGATGTCGCGGCACAACGTCGGCATGCAGGAGTTGGAGAAGCGCATCCGCGATGGCGCGCTCGGCGAGATCCTGATGATGCGCGGCTACCGCATGCACGCGCCGGCCGCGTTCTTCCGCTCGAAGAAGAAGCCCGAAGGCATCAGCGAGGTCATGTACCAGATACAACGCTTCCACAGCTTCTTGTGGGCGAGCGGCGGCAACTTCAGCGACTTCAACATCCACATCGTCGACCACCTCTGCTGGATGAAGGGTGGGTTCCCGATCAAGGCGCAGGCCGTCGGCGGCCGCCACTTCCGGCAGACGGACGAGGCCCTCTGGGTCGACCAGAACTTCGATGCTTATGCGGTCGAATACACCTTTCTCGACGGGACCAAGATGTTCTTCGACGGCCGCTGCATGCCGGGCTGCCACATCGAATACCGCAGCTACGCGCATGGCACCAAGGGCGCTGCGATCGTCTCCGCCAACTCCGACTGCGGCCTGCCATCGCGCATCTACAAGGGGCAGACAACCACCGACAAGGATGCGATCTGGACCTCGGACGTGCGCGAGGACCAGCGCGATCCGTATCAGAACGAGTGGGATGCGTTGATCGCCGCGATCGTCGCGGACCGGCCCTACAACGAAGTCGACACCGGCGTGCGCACGAGCCTCGTGACCTCGATGGGCCGCATGGCGGCTCACACGGGCCAGGAGATCACCTCCGACGAGATCCTGAACAGCGACTTCGAGTTTGCGCCCGACGTCGAGCACCTGACCGAAGACGGTCCTGCGCCCGTGATGCCGGACAAGGACGGGGTCTATCCGGTGCCGATGCCGGGGCTGAAGGGCAAGCGCGAGTACTGAGGGGATGGCTAGCATGCCCGGATGACCTCACTTCGTCCGCGCACTTCGTCGCTGTTCGTGACCGTCGCGCTTGCGTGTGCCTTTCCGTTGCAGGCGCAAGACAGGGGCTTGCGGGCGGATGCGAAGGCTGGCGAGCAATTCGACATCGGCTCGCGCGGCGCACAGGTGAGGTTGGGTTCGCCGTGGCAGCGCAAGGAGATCACGAAGGACGTCGGCAAGGATCAGTTCGTCGCGACGCAGGGCAGCTGGCTGCTCTCGGGCGAGCGGACGGTCTACGTGATCGCACGCGAGATCCACGGGCCGTTGGAGAACGAACCGGACTATCGCGCCGCAATGGACGACAGCTGCACGCTGGGGCACGAAACGAAGATCGAGATCGCGACATTGGCGAACGGCGCAGCGCGCGCGTCGCGCACGTTTGATGCGGATGTCGATGGCACGGCCTGCGCGTTCCGTTGTGAGCTTCTGGCCAAGGATGGGATCGCTTACCACTTCATGGTGTGGTCGCTCGCGAGCCAGGCGCGGACGATGAAGGCGCGCGCCAACCAAGTCGTGGACGGATTCGCGTTCCCGGGGCCCGACACCGAGCACGGCAAGGGTGCAAGGCCGACGACTCGATCGGTCACGGTCGCGGGGCATCTCGTCGAATACTCGGTGCGACCCTCGGTCATGAAGTCGGTGGAAGCCAGCTTCGGTTCGCTGGCGGACTACGCCAGCCTCGACGATGCGCAACGACTCGAGATCGCACCTGCGGTGTCGCGCCGGATCGACAAGGACGCGCGTATCGCAGGGATGCTCGACGCGGAGCGTCGGCAACTCGCGAGTTCGGCGGATTCATTGGCGGAGCACTCGCGCGGCAACGTCGAGATCGATGGAGTCCTTTGCGGGTTCTTGCTCTGCCAGCAGGACGGCACCGTGGTGAAGCTCTTGTGCATTCCGCTCGGTCAGCACGGCGGCGTCACGTTTCGCTGGCGCAGCGAGGGGGACGTCGCGGCGGCGCGGCCCGAGCGCGACGCGTGCTTTGCCTCGATCCGGCTGAAGCGGGCCGACGCAGAGTTCGAGTTGCCCGAGATCCCGGAGCAGCCGGCGTACGAAGATCACAGCGCGGTTAGCCGGCTCCTGGCAACGGGCCGTCGCGTGCTGGCGCCGCTGCCGACTTGGAGCGCTCGCATACTGCGGCATGGCGCCGCCTACGTCGCCTTCGATTGGTCCCGGGTGTTCGTGGAGGAGCGCGGCGAATGGCCACTGCGCTACGAGGGCAGGTCCATCCGCGGCGCGGCGGTCGCAGCAGGCGCGCTCTACGTGCTGGAGGACGAAGTCGTGCGTCGTGTCGATGCGAGCGGGTTCCCCGTGCTGCCGCGCAAGTCGAACCGCATCGTGACTTGCATCGCATCTTTTGGCGACAGCTTGATTGCACTGTGTGCCCCGGCGCCGTTGCCGGGCATTGCGGATCGCGCCGCGCCGCTCGCAGTCGTGCGCCTGGATGCAGACGGAACGGAGACGGACCTGGGGGAAGCCGGCTGCGGTGTGTGCGAGCACGCGGCGTGGCACGAATCGCGCAACGAGTTGCTCGTCGCTGGTGGGGTGCACCCCTTGGCTCCCTCGCTGCGTTCTGAGCCCGAGCGCCAGACGCTGTGGTGCAACAAGCTCGACGGAAAACCCCCTGCGTCCTGGGGGCTATGGGTGGTTGTGCGCCAGATCGTCGCTGTGGCAGACGGGTTCCTGGTCAGCGGGCAGCCCGTGGAAGGAGTCGATGGCGCGCACCTGTTGCGTGGGCCGACGGACCGCGAACTCATGCTCGCTGCGTCGACGCGTTTGTTCTTGGCGGCTGGGTTCGATGGCGCAGAACTCGTTGTGGTCGCAACCCGCTCGGGTGCTTCCACCGTCCTGGCGCTGCCGTTGGCTGCGTGCAAGAAGGACGGGTTGAAGTGCCAGCCGTTTTCCCGCGCTTCGATCGAGGCCATCGGCGATGCGATGCTGAGAGAACTCGTAGACCGTGTGCCCAATACGAAGGCCGAAGTGCGGTCCGCGCGCGATCGCGCCGACGCATTCGCGGTTGCGAACTTCCACTCGCGGTTGCCCAGGCAGGCCCCAGACGTCGAGGCGCTCGTGCTGGCGATGGGCGCCGAGGGCTGCTTGTCCGAGGACGGCCGAGTGCTGTGCGCGATGCTCGTTGCCGCATCGGCGATCGACGCCGGCGGCGAGTGGATCCCAGGGCCAAAACCTGCGTGGAGCGCATGGCGAACCTGTGGTCCAGCAGTGGCGGACACTTCTTTGGCGGTGGTGGTGCAGCCGACGGCCCAAGTCGTCGCCGCGCTCGACGACAGCGAAGGCACCATGACTCTGGTCAGGGACGCTGACGTGCTCGGCGGGCAGGCGCTGCTCGTCGGTGTTGACGCCGCCGCGCTTTCTGCCCGCGTTGCCTCGCTTGTGCCCCAAGGCTACGAGGCTGCGCTCCTCGCTTGCGATGTGGGTAGGCTTGCTGGAGTCCTCGCCGCCAATGGCTCTTCGCACGGGTTGCGCAGACACGCTTACGCTGTGCTCGCCGGCCGCGGTCGGCTCGACGCGATGGAAGCACTCGCCGCTCCGTTCGCGGTGCGCGGGGACGCAAGGGAGCAGGACGTTGTTGCGTGGCTCGCTGCGCGCACCGCCAGCGCAAGCGTCGCCGCCACCGACGAGGCGCAGTGGCGGGAGATGTGCGCCCGCGGCCTTGCGGCCCTCCACCGGTTTCCCGGCAGTGCCAACCTGTGTCTGCTGCTCGGCCGTGCGGCGGAGCGCGCGTTTCCAACGGCGCCGGGCCGCGCTCGATCGTGCTACGAACGTGTGCTCGCGATGTCGTCCTACGGCGACGAGGCGGACGCAGCGCGCAAGGCGCTCGCTCGTTGATCGTCGGCTGCCGGCGCAGCGTTCCCTGAGGAATCGATGACTCGGTCGTCACGACGAGCACCATCGGCACCTGGCGAGAACGTCCCGTTGCCGCTGCCGCACGAGTGGCGCGGTGTGATGCGCGGCTGCGACGCCGCGGCGTGGGCCTGGGCTCCTGACGCAACTCGTGCCGCGCCCGCGTTCCCTTCAGTCGAAGAAGCGAACGACGCCGGTGTCGACGTCGTACATGCCGTGCAGCAGCTCGATCTCGCCCTTTGCGCGCGCTTGCTGCAAGAGTTCGCTGCGCTTCAGCAACTGCGCCGACTGCCAACGCACGTTGGCTTCGGACGCGGCGGTGAGGTGGTCGAACTTCCGGCCCTGTAGCGCTGGCGTGATGACTTCGAGGAACGAGGCCATGTTGCCCGGGAGCGACTTGCCCTCGGCCGCGGCCCCGATCGCGCCGCACTTCGTGTGACCCAAGACGAGGATCGTGTGCACGCCGAGCGCCGACACGCCGTACTCGAAGGCGCCAGCTGCAGCCGTGCTCTCGGAGTTCCCCGCGACGCGAACCACGAACAGGTCGCCGACGCCTTGGTCGAAGACCATTTCGACCGGGACGCGCGCGTCAGCGCAGCTGAGCACGCCCACGGACGGGGTCTGCCCGAACTCGCCGGTCTTGGCGACGCGCTCGAGTTGCCAGGTGTGCGCAATCGCGGTGCTGGTGACAAAGCGCTG
>SXGT01401201.1_pt1 | contig 23159 bp, 21 predicted proteins | sample 3176221 | NCBI WGS metagenome assembly SXGT01 (sample SAMN11356862, study PRJNA531348) | freshwater metagenome | isolation source: freshwater sample F1-120 | place: China: Fuxian Lake, Yuxi | collected 2017-12-25
AATGCGGTTAGCACCCTCAACATTGCCATCTCTATCAACTAAGCCAGCTTGCTTACCAATTGCAGTCATAGTTCCCATTGTGTCAAAGAAGTCTGCTAGTAAAAGTGTGAATACTAGCAATACTGCTGCAACTAATGAGATGCGATCAAACCCGCCAAGCAAATTGAAGTCACCAAGAATGTCAAACTTCGGTGTTGCAGCAATTGCTTCAGGCATAGCTGGAACATTTAGGTTCCAACCCTTTGGATTAACCGCTCCAGTAGCACCATTAAATAATGGTCCAATTTTAAATGCAGATTCAACCGCTATAGCAAGAGCAGTTGCAGCCACGATTCCAATAAGAATCGCTGCCTTAACTTTCTTTACCTGCAAAGCAATTGTCAGGAATAGACCAAATGCGAAAACGACAATCGGCCAACCAACTAGGTTTCCGTTATCTCCCAGGGTTACTGGGACAGGTCCGGCTCCAGTTCTGCGAACGAAACCGGCATCAACTAAACCGATCAGTGCGATGAACAAACCGATACCTACTGAGATAGCGATCTTTAATTGGGTTGGCACAGCTTTGAATACCGCAGTGCGGAATCCAGTTAGTACCAAGATCAAGATTATTAAGCCTTCAAGGACAACAAGTCCCATGGCATCTGCCCAGGTCATTTTCGAGGCAATACCAACAGCAACGAAGGTGTTTAAACCTAATCCGGTTGCTATGGCTAATGGAAAGTTAGCGACTAAGCCCATCAAGATGGTCATAACACCGGCAATGAGTGCAGTGGCTGCGGCAACTAATGCAAGATTAGGAGCATCGCCTCCACCAATGTATTTTCCATCAGCATCTTTAGCAAGACCGATGATGAGTGGATTGAGCGCAACTATGTAGGCCATTGTGAAGAATGTGACGACGCCGCCACGAACCTCTTGAGCTACGGTTGAGCCACGCTGACTGATTTTAAAGAAACTATCAAGCATGGAATAGACCCTTCTGTTTTTTTAACATGGTGTTTTCGACATGTTGTCAGATGCGGTCTGACAAGCCGAGGGGGATGACCTGAATCTATTGGCTACCTCTTAGTAAGTCGGCTTACGACACCAAGAGAAATCGCAACAGATTGACCAATCAAGAGGGCAAATAAAGCTGTACCCACACCGAGGGAGCCTCCCAGCGCCGCACCAACAGATAGGGCTGCTACCTCAATCAACAATCTCACCCTTCCGACTCGCACCCCGGTTTTGTAGTGAAGTCCAGTCATTAATCCATCCCTGGGTCCGGTACCCAATCCGCAGGTTATATAAAGAGCCGAACCAACTCCAACCAAACCAATCCCAACTAGAACATAAACATATTTTACAAACACATTACTAAGATCAGGAATTATAAAAAGTCCTAGTTCAAGAGCTGCTGCAATCACAACGATGTTTGTCACTGTGCCAAAACCTGGCTTCTGCTTAAGTGGTATCCAAAGAGCCAATACAGCCACTGACACAAGAAAAGTGGATTCTCCGATATTAAAATCAGAGTTGAGTGAAATTCCTTCAGACAGCACTACCCAAGGAGAATTCCCCAATCCAGTAACAACTAAGAATGCTTCACCGATACCGAATATCGTTAATCCGAAAATCAAAATAAATAATCGCTGGAAATGATGTTTGCCAGATCCTAAAGACCAGGTCGATTCTGCACGCCAGGGTGTAATTGGAATCGTGCGTGAGGGCTTTAACATTTTTATGAATTTTTGAAACAAACTTTCATGATTTGATGCTTGATTCACTGCTAAACTCTAGCCCATACAACACGTAGAGATTGGTACATATTGGATTTCACTTATGGGCAAGCAGTAATTATTGGATTTATTCAAGGAATCACTGAGCTCTTTCCAATTTCAAGTTTGGGTCACGCCATTCTCATACCAGCCTGGATGGGCGGATCATTTCGTGAGTTTATAAGTGAGGAAAACGAAGCCTATTTATTAATTACAATTGCCATGCATTTAGCAAGTTCGGTTGCATTATTTTTAGTTTTCCGTAAAAGATGGATTCACTTGATTTCTGGCAGCGTTCATGCCGTTGCTAGCAAAAACTATCAAGATACTTCATTTCGTGTATTAAGTTATATATTCATTGCCACAATTCCGGTGGGGGTATTGGGAATAGCCTTTGGGGATTATTTCCAAAGCATTTTTGGTAATCCACAATACTCAGCCCTTTTTCTTACTTTAAATGGTTTATTACTTATCACAGCAGAGCGGCTGCCTCATCGAGATATCGCCGCTGAATTGCAAGATTCAGATGCAGAGATAGATAGGCGAGTTAGTGCAATAACTGCAGTAGCTATTGGATTTGGACAGAGCTTGGCGCTCTTTGCTGGCATCAGCAGATTTGGTGTAACTATGAGTGCGGGATTGCTGCGCAAGTTAAACCATTCTGTCGCATCTGATTTTGCATTTTTGCTTTCACTACCGGTGATTGTGGGCGCCTCAATCATCAAATTACCTGAGCTTTTTACAACTAATGCAAATGAGCTGTTTGGTCAAATTTTGGTTGGTTCAGTTATATCTTTCATCGCAACTTATATTAGCGTCACCTTTTTGGTTCGTTGGTTTAAAACCAAAACTTTGTACCCATTTGCAATCTATTGCTTAGTATTTGGTATCTCATCCTTTGTGCGGTTTATCTAGATGTTTCCTGGAATAGGTACCGTTCTTAATATTTCAACCATAATTATTGGTTCAATGATAGGCGTTTTAGTTGGTAGGAAATTAAATGAAAAACTTCGAAATCTGATCGTGGATGTCCTCGGTTGTGTCACAGCCATCTCGGCCGCTGACGCCCTTAGTGCCTATTGGGATCCAACGCTTACCCAAGCCCTACCAGATGGGGGTGCGATATTGGTGGTTGTTTTTTCATTGTTATTAGGTGCCTTAATTGGTACTTGGTTTAAAATTGAAGAGGGCTTAGAAAGTCTTGGTAAGAAACTAAAGGATCGATTCAGTCCGCAAGGTGGTTCTGATTTTGTTGAGGGATTTGTATCAGCTTCATTAATTTTTGCGATTGGTCCATTGGCCATTCTGGGCAGTATCTCCGATGGTATGGGAAGTGGCATTGATCAGTTGATATTGAAAAGCACATTGGATGGTTTCACATCAATCGCCTTTGCTGCATCCCTTGGTTGGGGAGTGGCGCTGTCATCATTGCCAGTAGGCATTTATCAATTCTTTTGGACCGCTATTGGCTTATTTCTTGGCGCAATTTTGGCGCCATATCAGATCGCTGCCATGACAGCCGTTGGTGGGGTATTGCTTATCGGCATCGCTCTTAGATTGTTAAAGATCCGTGAGATCGCAGTGGCGAATCTGCTGCCTGCTCTGGCATTAGCGCCTTTGTTGGCACTTCTTGCTCATCAGTTTATTTAGAAGGTTTTGGCGTCAATTACAAAGCGATATTTAACATCACTGGCAACTGTTCGATCAAAAGCCTGATTAATGTAATCGGCTTTAATAACCTCAACATCACACAATATGTTATGTGTGCTGCAGAAATTTAACATTTCTTGTAGCTCACTTACGCCACCAATCATCGAGCCGGCCAGTGATCTACGCTGACCTAATAATGTTCCCGCTGCAACTTCATATGGCTTGCCGGGAAGTCCAATAACAACCAGGGTGTCATCCAATTTTAACGCTTGCAAGTAAGGTTCTAAATTGATTTGTGCAGAAATTGTATTTAAAATCAGATCAAAACTTTTTTTGTACTTTTTAGTTCACCAGCGTTGTTAGTTAAGACAAAGTGATCAGCTCCCATTGCTTTCGCATCCGCCTCTTTTTCTGGTGAATGAGAGAAAACAGTTGTCTCAGCTCCCAGGGCGTGGGAAAACTTAACTCCCATGTGTCCCAAACCGGCAAGTCCCATAATGGCTACTTTCTTACCAGGCCCAGCCTGCCAATTCTTAAGAGGCGAATAAAGTGTTATTCCAGCGCACATAAGTGGTGCTACACCAGGCAAATCTAAATTTGTTGGCACATGAACTGCATAATCCTCATCAATTACAAATCGATTTGAATAGCCACCGAAAGCAATAGTTTTACCGTCTCGTTCGATGGCATTGTATGTTCCAGTCATATCTTCTAGGCAGTACTGTTCTAATCCAGCCATACAACTTGAGCAGTTACGACAAGAATCGATAAAAACTCCCACACCGATTAACTAATCAATCTTAAATTTACTTACCTGGGAACCGATTTCAATCACCGTGCCTACAATTTCATGACCAGGCACCATTGGAAAAATTGCTGGGTCCCACTCTTCGCGGGCCTGGTGTATGTCAGAGTGACAGATTCCAGAGTAGTGGATTTCCAACGCTACATCTCGTGGCCTTAACTGGCGACGATCAAATTCAAAAGGTTCTAATTGAGCACCAGCTGAATGAACTACATAGCCTTGCGCTCTCATCGATCCGATCCATTAAACGGCAAAGATTGGTCAGACGCTGGATTTGAAACTCTTGATGTCACATTACGCATGTGATGACGTCGACATAACACCTCGTATGCAACCTGGGAGGCGGTATTTACATCGCCCACAACAATTTGTTCACCTTGCGTAACCATCTTTCCATCAATGATACGAGCGTTGTGAGTTGCTCTTTCACCACACCAACAAAGTGCCTCAACCTGTAAATTTTGTACCCGATCTGCTAACTCTACTAAACGTGCACTGCCTGGAAAAAGTTTGGTTCTAAAATCAGAGAGAATTCCAAATGCGTAAACATCGATTCCAAGACCATCAACAATCTTCGCTAATTGTTCAATTTGTTCTGGTGTGTAAAACTGGGCTTCATCACAAATTATGAACGTAATCCGTCCACCGATAGATAACCTTTCAACAATTAATTTATGGATATTTAGATCGGTATCTACTTCCAACGCTTCAATTTGTAAACCAAGCCTGGATGAGATTAGACCTTTACCTGCGCGGTCTTTACTTGTGAAAATTACTCCTTCGCGACCACGAGAGCGGTGATTGTGGGCGGTTTGCAGAGCAAGGGTTGACTTACCACTATCCATAGTTCCGCAGTAATAAATTAGCTCAGCCATATACCTATTCTGCCAATATTGTTTGGATTTGTAGAGCAGGGTGGGCTTTATTAATTCGTGATTTGCCACCCAGTGCGGGAATCTCCAAGAGGCAAATTACCCCAGCTGGTTGCAATTTAGCGGCAAGAATCAAATCCACTGCTGCAACAGCGGTTCCACCGGTCGCTAAAACATCATCAACCACCATCACCTTCTTGCCATCCGGAATTAAATTGGCATGAATCTCAAGAGTTGCAGTTTCATACTCAAGCTCATAACTTTTTGAAATAGTTTCACCAGGAAGTTTGCCTAATTTGCGAATTGGAATAAGCCCTTTATCAGCAATCACCGCAGCTGCAGCGGCGAATATAAATCCTCGCGCTTCTATTCCTGCAATGTAATCGCAATCTTGGGCTAGTAGCGCTATTTCTTTGCAGCATTGCGCAAAAGCTTCTTTGTTCGCAAGCAACGGTGTGATGTCCTTAAAAATTATTCCAGGGGATGGGAAATTTGGGATGATTCTGATAAACCCCTGCGGTTGGACAGCCATTTACGAATCCTATTGTTTTGTTGATAATTTGTTGGTGTCCAGGAGGGGAGTTGAACCCCTAAGCCCTTACGGGCACTAACACCTCAAGCTAGCGCGTCTGCCAATTCCGCCACCCGGACCTAATAAGTATTTTAACTTCAATCCTAATTCGATGGAAATTCAACTTATATAGGAGAATACAACCATGAAACTAACGCCGCAACAGATCATTGAACTTGAGGATGAGACTGTTCTGCTTTGTCAGGAAATGATCAGAATTCCAAGTGTTAATCATGGCGAAGGACGAGGCGATGAAAAAGCGATGGCGGAGTATGTGGTCAAACGATTATCTGAGGTTGGGATAGCAACTGAATCAATTGAAAGTGCACCTAATCGAGTAAATGTGGTTGCAAAAATAGCTGGCGTGGACCAATCAAGACCTGGCCTGGTTTTACATGGTCACATCGATGTAGTTCCAGTTGTTGCTGAGGACTGGTCGGTTGATCCATTTGGCGGAATTATTAAGGATGGATTTATCTGGGGGCGCGGAGCAGTTGATATGAAAGATATGGATGCAATGATGCTCGCTACGGTGAGAATGTGGCAACGTGTTGGATACAAACCGCCCCGCAATATTTTGCTTATTTTCTTCGCAGATGAGGAAGCAGGATCAAACTATGGCTCTCGCTGGATGGTTAAAAATCGGCCGGAGGTATTTAAAGGATACAGCGAGGCTATTTCAGAGGTCGGTGGGTTTTCGGTCACAATTACCGGAGATAATCGACTTTACTTAATTGAGGCCGCACAAAAAGGTATTCAATGGGTAAAACTAACCGCTCAAGGAACAGCTGGTCATGGATCATTTATCAATAGAGATAATGCGATAACCAAGGTTTCTAAAGCTGTTGCACGAATAGGTAATTATGATTGGCCAGAGTTGGAGACAAAAACTAATAAAAAATTTTTCAGCAAAATTGCCGAATTAACTGGTGACAAATACGATCCCAAAAATGTCAGCCCATTACTGCGACATTTGGGTGCTGCCGTAAAGATGATAGGTGCCACACTTACCAACACCGCCAATCCAACAATGCTTGAAGCAGGATATAAGGCAAATGTGATTCCTCAAGGTGCTAGTGCTGTAGTTGACGGTAGATTTTTGCCCGGTCATGAGAGTCAATTGCATGAAACGCTGAAAAAATTAGCAGGTGATCAGGTAGAAATTGAGATCTTAACTAGGGATATCGCACTTGAAGTGGATTTTGCTGGACCGTTAGTAGAAGCGATGTGCAAGGCGATAAATATTGAAGATCCGGATGGAGTTCCAGTTCCTTACCTCATGAGCGGTGGTACGGATAATAAAGCACTGCATGATGTGGGCATTATTGGGTATGGATTTTCACCATTGAGATTGCCCAAAGATTTGGATTTTTTTGCTCTTTTCCATGGGGTTGATGAGCGCGTGCCAATCGAGGGTCTAAAATTTGGTGTACGTGTGCTTTATAATTTTTTAGATAATGTCTAAAAACTAATTTGCAGAAACCTCGTTAAGTACCTGTCTCATCCGATCTGGCAAGGTTATTTGCTCAACAGTTAGTATCCCTCGCAATTGTGCACCTGTTCTAGCTCCAATTAATGCACTGGTAACACCAGGTGCATCTCGTACCCAGGCGAGTGCAACCTCTAGGGGTGAGTAACCCAAACCTTCGGCTACAACACATACGCACTCAACAATTTTTTTTGCTCGCTCCGACAGGTAGGGTTCTACAAAATTTGCAAAATGCGGAGAGGCACCTCTGGAGTCTGATGGCACACCACCACGGTATTTACCAGTTAATACTCCTCGTCCCAGTGGTGACCAGGCTAGAAATCCAAGATTTAGCGCACCAGTTGCAGGGATAACCTCTTCTTCAACTTTGCGGTTCAATAATGAGTACTCATTTTGAGCACAAGTTATAGCAGCTTTTCCAAATATTGGATTCTGCAATGTTGCAGCGCGGGCTAATTGCCAGCCATTAAAATTACAAACACTTACGTAACGCGCTTTTCCAGAGTTTGTTGCATAATCTATAGCAGATAAAGTTTCCTCTAGTGGCGTATCTTTATCCCAATGATGTACTTGCCAAAGATCGATGTACTCAACATTTAATCGAGCTAAAGATTTATCTAGATCTGAAATCAACTCATTACGAGAGTTATTCACTTGCCGGTTGCCATCCTTGAATGAAACTCCTGCCTTGGTGGCAATAAATAACTGATCTCGCTTGACTAATGCGCCGATGAAACCACCTAATACGCGCTCCGCATCACCGTCGCCGTAAACTGCCGCAGTGTCAATTAAATTACCGCCAGCTTCAACAAACTCCTGTAACTGCTGCGCAGCCTCATTTTCATCGGTGTCCCTGCCCCAAGTCATTGTGCCAAGACCAAGACGGGAGACTGGCACTCCACCCAGTTTGCGACGTTCCATGGCTGGCAGGCTAGCAACAAGAGGTTAAAAAGATCGGTAACCTTGCCAAATGCCGATTGTTTATCTTCTACGTCATGCCCAGTCTGTTGCCAACACCAAAGGTATTTTGGCAGGCCAGGATGACACCGTTGCCTTATCAAGATTTGGACAAAAACAGGCACAAATATTGGTTGCATACTTGGAAAACATTAAATTTGAAAAAATCTTATGTAGCCCGCTAAAGCGCTGTGTTCAAACAATTACCCCTTATATGAGCAGTAATCCAAAAACCGTATTTGAGGTTGATCCCCGGATAATTGAGATGGATTATGGGCTCTGGTCAGGACGCAAACTATCCACCCTTTCCAAAAATCCCAGGTGGAAGGCAGTTCAAAATAAACCTTCGACATTTACCTTTCCCGAAGGGGAGACCTTCAAGCAAATGCGAAAACGTGTTGAAGCGGTGATCGCAGATTTATCAAAAGAAAAGGGATCTTTTTTGCTTGTGACTCATGGTGATATTGTAAAAATGTTTATTGCCACTGTTCTGGATCTACCAATTGATAGATTTCAAAGTTTTATTTCTGAACCTGCTTCGATCACCTCCATTAGCCTTGGGAAAAAGCGAAATACCATACTGCAGCTCAATTATAAATTGACTGCCTCTGATCTAACTGGCTTCAAGGTAAACGCACTTGGTGGTGGCAACTTGCTCACAAATTCACAAAGATGGTGGCGAAAATAATGCCTAGAATTGTTTATCGCCATCAACCAGCCACACGGTTTATTGTGAGTGCTATTGGTGAACCCGGTCAACGTCAATTTTTTTTGCAGGTCAAATCTGAATCAGGAATTAATGCTGTGACGCTGGAGAAAACTCAGGTTATGGCTTTAGCTGAGAGATTCGAAGAGTTAATTAAAGAGCTGCGTCGGGGCAAGATGGCCTCATTAGATGAGATTAATCTGTCACCAGTTGAAGACAGTGAGCCTATGGAGTCACCGATTGAAGAGGATTTTAGAGTTGGAGTTATTAGTATAAGTTGGGAAGAGAGTTTAGTAGTTGTAAATATTCAGGCAGCCACCGAGGATGATGAACTAATTTTAGATGATGCTGACTTTGGACCTGATTTAATTATTGCCACACTTAGAATCAATCAGATCAAAGGGTTTTGCGAGAGGGCCAAGCGAATTGTAAATGCCGGAAGACCGGCCTGCCCATTTTGTGCACTACCAGTTGACCCCCTCGGCCATCTCTGTCCAAGAGCAAATGGATATCGCAGATGAGGGTAACCGGGGATTTAATAGCAAATGGTGAACTGTTAGTTGTTGGCAGATTAGTCGATGCCACCAATGCTTCACTACTGGCCCAAATAAAAGATTGTGATCCACAAATCAAGGTTGTATATAAACCAGTTGCTGGAGAAAGACCATTATGGGATTTTCCGGATGGAAGTTTGGCTCATCGGGAATATGCCGCTTTTCGACTGAGTGATATAGGAAAATTTCATTTGGTTCCGTTTACTGTATTGCGAGAGGGCCCATTTGGTTTTGGCATGGTGCAGGAATGGGTGGAAATAGATGAGAATGTTGATGTAGTTGATTATGGTCAAGGAGAAGATGTTCAACTGCGCAAGATGGCATTATTTGATGCAATCATTAATAATACCGATCGAAAATTTGGACATTTACTAGTTGATAAATCAGGTTCCCTAAAAGGGTGTGACCATGGTGTGTGTTTTCACAGTGAGGATAAATTGCGTACAGTTATCTGGCAATTTGCCGGCGAACAATTCACAAAAGAGGAGTCTGATCTTTTGAAAACGTTGGAAGAGTTAGACCTAGAATCACTTTTTTCACCGTACTTAACCCTGCAAGAGATATCGGCATTAAAGAATCGGATCAAAGGATTAAGAATTGTGGGAAAATTTCCACTACCGAGTGCCCAATGGCCTGCAGTGCCATGGCCCCCGGTCTAAAGTGAAATGATTCGCCATGAATAGTTGGCCTCGCATCACTCTGCCATCAATAGCTGGTCATGAGTTTCCAACCCTGAAGTTGGTTGATTCAGATCTTGGCTTAGTAACCGTAAATGCACCCAGTGATTTTCGAATATACGTATGCGGTATAACACCATACGATGCCACTCACTTGGGTCATGCTGCTACCTACCTTGCCTTTGATTTAATCAATCGGTATCAATCACTTTCTGGACGAAGCGTCAATTTTGTTGAAAATGTCACTGATATTGATGACCCTTTATTAGAACGCGCTAAACGAGATAATTCGAATTGGCGTAGCCTCGCTGATACTCAAACCGAATTATTCAAGGCAGATATGTCGGCGTTGAGAGTACTGCCACCAAATGCTTTGGTGAAGGTGACGGAGTCAATTGCTATTATCGATGATTTTATAAAAAAATTGGATAGTCGAGGTTTTTTATATGAAATCTCTGGAGATTACTATTTTTCTGTTAGGGACTATCTTACAGCCTTGCCGGTATCACATAGTGATGCTGTAAAAATATTTGCTGAACGCGGTGGTGATCCAGATCGGCAGGGTAAAAAACATCAGTTAGACCCACTGGTATGGAGTGCTAATACTGATGGTGAGCCGGGCTGGGAGAGCAGTTTTGGATTCGGCAGACCAGGTTGGCACGTTGAATGTACAGCTATTGCTTGCAAGTATTTGGATAAAGATTCAAACAATCCAATATTGCATCTGCAGGGGGGTGGTTCTGATTTAATATTTCCTCACCATTTTATGAGTGCACAGATTGTGAAGGCGGCTTACGGCAGAGAATTTTCCAAGTATTTTGTGCATGCCGCCATGATTGGTTTAGATGGTGAAAAAATGAGTAAATCAAAGGGAAATTTGATTTTTATTTCTAAGCTGATAAGTGATGGAGTAGATCCGATGGCGATCAGATGGGCATTACTCCAAGGTCATTATCAGGAAGATCGAGCATGGAGTAAAAATTTGTTATCAGAGTCAGAGATTCAAATTGCAACTATTCGAAGGGCGCTGGCACAAAGTGAGGTCACTGACTCTAAGAAATTGATAGCTGGGATTATTGCCGACCTTGCAAATAATCTTGACACTCCTCGCGCCTTAAAACGATTACTTTCATGGTCGGAGCAATCCATCAATGCTGGGTCAGTGAATCAAAGTGGCTTAGTCTCTCGTAGCATCGATTCATTGTTAGGTTTAGCACTATAAATCAATGATTTAATTTGATTTGGTACAGTAAACTAGGCCAAATGAACTCCTTAAGAAATGCACTTTCAAAGCGTGTAGTAATCGTAGATGGTGCCATGGGAACTATGTTGCAGGCCCAAAATCCGACATTAGCTGATTTTCAAAATCATGAAGGATGTAATGAGATTTTAAATATCACAAGGCCAGATATCGTAAAAGCGGTACATAGTGAATATCTTGCAGCCGGTGTTGATGCCATCGAGACAAATACATTTGGAGCAAATTTTGCCAACCTTGCTGAGTATGGAATTGAAGATCGAATATATGAGTTAGCTTTTGCCGGAGCTAAATTAGCCCGCGAAGTTGCTGATCAATACTCCACCAAGGGAAAGCCACGATGGGTTTTGGGCTCCCTTGGTCCCGGTACAAAACTGCCGACATTAGGACACACAACTTATGATTTCTTGAAAGAAGCCTATAAAACCGCCTCTGATGGATTGATAAAAGGCGGGTGCGATGCGCTTTTAATAGAAACAACTCAAGATCTACTTCAAGCTAAAGCAGCAACAAACGGTGCACGTGCTGCAATAGATGAATCTAAAAAAGATATTGTGCTTATCGCACAGGTGACAATTGAAACCAATGGCACCATGTTGATGGGTTCTGAAATCGGTGCTGCTTTGAACGCACTAGAGCCTATTGGAGTGGATTTAATTGGCTTAAATTGTGCAACTGGACCAGCGGAAATGAGTGAACATCTTAGAGTTTTGAGCAAAGGTGCCTCGATTGGTTTATCGGTCATGCCTAATGCTGGCTTGCCAATTCTTGGTGAAGGTGGAGCATATTATCCTCTGACTCCGAGTGAACTAGCTAAATCATTGAAACAATTTGTAATTGATTACAAAGTGAATTTAATCGGTGGGTGCTGTGGAACCACACCAGAGCACATGAAAGCTGTGGTAGATGCAGTACACGGTGTTAACTTAGGCAAGCGTGAAATCAACCAAGAGTTTGGTGCATCATCCTTGTATCAATTCGCACCATTTAGACAACAAAATACCTACCTTTCTATTGGAGAACGAACCAATGCCAATGGATCTAGAGCATTCAGGGATGCATTGCTTGCGCAAGATTGGCAAAGTTGTGTTGAAATTGCCAGAGATCAGATTAGAGATGGTGCGCATATGCTTGATCTGTCAGTTGATTATGTAGGTCGTGACGGTGTAGCAGATATGAAAGAGTTAGCTTTTCGGTTTGCAACAACCTCAACCCTGCCAATTGTTCTAGATTCAACAGAGCCAGCTGTATTAGAAGCTGGACTGCAGCAGCTTGGCGGTAGGTCGGTAATTAATTCAGTTAATTATGAAGATGGTGATGGCCCCACCTCAAGATTTGCGCGAATCATGCCATTAGTTGTTGAGCATGGAGCTGCAGTAATTGCATTGACAATTGATGAAGAGGGACAAGCAAGGGATGCAGAGTGGAAGCTCAAAGTTGCCCGTCGTTTGATTAATGATCTCACAAAAAATTGGGGCATGAGAGTTGAAGATATCTTGATTGATTGTCTAACTTTTCCAATTGCCACTGGTCAAGAGGAGACCAGACGCGATGGAATGCAAACCATCGAGGCAATTAGAAGGTTGAAGGAGGAATTCCCAGCAGTGCAAACAACTCTAGGGGTAAGTAATGTCTCCTTTGGTTTAAATCCCGCAGCAAGGATTGTACTTAACTCTGTGTTTTTAGCAGAGGCGGTGAAGAGTGGTTTAGATTCTGCGATTGTTCATCCATCAAAGATTACGCCGATGAACAGAATTCCGGCGGAGCAACTTGAAGTTGCACTTGACCTAATTTATGATAAACGAAGGTCAGATGATTCTGGCAACGTGATTTATGATCCACTAACTAAATTTTTGGAGTTATTTTCAAATGTTCAAATTACAACTACAAAGGAAAGTCGTGCTGCCGAATTGGCGGCGTTGCCAATGCAGGAGAGGCTGCAACGTAGAATCATTGATGGCGAAAAAGTTGGCTTAAATGAGGATCTAAAAACCGCCTTAGACTCTGGGCTCCCCGCCCTTGCAATCATTAACGATTATTTACTGGCGGGAATGAAGACAGTTGGTGAATTATTCGGCAAAGGGGAGATGCAACTGCCCTTTGTTTTGCAATCGGCAGAGGTAATGAAATCTGCGGTTGCCTATTTAGAGCCATTTATTGAAAAAACTGATGATCAGGGCAGGGGCAAGATTTTGCTGGCAACAGTAAAGGGAGATGTCCATGACATTGGAAAGAATTTGGTAGATATTATTTTATCAAATAATGGGTATGAGACTGTAAATATTGGTATCAAGCAAACGGTCAATCAAATTATCGATGCAGCCAATGACAATAACGTTGATGTTATTGGAATGTCTGGTCTTCTAGTTAAGTCAACAGTAATCATGAAGGAGAATCTGCAAGAGCTAGATTCCAGGGGATTAGGTAGCAAATGGCCAGTTGTTCTGGGCGGAGCTGCACTTACTCGTTCATTTGTTGAACAAGATCTAAGTGAGCAATTCACTGGCACGGTTAGATATGCCAAAGATGCTTTTGAAGGATTGAAATTAATGGAAACTTTAATGGGAATTAAACGTGGAGTGCCAGGAGTGGCTTTGCCGCCGTTAAAGCCAAGAAGAACTGCCAAAGGTAGCCCAGATCAGGTAGATCACATTGATATTAGACGTAGTGATGTTTCAGCAAGTAATCCAATTCCTAAAGCACCATTTCTAGGTTCAAGGGTTGTAAAGGGAATTGCACTTGCTGATTATGTGGGAATGTTGGATGAACGCGCATTATTTCTTGGCCAGTGGGGATTAAAAGGTAGAGATTTTGAAACTATGGCTAATGAGCAAGGACGCCCACAACTTAGATCGTTAATCAATGATGTTCAGTCAAAAGGATGGCTTAATGCTGCGGTTGTATACGGCTACTATCCATGTTACAGCGAGAATAATGACTTAGTGATTTTGCACCATGAAGGTGAATCTAAAGGGCAAGAGCGAATCAGATTCACTTTTCCAAGACAGAGTCGAGATCGAAGATTATGTTTATCAGATTTCTTCCGCAGCAAAGAGTCCGGGGAGATTGATATTGTCAGTTTTCAAATAATTACTATGGGTCAGTCCATTAGTGAAGCTATTAATAGATTATTTCAGGCTAATCTTTACCGAGAGTATCTAGAACTACATGGACTTTCAGTGCAATTAACCGAATCTCTCACCGAACATTGGCATGCTAGAACTCGTGAAGAGCTTGAGATAAATCAAACTGATTCAAAAGATTTGAAGGAGATTTTCGATCAAGGCTATCAAGGATCAAGATACTCATTTGGTTACCCAGCTTGTCCAGATCTAGAGCAACAGGTTGGATTGTGTGATTTATTGGATCCAGCAAGAATTGGTGTACTTCTATCTGAAGAGTTTCAATTGCATCCAGAGCAATCAACTTCTTCGATCGTGCTACACCACCCAGAAGCAAAGTATTTCAACGCCTCATGAGTGCAATTCTCTTTGATATGGATGGCACTCTCATTGATTCTGAGCCTATTTGGTTAGAGGCTGAGATTGAAGTGATGGCAGAGGTTGGATGTAAATGGGATCAATCTGATCAAATTAATTGTCTTGGCGGCCCAATGGATCGCACTGAAAAATACATGCAAGAACAAAGTAATAATCGCAAGCCGTATGGGTATTTTGGTAAGCGACTGGAAGAGGTAATGGAGATAAAGCTTGCACAGAATTTGCAATTGCTCCCAAATGCACTAAACCTACTAAAGCAATGTCAAGAGCTTTTAATTCCAATGGCGCTGGTGACTGCTAGTACTGGCAAGTTAATGGGATCTGCGCTGACTAAATTTCCCAAGGATATCTTCGCTGCAACTATCTCTTGCGATGATGTGACTAAAACCAAGCCTGATCCTGCACCATATTTACTTGCCGCAAAAAAATTAGGGGTTGATATAACTCAGTGCGTTGTTTTTGAGGATTCATTAACCGGAGTTGAATCTGCCTTGAGATCTGGCGCGCAGGTTGTGGGTATTCCACATCTTGTGACAATGCCGTCGAACCCTAATCTGATAGTTATTGATTCACTCACTCAGATTGATATCAAACAAGTTCTAAATTGGTACCCCTTTTTAAACAGTGGAGTTGCAGCCAAATGATTGACCGTAATTTTAAGTACGGGGACCGAGTTCAATTAACTGATGCGAAGGGCAAGCTTTACTCAATTACATTGAGTGCAGGAGCAGAGTGGCATACACATAAAGGCGTATTAAAACATGAAGCATTAGTTGGGCTACCTGAAGGATCGATTGTTGCCACAAATGGTGAGCTAAAATTTCAAGCTTTTAGACCTTTGCTTGCAGATTACGTGCTTTCAATGCCACGAGGTGCAACCATTGTTTATCCTAAGGATGCAGCAATGATTATCGGGATTGCAGATATTAAACCTGGAATCAAGGTACTAGAGGCTGGTGTGGGATCAGGGGCTTTGAGTATTTCAATCTTGCGTGCTGTTGGGGAATCTGGTCATCTGCATTCTGTTGAGATAAGAGATGATTTTGCACAAATATCGCAGGAGAATGTAAAGAATTACTTCACTGATTCACCCAAAAACTGGAAGTTAACAGTAGGCGCATTGCAGGAGCAAAAACTAGAGAGTGATTACGATCGAGTAATTTTGGACATGCTTGCACCTTGGGAGTGTGTAGAAACTGCTGCGGGGGCTTTGGTACCAGGGGGAGTATTTTTATCTTACGTGGCAACTACCACTCAACTATCCAAAATAGCTGAAGCAATAAAAGAGAATGGCAATTTTACTGAGCCAGAATCCAGTGAAACAATTGTTCGTGGCTGGCATCACGAAGGATTAGCAGTCCGACCACAACATCGAATAATTGGTCATACAGGATTTTTAATCTTCGCCCGAAGAATGGCTCCTGGAATAGCAGTTCTGCAACGCCGCCGCCCATCAAAAGGTTCCTACGGAGTTATCGAATAATTAAGAAACAGCAATCAGATCAACAACAAACACCAATGTTTCATTTGGACCTATTGCTCCACCAGCACCTGTAGCGCCATAACCGAGATCTGGCGGTATCACTAACAATCTTCGCCCGCCTTCTTTCATTCCAGGAATGCCTTCTTGCCATCCTGCTATGACACCACTTAATGGAAATGTTGCACTTTGTCCTCGACCCCATGAAGAATCAGCAATTTGTCCAGTACTCCAGGTGACCAATTTGTAATGCACCTCTAAAGTGGAGTTCGCCAACGCTTCTTTTCCTTTTCCAACCTGAATGTCTTTCTTCTGTAATGAGGTTGGAGGATTACCAGTAGGGGAAGCAATAGTTGGTTCCTTACCCATCTCACCTGATACTTGCGGAAGAGAAGAAGATGAATTTTGAATCTCATTTATCATTGGTTCTACGCCTCAATCAGTTGTACAGGCTGGTAATAGCAATATTGGCGCAATCAACAAGGCAATTTTCGGAGATTTTCGCACACCGTATCGTAGCAAATATTTTCTTAATCGCTAGCCTATGCCTATGAGTGCGCAGAAAACTGAACGATTGATCAATTTGACCTTGGCCATGCTTGCAACAAAAAAATATTTAACAAAATCTGAGATTTTCAAAACAGTAGCTGGTTACACCGGAACTGCCGAAACCATGGAGCGAATGTTTGAGCGAGACAAGGATGAATTGCGCGAACTTGGTATCGAAATTGAGGTAGGTGGATTAGACCCACTATTTGAAGATGACCAAGGATATTTGATTAGAAGTGAAACGTTTCAGTTAGATTCCAGTGCGTTTGAAAATGAAGAGCTCCTGTATTTAACAATGGCTGTGAATCTTTGGCATGACTCTGCATTACAGGCTAACTCCAAAGCTGCGTTGTTGAAAATTCAATCATTAAGTGGTCCCATCGAGTCAAACTCTGTAAATCTGCCTATGATCAGAGATGCTGAAAATTCTAAGACGTTAGCAACTGCATTTGAATCTGTAGAAAAGCGATATGCACTGAACTTCCAGTACAAAGGTAGCGACCGCAATGTTCAGCCTTATGGGCTTTACATCCAAGATGGATTTTGGTACTTAGTAGCTAATGAAGCAGATGCGATCAAATCATTTAAGCTACAGCGAATTGAAGGTGAATTAAGAAAAGTTGGAAAGGTATCATCCTTCATAAAACCAACAGAGTTTGATCTTGCCACTTTTCTAGCAAAATCTCGTTCGGTGAAAAAAGAGGTTGCCGTGCTACGTGTACGTAAAAACCAAGGACACGCCCTACGTAGCAAGTATGCGGTGACAGAGATTGATGACGAATGGGATCAGATGAGTGTGGAGTACGGATTTGATCAAGAGATCATTCAAACCATTCTCTGGTATGGGTCAAATGTATTGGTTGAAAGTCCAGAAAAATTACGATCAGATATTAAATTGCGATTAAAAGAGTTGATCAATGGTTGATACCGCAGCCATAAGAGCACTTCGAAGTATGGACCTGATCCCGTACGTATTGGAGAATCCTGGCGTATCAATTGCGGAATTATCTGCCAGGTTTTCAGTTACGCAAGCACAAATAGAAAGTGATCTTCAGCTAGTTTTTATGTGTGGCCTTCCTGGATACACACCTTATGAGTTGATTGATGTTGCTTTTGAAGATGGAGTTGTTTCGGTAATTGATCCGCAAGTATTGGATAAGCCGCGCAAGTTTTCCAGTAATGAGATAGTAGTAATAGCGTTAGGTTTGAAATTATTGATTGATATAAATCAAACAAACTCTACTGCCCTAACAAAGCTCAAACAGCTATCGGAGAAGATTGCAAAATTGGGGAGCAATAAATCAATTTTGATGAGTGGTGATGTGAGTAGGGTTCCATATTTTGAAATCATTTCTAGGGCTATAACTGAGCAACGCATCTTAAATCTGCAGTATCAATCATTGATAAAAGACCAAATAACTCAGCGAATAGTTTTACCTGAGAAGCTGTATTTCTTAAATGGAAGATTGTATTTATCAGCTTTAGATATTGAGATTGATTCCGATCGAGTTTTCAAAGTAGATCTGATCAAAGAATGTAAAGTTGGCGAGCAAATGATTGCTAAAAAAGTAGTGGAATCTTCCATTGAAACTACCGTGATTCTAGATGTTCAAAAGCAGAACAGAAATTTTATCGAGCGCAATTCCTCGATTATCACGGCAATGCAGGAAAATGGTGATTCAACCAGAGTGCATCTGCAGGTCAGCAATCTTGAATGGATAAAGCTCACTGTTCTAAGTAACGCACCTGATGTCACTGTGGTTTCACCTGAACTTCTGGCCACTGCGATTAAACAATCAGCGAGGGATTTACTAGCCCTGTATTAGAGGGAAATAGGCTTGGTGTAGTATTTGGGTATGAACGCATTCAAACCCTGGCACATCCTTGTTTTAGCGGTAGTTTTCCTAGTCCTTTTTGGAGCGAAACGATTACCTGACTCTGCTAGATCCCTTGGTAGATCGCTTCGAATATTTAAAAGTGAAGTACATGAAATGAATGAGGACGATAACAAGCGGGACAAAAAACCAGACTCAAGTTCTGATCAATAATTCCCATGAGTAAGCGCCGTGGCGAGAAAATGCCACTGCTAGAACATATTCGTGAGTTTCGTGATCGAATGCTTAAATCAGTGCTGGCAATTGGGTTGGGTGCAGTTGTGGGTTGGATCCTTTATCAACCCATTATCAGATTACTTACTTTGCCTTTTTGTGATCTGAAAAATTCGACCTTGCCCAGTAATGACCAGTGTGGTGACTTATATGTAAATGGAATCTTGGGGCCTTTTAATCTACAAGTAAAAATTGCATTATTATCAGGAATCATTTTTTCTGCCCCAATATGGATATACCAAATATGGGCCTTTATCACCCCAGCGTTGCACAAGAAGGAACGTAGGGTAGCGATAATTTTTGCAACGATTGCATCCCCGTTATTTGCATCTGGCTCATATCTTGCTTACATTATTTTGCCGCACGCTGTTGATGTTCTTCTGGGATTTACGCCAAATAATCTAGGCAACTTAGTCAGATTTGATGAGTACCTAGATTTTGTTCTTCGTCTAATACTTATTTTCGGTATCGCATTTGTTTTACCCTTATTTTTGGTTGCATTAAACCTGCTTGGGGTTTTATCAGGATCAGCCATTCTAAAACCATGGCGTGTGGCGGTTTTTATCTGCTTCTTGTTTACAGCGATTTTTACGCCAACGCCTGATCCAGTAACGATGATTCTGCTGGCAATTCCGCTATGCATTCTATATTTTGCAAGTGGAGTTATTGCCTTACTTGTTGATAAGCGGCGTAAAAAGAATTCATCTGAATATCTCGGTGGCTCTGAAATAGATAAACCTGAAGCTTTGTGATGTGGCTTTTAGTTGTAAACCCAACCAGTGGAAGGCGTAAAGGCTCAAAACTTGTCCAAGACTTAGCTAGCTTGCTGAAATCGAGCAATATTGATTTTGAGATTATAAATTATCCCAATTTTCAACAAACAAAGGATTCCTTTCAGCAAGCGATCTCCAGCAATCAATTTGACAGGGTGGTAGCCGTAGGTGGGGATGGCTTAATTAACCTTTGCCTACAATATCTTGCACAATCCAATATCTCACTTGCTGTAATCCCAGCAGGCACTGGTAATGATTTTTCAAGAGCGGTTGGTCTTCATGGTAAATCTGTGTTACAGATATTTGAAATAATAAAGCAACAAGCACCACGCAAAATTGATCTTGGCAGTGTTAAGGGTAATAATTCCCAGCAATGGTATGTGCAGGTACTCAGTACCGGCTTTGATGCCAAGGTGAACGCCCTAGCTAATCGAATTAATTGGCTTCGTGGTAAATCAAAATACACAATCGCCATGCTGCTTATCCTTTCAAAATTCAAAGCAATGGCATATGTAATTGAAATTGATGGCATAACTCACTCGCGGAAGGCGATGCTTTTATCAGTTGCTAATGGTGAAACCTATGGCGGAGGGATGCGTATTTGCCCAGGTGCCTCAAACTCAGATGGTGTATTTGATATTTTAGTTGTGAGTCCAGTTTCAAAATTTGTTTTGCTTACTATATTTCCGAAAGTATTTACAGGCAAACATATCTTGCATCCTAAAGTAGATCTTCTTCATGGAAGTGTGCTTAAAATATCTGCGCCGGGCAGTGCCTATGCCGATGGTGAATATATCGCAGAGTTGCCGATTGAAATAATTAATGTAAAAGATGCATTAAGTACCTGGGCGGCAGTATGAGTCTTTCTCCTTCAGAAAACTATGCCAGAAGTAAACAGGCAGGTCGGTTTCCAAAAACTAGAAAATTCTCAAAAGGGTTTCCATTTGAACTTGATCAATTTCAAATTGATGCTTGTCATGCATTAGAAAGTGGCAAGGGGGTGCTAGTTGCTGCCCCGACTGGTGCAGGAAAAACAATTGTTGGCGAATTTGCAGTTGATTTAGTTATAAATTCTGGTGGTAAATGTTTCTATACAACACCTATTAAAGCCCTTAGTAATCAAAAATTCACTGAATTAAGTGCCAAATACGGTGAAGATCGCATAGGCCTACTTACCGGTGATACATCAATTAACTCGGAGGCACAAATAGTTGTAATGACGACTGAGATATTAAGAAACATGATTTACTCAAATTCGCAGACGATTGATGATCTTAAATACGTAGTTATGGATGAAATCCATTATCTAGCCGATAAGTTTCGGGGTGCTGTTTGGGAAGAAATACTCATACATCTCTCAGATGCGGTACAGATAATTTCACTCTCTGCTACCGTGTCAAACGCTGAAGAGTTTGGTGAGTGGTTGCAAACAGTGAGGGGAGAGACTGAAGTAATTGTCAGCGAGATTAGACCAGTACCACTTTATCAACATGTGCTTTTTGGAAATCGATTACTCGATCTCTTTGGTGAGAATCAAAAACTCAATCCCGAATTGACTAGATTAGAACGCGACACTTATCGCCAGGTTCGTGGAAATTGGCGAGATCGACCGAAGGGTCCAAAATCACTCACCAGGGCCGAAATTGTGGAGAAACTTGATCGTGAGAATCTACTTCCAGCCATCACCTTTATCTTTTCAAGAAATAGTTGTGATGCAGCCGTGCGACAGTGTCTTGCAGCTGGAATTAGGTTAACAAACACCCAAGAAAGATCTGAAATACGATCAGTCATTGCTAGAAACATAAAGAACTTGGCGGAGGAGGACTTAGTAGTCCTTGGTTATTATGAATGGGCTGATGCACTGGAGCGTGGAATTGCCGCCCACCATGCTGGCTTGCTACCTGCGTTTAAAGTAACTGTTGAGGAGTTATTCCAAAAAGGTTACGTAAAAGCTGTATTTGCGACAGAGACTTTGGCGCTTGGAATAAATATGCCAGCCCGAACTGTGGTGTTGGAAAAGTTAAGCAAATGGAATGGTGAAGCCCACGTTGCAATTTCACCAGGTGAGTACACCCAGTTAACTGGACGGGCTGGTCGCAGAGGCATAGACATTGAAGGCAATGCTGTAATTCTTTGGAATAACGATTTGGACTCAACCTCTGTCGGTGGTTTGGCATCAACAAGAACTTATCCACTGAAAAGTTCATTCAAACCAACATACAACATGAGCATTAACCTGATTTCACAATTCGGCTCTGAGAGAGCTAGGACTTCTCTTGAGTCCTCGCTAGCGCAATTTCAAGCTGATAAAGCGGTGGTGGGCCTTGCCAAACAAATTCGCAAGAATGAGAAAGTTCGAGATGATCTGTACCAGCAAGCAAAGTGTCATCTTGGAGATTTTATGCAGTATTCGACAAAGCGATCTCAAATTAAGAAGTTGGAGAGTGATAGCAAGCTAAGTAAGCGAAAACGTCATGAAATAGATGAGGAGATTGGAAATATCCGAAAGTTACTTAAAAATCACTCTTGCCATAATTGTCCAGACCGTGAGAATCATTCAAGGTTTGCAGAGCGCGCCACAAGATTACAGCGAGAGATTGATGGTCTAACTGAACGAATAAACTCTCGAACAAATGTTATTGCAAAAAGATTTGATCTAATCAAAGTGATTCTCGATAAGTTTGGTTATATAAAGTCCGATGAAATTGCTAAATCAGGAAAAATGTTGGCAAAGATTTACGGGGAAACGGATTTATTGGTTGCTGAGACAGTTCAAGCTGAAATATTGAATACTTTGACCCCAGCTGATCTGGTATCAGTTGTGTCTGCTTATGTATATGAGTCAAGAAATGAAGAGGCTGCGAAGGTTCCTCGTGGTGAGGTGGCGACCGCTTTGGCAGCGATTTCAAAAATTTATGCCAAGATACATGAAGCTGAATCTGATTTAAACTTAGAGCCGATGCGCTCTCCGGATTTTGGATTCTGTTGGGCATCTCAAAAATGGGCCAGCGGTCAATCACTAACCGCCATTTTAAAAGGTAGCGATTTAACAGTGGGTGATTTTGTAAGATACATGAAACAAATTATTGATTTATTGCGCCAGTTAAGATCTGCTGCACCGCAATTACAGCCGATCATTGATCAAGCCCTCACAAAAATCGATCGTGGTGTTATCACCTACGCTGGAGCAGCTGTATGACATTAATGCTGTTAGATAGTGCATCACTTTGGTATCGCGCATACTTCGGTATGCCCGATACATTACTTTCGCCAAAAGGTGAGCAAGTAAATGCTATACGCGGTTACTTAGATATGACATCGAGGTTACTGGTGAAATATCAACCCAAAAGTTTAGTTGCTTGTTTAGAGGGTGATTGGCGTCCTTCTTGGCGAGTGGAGTTGTTTCCTGATTACAAATCAAATCGACTTGATGAGGTTGGTGATGAAGAG
>SXGT01073859.1_pt1 | contig 23157 bp, 17 predicted proteins | sample 3176221 | NCBI WGS metagenome assembly SXGT01 (sample SAMN11356862, study PRJNA531348) | freshwater metagenome | isolation source: freshwater sample F1-120 | place: China: Fuxian Lake, Yuxi | collected 2017-12-25
ACGTTGTAGTTCGAGACGACCTTTTCGGCGCCGTAGTAGCTGAGGCAGACGATGCTGCCATCGCGACCTTCCATCAGCGGCGCCGCACCCTTGGCGAGGCCGATGAGCGACCACGCCGAGACGTGTTGCGCGAGCTGGTAGCCGTCCCAGCTCGTGTCGACAAATCTGCCGCCGAGTTCTTCGCGCTTGGCGAATGCAATCGAGTGCACTAGCCCGTCGAGCTGGCCGAACTCCTTGCCGAGTTTTTCGTAGAAGGTCTCGATGTCGCCCGGGACGGTCACGTCGCACGGAGCAAGGAAGGTGTCGCCGGGCAAGTCCGCAGCGAGTTTGCGCACGGACTCTGCCATGCGTTCGTTCTGGTAGTTGAGCGCGAGCGTGGCGCCTTCGCGCAGAAGCGCCTGGGCGATGCCCCATGCGATCGAGCGCTTGTTGGCCACGCCGAAGATCACCACTTTCCTGCCGGACATCATGCCCATGGTCGTCGTGCTCTCGTTGCTTTGCTGTTGTCGAAGTGCGGCACGATAGCGGCGGGCCGTGCCGCGTCACGCGCGGACTCAGTCGCTCTCGCTTTCGTGCATCGCGGCGAAGACTTTGCGTGAGATCGTTGTCCACGGAACGTCGGGATCCGTCGGTTCCTGCGCGCGCAGGCTGCCAGCGTTGCGGGACCGCAGCGCACCGGCGTGCGCGACGACAGTGATCTTGTGATGCGTGATCGCGTGTCGCACTTCGGCGAGCACGGGCCCGACTTCGATCCCCGCGCGGCAGCGCGATCTTGTTCGCGCCGAGAACTCGTTTTCTTCGACGCTGACGAGCGCGCCGGGTCCTGGCAGTTCCCACTGGCCTGCGTTGGGTTCGCCGTCGGGGATCCGTAGCGCGAGCACGCCGCCAGCCTGGCGCACGACGGCAACCCGCGCCTTCACCAGCGTCGGCGCTCGCGGAGGCTTCTTGCGCGGAAGTGTCATCACGATGCCTTGCGCAAGCCCGCGGCAATCTGCGGCTAACGGGCACTGGTCGCAGCGCGGCGATTGTGGCGTGCAGACCGTCGCGCCGAGTTCCATCATCGCCTGGTTGTGGTCGCCCGGACGATCGTGGTCGAGTCGCTCGTCCGCCGCGGCGCGGATGGCGCGCTTGCCGACAGCTGCGTCGACGTCGTCGCGCAGTGCGAGGTGCCGCGCCAGCACGCGCTCGACGTTGCCGTCGACGGCGGCGATGCGGAGGTCGAACGCGATCGAAGCGACTGCCGCGCGGGTGTAGGCGCCGACGCCGGGCAACTCCGCGAGCTTGTCCGCGTCCTGGGGCACCGCGCCGCGGTGATCGCGCACGACGACGCGAGCGCCATCGCGCAATAGGCGCGCTCGGCGGTAGTAGCCCAGGCCCTTCCACGCCAGCATCAGCGCGTCGTCACTGGCGTTGGCGAACGACTCCGGCGTCGGATAGCGCGCGACGAAGCGCTCGAACGCGGCCCGCACTGCCTCCACCCGCGTCTGTTGCAGCATCACTTCGCTCACCCAGATGGCCCACGGGTCCCGCGTTCGACGCCACGGCAGGTCACGGCGCGCACGATCGAACCAATGCATGAGCCGCTGCGAGAATGCAGTGTCGGTGTCGAGCGCTGGCTTCAGCGTCGACTTGCGGCGCTTCGAAGTCATCGCGAAGTGAGTGGCTTCCCGAGGACTCTCAGGCACGCAGCCATGAAGTCCGGCAGGTCGTCCGGCTTGCGGCTGGAGACGTGATGGCCGTCGATTACGACGCTTGCATCGACGAAGCGCGCGCCGGCGTTGACAAGGTCGTCCTTGATGCCGAGCGACCCGGTGTAGGCCTTGCCGCGCACGACGCCCGCCGAGATCGCAATCCAAGGTCCATGGCAAATGCTCGCAATCAGCTTGCTTGAACGTTCGAAGGCGCGCACGAGTTCGAGTACGCGCGCGTCGCGCCGCAACTTGTCCGGCATCCAACCGCCAGGCAGCACGATGCCGGCAAAATCGTCAGCGTTGACCTCGGTGATTGCGGCATCGTTGCGGCTCGGGTAGCCGTGCTTGCCGCGATGTTGCGCAGAAGCCGCGGCCCCGATCACCATCGCCTGAAAGCCGGCTTCGATCAGCCGCAGTCTCGGGTAGTGCAACTCGAGATCTTCGTAGTCGTCGCCGTTCAGGATCAGGACAGAAGCAGTCATCGGGAGAGCCTTCGCGCGCGTTTGCTCACGCACGAGTTGCATCGTGCGTCGCCGACGCGGCGCGCGCGAGCCTTGGTCGAGGGCGAAGGCAGGGGCGTGAGGCGTCGTGGGACCCTTTTTGGCGGGCCTTCTTGCGGGGCCGGGAATCGCGTTTGCCACCGGGTCTCGAGTCGGCTCGATATGCAGCCGTAAGACGTTTACCAAAGCAGTTTTACGAGCGCATTTTTCTCCATTTGGACCGGCCGGCGCAGCACTCGGCACGACCCCCTCTCTGTGGTTGCCTGGCCCCTCCGCCCTAGCAAGAATGCGCCGCTTCCCCGCGGGCCCTTTTGGCTGCGCCAGACCTTGGTTTCGCATGACTGACAAGAACCCACCGCCAGCAAGCGGCCGGATCACGGACCTGCTCATCGAGCGCGAGATGCGCGAGAGCTACCTCAACTACTCGATGAGCGTGATCCTGAGTCGCGCACTGCCCGACGTGCGCGACGGCCTGAAGCCGAGTCAGCGCCGCGTGCTGAAGGCGATGGACGACCTCAACCTCGGCCCGCGCAGCAAGCACCGTAAGTGCGCGAAGATCGCCGGCGACACCTCGGGCAACTACCACCCGCACGGTGAAGCGGTCGTCTATCCGACGTTGGTCGGCATGGCGCAACCGTTCACGCTCCGCTACCCGATGGTTGACCCGCAGGGCAACTTCGGCGCGATCGACGGCAGTCCACCCGCCGCGATGCGATACACAGAAGCGCGGCTTGCGTATCCCGCGACGCACATGCTGGAGGACCTCGACAAGGAGACGGTCGACGAGGTCCCGAACTACGACAACACCCGAATGCAGCCGGTGGTGCTGCCGGGTCGCTTCCCCAACCTGATCTGCAACGGTTCGACGGGCATCGCTGTCGGCATGGCCGCCAGCCTTGCGCCGCACAACTTGACCGAAGTGGCGAAGGCGATCGAACTCGTGCTCGACAAGCCTGGTTGCACGCTCGACGAGCTGCTCGCACTGGTGCCGGGCCCGGACTTCCCGACCGGCGGCACGATCATGGGCCGCAACGGCATCCGCAACGCATATGCGACGGGCCGTGGCCAGGTCTCGGTGCGCGCGAAGTATCACGTCGAGGAGAAGAAGGGCCGCAAGCTGCTCGTCTTCACCGAGGTCCCTTACCAGGTCAAGACGACGACGATCCTCGAGCGCATCACGCAGCTCGTGAAGAATGACCAGATCGACTCGATCGCAGACGCCAATGACGAGTCGAACGACCGCGTCGGCTTGCGCTTGGTCATCGAGTTGAAGCGCGGCGTCGACGACGAAACCGTCACGACCAACCAGCTGTTCAAGCTGTCGCCGCTGCAGACGACGTTCTCGATCATCAACCTCGCGATCCAGGATGGCAGGCCCAAGACGCTGCCGTTCAAGTCGATGATCGAGGCCTATCGCGATCACCGCATCGACGTGATCACGAGGCGCACGCGCTTCTTGCTCAAGAAGGCGCAGGACCGGCTGCACATCATCGATGGCCTGCGCATCGCGGTGCAGAACATCGACGAGGTCGTCGAGATCATCAAGAAGTCGGCCAACGTCGACGAGGCGCGCACGCGCATCATGGAACGCTTTGCGCTTTCCGATGTGCAGTCGCGTGCGATCCTCGACATGCGCCTCGCGCGCCTGACGGGCCTTGAGATCGAGAAGCTCCAGGCGGAGCACGCAGAAGTGCTCTCTGAGATCGCCGGCTACAACCAGATCCTGTCGGACCGCACGGTGCTGATCGGCCTGATTCGCCAGGACCTTGCTGACATGGTCGCCAAGTGCGGCGATGCGCGGCGCACGATCATCTCCGATGAAGAGGCCACGTCGTATGTCGACGAGGACCTCATCGCCGAGGAGATGATGGTCGTCACCGTCACCCATGAGGGTTACATCAAGCGCACCGCGCTCGATCAGTACCGGACGCAGGGCCGCGGCGGCAAGGGCGTGACAGGCGCCGAGACCAAGGATGGCGACTTCCTTTGGAACCTGTTCGTCGCGAGCACGCACGACTACTTGTTGTTCTTCACCGACAAGGGCCGCGTCTACTGGAAGCGCGTTTACGAGATGCCAAGCTACGGCCGCACCGCCAAGGGCCGCGCGCTCGCCAACGTCGTCGAAGTCGAGGAGGGCCACAAGATCACTGCGATCCTGCGCGTCGACACGTTTGACGAGCAGCGCTTCCTCGTCACGGCGACGAAGAACGGCCTGATCAAGAAGAGCAAGCTCTCCGACTACAGCCGCCCGCGCGCCAACGGCATCATCGCGGTCGGCCTCGAACTCGAGGACAAGCTCGTTGGCGTCTCCCTATGCGCCCCCGGCCAGACGATCGTGCTCGGCACCAAGGACGGCATGGCGATCCGCTTCGCCGAGGACGACGCGCGCGCCATGGGTCGCGGCGCGACCGGCGTGTGGGGCATCCGCCCGCAAGATGGCGACGAAGTCGTCGACATGGTCGTGTGCAGCGGCGACGAGACCTTGCTCACGGTCTGCGAGAACGGCTACGGCAAGCGCACGAAGGTCGACGAGTACCGCGTCCAGGGCCGCGGCGGCCAAGGCCTCATCGACATCCGCACCACCGAGCGCAACGGCAAGGTCGTCAATCTGCTGGCGGTTCGCGATGTCGACGAAGTGATGCTGATCACCAAGGACGGCCAAATCGTCCGCACCAAGGTCGTCGACATCAGCGTGATCGGTCGCGCCACCCAAGGCGTGCGCTGCATTGCGCTGAACCAAGGCGACCGACTCGTTTCCGTCGCACGCATTCCGAGCGAAGAGCCGGAACCGGCGGCCGCACAGCCTTCCACCCCGACCGAAACCAAGTAGCCGCGAGGACACGCACGATGGGCGCATACCAGGACCGGCTCACTGCCGACATGAAGGTCGCGATGAAGAGCGGCGACAGGCCGCGGCTCGAGGTCATCCGAATGGTGATCAGCGAAATGAAGAAGCGCGCGATCGACGCCAAGATCGACGCGCTCGACGACGCCGAAGAGGTCGCGGTGCTGCAGAAGGCCGTGAAGACGCGGCAAGACTCGGTGGCGCAGGCAACTGCCGGCGGCCGCCCGGAGATCGCCGCGAAGGAGCAGGCCGAAATCGCGGTCATCGTCTCGTATCTGCCGCAGCAGATGGGCGCCGCCGAAGTCGCTGAGAAGGTCAAGGCGGTCGCCGCTGAGATCGGCTACCAGGGCGGCAAGGACACCGGTCGATTCATGAAAGAGTGGATGGCCCGCTACAAGGGCGTCGCCGACGGCAAGCTGGTGCAGGAAGCGCTGCGCCAGCTGGGCTGACCGTTGCGATGCGCGCGCTCGTCGCGCTGCTGATCACCGCAATCGCCGCGCTCGCAGTCTGGGCGTTGACTTCGGGCGATGTCGATGGCGATCTCGATGGCCCCGGCGCGCCGAAGGATCCGCACCACGTTCCTTCCGCGCCAGTCGCTGGCTCCACTGCCGATCGAACTGTTGCGCCAGTCGCCATCGCGACAGCGCTCGAACCGCAACGCGTGCCCGACGGTCTCGCGACGGAAATCACCGCCGTGCTGAAGGTGATCGATTTGACCTCCGGCGCGCCGGTCGAAGGTGCCGCCGTGTATCGCATGCGCGGAGCGGACAACGAGTCGGCGATTGCCTACTCCGACGGCAGTGGCCTGGCCCCAATGCCGCTGTCGAAGCCGACGCAGCTCCTGGTCGGGAAAGCAGGCTACTTGTTGCGCATGGCGCCGACGCAACCGGGCACGACGATCGAGTCGCCGCAGCTCGTCAGGCTCGTGCGCGATGGGATCAGCGCACGCGGCAAGTTTCGCTTCCGCAGGCCGGATGGCAGCTCGCCAGAAGAAATCTGTCTGACGGCGAGGCCGCTGCGCGCTGACCAGCACGACCAGCCGATGCCCGAGTCGGTGCGCGTCGCGGCCGAGGAAACGCAGCGTGCTTGGCGCGAGCAACGCACACTCGCCGCAGTGCGCGCAATACCGGAAGTGCACGTTCAGCTCGGTTTCCACAACGCCGCGTTCGTGCATTGGATGCGCGCCGATGACGAGATCGCGTTTGCCGAAACTGGCGCGTTCGCGATCGAGGCAGCTTCGGCGGACGGCTTCTGCAAGGCGTTCGTCGTCGACACCTTCAGCTTCGGCAACGGCGTGATCGACGTCTGCTTGCAGCCCGGGGCACAGTTGCAGGGAGTCGTGAGTTTCCAGGGCGGCGGTCCCGCTGAAGGCGCTTGGATCGAAGTAGAAGGCGGCGATCCGCTTCGCCTCGTCGCGCGAAGCGCTGCAAATGGTGCGTTCGTGATCGGGCCGCTCGCGGACGGCGAGCGACGACTGCGCCTGCGCCATCGCGACAGCGAGGCTGTCTCCTTCGGGCCATGCTCGCCGGCTGCGTTCCTCGAAATCGCGCTCGTCGCCTTGCCAAGGGAGTCCATCCGTGGACGCATCGTCGCAGCTGGCAATGGCAAGCCGATTCGCGGTTCAAAGGCATCGCTGCTCGTTGGCAACGCGGAACCGATGGTCGTTGCGACAGACGACGATGGATACTTCGCGGCGGTGTTCCGCGGCACGGACGCGGTCCGCCTCAACGCGGGCGCGGATGGATTCCTCACGCATTCGGAGCTGGTTGCGCCAGGTTCGCAGTCAGTCGACGTCGAGTTGTGGCCAGCGGCGCAGGAGCGTCGCGTCGAACTGGGGCTGACCTGTTTGTTGTCAGGCGTCGTCGTCGATGGCAGCAATGCGCCGATGCCGAGGATGGGAGTTCGCTGGAATCCGGACCATGCGACTGCCGAGCCGACAGGTCGCCGCATCCTTGCCGGCGGGGCACTGTCGTTGCCACAGACGGTGACGACAGGAGCCGATGGCGCATTCTTGCTGGAGGTTGCGTTCTCCGGCGGCGGTGCCGTGAAGGCGATCGACGGAACTCGGGACGACGAGGCCGTGACACGCGTGGATGCGGAGCGCGGCAAGAGCGTTACTGGCTTGCGCGTCATCGCGCGCAGGCGTTGAGCCACGACATCAACGAGCGATTTCAAGCATGGCGCTGAGCGACTGGGAGCACGTGAGCGAAGAATCGCTCGTCCGCTACAAGGTCTTCGATGTCATCAAGGCCCGACGACGCTCGCCACGCACAGGCGATGACATCGGCTTCTTCCTCGTGCGGACCCCGGACTGGGTCAACGTCGTCGCCATCACCGATGACGAGAAGCTCGTGCTGGTGCGGCAATATCGTCACGGCACGCGGCAGTTCTCCCTGGAGATCCCCGGCGGCTTGATCGACCCGCATGAGACGGACCCGGCCGTCGCCGCCGCCCGCGAACTGCGCGAGGAGACCGGTTTCTTGCACGGCGAACTGCGACCCCTGGGCGCGATGACCCCGAATCCGGCAATATTCACGAACCGCTGCCACGCGTTCCTCGCCACGGGCTGTCACAGGGTTGGAGACCTGCACATGGACCCCGGCGAAGACATCGAAGTGGAGCTCGTGCCGCTGGCCGACGTCGATGCGCTCATCAAGAGTGGCGCGATCGACCACGCTCTCGTGCTCGCTGCTCTGGCGATGTGGCGCAGCAGCGGCCTTGGCCCCCAAGTCTCTGCGACCAGAAATAGAGTCGACAGTCCGGCGTAGCGATCGGCCACGCCGGCTGTCTTGTCCGAAACTCACCGGAGATTCTCGATGCACCGCAATGCGCTGATTGCCGCGTTGTTCGCCGCCGCCGCACTCGCGGTTGCTTCCTTCTTTTGGTTCGGCAGCGCATCGATTGCGCCGCCGCCCGTGGACTCGCACAAGACGACTGAAGAAGTCGTGGCTCCGAGCATCGTCGAAGAAGCCAATCGTGATGCCGCGCCGACCGACGCCTCGTCGCGCCGTGCCGAAGTCGCGTCGGAGGAGGACAGCGTCGCGGACGACCCCGAGATCCGCGCCGCGATGTGTGGCTTCAAGGGTCGTGTCGTCGATCATCGGCTGACGCCGCAAGCCGGTTGCGGTGTGCGCATGTATCGAGGCGCGATCGAGTCCGTGCTGCGCGAGGGTTTTGGCAAGCTGGCAGAACTGGCGTCGATCGAACCTGAATACGTCGCTGGTGAGGTGAAGACCGGCGACGACGGCACGTTCTTCCTGCACGGTGTCTGGCCGCGAGGCTTCTATCTCATGCTTGCCGGAGTCGGCACCGACGCGCCGACGCACCGGATCCTGCAGCAGACGCCTGCGCCTGGAGAAATCGTCGACCTTGGCGACATCGTGCTCAACGACGCGGCTGTCGCGGTCGGCACGGTCGTTGATGAAAGCGGCAAGCCCATCGCGGGCGCGCTCGTAGTTGCGGCCGACGTGCCGAGCGCCGCAGTCGACTTCTTCCCGGCGGAGCGGTTCGACCCCAAAGGCTGCCTGCTGATCCGCGAGCAAGGTTCCCCGATCCAAGTGCTCGACATGCCGGCATGGGTCGAGCGAGCGTTCGAGCATCTGCCGATCCCGATGACGCGCAGCGGTGCCGATGGCTCGTTCCGCCTGACCGGCATCCAACCAGGCATGAACCTTGTTGCCGCGGTACAGCACGGACTCGTTCCAGCACTGGAGAAGTCCGTCAAGTTCGAGAAGGGCCAGACGCGCGATCTCGGCGAGTTGACTCTGCGCGAAGGCGAGGAGGTGACCGTCAAGGTCGTCGACGCCGCGGGTGAGCCGATTGTCGGGGCCGAAGTGGTGGCGGGCACGACGAGCGCGATGGCTCCCGTCGATCTAGCGAGTCGCATCGGCGTCACGGACAAAGAGGGTCGAGTCACTGCGCTCGGATTCGGTCGCGGCAAGGCGACTGCAGCCGCGCGCCGTTCGTCGCGCGACCCCTGGATGCTCGCCGAGCCGCAGCCGACCTTGCGTGATGTCGTCGTCACGCTGCCCTCAACATCTTCTGTGCAGGTGCGCGTGACCTTGCAGGGCAAGCCGGTCGCGTCGCCGACGTTGCAAATGCTGCGTGGATCGCGCGTGAATGAGGCGATGGTGTCGGCGATGTTCGGGGTGCAGGCGCCGATCGACCTCACGGACCGGATCAAGAAGCTCGAGGACGACAGACTCGAGATCACGAATGTCCCGCACGGTAGCTACACATTGCTGGTCAAGGCCGAAGGTGCTGCGACCGGGATTGCCGGCGTGGAGGTGAAGGCGGGCGTCACGGAGACAGCGGTCGACTTGACGCCGAGCCGTGAGTTCACCGTTTTCGTCCTGGGCCCCGGTGACTCTCCGGTTCGCAACGCAGTGATCTACGTGAGTCCTTACGAGCGGGAGAACGGCAGGGATGAAATGCCACACGTTGCTGGTCGCACGGCCAAGGACGGCAGACTTCGCGTCAGCGACCTCAACGCGGATGAGGTGAAGGTGACCGCACAGCACCCGAAGTGGGGCATGGCGCACGAGCGCGGCAAACTCCTCGATGGAGAGTTGACGTTGCGTTTCCTCGAACCGGGTTGGATCGAAGGCTCGCTGACGAAGGGCGGCAAGCCGCAGCCATTGGGCAAGCACGCGGTGGTGGCAAGCGAGCAGCAGGACTGGAACAACCGCAAGCAGGCGGTCGAGAACATGCCGACGTTTGCGACGCCGTCGGTCGATGGCACGTTCACGATTCGCGCGGTGCAACCGGGCAAATACAGAGTCCAAACGATGCCGGCGATGGAAGCGCTGCGTTCGCCAGGCGGCATCGTCGAGATGATGAGCGGGATGTTCATGTCGGACGACGAAAGCGACAGCGAAACAGTCGAGGTCATGTCCGGACAAGGCGTGAGGTGTGAGCTGGATCTCGGCGGCGAGGTATACGACGGCCCGGTCGGCAGCGTGTTCGGGGTCGTGCAGATCGACGGAGCGGTCGCAGAGGGTGCAGTGATCCAGTCGTGGGGCCAAAACGGTCGTCGCAGCGCGAAATGCGACGCGACGGGTCGCTTCGAGATGCGCGACATGCCGACAGGTCCCTCACACCTGCAGATGCGCGCCGCGGGCTCTGCCATTGAGACCATGTGGTCGGGGACCGTTGAGGTGCTTGCTGGCCAATCGCAGGACTTGCTGATCGACATCCGGACGACCGAGATCCGGGGCCTCGTTCTCAGGCCAGATGGTGCGCCAGCAACCAGCATCCAGGTCGGATTGCAGGGACGAGGCATTCAGCCTGGCTCAGAGGGTCACAACTCCATTTGGCGGTCGGCGGCTACGGATGCCGAAGGACGGTTCGTCGCATCGCGGCTTCCCGAGGGCATCTACAAGGTCGAACACCGAGCGCACTCAGACAGCGGGCAGTTCCGCGGCGAGCTATCGGACATCCGCGTCGAAGCAGGTCGCCCGCGCACGGACATCGTGTTGCAACTCAGGAACACGATTCTCGTGAAGGGCCGCATCGACTTCACTCCTCTGGGCAAGGTGCCCGATTGGAGTTGGATCTCGCTGAATCGCGCGGATCCGGCTGCGCCCAGCGACCGGACTAAGACTCTGGGCAACCATGATCATGGCATCGGTGTCAACGACACCGGCACGTTCGAGACGAGCGATCTCGACGAGGGCGTTTACTGGGCAGAGCTGCATTGCAGTCTCGCCAACGAAGGCTCGTCGTGGGAAATCGTCGAGCCGATCCGAGTGGCTCATGGCAGCCCGGATCTCTTGCTCCGGATTCAGCGCAGGACGCCGCCGCCGCAGCGACCAGGGGGCCGCTAGCTGGGGATCCCCAGAGTCGCAGCGGCTGGAGTCTGCGTCGGCGACTCAATACTCGGCGGCGAGGCGTTGGCTCAAAGCCGCGACGAGTCTTCCGGTCATCGCCGACGAACTCTCGACATCGGCGACGGCGAGCATGCCCTTCTTGAACGGGATTGCGGCGCGTTCGCTGCCGGTCAGCAAGAGCCCGAGCAGCGCGCCTAGATTGGGTTCGTGACCGACACACGCGACGCCGCGCTTGCCTTCGTGCATCGCTGCGTGCAGCAACTCGAGCGCGAGCAGTGGTCGCGCCTCAGGAATGAGCGCCGCGGTCTCGACGCAAGGCGCCGATGCCGCGACTGCCTCGCAGAAGATCGCGGCGGTCTGTTGCGCGCGCAGCAATGGGCTCACCAGCATGAGGTCCACTTCGCCGACGATGCGCTTCCAGCCAGCGGCTGCCCGCTCCAGCTTCGCCACCCCGTCATCCGTCAGCGATCGTCCCGCGTCGCCCTGTGGCGAGTAGTCCTCGGCGATGCCGTGGCGCAACAGGTAGATGATCACGGCAGCACGCGCACTCTGCCGTCCGGGGATCCGACGATCACGCGACCCGCCATGCCGACGAACAGCCCGTTGTCCAGGACGCCAGGGATCGCATTGAGTTGATCGTGCAGGCGCTTGGGGTCCGTGATTCCGTCGAACTTGCAGTCGAGCACGTAGTTGCCGTTGTCGGTGATCAAGGGATCGTCGCTCGCCGTTCGGCGCAGCGATGGCGCGCAGCCGGTGTCGGCGATTGCGCGCTCCGTTTGGCGCCAGCCAAAGGTCAACACCTCTACCGGCAGGCGGAACTTCTCGCCGAGCACAGGCACGAACTTGGACTCGTCCACGATGACGACCATCTCGCGCGCGGCAGCGGCAACGATCTTCTCTCGCGTCAGCGCCGCGCCCCCGCCCTTGATCATGTTCTTGTTGGGATCGATCTCGTCGGCGCCGTCGATCGCCATATCGAGCCAATCGACTTCGACCATGCTGAGCAGCGGAATGCCATGCTTCTGCGCGGCGGCTGCGGTGCCGCCGCTCGTTGGCACTCCGGCGATGCGGAGCTTTTCGGACTTCATGCGTTGCGCGAGGCGCTCCAGCACGAACAAGAACGTCGATCCACTTCCGAGTCCAAGTCGCATGCCGTCCTGCACGAGGTCGGCCGCGGCGTAGGCCACGGCGCGCTTGGCGGCGTTTTGGTCCGTCATCGTCCGGTCACGATAGCGAGCACAGTTTTCTCGCCCCAACACCAAACCTATCCGTCGCCGCATCCGTGTAAGGTGCCGCCCCCCGTGACCGATCCTGTGTCCAACCCGGTATCCGGCCAGAGCGCAGCGCCTTCGCTCGCGACGACGCTCGCGCCGCGGCGGCCGCGCTACCAGCAGAAGTCCCGCTCATTCTGGCAGCGCGTGCCACTGAGCGTCTGGACCCTATTGCCGATCACCTTCGCCTCGATCGGTTGGTTCTCGTTTCAGGCATGGAAGTCGTCACGCTCGGTGGTGGTGTTCTTGCGCGCCGATGGCGGAGCGCCGCCGCAGCTCGAGTTGCAGCTGTTTCGCGAGCAGTTGTCGTTCGCCTCGCCCTCGCCGCCTTCGCCCTACGCGATCCGGCGGTTGGAGTCGGGGGAAGACTCGATCGTGTTCGGCCCAAAGGAGGTTGATGGTTCTGCGGTGCTGCGATACTCGGGGACCGGCGTTGGCGTCGGCTACGCGACGATCACCCGCGGCAAGGAGCACGAAATCACGCTGGCGCAACCTGCCGCAGCCGATGGTCGTGTGGGCACGACATCGGGCATCTTCGCGATGGGGCTGCGCACGCTCGGCATGGAAGCAGTCGCGGGCGCGCGCGTGATCGGCATGGGCGGCGGTGAACACGGCGTCGCCTTGTGCGAGACGGTCACCGATGCGGAGGGTCGCTTCCGGCTCGAGGGTTTTGCCGCGGACTTGCCTTCGATCGGCATCCGAGTGCTCGCGAAGGGTTGTGCGCTCGCGTTCAGCAATCAGTTCGTGGAGCCTGGCGTGTCCGTCGTCGTGCCGATGCTGCCAACGAAGCCATTGCGCGGGCGCGTCACGCTGCCAATAGGCATCGAGGTATCGGGCCTTCGCGTGCTGGCCAAGGGACTGCCCGGCGTTGAAGCGAAGCTCGCGGCAGACGGCTCGTTCGAAATGGACCATGTGCCGCCCAACCTGGAGCCGCGACTGCTCGTGCACGGATTGCCTGCCGGCTTCACGCACGCGCAGGCCAATGCGCACGCAGGCCAGGTTGATGTCGCGATCGCGGTGGTGGCAGATGTCGAAGTGCGCGGCCGGGTCGTCGAGTTGCTGCGGCAGTTGCCGATGGGCGGCGCGATGGTGTGGCACGATTGCGGCCCCGCTGGCGGCGTGAAGGTCCAGGCCGACAGTGACGGTCGATTCTCGATCCGCGGCGCGCCGCCGGGCGATGTCTTGTTGCGGGCGCAGTGCGCGATCAAGACCGAGGACGGCGAGAAGGAGACGTTGAGCGGCGAGCGCAAGCTCGTGCTCGAGGACGGCAAGGACCCAGGCGAAGTGGTCGTCAGGATCAACTGACGACAGAGGAACCCACGATGGCGAACAGACTCGTGTATGCAACCCTTGCAGCGGCCTTGCTTGGTCTCGCGACGTCGGCGCTCCGCAGCGACGAGGCGCCATACCGTGCTCCGCGCCAAGACTTCAGGTCCGAACAGGATCCCAAGCCCACGCCGCCTTCCGACAAGGACCAACCCGCCCTGCCGCCGGATGGCGCCCCAGCGCTTCGGCCGATCGAGGAGCCATACGTCGAGCCGGTGCAACGCGGAGACTTGCCGGAGCGGTATGGCGTCCGCGATCCGTTTGAAGGCGTCTACGAAGTGAGGGAGCGATTTCACGGCGGTCAACCTGCTCCTGCTGGCCAGGGCTACATGGTGATCGGTCGTCGACACATCATCGTGCACTTCATGGCCCCGGGTCCCCGTCCAAAGGTCCCGCTCGTGCGTGCTCAGGTCTTCACGTGGACGCGCGCTGACAACGGCGGCATGGTGCGCATGACGAGCGTGATGGGTCACTTCGACGACGCCGATGGCGACATGTTGATCGAGCCAGCAGGCACCGTGCAGATCCGGAGGTTCGAGCCGCGACAGGGCGTGCTGCGGGTCCATCAGGAAGGAGGCGGCTGGATCGACTTCGTGCGCGTCGAGTGACGCAAAGCCGAACGTGCGCGTCAGACGCGCGGCTTGCGACGCAGCAGTCTCAGTTCTTCACTGCGCAGCATCAGGTGCGCCAAGAAGTAGACGCCCATGCCGACGCCGATCGGCATCGCGACGCGCCACAGCAGAACATCCATCCGCGAGTCCGCCTCTGCGGGTCGAGCGAGCCAGATCGCGCCACACATCGCGGCGGCAGCCACGAGGTTGCGCAGCCAGAGTCCCCGGCGGACGGCGGCGCGCGGGACGTGGCGACGCAGACATAGGGCGAGTAGCGCGGCGTTCCCGACCGCGCAGGCGCTGGTCGCCGCGGCGAGCCCTTCGGTGCCCAACCCAAATGCGCCGATCAGCAGCGCATTGAGCGCGACGTTGGCGAGCAGCAGCCAGGCGGCGATGCGCGCCGGCGTCTTCGTCAGCCCGAGCGAGTAGTAGGCGCGGGCATAAAGTTGCGAGAGGCCGAGAAACGGCAATCCGAGCAGCAGCATGCGCGTCGTTGTCGTCGTCGCTGCCGCATCCTCGCTCGTGAAGTTGTGCCGGACGAACAGCCCGGCGACGACGTCTTCTGCAAGCGTGAACAGCCCGGCCGCTGCCGGCACGGTTACGAACAACATCGCCGCGGCCGATCGATCGAGTGTCGTGCGCATCGTTGCGCGATCGGTCTCTGTCGCATCACTCGCGAGCTTGGGGAACACCGCCACGACGACCGCGAGCGCTGTCAGCGCGTGTGGGAACAGCAGGAGCCGGTTGGCGAGATAGAGGTAGGTGTTCGAGCCATCTCCGAGCAGCGAGTAGGCCATCGACTGATCGATCAGAGTCGAGATCTGGCCCATCGACATGCCGAGCGCAGTCGGCGCCATCGCCGTGAACACCGCGCGCGCTGGTGTCGCTGCGGCGGGCCAGCCGATCGTTGGCCGTGGCAGTGCGCGCATCTTGAGCAACGGCACGACCACGAGCGCGAGCTGCAAGAAGCCACCGACGCACAAGGACCAAGACAAGAACTTCGCCGTCGCCTCGTCGCCGACGAAGCCGAGTGGCTCGGCAACGTAGAGGGCCGCAATCCATACGATGTTGAGCACGACCGGAACCGCGGCTGGCAACGCAAACGAGCCGCGGGTGTTGAGCGCGCCCGACAACATCGCCGTCACGCAGATCGGGATCGTGTATGGGAACAAGATCGCGTTGAGTTCGAGCAGCAACCCGCCACGCCCTTCCGATTCGTCGGACACCATGCTGCCAACGACGCTGCAAATGATGACGAGCGCGGTCAGCGGCAGCAGGATCGCGAGCACGGCGCCGAGCACGCGCCGCAGCAGGTCGTTGCCATGCACCTCGCCTTGCTTGCGTGCAGCGGTGTAGGCAGGAACGAAGGACGCTGACAACGCGCCTTCGCCGAGCAACCTGCGCATCAGGTTTGGGAAGGCCCACGCAAGGAAGAACGTGTCCGACACCGCGCCCGCGCCGAGCGCCGCCGCCATCAGGCTGTCGCGCCACAAGCCGAACACGCGTGAGAGCAGCGTGAGGCCGGAGATCGCGGAGGCGGCGCGGACGAGTCGCGACATGCAAGGGCACGATGCACGGACGCAGTGGTTCTCGCCAGCGTTCGTGCGCGCATCGCGTTTTGCTATGGTGCGCGTCGTGCGTCGCATCTTCGTCGGTGACATCCAAGGCTGCCGCGAGGCGCTCGAGCGCCTGCTCCAGAAAGTCGCGTTCGAGCCCGGCAAGGACCGGTTGCTGCCTTGCGGCGACCTGGTCAACAAGGGCCCCGACTCGCCTGGCGTCGTCGCGTTGCTGATGCAGTTCTGCGCCGAGCCCGTGCTCGGCAACCATGACTTGCATGTGCTCGACGGCGGCAAGCTGCCGGATCCCGCGCAGCATGCATGGCTCGCCGCGCAGCCATTCGTGCGCATCTTCGACGATGTCATCATGGTGCACGCAGGTCTGCACCCTGCGTGGACCGAGGATCGCTTGCGTTCGCTCGATGCCGACGACCGCCACTATGCCGTCAACGTTCGCTACTGCGACGAGCACGGCAACCGCCCGCCCGCCGACTGGCCGCCGCCCGGCCCGCCCTATCGCCCGTGGGACGATTTCTACCGCGGCGACAAGCGCGTCGTCTTCGGCCACTGGGCGCGCCGCGGGCTCGTCGTGCGCAAGCAGTGTGTCGGGCTGGACACGGGGTGTGTCTACGGCGGTCAACTCTCGGCGTGGATCGCGGAGGAGGATCGCGTGGTGCAGGTGGAGGGGTGGCGGCGGTAGTCGTACGCCGCTTGCTGACTCGCTGACTCACCCCAACAACCGCTCCACTTCTTCCAGCACGATCGGCTGCATCAACTTCGCGAGCCGCTCGTTCGCATAACCAGCCCACGCGATGTTCGTCGTCGTGTCGAGCGGCGCGGACAGCGGCTGACCGAAGGGGTCCGCGATGATGCAGCCCGCTTCTTCTGCGATCAGTGCGCAGCAGAGGTCGTAGGGTCGGCAGCACAAGGACGTGGCCTTGCCGAGCTTCTTGCAGACGAGCGGACGCGGATCGAGCACGAAGCGGTCGCGGCCGAGCGCGAGTTCGGCGAGGTGGCCGCCGGAGCAGATGTATTGATCGCAGAACGCCTCCACCTTGTCGGCGTTCCATGGACCGAGCACGCGCTCGAAGATCGCGTCGTCGAGTCGCGCGGTCAGTTCTTTGCCGCCGCGAAAGTAGGAGGCGACGGTGGCAAAGCCGTAGCGAACCGAATCGGCCGAGCTCGGCACGACGTCGATCGGTCGCGACTCGCCGGTGCGCAGGTCGTCGCGTTGGCCCTTGCTGCCCTGACCGCGCACGGCCCACAGCACGTCGCTGGTCACTTGGCGCGTCGTCGGCAACTCAGTCATCACCGCGACCTCGATGTCGGCGAGCGATGTCGTGGGGCCGCGCTCGGGAGCGACTGCCATCAGGCAAAACGCGCTGCGCTTGTCGAACATCAGGCCGCGCGTGCCGTCGATCGGATCGACGATCAGCACGAAGGGAGCTGCGCCGGACTTTTCTGAGCCGAACGTCACGCCGCGCGGATCCAGACCCTCGGCAACGAGGCGGAATCGCTGCGTTCTTCCCCACTCCTCGCATCGTTGCAGCAGCGCCTGCTCGACGGTGACGTCGAGGCCGAAAATCGTGTCGCCCGCGTCGTCGCGCTCGGCGCGCGACCAGGCGTCAATGGCCTGAGATTGCATGTGCGCGTGCAGATCCGCGCGCAGTTTGCTCTGCAGCGAGCGCAAGCGGTTGACGATGTCGTGGGCGCGGAGCGGCGTATTCACGCGGGCATCTTCCCACGCGCCCCTGTTGCCGACAGCGTTTCTTCGTAGGCTCAGTCGACAAGCAGGCCCTTAGCTCAACGGTTAGAGCCGGCGGCTCATACCCGCTTGGTTGCAGGTTCGAATCCTGCAGGGCCTACCACTTCTCTTTCCTCCGCGAGGTCGACCAATGCAGCAGTGCCCAGATGCCGACGTGCAGAAGCGCGAACGCGGCAACGCCGCCGCGGTCCTGGCTGCCTTGTTGGTCACCTTTGCTGTCGTGCTGTGGCTGTCGTGGTCGTCCGGCGGTGACCTGGACATGACGCCGATCGCGACGGAGTCGTTTGGGAACGCGACCACCGCCGATGCGAGTCTTCAGCGAGACAACGAAGCAGACCTCGAGAAGCGCGCCGAGGACGCGACCTTTGTCAAGGAGATCGCCACGCCCGCCGACGCGAAGCCATTTGTTCGCACCCGGCACCACGTGCTCGTTCGCGTGATCGACGCGCGTTCGAAGGAGCCCGTCGAGGGAGCCGAGGTTGTCAGCGCGCCATTCGACGAGACGCCGACGCAAGAACTAGAACGCGAATCTGCGGTGCAGTTCGCCTCTCAGTTTCAGGCCTATCTCCAAGTCGGGCAGAAGGACAAGACGGATGCAGCGGGTCGCGTTTGGATCCGCGTGCGAAACGGCGGCACCATCTTTGCGCACAAGGAGCAGCGGTTTGGGTCCGTCGAATACGAAGTGGTTGGCGAGAAGGGGCTCGAGATCCGATTGGCGGCGACACGCGCAGTGTCGGTGCGCGTCGTGGGAGCTGACGGCGCGCCGCGCATCCGCGTGCCGCTCGGACTTTCTGCGCGATACTCGCGCGGCGAGATGAGCAAGGAGTTGGCAGATTGGGCACTCGGCTCCACCAACGATCAGGGCGAACTGCTGCTGCGTGCGGAAGAACATCTGGGGCCCGGCGCCCCGCCGGCGGAGTTGGATGTCTACGTGCGCGCGCCCGGCTTGGTGTCGACTCGCGCTTCCATCAGCAATGGTGAAACGGAAGTCGTCCTCCGCCTGCCTGCCCACGGAAGCCTCCGTGTGCGCGCAACTGGCGTGGACAAACGACCGCTCGCGGACGTTCCGACCTGGCGGTGCTGGCTTTCCGGCGACGACAACTCCGAGAGCGATGGCGGCGTGAGCTACAGCGTTGCCAATGGGCGCGATGGCGTTGCGATGTTTCCGTATGTCGGTCTAGGCAAGCAGCTCAACCTGACGCTGCAATGCAGCGAGTTCCACTGGTGGGGGCAGCTAGAAGGGCCCACTGCCGCTGGCCAAGAGGTGGTTCAGGAAGTCACGCTGGCGTCGACGTCGACGATGCTCGTGCGCGCGCGACTGCTCGATGCGGACGGCTTGCCCCTCGCGGACCGGCGCGTGGGATTCCACAGCGAGGACTATCACTCGATGTCCAGCACGGACGCAGATGGCCGATTGTCGACGTTCCTTCGTGGCGACGACGAGAATCCGAGGCCCTACACATTCCGTCTGATCGCCATGCAGCGCGGCAAATCGCTGCACGCATTTCCGCCGGTCACCGTCTACCCGGGTCGCGAGAACGATCTGGGGGACCTGCGCGCGATTGCGGTCGACATCGTCGCGACGGGCACGTTCGAGGCGGATGCGCCGATCACGCCTGGCCTGCAATGCTGGGTCGAGCACGAACACGATGGCGGAATGAGATACGACAGCTCTCTCTTCGTCAGCCTGATCGACGAAGAAGACGCCTTTGTCGTGTGCCGCACCGTCGAAGGGCGGAAGGCAGGAATGCGGCTTGGTGTCAGGGCGCCCGGCTTCCTCGAAGTCAAACCGGTTCCGTTCGCGCAGGGCGACACGATCGTCGTCAGGCTGAAACGCGGCGCTGACTTCTCGGCGCGGGTGCTGCTCGATCCTGCGGTTTCGTGGATCGTCGAACGCAGCAAGCTCGACTTGATCGCGAAGTCGGAGACAGGCAACAGTCAGTTGGTTCGCACGCGTCTCGTTGATGGCGAATGGGTGTGCGACATGACATCGCTGCAGCCGGGCGTTTACTCGATCGCTGTCGAGCCTGGCAACTCATCGGGCGACCTTGCACAGATCGACGGTGTGCGCATCGGCGCCAACGAGTCGCCGGATCCGCGCCTGCAACCGTGGGACCTGCGCGGCATCATTCAGCTGCTGACTGTGCGACTGCATCGACCTGATGGTTCACGCATCACGAACCACTGGGGCAATGTGTCCCGCCGCCGGGCTCTCGAAGGCGAGTGGGAGAGCTGCGCGTCGTTCGAGCAGGGGGTCGCGCAAGTCCTCGGCAACTCGTCGCCGGCGGATCTGTGCATCACGGTGGACGAGCATCCGCCCGTTCGCCGCACCGGAGTGATCGGCACCCTGGACCTGGTGCTGCCAGAACCGATCGAGACGCGCCTCGTGTTCGATGGTGTGGCGCCGCTGCTCGCTGGCTCTGGCATCGGCGTCGAGGTTGCTGATGACGCATGGCATAACGCCACCGGCATGCCGCAGTGGACCTCGCCGACGGTTTCGTTCGAGTGGCTTTGTGAAGAGGCGGTAGCCAAGGCGAAGCTCACGCCGCCGATCGACCTCACGCTGCGCGTCTACCGAGTACTCGGTGAGAACCGCCGCGAAGAACTCGGCGTCGTGCCGGTTTCCGTGCGCGACGGCCAGAAGGAAGTGCGCGTCGCGGTGCCGCCTTCGCTTCGAGCCGCGCTGGCGCCTTTCGCGAAGCCCGTCACTGCGCCGGAGCCCGCCGCGCCCTCCTCCGGCGGTCGCTGAGCGTCCTTCGCCGCTGCGACTCGTCGCCGCGCTCGCGTCCTTGCGCATCGCTGTGGCAACATGGGCGGACCTTGGACGTCCTCCATGTCATCCACCAGTTCCCGCCTGAGACCAACGGTGGCAGCGAGTCCTATACGTTGGCGCTCGCCAAACTGCAGCGCGGCGCTGGACTCGATGCGCAGGTGTTGACCGGCAGCATGGAGTGGCGCCCCGAGATCGTGGTCGACCGGTTTGAGCACGATGGTGTGCCTGTCCGTCGCATCCATCGCGACGACTCGTTCTTTGATCATCACGTCAAGGCCTGGCATCCGGGCATCACGACGCGTTTTGCTGAGATCTTGCGCGAAGCGAAGCCGAGCGTCGTGCACGTGCACCAGTGGATTCGCCTCACGAGCGACCTGGTCGCGACTGCGCACGCACTCGGCGTCCCTGTGGTCGTGCAACTTCACGACGTCTACACGAGTTGCCCGCGTGCGTTCCGCGCGCGCATTGACGATCCCGCGTGTTCGCGCCCGGTATCCGCCGCGAGTTGCTGGGACTGCGTTCCGCGATACGGCTACGAAGCGCGCGGTGAGCTCGAAGAGGGCGTCGAGTTGTTTGCGGCGAGTCTTCGACGCGAGTTGGCGCTGGCGCATACGGTGCTCGTCGCAGTGCCGGCGATCGCCGACCTGCTGTCGCGCACGACGGGGCTGCCTCGGGACCGTTATCGCACGATGACACTCGGCTACGAGCCGCGGTTCTCGCGGCTTCACAAACTCGCGGCGCCGAATGCAGGCGAACCGTTCCGCTTTGCGTTCTGGGGTGGCGTCGGCCGGCACAAAGGTGTGCACGTGCTCGTGCAGGCGATGGCCAGGGTTTGCGCCAGCGGCCTGCCATGCGAACTGCATGTGCTCGGCGGCATCGAGACGGAGGCATACGAGAAAGAGCTCCGCGCGCTCGCCCAGGGATTGCCCGTCACGTTCCACGGGCACTTCACGGCGGAGCAGCTGCACGCCACGAGGCCGCATTGCGGCGTGTTTCCGAGCACGTGCATCGAGACTTTTGGTTTCGTTCTCGACGAGTGCTTCGAGCTTGGGCTGCCCTGCGTGACGAGCGACATCGGGGCGCTGCCGGCGCGCAGCGGCGGCGCCGGGCTTGCGACTCGGGCCGGCGACGCAGGGTCGCTTGCCGAGGCGATGGAACGCATCGCACGCGACCAGGCGCTCTACCGACAACTCGTCGCCGCCATTCCGGCTCCGTCGCCCAACATGGCTGAGCACTGCCGTCAGGTCGCCGCGGTCTACGAGGCAGCCCGGACCACTCCCGCCCCCGCCCCGTGCGCGCCGGAGGTCCCGATGGCTCGGCGGCTGCGCTTCTTGATGCACCAGCGTGATTCCGCCATGGGCCAACTCCTGCCCAAGCATGGCATTCCGTAGGGCTCGTCATCGGGTCCCCCGTCGCGAAGAAAACAGCAGCCCCGGCCTCCTTGCGCGTGAATGGACCGCGTGCCACGCTGGCCGCCCCTTCTATGGTCTCCATCGGCGGCAAAGCCCCCTCCTTTCACCTTCCTGACCAGGACGGAACCTACGTCTCGCTCGCGGATCTCGCTGGGCAGTGGGTCGTCCTCTACTTCTACCCGCGCGACGACACGCCGGGTTGCACGATCGAGGCCTGCGAGTTCACGGCCGCGCTGCCTCAGTTCAAGAAGCGCAACGCGGTCATTCTAGGCTGCAGCGGCGACGGCGCTGCGGCGCACAAGAAGTTCATTCAAAAGCACAAGCTCGCGATCCGATTGCTGACCGACGCGGACAAGAGCCTGCTGAACATCTACGGCGCCTGGGGCAAGAAGGTGATGTACGGCAAAGAAGTCGAAGGCGTCATCCGCTCGACGGTCTTGATCGATCCGGCGGGCAACGTCGCGTGGCACTGGCCGAAGGTTTCAGCCGCCGGCCATGCCGCTGCTGTCGGCATCAAGCTCGCCGAGTTGCTCGGTGAAGTGCCGGTGGCCGCAGCCCCCGCGCCCGCGATGGATCAGCCCGCAAGTTCCATCGCCAGGAAGCCCGCGGTGAAGAAGCCGACAGCGAAGAAGCCGACAGCGAAGAAGCCCTCGGCCAAGAAGCCAGCAGCAAAGAGGCCCGCTCGAGGGCTTGCCAAGAAGGGAAAGGCGAGCACCAACAAGGCCAAGAGGCCTGCGGCCAAACCCGCGAAGAAGAAGTCGGGCAAATGATCGCGGTGCGAGTGGCTGCATAACCCGTCTGCTGCCGCGGCCTTCGGCGAGCCTTTGCCGGCCCCTCGCTACTGCAACTCCATGCCCCAGCACTGTCGGGCCGCTGGTGCCCGATACCGGCCTCGCTACACTTCTCGGCCCAACTTTCCGCCGAGCAGCAGGAGCAGATCCCCGTGGCCGAACGCATCACCATGTCCAAGTCGGGCCTTCAGATACCCGACCAGCCCATCATTCCGTTCATCGAAGGCGACGGCACCGGCCGCGACATCTGGCGCGCGTCGGTTCGCGTCATGGATGCCGCCGTGCAGAAGGCATATGGCGGCAAGCGCAAGATCGCCTGGAAGCAGGTGCTTGCCGGTGAGGCCGCGTTTCAGCAGACCGGCAACTGGTTGCCGGACGAGACGGTGCAGGCGTTCCGCGATTGTCTGGTCGGCATCAAGGGCCCGCTGACGACGCCCGTCGGTGGCGGCATCCGCAGCCTCAACGTCGCGCTGCGGCAGTTGCTCGACCTCTACGTCTGTCTGCGTCCTGTGCGTTGGTTCAAGGGTGTGCCGTCGCCGGTCAAGGAGCCGCACAAGACGGACATGGTCATCTTCCGTGAGAACACGGAGGACATCTACGCAGGCATCGAGTTCCAGGAGGGCACGGACGACTGCAAGCGATTCAAGACGATGCTGCAGGAAGCGTTCCCCAAGCAGTTCAACAAGGTGCGCTTCCCTGATAGCACGGGCTTCGGCATCAAGCCGATCTCGCGCGAGGGCACGGAGCGCCTCGTGCGCGCTGCGATCGAATACGCGATCGCCAACAAC
>SXGT01121079.1_pt1 | contig 23153 bp, 22 predicted proteins | sample 3176221 | NCBI WGS metagenome assembly SXGT01 (sample SAMN11356862, study PRJNA531348) | freshwater metagenome | isolation source: freshwater sample F1-120 | place: China: Fuxian Lake, Yuxi | collected 2017-12-25
CACGATGTCGATGCCGCCGAACTGCTCGGCGGTGCGCGCGACGGCCTCGGCGACGAACGCGTCGTCGCGCACGTCACCGACGAGGGGCAGGGCGTGACCACCGGCCTCCTCGATCGCGGCGGCGGCGGTGTGGATGGTCCCCGGCAGCTTCGGGTGCGGGTCGACGGTCTTGGCGAGGAGCGCGACGTTCGCCCCGTCGGCGGCGGCCTTGACGGCGATCGCCTCGCCGATGCCTCGACTGCCGCCGGACATGATCATGGTGGTGCCGGCCAGACTCATGGGGTGCCTCTCGGTGGGGACGGGTGCGCCTCACATGCTGTCCGTCGCCACAGGAACCGTCAAGCCTGACGGTTTCTTCTCACCAGTCGCCGCGCGGGAGGCGGATGGTCTTGGTGCACACGCGCGTCGTGGCGTACTTCGCGCGGTAGGCCGTCACGCAGGCCCTCACGGTCTTGCCCTTGGAGCTGTCCTTCATGAAGGTGTAGTCGCGCCAGGTGTTGGACTTCTTCCGGCCGCTCACGTACCACTCGTAGGAGTACCGCGTCGGCTTCGGCGACCAACGGCCGTGCTTGATCGTCACGGTGTTGAGGTCGCGGACGAGGCGCGGTCGCGTCGTCGCGCGCATCGACGGGTACGTCAGCCGGGTCGTGACCCTCTGGTCGACGCCCTCCCCGACGACGACGTCGCGGGCCTTGGCGCGCGTCCCGCCGCTCGGGTGCCACTGGAGGTAGCCCTGCGTGCGATCACGCTCGGTGTGACGGATGCGGTATCGGCCCGGCGCCAGTCCGTGGAACGTCGTCCGGTTCCCGCGCGTCTCGGGATGACCCCAGACGGGCATGCCCGCAGCGTCGAAGAGCTCCACCTCGGAGGCGAGGGCACGACCCTTGGGGCCGGTCGAGGCCACGACCAGGGTGCTCGGTGGTCCCACCTCGACCGGATCGACGGTCACCCGGGCGCCCTCGGAGATCGTGAAGCGCTGGGCCGCGGCGGAGGATCCCGTGAACGGGTGCCATGACTCCGCGACGTTGCGGCCGCCGTCACCCGAGACGACCCGAAAGGCGTAACGACCCGGGGGGATCTTCGCGACCTCCGCCCACCCCCGATCCTCGGTCGCCGACGCATTGCCGAGGAGGTTCGCGTAGGTGAGCCGGCCGTCGGTGCCGACCCGGTACGCCTCGACCGACACGAATTCCGGCATCGGCGACCCGTCCCGCGTCCGCAGGCGCAGATCGACCCTCGCGCCGGGGCGCATGACGATGTCGGCACGACGGTCGCGGTCCAGGACGAGTGAACCGCCGGCCCACCTCTGGTCGACCCAGTCGCCGTTGAGGTACGGGTCCGACGCCGTCACGCGGTAGGTGCCGGACGGTGCCGTGATCCGGTACCGGCCGTCCGGTCCCGTCGTTGCGCAGACGGAGGTGGAACGGTTCTCTGCGCACACCCGGATCCCCGCGAGGAGGCTGCCGTCCGGGTGGCCGGTGACCACGCCGGAGAGGACGGGCCGGGCGGCCTGGGCCGGCCCGGTGAGACCCAGTGCGAGGCCGACGAGGAGGACCCCCGCCGTCAGCTGGAGCAGGCGTCGTCTCATCGTGCGTTCCCCCGGATCGCGTGCGGTGTGCGCTCAGTATGGACTCACCGGGCATCCGGGGTGGGCCGAACGGGCGATACGCTCGGGGCAAGTTACAAGCAGGCCTGACGGTAGGTGAGGACGATGACGACGCCCCCGTGGTTCGACGCGGCCATCGGCGCCGCGCCGCTGCATCACGCCCTCGACGTCGCCAGCGCCTCGATCGCCTACCGGACGTGGGGCGAGGCGGGGCTGCCGGTCGTCGTCCTCGTCCACGGCGGCGCCGCGCACGCCGGGTGGTGGGACCACGTCGGACCGCACCTGACCGGGACCCATCGGGTCGTCGCGATCGACCTGTCCGGGCACGGGCTCAGCAGCCACCGCGAGGGGTACTCCCTGGAGTGTTGGGCGCAGGAAGTCATGGCCGTTGCGGAGCACGAGAGCGCCACCGGCACCCCGCCGGTCGTGGTCGGTCACAGCATGGGCGGGTTCGTCGCCCTGACCGCGGCGCGCGACCACGGTGACCGCCTCGCCGGGGCCGTGGCGATCGACTCCCCGGTGCGGCAGACGTCGACCGAGACCCGCACCTGGCTGGAGTCGAACCCCGACCTCCCCGCCCACAAGGTGCATCCCACCCGCGAGGCGGTCCTCGCCCGCTTCCGCACCCTGCCCGCCGACGACGCCACGCTCGACTACGTGCTGCGCCACGTCGCCGAGCAGTCGGTGCACGAGGTGGACGGCGGCTGGTCGTGGCGCTTCGACCCGCGGATCTTCCTGAGCACCCGCATGGAGCCGTCGTCCCTGCGCGCCGCGACGTGCCCCGTGGCGCTGCTGCGTGGCGAGCGGGGCATGGCGACGCACGACATCACCGCGACCGTGGCCCGCGAGCTCGGGGGAGCGGTGCCGGTCACGACCATCCCCGACGCGGGCCACCACATCATGCTGGACCAGCCCGTCGCGCTCGTCGCCGCGGTCGACGTCCTGCTCGGACAATGGAGGATCCATGACTGATCGCCCCACCACGACGTCGACCGACGCCGACGTCCTCGAACGGCTGCTGTCGGACCGGTGGAGCTGCCGCGGCTACACCGACCGGCAGGTCTCGCGCGACGTCCTCGACCGACTGCTGATCATGGCCGGATCCACGCCGTCGTGGTGCAACACCCAGCCCTGGCAGGTGCACGTCACCGCCGGGGCGGCCACCGCACGGCTGCGCGACGCGATGGCCGCCGACGACAGGTTCGGCCCCGACATCGACTTCCCCCCGTCCTACGAGGGCGTCTACGCCGAGCGGCGACGCGAGTCGGGCTGGCAGCTGTACGAGGCGGTGGGCGTCGAGAAGGGCGACCGCGCCGGGTCCGCCGCACAGACGATGCGCAACTTCGAGTTCTTCGGTGCACCGCACGTCGCGGTCGTCACCGCGCCGCAGTCGCTCGGTACGTACGGGCTCGTCGACTGCGGCCTCTATGTGCAGTCCTTCCTGCTCGCGGCCCAGGCCCTCGGGCTCGGGGCGTGCGCCCAGGCAGCGCTCGCGATGCGGTCGGCGTTCCTGCGCGACTGGTTCGACGTCCCCGACGACCGGTGGGTGGTCTGCGGGATCTCCTTCGGTCACCCGGACCCCGACCACCCGACGGCGAGCTACCGCACCACCCGGGTGCCGGTCGCGGAGTACGCGACGATCCACGCCTGAGGCCCCTGCGCTGGCCGTCCTCAGCCGCGCAGGGACCCGATCCCGAGGACGGCAGCGAGGCCGAGGGCGCTGCGCGGGTGGTAGGCGGCGGTCCAGAGGCCGCCGTGCGCCGCGCCCCACGCCTCGTCCTGCCACGGCTCGGCCTGGGACGGAGCGCCGGCCTTGAGGTCGTGCACGAGCAGCGCGGCCATCAGGGTGTTCGACGTCGCGGGGTCGAAGATCTCCACGCCGAAGCGGTGCGCCCCGGCGTAGGCGGCCGCGAGGGCCCGGTTCTTGACCACCGACCTCGTCCGCGTGGCGGGGGCGACGTTGAGCGAGACCGTCGAGCCCGCCGCGCGCGAGGCGGTGGCGCGCCAGCGCTGCACCCGCTTGGCGAGGGCGTAGTTCGGTCCCTGCTGGGGCACGAGGGCGTCGCAGATGCCGGGATCGGCCCCCGGCGGGTAGTTGCGCTGCAGCAGGCGTCCACCGCTCACGGTGCGCAGGGCGCCGCGGGCGGTGCGGGCGACCCGGCCTGTCCCGTAGGCCTCCTGGGAGGTCTCGACGTCCTCGCGCGGCACGGCGAAGACGTCCGTGGGCGTGGCGAGGAAGGCGAGCGCGGTGTCCGGCCTGGTGTGCGTGAGGTGTGCGGCGAGGGCGTCGGCCGCGGCGGAGACCCGCACGTGCTGGGCGCCGTCGGCGTAGCAGTAGTTGCCCAGCACCAGACGCCCTGAGAGCCCCTCGAGCCAGTGCGCGACCGCCGGGAGCTCGCGGACCACGTCCGCCCCGACGTCGGCGTCGGCATCGGTGAGGATCCGTGACGGGACGTGGACCGTCCCGGCGCCGTCGGCGGCGACCTGCCGGATCCTGTCCTGCACGTCGCCACGCGGCAGGTCCAGCGCGACGACCTCCGCGCCCCACCGCTGCAGGGCGCGGTACGGCCCCATCTCGGCGCCGGCGCCGAGGACGACGACGACGTCGCCGTCGAGGCGGAGCCACTCGGGGTGGTCCATGACCGTCTCGACCGCCTCGACGCACGTGGCGGTGACCACGCCGGCGTCGCGCCAGTGCGCGAGCTGACGTCGCAACGCCTCACCACGCAGGCGTTCACCCCGGTACGGCAGCGACACCTCGGTCGCGGGCTCGGCCGTCCCGCGGACGGAGGTGGTGTGGAAGACCTGGTCGAGGCTCGACTCGGCGATCACCCGCTCGAGCGGGAGGTCGCCGACGACCATGCGCTCGTGCAGCGCCGCGAGACCGTCCTCGGCCACGGCGAGTGCAGCGACCGGGTCGCCGATGCCCGCCTCGACGGCACGGCGGAAGTGCAGCAGGTACTCGCGCCGCCACGCCGTCTCGTGCTCCACGGCTCGCGCCCCCACCGGATCAGCCTTCGTCAGCGCGGCCGAGAGAACCTCTCGGGCCGTTCTCGACGTGCTGTCCGTGGGGAACGCAACTCCCTCGATCGCGTCCATGGGATCACCCTAGGAATCGCTCGTCGTGCGGAGAAGAGCGACGCGTGAGTAACTTCAAGAGTCCGGTGAACAAGAAATCTCTGGATTCGACCCATCCCTCGAGACCGGAGTGCCGAATGACGGACATGACCACCGAGACGACCCAGCGCCGCCGCCCCGCTGCAGCACCGCTGTGGGCCGGCGCCCTCGCGGGCCTCCTCGCCGCAGCGACCGGCGTGGCAGTCGGAAGTGGTCTGGCGGCACTGCTCACCGGTGTCCCGACGCCGATCGAGTCGGTGGGCAACCAGTTCATCGACCTCACGCCCGCATGGCTGAAGGACTTCGCCATCGAGCAGTTCGGCACCAACGACAAGGCGGTGCTCATCGCCGGGACGGTCATCGTCCTGACAATCGCCTCCCTCGTGGCCGGCGTCATCGGTCGCCGTCGTCCCCGCATCGCGTTCGCCATCGTGGCGACGTTCGGGATCGTCGCCGTCATCACGGCGTTCACGGACCGAACGGCCACGGCGCCGCGAGCCCTCGTACTGGTCCCGGCGCTCGTGACTCTCGTGGTGAGTCTCGTCGTCCTGGGCGTCCTTCTCCGGGCGCTCGAGCTCGCGCCGAAACCTGGGGACGACGTTCCCGAAGGGTTCGACCGACGCGCCTTCATGCGCGCGGTGCTGATCGCGAGCGCCGGGATCGCTGTCGGTGCCTCCGCCTGGAGGTTCCTCGGCTCCGATGCCGGAGCGGCCTCCCGTGAGTCGGTCTCGCTGCCCGCAGCCGCCGACCCCGCACCGCCCGTCCCGTCAGGCGCACAGGTCGATCTCGACGGCATCAGCTCCTACATCACGCCCAACAGCGACTTCTACCGCATCGACACCGCGCTGCAGGTGCCGCAGGTCCCCGTCGAGGGATACACGCTGCGCATCCACGGCATGGTCGACAACGAGCTGAACCTCAGCTTCCGCGACCTCCTCGCCGAGCGTCTCGTGGAGCGCCGCATCACCCTCACGTGCGTCTCGAACGAGGTCGGTGGCCCGCTCGTCGGCAACGCCGCCTGGTTGGGTGTGCTCACCAAGGACCTGCTCGAGCGAGCCGGCGTGCAGTCCGGCGCCGACGCGGTCAAGACCACCAGCTCCGACGGCATGACGATCGGCACCCCGGTGGAGGCGCTCCTCGACGACCGCGAGTCCCTCATCGCCGTCGGCATGAACGGCGAGCCCCTGCCGCTGCAGCACGGGTTCCCGGTGCGCATGGTCGTCCCGGGCCTGTACGGCTACGTCTCGGCCACCAAGTGGCTCGTCGACATCGAGGTCACGAGGTTCCAGGACTTCGAGGCGTACTGGACGCCCCGCGGCTACGCCGAGGAAGCGCCCATCAAGATGAGCTCTCGCATCGACGTCCCGCGCTCGTTCGGCGAGATCCCGATCGACAACGCCCGCATCGGCGGCGTCGCCTGGGCCCAGGACACCGGCATCGAGCGCGTCGAGGTCAGCGTCGACGACGGCCCCTGGGAAGAGGCCGACCTCGCCGAGCAGGACACCATCAACACGTGGCGTCAGTGGTCCTACACCTGGGACGACGCCACCGAGGGCAACCATCAAGTCACCGTTCGGGCGACCGACGCCAACGGTGAGACTCAGACTTCCGATCGGGCACGCATCATTCCCGACGGAACGACCGGCTGGCACAGCGTCCAGTTCCGCGTCGCGTAGTAGGACCCAACCAAAGGAGAAGGAAATGCGTACGACCAAGACCGGTAAGTCCCTGGCCATCGCTGCCGTCACGTCGCTGGCCCTGTTCAGCGCCGCCTGCAGCTCCGACAGCGACGACACCGCCAACGACGACACGTCCGCGCCCACCGAGGAGGCGCCGTCCGACGACGCCATGGATCCGGCCGCCAACCTGGTCGGCCCGGGCTGCGCGGACTACGCCGAGGCCAACCCCGATGGCGCCGCGTCCGTGGAGGGCATGGCCGCCGAGCCCGTCGCCACCGCCGCCTCCGGCAACCCGCTGCTCACCACCCTGACCTCCGCGGTCAGCGGTGAGCTCAACCCCGACGTGAACCTCGTCGACACCCTCAACGGTGGCGAGTTCACCGTGTTCGCGCCGGTCGACGACGCGTTCGCCGCTCTGCCGGAGGACACCGTCGCCGCCCTGCAGACCCCCGAGGGCGCCGAGACGCTGAGCACCGTGCTCACGTACCACGTCGTCGAGGGCCAGATGCTGCCCGAGGACATCGTCGGCCAGACGCTGACGACCGTCCAGGGTGACGAGCTGGAGATCGGTGGCGACGTCGACAACATCACCGTCGGCGCCGACAACGCCAACGTCATCTGCGGTGGCGTCCAGACCGCCAACGCCACGGTGTACCTGATCGACGCGGTGCTCATGCCGCCGTCGGCCTGATCATCAGGTGACACGCTCCCAGCGCACCGGGAGCACTCGAGCCGCCGGGACCTCACGGTCCCGGCGGTTCGTCGTGTCCGGCGGTGGTCGTGACGACGGCTAGGGTCGTGCCGTGGGCGCTCTGCATCTGATCCGGCACGGCCAGGCCTCCTGGGGTGCCGACGACTACGACCAGCTCTCCGACCTCGGCACACGCCAGGCGACCTCGCTCGGGATGTCGTGGGAGGCGTCGGGGTTCGCGCCCACCTGGTCGGTGGCCGGGTCCATGAAGCGACACGCCCAGACGGCCGTCGCCACCATCGATGCCATCGACGGTGACCTCTACGACGTCGACGACCGATGGAACGAGTACGACCACCTGGGGCTCACGGGACACCTCGACGCCTCGAGCAGGCCCAGCGACCCGCGGGAGTTCCAGGCGCTGCTCGATGACTCCCTGACCCGGTGGGTCGCCGGTGAGATCGAGGGCACCGAGGTCTTCGCGGGCTTCCGCGAGCGGGTGGTGGGGGCTCTCGAGGACGCCGTCGGCGAGGCCGGCAGCGGACGCAGCGTCGCCGTGTTCACCTCCGGCGGTCCGATCGCCATGGTGGCGTCGCACCTGCTCACCGGCGACGCCTCGCTGTTCATCACCCTCAACCGGGTGGTCGTGAACGCGTCGGTCACCACCGTCATCGTCGGTCGCGGGGGGAGTCGGTTGCTGACCTTCAACGAGCACACCCACCTGCCCGCGGACCAGGTGACCTTCCGCTGACAGACTGCCGTGATGACCGACGACCAGGACGGGGCCGACGTCGACATCGATCTCGGCGCGCATCACGAGCTGGTGCTGCGGGGCCGCTACGAGACGATCAGCATCGTCAACGACCTGATGATCGCGATCTGGTTCCTCGTCGGGAGCGTCCTGTTCTTCCGGGAGGCCACCACCTATGCCGGGACGTGGCTCTTCGTCCTCGGGTCGGCGCAGCTCATGCTGCGCCCCACCATCCGTCTCAGCCGCCGCGTGCACCTGCGTCGACACCGGGCTCGGCACGGGGGGCGTGGTGCGACCGACGGTGGGGACGACTACTGAGCCGGTTCGGATACCGGTAGTATCCGAATCATGAAGCTCACCTCCGGCTCCCGCGTCCTCGTCACCGGCGCCGCCTCCGGCCTCGGTCTGGCGCTCGTCGAGCAGCTCGCCGCCCGCGGCTGCACGGTCCTCGCCACCGACGTCCACGAGGAGGTCCCGGACGCCGTCGCCGCACTCGACGGCGTGACCTACCGGTCGCTCGACGTCACCTCCGACGTCGCATGGATGTCGGCCCGCGACTGGGTCACCGAGAGCTGGGGCGGCCTGGACGCCCTGTTCAACAACGCCGGCGTGGCCGCCGGCGGGCGCATCGAGTTGACCGAGATGGACCAGTGGCAGTGGATCGTCGACATCAACCTGCTCGGCGTCGCCCGCGGCTGCCGCTCGTTCGTGCCGATGATGAAGGAGGCCGGCTCGGCGGGGGTGCCGGGCCGTGGGCGAGAGAACTCGGCGGGGGTGCCGGGCCGTGGGCGGCGAGAGAACACAGCCGTCATCGTCAACACGGCGTCGGCGGCCGGCCTGATCCACCCGCCGCGGATGAGCGAGTACAACGCCGTCAAGGCGGGCGTCGTGGCGCTCAGCGAGACGCTGTTCCACGAGCTCAAGCCTTACGGCATCGGTGTCAGCGTCGTGTGCCCCACGTTCTTCAAGACGAACCTCACCTCGTCCCTGCGGGGCAAGGACGAGTCGGCGCGGGCGTCGGCGGCCAAGCTCATCGACGGGTCGACGCGCACCGCCGACGACATCGCCACCATCGTGCTGAAGCAGGTCGACCAGGGCAAGCACATCATCCTGACCGACCGCGAGGGGCGCATCGCCTACGCGGCCAAGCGGTTCGCGCGTCCGCTGTACTACCGGGAGATGGCCAAGGCGGCTCTCCGCATGGGCCGGAAGGACTGAATCATGCGTCAGAACATCCTCATCACCGGGGCGAGCTCCGGCCTCGGCGCGGAGATGGCGCGCCAGTTCGCCGCCAAGGGCCGCCACCTCGCCCTCACCGCGCGTCGGGTCGACCGGCTCGAGGCGCTGCGCGAGGAGATCCTCGCCGCGCACCCGGACGTCCAGGTGGTGGTCCGTGCACTCGACGTCAACGACCACGACCAGGTCTTCGCCGTCGTCCAGGAGTGCGCCGACGAGCTGGGCGGTCTCGACCGGGTGATCGTCAACGCCGGGCTCGGCAAGGGCGGCCGCATCGGCACCGGGAGGTTCGAGGCCAACCGCGAGACCATCGAGACGAACGTCGTCGCTGCACTCGCCCAGTGCGAGGCCGCGATGTCGCACTTCAACGCGCGCGGCTCGGGTCACCTCGTCGTCGTGTCCTCGATGTCGGCGATGCGCGGCATGCCCTCGTCGATGACGGCCTACGCCGCGAGCAAGGCGGCCGTGGCCCACCTGGCGGAGGGCATCCGGATGGACCTCGTCGGGCGGAAGACCGACATCGCCGTCACGACGCTGTTCCCCGGCTACATCGCGTCGGAGATGAACGAGCAGGTCGAGCAGGAGCAGCGCCTCATGGTCGACACCGCCACCGGGGTCCGCTCGATGGTCAAGGCCATCGAGAAGGAGGTCGGCGACGCGGCCGTCCCCGGCTGGCCGTGGGCCCCGCTCGGGCAGGTCATGAAGCACGCGCCGCTGGGTGTCGTGCGTCGGCTGGTGTGAGCCTCAGACCACGCGCCGCGCCATGAGCGCTGCGGCCAGCTCGCCCACCCGGTCGGCCTCGACCAGGAAACCGTCGTGGCCGTACAGGGACGAGATGACATCCAGCCCCTTGCAGCCGGGGATGTGGTCGGCGAGCTCGCGCTGCTGGTGCAGCGGGTAGAGACGGTCGGAGTCGATGCCCGCGACGATCGTGCTGGCGGTGATCCTCCCCAGGGCCTGCGCCGTCGAGCCCCGCCCGCGGGCGACGTCGTGGGAGTCCATCGCGCGGGTGAGGGCGAGGTAGGAGTTCGCGTCGAAGCGGCGCACCAGCTTCGCGCCGTGGTGCTGCAGGTACGACGCGACGGCGAAGCGCCCGTCGTCCTGGACCTCCCGGCCGAACCGCTGTTGCAGCTCGGCCTCGCTGCGGTAGGCGATGTGTGCGACCTGGCGCGCGACGTCGAGGCCGGCGACCGGCCCGCGTGCGCCGGCGTCGGTGTCGACGTCGTAGTAGTCGCCACCGCGATGGTTCGGGTCGGCGAGGATCGCCGCCTGCTGGGCGCTGGACAGCGCGATCTGTTCCGCCGACGCGGCGGCGCTCGTGGCGAGCAGGAAGAGCCGCAGGACGCGGTCGGGGTGCTCGATGGCCCACTCCAGGGCTCGCATGCCGCCGGCCGACCCGCCGACGACGCACGACCACCGCTCGATGCCGAGGACGTCGGCGAAGGCCGCCTCGGCCCGCACCTGGTCCCGCACGGTCAGGTCGGGGAAGCGGCTGCCCCAGGCCACGCCGTCCGGCCCGGCGGAGGCCGGTCCGGTGGTGCCCTGGCAGCCACCGAGGATGTTCGGCGCGACCACGAACCAACGGTCGGTGTCGATGGGGCGACCGGGACCGATCGCCGTCTCCCACCAGCCGGGAGAGGGGTGGCCGGGACCGGCGTCGCCGACGACGTGGGAGTCGCCGGTCAGGGCGTGGAGGACGAGGACGGCGTTGTCACCGGTGAACGTCCCCCACGTCTCGTAGGCCACGCGGACGTCGGGGAGGGTCTCGCCGGACTCGAGGGCGACGTCGCCGACGTCGGCGAAGTGTCGGGAACCGACCGGATCTCCCTCCCGCCACGCGCCGGTGACGAGGGGGAGATCCGTGAGGGGGAGTGGGTTCACTTGGCCGCGCGAAGTCCCGCGTCCAGGTCGGCGAGGATGTCGTCGATGCCCTCCAGGCCCACCGCGAGGCGCACGAGCCCGGGCGTGACACCGGTGGCGGCGTGCTCCTCGGGCGTGCCCTGGGAGTGGGTGGTGCTGGCCGGGTGGATGGCCAGCGAGCGGACGTCGCCGATGTTGGCGACGTGGCTGAACAGCTCGAGCGCGTCGATGAAGCGGCGGCCCTCGTCGACCCCGCCGGCGAGCTCGAACGTCAGGACCGCGCCCGACCCCTTGGGGACGTACTTGTCGGCCAGCTCCTTGTGCGGGTCGCCCTCGAGGGAGGCCCACGTGACCTTCTGGACGTCCTCGCGTGCCTGCAGCCACTCGGCGACCTTGCGGGTGTTCTCGATGTGACGCTCCATGCGCAGGCTCAACGTCTCCAGGCCCTGCGCGAGCAGGAAGGCGTTGAACGGCGCGATGGCCGGTCCGACGTTGCGCAGGTACTGCACGCGCAGCTTGGCGATGAACGCCGCCGGGCCGAGGGCCTCGGCGAAGACGAGGCCGTGGTAGCTGGCGTCGGGGGTGGTGAAGCCGGGGTACTTGTCGCCGTGGGCGCCGTAGTCGAAGGTGCCGCCGTCGATGACGACGCCGGCGACCGTGGTGCCGTGGCCGCCGATGTACTTCGTGGCGGAGTGGATGACGGTGTCGACGCCGTGCTTCAGCGGGTTGAGCAGGTACGGCGTGGCGACGGTGTTGTCGACCATGAACGGCACGCCGACCTCCTTGGCGACCGTGCTGATCGCCTCGAGGTCGAGGATGTCGCCCTTCGGGTTGCCGATCGTCTCGCCGACGAACGCCTTGGTGTTCTCCTTGACGGCGGCGCGCCAGGCGTCGGGGTTGTTGTTGTCCTCGACGAAGCTGACCTCGATGCCGAGCTTCGGGAAGGTGTGGCGCAGCAGGGCGTCGGTGCCGCCGTAGAGGCTGGCGGAGGCGACGATGTGGTCGCCGGCCTCGGCGACGTTCGTCAGGGCGCCGGTGGTGGCGGCCTGGCCGGAGGCGAACAGGAGTGCGCCGACGCCGCCCTCGAGCGCGGCGAGGCGCTGCTCGACGGTGTCCTGCGTCGGGTTCATGATGCGGGTGTAGATGTTGCCCGGCTCGGCGAGGCTGAACAGGTCCGCGGCGTGCTGGGTGTCGCGGAACTGGTACGAGGTGGTCTGGTAGATCTGCAGCGCGCGGGCGCCGGTGGTGGGGTCCGGCACCTGGCCGGCGTGGATCTGCTTGGTCTCGAACGACCAGTTCTCGCTCATGAGGAACCTCCGGGGTGGACGCGGCGTGCGGATGACGGTGGGCATCCACCGTGACACGCCTTCCAGGTCGCGGCCCGGTGTCTCATGATCCGGACCGGGTCAGCGCATGTCGAACGGTTGCGCCGTGGACTCCAGGACGCTGAGCCACAGGTCGCCGTCCGGCGAGACGTGGTGGGGGCGGTGCGTGACGTAGGGGATGGGCACGTGGACGAACCGGTGGCGGCGGCGGCCGACGACCATGTCGGTTCGTCCGGCCATGCCGGCGTGGACGGCGGTCTGGGCGAGGCGGGAGCAGTAGACGGAGTCGGAGGGTTCGGCGGGGACCGACCGGATGAAGTAGCCCGGGTCGAAGTAGCGGAACAGGACCTCCTCGTCGCGGGAGGCGAAGTCGGCGGTGATGCGCTCGCGCAGGAGTCGGCCGATGTCGGCCAGCTTGGCGTTGCCGGAGGCGTCGGTGGCCGACTCGTCGGGCAGGTGCTCCTGCCCCGCGCCCTCGGCGACCACGAGCACGGCGTGCCCCTGGGTGCGGATCTTGCGGCGGACGTGCTCGAGGACGCCGTTGTCGCCGTCGAGGGAGAAGGGCACCTCGGGGATGAGGACGAAGTCGGCGTCGTGGCCGGCGAGTGCGGAGTAGCAGGCGATGAACCCGGCGTGGCGGCCCATGACCTTGACCAGACCGACGCCGTTGATGGAGGCCTCCGCCTCGATCTTCGCGGCCTTGATGGACTGCGCGGCTCGCGAGTACGCGGTCTGGAAGCCGAAGCTCTGCCCGATGTGGGGGATGTCGTTGTCGATGGTCTTGGGCACGCCGACCACGGCGATGTCGGCGCCGCGCTCGAGCGAGGTCTGCGCGATGTGGTGGGCACCGCGCATGGAGCCGTCGCCGCCGATGACGAAGAGGATGTCGATGCCGCGCGCCTGCAGCGTGTCGACGACGACGTCGACGTCCTGAGCGCCGCGGGAGGAGCCGAGCACGGTGCCGCCGCGCTCGTGGATGTTCGCGACGAAGCCGGGGGTCAGCTGGATGGGCTCGAGACCGTTCTCGGGGTTGAGCCCGGCGTAGCCGTTGCGGAATCCGAGGACGTCGTGGACGCCGTAGTGCTCGTGCAGCTCCATGACGAGCGCGCGGATGACGTCGTTGAGTCCGGGGCACAGGCCGCCGCACGTGACGATGCCGACGCGCACGCGCTTGGGGTCGAAGAAGAGGGTGTCGCGGGGGCCGCCGGTCTCGAACGACGGGAGCTCCTCGAGCGGGAGCCCGCGACGGCGGATGAGCTCGATGGTGTCGTCGAAGAGGATGCGGTCGTCCTCGCCGACGTAGTACTCGTTCGTGGCACGGCCCCCGACGTACTGCGCGAGGGGCGACGGGTGGGTCGCCGGACCGAGCGTGCGGACCTGGAGCTCGGCAAGGGTCACCATGCGCCACATCCTAGGCCCGTGTCGGCCCACCCCAGCGAGTGGCGCAAAGCCGTTAACGAGTGGCGCACCCTGACCCGCGAGAGGCGCGAACGGGGGATTCCGAGACGGCGTGTCGCGCCAGATTGCGCCACTCGCGGGAGACTGTGCGCCACTCGGGACCCGGAATGCGCCACTCGGGGGTGTGACGGGGACGATTGTCGGGTTCGCATACCGGCGGTACGCTCGGCGGGTGTTCTGGCGACGACTGCGTGATCGGATCGTGGACCTCGTGCGACCACGCGTCGAGGAGACCCGGTCGGCGCAGCCGACGTCGTCCCGGCCGCGGCGGGTCCGCATCAACGTCCCCGTCCCGATCCGCCAGCGGCAGCGAGAGTTCCGCGTCGTCCACGAGGAGGCGGTGATCCACGAGGAGACCAGCCTGCGGGCTCGCGTCCTCGGCCGGACCGCCCGACTCGTCTTCAAGCCGCTGCTCACCCTCGCCCCCCTCAACGACCGCAGCCTGCTGCTCATGCGTTCGCTCGACGCCCGCGCGGCCAAGGGCCCCAGGTCCCGCTTCGTCGAGCCCGTGGCCTTCGAGCTCGGCGGCGTCCACGTCGAGTCGATGACCCACCGCTACGGCCCCACCAGCGCCATGACGGTGCTCTACCTGCACGGTGGCGGATTCTTCTCCTGCGGCATCGAGACCCACCGTCGCATCTGCGAGCGGCTCGCCCTCTACACCGGCGCCACCGTCGTCTCGGTCGAGTACACCCAGCTGCCCGACGGCCCCGTCGCCGCATCGGTCGCCGACGCCATCGCCGCCTACGAGGCGCTGCTCGACATCGCCGAGGACCCGACGAAGATCGTCGTCGCGGGCGACTCCGCCGGGGGCTACCTGACGATGAAGGTCGCCGAGCTCTCCACCCGACGGGGCCTGCAGCGGCCCGCCGCCCTCCTCGGGTTCTCGCCGCTGCTCAGCCTCGACCCCGACACGGAGAAGGAGCAGGTCCAGCGCGTCACCCGGATCCGCGACGCCTACCTGCCGATGCGTCGCGTCGGGCTGATCCGCGAACGCTGGTTGCCGGAGGGCTCGCAGATCGAGGGAGAGGACTCCCCGCTCGACGCCACCGAGCACATCGACTCCCCGACCTTCCTCGTCGGCGTCGAGGACGAGATGCTGCGGCCCGAGATCGAGGCGATGGCGCTGCTGCTGAGCGAGCGCGGTGTGCCGGTCGAGACCCACTTGTGGCGCGGCCAGGTGCACGCGTTCCCGGTCATGGTCGATGCGATCCCCGAGAGCCGCGAGGCGCTCCGCCTCGCGGCGAACTTCGCCCGACGGGCCGTCGGGGAGACCGACGAGCGGCTCGCCGACCGGTCCCGTCGGCACGAGGAGCCCCTCGAGGGCGAGGTCGTGGAGGAGTCCTCCACCAGCGCCGACGACGACGTCATCGACGTCGAGCTCGAGACGAGCGGCCGCGACCGGCGTCGCCGCTGGTTCTTCCAGGCCAGCTGACCGGGACCTGAGCGCTCAGGCGCTCGGGCGGCGGCGAGCACCGACGACGACGGCCGCCAGCACGAGCGCCGCGAGAGCGCCCGTTGCGGGTGCGGATCCGCTGCCGGACCCGGCCGCCGGTGCGACGGTGGGATGGGCGCGCGTGGCCGCGGCCGCAGCGGTCGGGCGCTCGCAGTCCTGCTCCACCTCGACCAGCTCGGACTGCACGGCGTCGTCGAGGTCCAGCACGCGCCCCGCCTCGAAGAACATCAGACCGCGCGTCGTGTCCACCGTCCGCGTCACACCGGCGGCGAGCTCGAACTGGCCCACGTCGACGGGGTCCGCGTCCGGGTCGTACGAGACGTGGTCGACGAGGATGTCCTCGCCCGAGATGTTCGTGAACGTCACGCCGCGGCAGATCGGTCGCGCGTCGACATACGTCGGCACGCAGTCCGGCGAGACCGTGACCTCGAACTCGGTCTGCGTGCCCTCGGGGAAGGCGAAGCCGTCCTGCGGTATCGCGAGGAACGTGATCGGGTCGCCGCCGTTGAAGTAGTCAGCGAGGTTGCGCCGACCGGTGGGATCGACGATGTCGCCGAAGTCGCCGAAGACGACCGCGTAGAAGTAGCCCTCGGCCGACGGGACGTCGACCACGCACTCGCTCGGGAAGGTCACCGGCTCGGGAGTGACCTCCGTGAGGTCGTCGGTCGCCTCGACCGTCACGGTGACGGGGTCGGACTGCGCTGCGTCGACGCCGGACTCGGTGACCGAGATGGCGAACTCGTACGTGCCGGGCTCGGTCAGGGTGAGCGCCGTGGGGCTGGTGACCGTGCCGCTCCAGCCCTCGACCTGGCCGGCCGCCTCACCGGCCGCCGTGACGGTGACGTCGCCCGCGGGGTCACCGGTGGGCTCGACGGTCCAGGCGAGCAGGACGTCGGCGCCAGGTGCGACCGTGACGTCGTCCGCAGAGCCGTTGATCGTGAAGCTCGTGACCGCTGCGGCATGGGCCGGCGTGGCGACGAACAGCATCGCCGTGAGGGTCAGGACGGGCAGGAGGAGCAGTCGTCGCATCGTGCATCTCTCGGTGGGGTCGGCGACGTGCCGACGAGGCGATCGAAGGCTAGCAGCGCAGACGGGGTCTGGTACGCGAAAGTTCCGTGGTCGTCAGGCGCGCTCGGCGAAGACGATGACCGTGGTCTCGAACTCCTCGCCGTTCCAGTCGCCGCAGGTCATGAGGACCAGGCCGCTGGCGCCGTCGCTGCGGTAGACGTCGGGGGCGATGGTCGCGAAGTCCGGGACGGGCACGACGTCGGTCTCGGTGACGGTGAAGGCAGCGGTGCCGTCCTCCCCGGTCACGAGGATCTCGTCGCCGGACTCGATGTCGACGAGGCGGTCGAAGACGCCATCGTCGGAGGACGCCGTGTGCCCGACGATGACGGCGTTGCCGTCCTCACCCGGGACGGCGCCGTCGCGCCACCAGCCGGTCTCGTCGAGGGCCGCGGGGACCTCCTGGGCGTTCTCCGGCGTGGTGCCGACGGGCTCCACCGGGGCATCGATGTCGAGCCGCTGGATCTCCAGGCGCTGCGGTGCGCCGGTGGAGCCGTCGACGAGCTCACGGTCGTCGGCCGGTTCCCAGGGCGCGGAGGGGGGAGACGCCGAACGGACCGGCCCGAGGTCGGGCCGGTCCGTCGGCAGGTTGACCAGGACCCCCGCGACGAGCAGGCAGCAGGCTGCCAGCGCGGCGAGGAGATGCTTCACGGTCGGGTCGTGCTCAGGCGGTGCGACGCAGGCGACGGGCGCCGAGGGCGGCGCCACCGGCGAGCGTCATCGCGACGAGAGCGCCGAGGCCGGCGGCCGAGCCACCGTCCGAGCCGGCCGCCGGGGCGACGGTCGGGAAGGCGGCGCCGGCGCTGGCCGGGGTGCAGTCCTGCTCCACCTCGACGAAGCCGGCCTGATCGAAGTCCTCGATGTCGACAGCGGACAGGAAGAACACGAGGTCACGCTCGGTGCTCACGGTGCGAGCCTGGCCGGCGGCCAGCTCGAACTCCTCGTCGGGCGTCTCCTCGGCGATGTCGCCGTACTGGACGATCAGAGTGCCGTCGGTGGTGTTCGTGAAGGTGACGCCCTGGCAGATGGCCTCGGTCTCGACGAGCTGCGGGAAGCAGTCCTGGGAGACGACGATCGGGAAGGTGGTCTCGGCGCCCTCGGGGAAGGTGAAGCCCTCCGCGGGGTTGACGCCGAAGGTGCTCTCCGCGCCGAAGTTGTAGAAGTCGGCGAGGTCGTACTCGCCGGCCTCCAGGGAGCTGCCGGACTGGCCGAAGCCCACGCCGTACTCGACGTTCTCGACGTCGGGCAGGACGATCGTGCAGGGGTCGGGGAAGGTGATCTCGGGGACCGGGATCTCGGTGAGGTCCTCGTCGGCGGGCAATACCTCGACGGTGACCGTGTCCGTCCCGTCGATCTCGACCTCGGGCTCCTGCGCGGTCAACGTGAAGGTGTACACGCCGGGCGTGCTCAGGGTGACGGACTCGCCTCCCTCGGGCGACTCCACGTCACGCGGACCGGTGAAGGTGGTCGGAGGTGCGCCTGCCGGGACCGTGGAGGAGGCGGTCACCGTCGCGGTCGAACCGAACGCCACGGTCACGTCCCAGCCCAGGGTCACCGAGTCGCCAGCGGTGATGGTGGTCTCGTCGACGGTGAGGTCGACGGTCGCGGCGCTGGCGGGCGAGGCGACGAACATCACCCCCACGAGGCTGAGCACGGGCAAGAGCAGAAGTCGGCGCATGGGGGGATCCTCCCGATGGTGGTCGGCACGGCGCCGACGGGGCGATCGCACCGTAGCACCATTTGGCTGCCCGTGGTACGGCTCGGTCCGGACAATCAGCCGCGGCCTGCCCTCACCACGACCGTCGACTCGAACTCCTCGCCGTTCCAGTCGCCGCACGTCATCAGCACGAGGCTGCTGGGCCCGTCGCTGCGGTAGAGGGCCGCCGCCATCCGCCGGAACCGTTCCGGTGAGACGGCGACGGTCTCCTCCACGACGAACGTGACGGTGCCGTGGGTGCCGACCACGCGGATCTCGTCCCCGGCGGCCAGCTCGGAGAGCCGGTCGAAGACGCCGTCGGCGGCGGAGGCGGTGTGCCCGACGACGACGGCGCTCCCGGTGTCGCCGGGCACCGTGCCGTCCTTCCACCATCCGGTGGTGTCGACGAAGTGCGGCACCTGCTGGCCGCCCTCCGGCGTGATGCCGACGGGCTCGACGGGTGCGTCGACGTCGAGGGCGTCGATCACGAGGCGCTGCGGTGTCCCGCTGTTCCGGGCGGCCGTCGGCGGCGCCGTGGGGGCGAGCGTCCGAGCGACGCGGCGGACCGGGTCGTCGACGCCGATGCCGACCGTCGAGGTCGTGCTCGAGAGGGTCGTGCTCGAGGGGGTCGGGCCGGGCTCGAGGTGGTGCAGCGCCCAGCCGCCGGCGAGCACGAGGCCGGCTGCGACGACGGCGAGGCGGTCCTTCATCGGAGCGTGGGTGCGGTCAGCCCACCGACGGCAGACGCCACGGCGGTGTGGCCCCGCCGGTGGCCGACCGGGACTCCGACACCGGACCGTCGGCGACGCCCGCGTGCGGGATGTCGGAGGGCCGCGGCGGGGTGTCGCCGCCGTCCGCGCCGTCGCCCTCGGTCGTGGGCTCGGGCTCCGTGGTCGGGTCGGTCGGCCTGGGCTCGGTCTCGGACTCCTCGTCCGCCGGGGCCTGCGCGTCGTCGGCGGCGACCTGGACGGTGCGGGTCTCGACGACCGGCTCGTCGGCGCCGCTCTCCAGCACCTCGACGGTGAAGGTGTAGGAGCCCGAGCGGGACACGGTGATGGCGAGCGTCCCGACCGGGTCGTCGACAGGGCCGGCGAAGTCCGTCGCGGGCTCGGAGCTGGCGGTGATCGACTCGATCGTCCGACCCTCCTGCGGGACGACGTTCCAGTCGATGGTGACCGAGCCGGGCCCGGACGTCGGGGTGACGTTGAAGGACACGGTGGCGGCACCGGCCGTGGCCGCGAACGACACGGCGACGACGAGAGCGATGACGGCGAGCACGGGGGCCATGAAGAGTCGGCGCACGGCGAGGGCCTTCCTGAAGGGTCGGCGAGCGCCGACGTTCCGGGCGCAACGTAACTCGGTGGACCGTCGCGCCACGGGAACGCCGGTCGTGTCGGAGAAACAAGCAGACTTGACGGTTTCACGCCCGCCACCCATGATGCCCCGGTGAGCACCGTGCGAACCCCCCAGGCCGAGCGGACGGCAGCGATGCGGCTGCGGCTCATGGAGGCCACCGTCGACTGCCTGGTCGAGCTGGGGTGGGCGGGCACCTCCACGACCGTCGTCAGCCAGCGAGCAGGCGTCAGCCGCGGCGCCCAGCTGCACCACTTCCCGACGAAGCAGGCGCTCGTGCTCGCCGCGGTGGAGCACCTGGCCGAGCGGCGTCGCGAGACGCTCACGGAGGCGGCGGAGGTACTGCCCGACCACGGGCGGACGCGGGCCGTGCTCGACGTCCTGGCCGCTCAGTTCACGTCGCCGGTGTTCTTCGCCGCTCTGGAGCTCTGGGTCGCGGCCCGCACCGACGCCGACCTGCGGGAGGCCGTCGCCCCGCTGGAGCGCCGCATGGGCCGCGAGACCCACGCCCACGCGCTGCACCTGCTCGACGTCGACGAGGGCAGGGGCGCCAATCGGGCCCTGGTCCAGGCCACCTTGGACCTGCTCCGGGGCCTGGGGCTGGCCGCGTCCCTGAGCGACGACACCGCGCGTCGCGACGCCGTCCTCGACGCGTGGGCCCTGACCCTCGAGACCCAGCTGGAGCACTCATGAGCACCCTCGACGCCGTACTTTCCGACCTCGCCGCGGAGAGCGACCAGCTCGAGTCCTGGGTCGCGCCCCTCGACGCCGCCGGCTGGGCCACCGTCACGACGCCCGAGGGGTGGACCGTCGCCCACCAGGTCGGCCACCTCGCCTGGACCGACGAGGCGTCCGTCGCGGCGGTCACCGCCGATCCGGGCTTCGGGGCCGGGATGAAGGCGGCGGCGCAGAACCCGTCGGGGTTCGTCGACGAGGCCGCCGCGACGTGGGCGGCGAAGGGTCCGCAGGAGCTCATGGCCCGCTGGCGCGAGGGACGTCGACGGCTCGCCGAGGCGCTCCGAGCGGTGCCCGCGGGGCAGAAGGTGCCGTGGTTCGGGCCGCCGATGAGTCCGACGTCGATGGCGACTGCCCGCGTCATGGAGACGTGGGCGCACGGGCACGACGTCGCCGAGGCGCTGGGCATCGAGGTGCCCCGCACCGACCGATGCCGCCACGTCTGCCACATCGGCGTGCGGACGCGCGGCTTCGCGTTCATGGTCCGGGGGCTGGAGGCGCCGACCGTCGAGGTCCAGGTGCGGCTGACGGCCCCCTCCGGCGAGGAATGGGCGTGGGGCCCCGACGACGCCACGGAGCGGATCACTGGCTCGGCGTGGGACTTCGCCCTGCTCGCGACGCGTCGCCGCCACCCCGACGACCTCGACGTCCGCGCCGAGGGCGAGCACGCGGCGGCGTGGTTGCCGATCGTGCAGGCGTTCGCCGGTCTCCCCGGCAACGACCCGAAGCGGCTCGCCGAGCGGTGAGAGGCGGACAGGAGAAAAACAAACAGGGTTGACTGTTTGTGTTTCGATGAGGCACTCTCGTCCCGTGACCGTCCGCATCGGCAACTGCTCCGGCTACTACGGGGACCGACCTGCCGCGTTCCGCGAGATGCTCGAGGGTGGGGAGCTGGACTTCCTCACCGGCGACTACCTGGCCGAGCTGACCATGCTGATCCTCGGCAAGGACCGCATGAAGGACCCGGCGACCGGCTACGCCAAGACCTTCGTGCGCCAGATGGCCGACGCGATGGGCCTGGCCAAGGAGCGCGGCGTCCGCGTCGTCACCAACGCCGGCGGCCTCAACCCCGCCGGACTCGCCGAGCGGCTGCGCGAGATCGCCACCGAGCAGGGACTCGAGGTGCGCATCGCCCACGTCGAGGGCGACGACCTGCGCGAGCGGGCCGACGAGCTCGGCTTCGGAAGCGTCGTCACCGCCAACGCCTACCTGGGTGCCTTCGGGATCGCCGCTGCGCTCGACGCCGGCGCCGACGTCGTGGTGACGGGCCGCGTCACCGACGCCTCCGTCGTCATGGGTCCGGCGATCCATGCCCACGGGTGGGGGCGCGACGACCTGGACGCCCTCGCCGGCGCCCTCGTCGCCGGTCACGTCATCGAGTGCGGCACCCAGGCCACGGGCGGGAACTTCAGCGGGTTCCGCGAGCTCGACCTGACCCGCCCGCTCGGGTTCCCGATCGCCGAGATCGACGTCGACGGGAGCACCGTGATCACCAAGCACGGTGCTGGTGACGAAAGGGCCGGTGAGGGAGGGGGCAGCGGCGGTGCCGTCACGGTCGACACCGTCACCGCCCAGCTGGTCTACGAGATCCAGGGCCCGGCCTACCTCAACCCCGACGTCGTGGCGCACCTCGACACCCTCGAGCTCGCCCCGGACGGCGACGACCGCGTCCGGATCTCCGGAGTGCGCGGCAGCGCGCCGCCGGCGACCACCAAGGTCTGCCTCAACGTGCTCGGCGGGTTCCGCAACGGCGTCGAGGTGCTGCTCACCGGGCTCGACGTGGAGGCCAAGGCGTCATGGGTACGCCGCCAGGTCGAGGACGCGCTGCAGGTCGACCCGCCCGACGACCTGGTCTGGACGCTCGACCGCACCGACGTGTTCGACCCGCCCACCCAGGCCGCGGCCACGTCGGTGCTGCGGTGCTCGGCCAAGAGCAGCCGGCCCGAACCCGTGGGCCGCGTCTTCAGCGACGCGTTCGTCAACGTCGCGCTCGCCTCCTTCCCGGGCTTCACGCTCACCGCGCCCCCCGGCCGCGGCACCCCCTTCGGCGTCTACCGGCCCGCCTACGTGCCCCAGACGGACGTGCCGCACGTCGTCGTGCACCCCGACGGCCGACGCGAGGACGTCCCGCCGCCAGTCGACGTCCTCGGGCTCGATGGTCTCGACACACCGTCGCTCGCCGGCGCTCGTGACGGCACTCGACCAGCGGTGGCCGGGTCCGGTGGTTCGGGTGAGGACGTCCGGCCCACGGACCTCGACCCCGGTGATCGAGCCGTGGTCGAGGCGAGCGCCGGCGAGCACGCGACCGCCTCTCGAGATCACGGACCGCACGACGCCGACGACTGCCGCCCCGTCCCCCTCGGCGAGCTCGTCCATGCCCGCTCCGGCGACAAGGGTGGCGACGCCAACGTCGGCCTCTGGGTCCCCGCCGGCCACCCGCGGCGCGACGACGCCGTCCGCTGGTTGCTCGGCACCGTCGACCCCGACTGGGTCCGCGAGCGGTTGCCCGAGGCCGCCGGGCTCGACGTCGACGTCCACCCGCTGCCGAACCTCGGCGGCGTCAACGTCGTGGTCCACGGCCTCCTCGGGGAAGGCGTGTCGTCGTCGACCCGGCTCGACCCCCAGGCGAAGGCCCTCGGGGAGTGGCTGCGTGCCCGCGTCGTCCCCGTCCCGACCGCACTGCTCACCCCTCGCTCCCTGCCGACGGAGCCGGACCCCTTGGAGACCGCGCCGTGACCGACCCCTGGACCACCCCCGAGCGTCAGGCCCTGCGCACCGCGGTCGAGCAGTTCACCGTCCGCGAGATCGTGCCCCACCTGCCCCAGTGGGAGGACGACGGGCAGCTGCCCCGCGAGCTGCACGCCGCCACCGCCAAGGCCGGGTTCCTCGCCGTCGGCTACGCCGAGGAGGTCGGCGGCGCAGGGGGCGACTCGATCGACGCGTGCGTCGTCACCGAGGCGATGCTCGAGGCCGGCGGCTCCACCGGACTCCAGGCGAGCCTGTTCACCCACTCCATCGCCGTGCCGCACATCATCGACGCAGGTGACGCCCGCCTCGTCGACGCGTACGTCCGCCCGACGCTCGCCGGCGACATGATCGGCTCGCTCGGCGTCACCGAGCCCGGC
>SXGT01683396.1_pt1 | contig 23147 bp, 16 predicted proteins | sample 3176221 | NCBI WGS metagenome assembly SXGT01 (sample SAMN11356862, study PRJNA531348) | freshwater metagenome | isolation source: freshwater sample F1-120 | place: China: Fuxian Lake, Yuxi | collected 2017-12-25
ACGCGACGTGGTGGATTCGTCAGTCGATCACCCGCTCTATCGCTGACTCCGGCCGGACCATCCGCATCCCTGTGCACCTCATTGAGGCGCTCAACCGGATTTTGCGCGAGCGCGCGGCACTGGAGCAGCAACTGGGCCGCGATCCAACCACCGAGGAGATTGCGACCCGCTGCGAGCAGCCGATCGATCAGGTTGAGACCATTCTGCGGATGGTGCGCTCACCGCTGAGCCTGGACGCTCCGGTCGGCGAGGATGACGCGCAACTGGTCGACTTCGTGGAAGATCACAACGCAGTCAAGGGCATCGACGCCTGCCTGAGCAAGGACGTGACTAGTCAGACCCGGCGCGCGCTGACCAAGCTGCATCCGCGCGAAGAGGCGGTGCTTAAGCTCCGGTTTGGCATCGGCACCGACGAGTGCTTAACGCTGGAGCAGGTGGGCGAGATGTTCAACCTGACCCGCGAGCGCATTCGCCAGATCGAGACCGGCGCGCTGCGCAAGCTGCAGGCCCCCGGTAGCCGCGACGCGTTGGCGCACCTGCTCGAAGCCTAGGGCTCGGCGAACAGCGCAGACACGCCGCGTGGCACGTCGACCGTGACACGCTTGTCAGGGTGCGCAAATCTTGCACCTTTTGGCGTTTTTCTTGACTGTGTGAGTCCGGCCCGTCGAGCAAATCACCGTAGCTGCACCCGCCGCGCATTTGCGGCATCATCCGCCCGCCGCGCGTTTTGTCGGTGAAGACCCAGCCCATGACCGACTCCTTTCCGCGGCTGCCCGGCGCGCGAGCGGCCGCCCTGCCGATCTACGCGTCGCAGACTGAATTGCTCGACGCCATCCGCGGCCACCAGGTCACGGTGGTCGTCGGCCCGACCGGCTGTGGCAAGACCACCCAGCTGCCGCAGATGCTGCTGCGGGCCGGGCTAACCGACAGGGTCATCGGGGTGACCCAGCCGCGACGGCTGGCGGCGGTGTCTGTGGCCTGGCGAGTCGCCGAAGAACAGGGCGTGGCTTGCGGCGCTGAGGTCGGCTACTGCATCCGCTTTGACGACCTGTCCGGCCCGCGCACTCGGCTGCGCATCATGACCGACGGTATCTTGCTGCAAGAGGCCCGCAGCGACCCGCACTGGTCCAAGTACGGCGTGCTGGTCATCGACGAAGCGCACGAGCGCAGTCTGAACATCGACTTTACCCTGGGCCTACTGCACGAAGCCTTGCGCTTTCGGCCCGACCTGCGGGTGGTGGTGAGCTCCGCCACGCTACAGCCTCAGAAGTTCGTCGAGTTCTTTGGCGACGTGTGCCCGCGGGTGCCGGTGGTGACGATTGACGCCCGGCCGTTTCCGGTCCAGAAGATCTGGCAGCCGCTCGACGATGGATCGCCCGAGGCGCTGGCCGAGGCAGTGGCGCAGCAGGTGACGCGCGCGCTCAAGGCCGATCCGAGTGGCCATGTGCTGGCGTTCTTGTCGGGCGAGGACGCGATCAAGCGGGCGATGGCGGCGCTGCAGCAGCGCGGCCTGGACCGCACCTGCGCGATCTTGCCCCTTTACGGCGCGCTGCAGCGCGAGGAGCAAGAGCGGGTGTTCGCCGAGCTCGGCAGAAACAAAGTGATCCTGGCTACCAACATCGCCGAGACCTCGCTGACCATCGACGGCGTGACCACAGTCATCGACTCGGGCCTGGCCAAAGTGCCGCGCTACGTGCCGCGCGCCGGGCTGTCGCTGTTGCGCGAAGAAGGCATCTCGCGCGCCAGCGCCGATCAGCGTCTGGGTCGCGCCGGCCGCACCGCGCCGGGCCGCTGCGTGCGCCTGTATTCCGAGCGCGATTACCAGCAACGGCCTGCGTTTACCGACGAAGAGATCCTGCGCCTGGACCTGGCCGAGACCGTGCTGTCGCTCATCGACTTGGGCGTGCACGACCTCGAGTCGTTTGCCTTTCCGACCCGGCCGCCGCGCGGGCGACTGGTGGCGGCAGTACAGAGCCTGGAACTGCTGGGTGCTATCGACGACCGCCGCGCACTGACGCCAATTGGCAAGAAGATGGTGCCGTTTCCGCTCAGCCCGACGCTGGCACGGCTGGTGGTCGAGGCAGGCATGCACGCGCCGCAGGTTGCAGACGAGGCGATCATCCTGGCGGCATGGTCCAGCTCGCGATCGCCGCAACTGTATCCGCCAGGTCAGGAAGACCGCGCCCGCCGCGCCCATGCCCGCTGGACCGACCCGCTGGGCGACGCGGTGGCCGCAGTCAAGCTGTTTCGTGCCTGGGATAAGTCCAACGACCGCGACTGGTTCTGCCACCAGAACTACCTGGACGGCGCTACGCTGGCCTTTATCGCCAAAGCGCGGGCGCAGCTCATCGAGATCGCTGGCGGCCTCGGCCTGCAAATCCGCGCCAACGGCGATAGCAACGATCTCGCGCACTGCATCGCCGTCGCCTACGCCGCCAACGCCATGGCTAACCGCGGCCGGCAGTTCGAGAGTGCGACCGGCGAGCGGGTGTTCCTGCACCCGGGCAGCGTGCTGTACGGCGCGCCGCCGCGCTTTGCGGTGGCCAGCGAGATCGTGGTGTCGCAGCGGACCTACGCGCGCCAGGTCACCGCAGTGCGGCCGGCATGGATCGCCGAACTGCGGCCCGATCTGGCGGCGCGCTGGCAGCTTCGGCCCGACAAAGTGCGCAAAGACGAGGGTCCGCCGCCGGCCGCGCCCAAGGTCCTCCAACTGGGTCCGGTGGTGCTGACGGTCGACGGCGGCAAGGGGCGGCCGCGCGTAGAGTTGAGCTTGGACGAGGCGCGCGCGGTGGCCCAGGCCGGTCCGCAGCCGCTGCCCGATGGCGCACAACGGTGGCAGGCGCGCATCGTGGTGGGCGATCACGCCCTGGCGGCTGGCACGCCGCTCGGCGCGCTGCTCGCGCTATTGCCCGTGCTGCCGTTGCCCGAGGCCGGCGCCAACCTGCGCTGTGCGGTGCCCGAGGGCGCGCTGCTCGAAGTCGACCGCGGGCGCCACGCGCTACTGCGTCACCTGCCGCAGCTGCTGGAGCCGATGGCGCAGCACACGGGCCGCCGCGCCGGCTGGGCGGCGCTGGTCCACAACGGCGACGATGGCTACTGGTACGAGGTGATGCCGGATTTCCGCGACGCCGTCGAGACGACGACGGCGGCGCTCGGCCAACTGGGCAATCAGGTCGATGACCCCGCGGTTGCCCAGGCAGAGACGCGGGTAGACGTGCTCCGCGAGCGCATGCAGTCGGCGCTGGCGGCGCGAACCAACAAGGGCTAGCGCTTGGGCGCTTCGGCTGGCGGTGCTTCGGGCTTGGGGGCGTCGGGCGCGGGGTCGGACTTGGGCGTCTCGGGTGCAGGATCCGCCTTCTTGTCGTCGGCGGGCTTATCGCCTTCGGCCGGCGCCGGTGCCGCTTCGGCTTCGTCCTCTTCGTCAGGTTCGCTGAACGTGTAGCGCAGTCCGCCCGAAAAGCTCCACGACTGGGTGACGGCGCCCTCGCTGTCCGTGTCCCACTGGCGCCCATACCCGGCGTTGATGCGCCAGTTGTCAGTGATCTTCCAGACGACTTTGGCCGAGGCCGAGGTGTTGTGGCCCGCGTCGTTCATGTACTTGCTGTAACCGCCGCCGGCGCTCAGGCGCACCGGGCCGAGCTTGTGGCCCGCCGACAGACTGGCGCTGAACACGTACGGCGCTACTGCGATGCCGGACCCGAAACTGGCGTGGGCCCCACCCTGCTGGCCTTGTTTGCTCTGCTTGCCCTGGGAAGCAAGCGTGAAGTAGCCGACGCTATTGGGGTCATCGCTGTACAGGTAATAGGTACCGCCCAGCGTCACGCTGGACTTGCTGGCGATATTGGCGGTGGCGCTCAAGACCACTGGCAGCGTCACGATCGACGCAGACTGCGACTTGAGCAGCGGCATGATGCGCTTGCAAGCCTGCGCTTGGAGCTTGGGCAGGTTGGGCTTCTGGCACATCGCCAGCATGCTGTCTTTGCTTTGCGCCTTGCCTTGCGGCGACACCAGCTCTTCGATGGTCTGGGTGCTCGACAGCCGGCTGGGCCACAGGCCAAGGCTGAATGACCACTCCAGGTTGCTGTCGCCGCCGGTGTCGTAGTTGACGCCCAGCGTCAGATCCTGCGAACTGGAACTGGACTTGAGCAGCGCCGCGTAGTCCTCGCTGGTCGTGCCCTTGGGCGTCGAGGACTCCATGGTGACGGTCGTGCTCGACAGGTCGGTAGACTTGGGACTGAGGCCAAAGCCGAAATCAAAGCTCCAGTGCTCGTTGGCGTTCCAGCCCATACCCGGGATCCAGGTGGCGCCAAGTCCGGCTGAAAATGTATTGCCGTCCTTGGTTTTGCCGGTAAAGGCGTCGCCGCTACTGTCATTTGCAGGCTTGGGCCGAAACAGGCCAAGCGACAGGCCGAAATTCCAGCGCGCGTTCAGGTCGTAGCTGCCGCTGGCGCCAAACGAACTGGAGCCGCTGCCCGGGTAACCATCGCTCGGCGGTGTGCGGCTGATGCCAGAGGTGACGCCGACGTAGTCCGCGTGAACACTGCCGGCATACAGTGCGCCGGCCAGCACGCCAGCAACCAAAACAGTCCGTGAATTCTTGAACATCTGCGCTCCGCCGCAGGGTGGCCGGGCGCAGAATGCCAGAACGCGACGGCGCCGAAAAGAGGCCAGCCAGCCGAGTCAGGCGCTGCAACGTCGCCCAAAAACGCCGAGCGGCGGAGCCAGGTATCCCGACTCCGCCGCCGTGCGTTGCTTGATAGGTAGCGCGGGCTGTTCGCCCAGCGAACTACTTCGCCCAACTGGCTACTTGTCTTTCTTCTCGGGCTTGCCGTCTTTCTTGGCTTCCTTGGCGTCTTTCTTGGCTTCCTTGACGTCCTTCTTGGCTTCCTTCAAGTCCTTCTTGGCTTCCTTGGCGTCCTTGACGGCTTCCTTCTTCTCTTCCTTGGTGTCCGCTTCCTTGGCGTCCTTCTTGGCTTCCTTCAGGTCCTTCTTGGCTTCCTTGACGTCTTTCTTGGCTTCCTTGACGTCCTTCTTGGCTTCCTTGGCGTCCTTCTTGGCTTCAGGGGCGTCGCCAGCGTAGGCAGGGGCAGCGAGGGCCAGACCGAGGACAGCGGCGAGGGTGGTCAGCAAACGCATCGTGAACTCCGGGGCGCGGCAGGGCCGCATTGGGCAGCGGCAGGTTGCCGCCAACAGGACAAGGTCTCGATTCGGCCGGCGACGTTGCCAGCGGTGCGGGGCCTTGGAACTACACAACGACGGCGGGCGTTCCGACCGTCTGGTTGTACTGACACACCGCCGCGCCAGAGGTAAAAAGCAGTTGCGCGCTTTTTCGTCCGTGGCGCGGAGGCCGGCAGCGGGCGCGGAGCCTGGGCGCAAACCGACCGGATGTCAAGGTCGTTTTGGCCCTGTGCAGGTTCAGCGGGCGGCAGGTCGGCGCACCAATTTGCCGGGCGGCGCGAGCGGGGCTGGTGCGGCTGGGCTGGCCTTGCTGGTGTTTGCGGCTTTGGTTACGGCGGCTTTGGCTTTCGCGGGCGCTTTGGCCTTTGCAGGTGCCTTGGCCTTGGTCGGGGCCTTGGCGGCTTTGCTGGCGGGCGCTGGCTTGGCAGCCTTGCCTGCGGCCGGTGACTTGGCGGGTGCAGCTTTGGCGACTTTGGCCCGGGTCGCCGCGCCGGCCGTTCTGGCGGGACCGCGCTTGCCTTTGGTCTTGACCGGCTTGCCAAAGTGGCGCAGCCGATCGACGGCACCTTCTAGCGTCAGCTCGTCGGCGTTGGTCCCGCGCGCCAGCGACGCGTTACTGCTGCCATTGGTCAGGTAGGGGCCGAAGCGACCTTCAATCAGGCGAATCGGCTGGCCGTTGTCGGGATCGGTGCCGATGACCTTGCCTTGGGTCGCCTCTTGCTTGGCGTCGAGCAACGCCAGCGCGGTCTTGAGATCCAAGGCATCGAGGTCTGCGTTGGCCTTGAGCGAGGCGTTGCGCGCCCCGTCGGTCACGTACGGCCCATAGCGGCCGCTCCACAGCGCCACGGTCTTGCCCTCGTGCTCGCCCAACTCGCGCAGCTGCTCCCGGCCATTCTGCGCGCGCGGCTTATCGAACAGGGCCTGGGCTTGCGCCAGCGTCGCGTCGATGGCCCACAGGCCCGGCGGCAGGTTGCGACGGTCTTCGCCGGTCTGCACATAGTCGCCGTAGCGACCGGCGTGCGCAGTGATAGCGGCACCGGTTTTGCCCTTGCCGAGCTCGCGCGGCAGCGCCAATTGACGCAGCGCCAGCTCCAGCGTGACCTGCTGCGGGTCCATGCCCTTGGAGAGGCTGGCGTTCTTGCGATCGTCGCCCTCGCCGTTCTGGCCCATCTGCAAGAACCAGCCAAAGCGGCCATTCTTGAGAAAGACTGGCTTTCCGCTGTCGGGATCGCTACCGATCGGCGCATCGGCTTTGCCCCTGGCCTCGACAAGCTCGACGGCGCGCGCCACCGTCATCTGGTCGGGCTCCTGGTCGTCGGGCACGTTGGCGGTGCGCTCGCCGACTTTGACAAAGGTCCCGAAGCGACCGATGCGCACGACCGCTGGCTGTCCTTGGTCCGTGGTGCCCAGGTCCAAGGCGCTGGCGATGCTCGGGTCGATGCGGTCGCGCACGGCGGCAAGCAGCGCCTGCAGACCCAGGATACGTCCGCCGTCCTGATCAAAGCCGCTCTCGTAGAAGCCACACAAGTACGAGGTGAAGTCGTCGCGGCCCGACGCAATGCGGTCCAGGCGCGACTCCATCTTGGCCGTAAAGGTGTAGTCCACCAGGTGCGGCATGTGGTCTTCGAGCAGGCGCACCACCACCATGCCCAGCAGCGTCGGCACCAGCGCCTGCGCCTTGCGAAAGCAGTACTGCTTGTCGAGCAGGCCCTGCAGGATCGCCGCGTAGGTGCTCGGCCGACCGATACCCTTCTCTTCCAGGGCTTTGATGAGCGCCGCATCGCTCAGTCGGGCCGGCGGCTGGGTGGTGTGATTGACGGCGCGCAGCGGCGGTTGGCCCCAGCCCAGCGTCTGGCCCTGCTCGAGCGGCGGCAGCGCAGTATCGCGATCGGCCAGGGCTTGATCGGGGTCATCCGAGCCTTCGACGTAGGCCTTAAGAAAGCCGGGAAAACGGGTGACGCGGCCGCTGGTGCGAAAAGTCGCATGATCAACGGCGATATCGACCGTGGTCTGCTCGACCTGGGCATCGGCCATCTGGCTGGCGACCGTGCGCTTCCAGATGAGTTCGTAGAGCCGCGCCTCGGCGGGACCGACCGCGGCGCTGACCTCACCAATCGGCGCGAACTGGCGCCCGGCCGGGCGGATCGCCTCGTGGGCCTCCTGGGCATTGGCGACGTGGTTCTTGTAGCGCCGCGGCTCTGCCGGCACGTAGGCCGCCCCGTACTGATCGGCGATGAGCCCGCGCGCCGCCGCGATCGCCTCGGTCGACAGGTTGACCGAGTCGGTCCGCATGTAGGTGATGTAGCCGCTCTCATACAGACGCTGCGCGACCTGCATGGTCTGGCGCGCCGCCCAGCGCAGCTTGCGGTTGGCCTCTTGCTGTAGCGTCGACGTGGTAAAGGGTGGCGCCGGCCGCAGGGTCTGCGGCTTGGTCTCCACGCGGTCCACTGTGGCGGGCTGGTCGGCCAACTGGGCGCACAGGCGCTGCGCGGTGGTCAGATCCAGGTGCAAGTAGCCGCGGCTCAGCTTGCCGGTGGTCGGGTCGAAGTCTTTGCCAGACGCGACCTTTTGATCGCCAAGCGTCACCAGCGTGGCTTCCAGACCGGCGCTACCGGCGGCGAACGCGCCATGCACGCTCGCCCAGTCCGCCGACACGAAGCGCGCCCGTTCGCGCTCGCGCTCAACCAGCAACCGCAGTGCTACCGATTGCACCCGGCCGGCCGACAGCCCGGGCTTGATCTTGCGCCACAGCAACTCGCTGACGTCCCAGCCGTAGAGCCGATCGACCACCCGCCGGGTGCGCTGGGCCTGGACCAGGTGATCGTCCAGAGGCCGCGTGCTGGCGAGCGCCTTCTGGATCGCTTCTTTGGTGATCTCGTGGAATACCAGCCGCCGGGTCTCGCACTTGGGCTTGAGCACCTGCAGCAGGTGCCAGCTGATCGCCTCGCCCTCGCGATCATCGTCGGTAGCCAGGAAGAGCTGATCCACGCCGCCGAGCGCCTTCTTGAGCGCCGCCACCTGGCGCTCTTTGTCCTTGGGCACCACGTAGATCTCGTCCAAGGTTTCAAAATGGTTGGCCGTGTTGACGCCGTATTTGACCCACTTCTCATCGCGACGCGGATCGCCGTCGGGCAGGTCGCCCTTGCGCTCGACGAGATCACGGATGTGACCGACGCTGGCCTGCACGTCGAAGCCTTCGCCCAGGTATTTCTTGATCGTCGCGGCCTTGGTCGGCGACTCGACGATGACCAGGGCGCGGCCGCGGCCGGGCGTTGTCTTGGCGGTAGCGGTGGCCATGCAGTCCTTGTGGTCCTTGGAGGTGCGGCCCCATGTCGGGTCGCCGCGGGGTCAAGATCGCTAGCTGCCGTCGCCGCAGCGCCAGGTGCCGTCGGGTCCCATGCGCAGGTGCCCGCCTAGGGACAAGGCGAGCACGGCAGCGTTGGCGGCGCGCCGATCGCCGTCGAGCGCGGCGACCAAGCCTTCGAGCGTCTGCCCATTGGGGTGGGCCTGAGCAACCCGAACCCATGCGCGCCGCTCCGTTGGCGCCCAGGCAGCTGATTCTGCTGGCAGTTCAGGCGGCACAGGCCAAAGGACCGAGCCGCCAGGGGCCGCGTAGCTTGGCGACCCTGGCCGGTCGCCGTCAACGGCCGGGCTGGCACCGCGCGGGCGCGCACGCGGAGCTTTGCGCAGGTCTGCATGGCGCAGGGCGACCGACAGGGTCTGGCGTTGACTTCTGTTTTCAAGGTCTTGTGTAGCCCCGGCCCAATCGCGGTACCACTGCGCAAGGTCGTGGTCACTGGCGATCGCGGGAGCGCCCATCGCCGCCAGCCACGCCGTACCGTCGGTGCGCGCCATGCCCGCCGGCCACGCTGCGACCGCCAGCACGTCACCGGCTTTGACGGCCTCGCGCGCCACCATCATGGTGCCAGAGCGCAGGTTGGCCGCGACGGCGAGCAGGCTGTGCACGACGTCGGCCAGCAGCCGATTGCGGCGCAGGAACCAGCAGGTGCGCACAGCAGGCTCATCGAGGCACAGCAGCGCGCCGCCTTGGGCGACGATCCTGGCGTAGTCGTCACGATGCTCCGGCGGGTAGGCCGCATCGGGGTGGCTGGGCAGCACGGCGATCACGCGGCCACCAGCCGACAGCGCGCCGCGCAAAGCGGCGATGTCGATGCCCACGGCCCCGCCGCTGCACACCACGGCGCCCAACTGTGCAAGCTGGCGACCGATCTGCATCGCCCGGTCGTGCTGCTCTGCGCAGGGCCGGCGCGTGCCGACAACCGCAACGCGCGGTTGCGCCGCGGGCAGCTCGCCGCGCACCACCACGCGACCAGCCCACGGGGAGCGACCGAGCAGCTGCAAGAGTGCAGGGTCGGTCGGGCTGGCTTGGGTCGCGGGCGGGGACATGGTCAACCTCACTGCCGCGGCTTGGCGGACGGCGAAGTGGTAATCGGACCGAAGCACCCAAATGCCGCGACAAAATGTGGCTGGCTGCGAAAAAAGTCTGGCCGGCGCGGCGGCGCAGCGGCCGCGGCTTGCGGGCATCCGCCGAACAACTAGCTGACATGAAAGACACTTCACGCCGCCACTGCTTCCCGACCGGACCGAGGACGCGGTGAAGCACACCGTGATCGCGGCGATCAAGTCTGCGCGGGCGCCACCAGCCGCGTCGCGAAAAAGGCGTCCATGCCGCCGACCAGCGGATGCGTGCGCAGGTCGCCGCGGGCGTCGCACAGCGGCGCCGCCCACACCGGTCCACTTTGGGCGCGCCGCAGCCCACTGTGGCGAGCCAGCACCCGGTCTGCCCACAGCGGCCCCTCTTCGCGGCAGAGGCTGCAGGTGGCCAGCACCACCAGACCGCCGGGCCGCACCCAGCGTACGGCGTTGTCGGCCAGGGCGTCGGCGATAGCAGTCAGCGCCCACAGGTCGGCGGCGCGGCGGCGATGGCGAATCTCCGGCCTGCGCCGCAGCGTGCCCAGCCCGGTGCACGGCGCGTCGACCAAGACGGCATCGTACAGGCCACCCGGCAGCGCCAGGTTACCAGTCGCGTCGGCAGCGACCGCGTGCACAAGCTTGCCGCCAGTAGCAGCGACTAGACGTCGCGCCGCCGCGATCTTGTCCGCGGCGAGGTCCACCGCGGTCACCTCGGCGCCGAGCGCCGCGAGCAGCGCCGACTTGACGCCACGGCCAGCGCACAGGTCGAGCACCTGCCAACCGGGCTGCGGATCGAGCCACCGCACCACAGCAGCGCTGCCGGCGTCTTGTAGCAAGAACGTCCGACCCAAGTCCGGGTGCTGGGTCGCCCGCGCCCCATCGGCCACAAAAGCACCGGGTACTGCTAGGTCGTTCAACCACACGCCATCGGTGCGCAGGCGCTCGGCAACTGCGGCGACGGCATGGGCAGGTGCAAGCACCTGGCCGTGGTTGGGCGCCTGCTCGCTCATCGCGCGGCACAGGTCCGCGGTGTCCAGCCCGAGATCGGCGGCCAGGTCCGCGCAGCGCTCCTGCATCCACACCGGCAAGTCGTCGCCATCTGGCTTGTCGCCGTGCTCGGCACGGCCCGCCAGCTTGCGCAGCACAGCATGGACAAAGCCGACCGCGCCGCGATGCGGCTTGCCGGTGCGCTTGAACGCTTCGACGGTGGCATCGACGGCCGCAAAAGCGGGGATGCGCGGCAGTTCGGCCAACTGGTACGCCCCCAGCCGCAGCGCGACCAGAGCGGGCACCTCGACACCGACCAAACCGCGGTCGCATGATCGGGCGATCCAGCGATCGATCGGCCGCTGCCGGCGCAGCGCGCCATAGACCAATTCGGTGCACAGCCCCCGATCAGCGCCCTGCAGGCGGGCAACTGCCGGTTGCAGGGCGGCCTGACTGCCGAGGCCGCGCTCGACCTCCAAGAGGGCCGCGAACGCCGCGGCGCGCACAGCGACGCCCGGGTCCAGTGGCGCAGCAGCAGGGTGTGGGTACGGCATCGACAGCACAAACGGCAGGCGCCGCGACCCGGCATCTTGCCGCACTGCGCGCGTGTGCGATACCTGCGGGTGTGTCCGACGTCGGACGCAGGTGCCCGGCTAGACGTCGGTGGCGCAGTCTACAACTTGCTGAAATTACGCAAATGTGGCGCTGGCACGCTTCTTGGATGGACACGCCATGGGCGTCGCGCTGCGCACCACGGTGGCCGTGCAGACCCTGCGGACGGGCAGCCTGTGGCCCGCGAGCGGAGACGCTCCCTGTGTGGCAGTCCGGCCCGGCCGCCGGAACCCGCAGGCTCGAAAGCGCCGGGTCCGCGAGAAGCTGGGGAGCACGCTCGCGGACCCGGAGCAATCGAAACCCCACCGTGCGTTGAAAAGTGTGCGACAGCGGGCGCTTCGCCTCGTTGCTTTTTTGACGGCGCCGCTCGGCCGACGTAGCGTGCAAGCTTGCGCCGCCCTGCGCGCCGCCGATCCCATGTCGTTGTTTTCGCCCTTGGAGAGCCTGCTAGCGCCCGCCGCGGTTCCCGGCTACCGGCCGCGCTGCGAGTTCAAGTACCAGATCACTGAGGCGGTGGCCGAACCGGTGGCGCGGGCGCTCCAGCCGTATTGCGCACCCGACCCGTTCCTCGCCAACGGCGATCCGCGCTACACCATTACCAGCCTGTACCTCGATACCCCCGGCCGCGACCTGTACTGGGCCACCGAAAACCAGCACCAGACCCGCTTCAAGGTGCGGGTGCGCACCTACGGCATGGCGGCCGACGGCCCGGTGTTCTTGGAGATCAAGCGCCGCTGGGGCGACGCGCAGGTCAAGAGCCGTGTGCAGGTGCCAGCCAGCCAGTGGCAATGGGCAACGGAGCCTGGCGGCCTGGACAAGTGCCGCGCATGGAAGCTGTCGCCCAAGAAGTGGCAAGTGGTCGAGGATTTTGCTGGGCTGGTCGCCGGGTGGAACCTGGAACCTGCCGTGACGGTGCGCTACGACCGCGTGCCGTTGGTGGGCCGGCTCGATCCGGAGTTGCGTGTGACCTTTGACCGCGCCATCCGCGCCTACCCGGAGTCGAACTGGCACCTGCACGCCGACGACCGCGACTACTTGCCGGTCGATTTCCCGCTCGCGTTCGACGCCCCGGAGCCGCGGTTGGTCCTGGAGATCAAGTTCGATACGCGGTTTCCGATCTGGTTGCGCGACCTGACCACCCGTTTTGAGTTGCGGCGAGAAGCGTTTGCCAAGTACTGCTCCAGCCTGTTGCGCGTGGAGGCCGACCGTTTGCGGCAGCGCACCGACACGCGCGCCGGGCGCTGGGAGGGCTGATGGAAGACCTGTTGCGGCTGGCACTCGCACCGGACCCGGCACTGCCGTGGCAGACGGTGGTGTTCAGCTTGCTGATGGCGTTTTTGCTGTCGAGCTTGCTGGCCCAGGTCTACATCTTTACCCATCGCGGCTTGTCGTATTCGCGGTCGTTCGTGCAGACGCTGATTCTGGGCGCGGTGATCTCGGCGATGCTGATGACCGCAGTCGGCAACAACCTCGCGCGCGGCATCGGCATTTTGGGCACACTGGCGATCATTCGCTTTCGGAGCACCGTCAAGGATCCGCGCGACATGGTGTTCGTGTTCGGCTCATTGTCGACCGGCATCGCCATGGGTGTGCGGTCGTATGGCGCGGCCGTCGCCGGGGCGCTCATCTTCGCGATGGTCGCGATTGCGCTGCACATATCGTCGTTTGGCGCGCGGGTGCGCTATGACGGCCTGCTGCGGTTCGTTCTGCCCGCCGACCCGGAAAACGACTCGCGGCTGCGGCGGTTGCTCGACCGCCACTGCGCCCGGTTTGTGCTGGTCAGCCTGCGCGAGGTCGAGCAAGGCAGCAAGGCCGAGCACAACTACCACGTCAAGCTGCGCGACCCGGACCAGCAGTCGAGCTTCGTCCAAGAGTTGATGGCGTTGCCCGGGGTGCGGGGCGTGTCGTTTTACCTCAATGACGCCACCGAGGAAGCGTAGACCGTGGCGCAGCCTGACGATCAGCCGCCAGTTGCGCGGGTTCGCGCAAGACTGCGCGCGCCGCCGGCCGCGTTGTTTTGGCTGGTGTGGCTGGGCGCTGCGGCGGGGGCGGCCTGGTTCTACGTAGACTCGCCTGACTTCGCGGCCATTTCGGGGGTCGGCGAGCTGGTCGAAGCCCATAGCAGCGCGCCGGAACTGCTACGGGTCGCCAGCATCGACGTCTCGCTTGGCGAACGGGTGCGCAAAGGGCAGGTGCTGGTCACCTTTGACGCGGCGCCAATGCAGCGCGAGCGCGACGTCGTGCTGGCGCGCATCACCAAAGCCGAAGCGCAGTTTGCCGCTGGCGTGATGGCGCTGCGGCGCGAGGCCGCCAACGATCGGCTGGCCTTCGAAAAGGCCTTTGAGATTGCTGATGCCGGCAGCATCGGCGCCCAGGTGCAGGCCGACCTCGACCGGGCTGCTGCTGAGTCACTGCGCAAGCAAATCGCGTGGTGGCAGGCGCGCGTGGACCAGAAGCTGGTCGCCGAGCAGCCGTTGGTCGAATTGCGCAGCCAGCTGGCCGCCGTGCAAAAGCGCATCGACGCGCAGGCCGCGGCTGCCGCGCAGTGGAAGATGCGGCTGCATCGGGTCCAAGGTCGGCTCGACGAGTTCAGCAAGGCGCTGCCCACCGAGGCCGGGCTCTATGACCGGCCGGAGCTGCAGCCCCTGAAGGCCGAAATCGAGATCCTCAAAGGCGAGCTCGCGCAGATCGACGCCCGCACGCTGGCTGCCCAGCTGCGGGCGCCGTTCGACGGCGTGGTCCACCGGGTGTTGTTGCAGGCCGGCGACGTGGCGGTAGCCGGTCAAGGCGTGCTGGTGCTGCGCAAGCCGGAAGTGGACCGGGTGGTCGGCTACGCGATCGGCGCGGTGGCGCGACGCCTGCAGCTCGGCGGCGCGGTTCGCATCGAGCGGCGCGACGGCACCGGCCAGCGGCTGCACGGCCACGTGATGGGTTTTGGCGGGGTGGCGCCGATTCCGCTGCAGTTGCAGTCGATTCCGCCGCGGGCACCGCTCGCCGCCGAAGAGATCATCATCGGCCTGGACGACGGCACGGTGCTGCCCGGTGAGCCCGTGGATGTCGAATTCGTGCCCGGCGTGCTGAACGGCCCGCCCGCGCGCAAGGCCATTCCGCAACGGGCGGCGACCCCGCCCGCGCAGGTTGCGGCCGCGCCAGGCCCGCCGGTGGGTCACCCGCCGCAACCGCGGCCCGAAGCTGCGCTGCCGGCACCGGCCAGCGCGACCGTTGCCGATCTCGGGCCCCAATCGGTGCAAATTCCGGCCGCCCTGGCGCTGCGTACCCGGCTCGAACTGTCCGGCCTGGTGTGGCTGCCCGAGCGCGACCGCTATCTCGTCATCAGCGACGACACCGGCCACAAAGGTAAAGACGAGGGCGCGCCGTGGGTGTTCGGCTTGTCGCGCGACGGCGCGCTCGACCCGGCCCCGTGGTCGATTGCCGGCCTGGACAAGCTGGATGATCTGGAAGCGGTGACGCGCGGCGCCGATGGCGCGCTGTGGCTGATTGCCTCGCAGTCGTTCAACCGCAAAGGCAAGCGCGGCGAACCGCGATCGCTGCTGGCCCGCGTCGAAGTGCGCGACGATGGCCTGGTGACCACCGGCCGCGCCAACCTGGCGCATGCCCTGGGCCGGCGCGCCGACCAGGGGTGGTGGCAGAGCCTGGGCCTGGGCAGCCGCGATCCGCGCTACAAGAAAGGCGCCGATGGCTTTGATCGCGAGCTCGACATTGAGGGCCTCGCGCCGGACGGCGACGGGTTGCTGCTGGCGCTCAAGCACCCGCTGGACAGTCAGGGCCGGGCGATCATCTGGCGGTTGGCGCAGCCCACCGTGTTCTTGGCCACCGGTGGCTTGGGCCCAGACCAATTGACCGTGTGGGCGCGGATACCGCTCGGTGTCGGGCCCGGTGGCGGGCTGCCTGCGGGCTTTGCGGACCTGCTGCGGTTGCCGGACGGTCGCCTGCTGGCGCTGGCGACCGCGCTCGGCGACGCCGACGAGGGCCACATGGAACGCGGCCTGCACAGTGCGCTGGTGGCCATCGCTGACCCAAGTGGCGCGCCAAAAGTACAAGTTCTTCAAGAATTTAGTGGCTTGCACGCCGAAGGCCTGGCGCTGACCCCGCAGGGTCGCGGCATGGTGGTGGTGTTTGATCGTGGGGGCGAGCCGCCCCTGTGGGTTCGACTGCCGGCGCCCGCGCTCGCACCATGAACGCTATTTCATTGAAACAACTTAATAATCTTACCAGATCGCCGCAAGTCGCCAGTCTGGGGTCGCTCTGCTACACTTTTGCGGCCGCGGACCTGGTTGGCCGCGCCGCCGAGGGTGGCATGCACTGGAACAGAGGCCGACGCGTGACAAGCCAAAGGGCCGCAGTGCTGCTGGCATGCGGCGCGATTTGGGCGAACGTCATGCCAGCGAGCGCGTGGGCCCAGCCCGCGCCAGAGCCAATCCCGGCCGGCACTGCCGCGCCGCCCGCTGCACCCGCCAGCGACAGCGAAGTGCTGCGTCCCCCGCCGCCCGCTCCAGTTCCGGCCGCAGCCGCCCCAGCTGCCCCGGCGCGACCGGCTGCTGCGCCCGCCAGCGTGGGCGTGCGCGATGGCGCCCCGGAGCCCAAGCGCCCCGATCCCGAGCAGAGCAACGTCCACGGCATCGGCATCGCCGGCAGCTTTGCCACCGGCACCGGGCTGACCTACCGCCGCTACTTCGGCAACACCAGCGTGCAGTTGGCGTGCCTGGCCATCATCACCGACCGCGGCAACGACGCCGTGGCCTTCGTCGGCGGCAGTCTGGTGCGCTACGTGCTGGTGTGGAGCTCGCCGGGCGCCCGCGGCCTACTGCCGAGTACGTCTGCCCTGCGGGTCGTCGGCGGGGCGCACTACTACCTGCGCCGCTGGCAAGAGAACACCACCACGGAGCCGACCCAAGGCGTCATCGTGCCGCAAAGCGAGCAGAAGCGGCAGTCGTCGTTCAACCTCGGCGCTGGCCTGGGCTTCGAGTTCGGCGGCATCGTCAAGTCCGGGTTTTCACTGTCGCTGGACCTGGTGCTGACCGCTGCCATCGACAAAGACGGGCTGGACTACATCTTGCCACTGCCCCAAAGCTCGCTGGTGTACAGCTGGTAGGTGACCGATGCGCAAGCTGCTTTTCCTGGTGCGACGGTCGCTGCCCCTGCTGGTGCTGCTGAGTCTTTGCGCCGCCGCGCCGGCACTGGCCCAAAAAGGTCCGATGGTCGGCCACAGTGAAGCCGTGCAGAAGAACGACCACGGCCTGGGCTTTGCCGTGGACTTCAAGGGCGGCCTGCTGGGCTTTGCCTACCGGCATTACTTTGGCAACACCGCGGTGCAGCTGGACGTGCTGCCGCTTTACCAGGACCGCGGCGCCAGCATCGCCATCTACGGAGGCATGCAGATCGTGAATTACGCTCTGGTGTGGCCGGGTGGCCGCTCAGGCGGCTTGCCGACGACGACCGCGCTGCGCTTGACCGGCGGCGCTGGCGTCAACGTCAACCGCGAGCAGGAGACCATCCAGATCGACGACCCCAACTGCCAGACCGTGGTGTGCCAGAAGATTACGCAGAGCAAGTCGCCGGTGACGTGGATGGTCAAGGCCGCCGGTGGTTTCGGTTTTGAATTTGGCGCCGTGCAGCGTTCCGGCTTTTCCGTGGCCGCCGACCTGATGATGACCGTGCTTTGGGACGACGTCGGCTTCTACGGCGCGTATCCGTTGCCGTACTTCACCCTGATGTATAGCTGGTAGCCGCCAAAGCCATTCGCCAGTCGGGCCGGTTGCCCGTGAACCGCTCAAACGACCGCGCCGCCTGGGCTGCCAGCATCTGCGCGCCAAAACCGCGGTCGCCGATGACGCCAGCTTGTGCAGCCAGTTGCTCGAACCAGGTCCGCGCACCGCGAGCATAGACCGCGTCGACAACCCGGGTCTGGCATCGCACCCAAGCTGGCCACGGCAGCCATGCCATGACCTCCGGTTGCCGGCATGGGCCAGGTTCGCCGTGGCCAAACCGCGACAACTGCACCACCAGCTCGGCCTCAGTCAAGGCGGTGCTGTCGCCCCAAGCCGCCGCGGCGACGCCTGTCGCCCGCGCAATTTCTACTGTGCTGTCGGCGTTGCGGCCACAGACCGTGACGCGTGCGCCAGCGGACACCAACGCGGGCACGCAAGCCAGTGCCGCGCCGCCGCTGCCAAGGACCACCGTGCGGACGCCAACAAGGGGCTCGACCAGCGCGTCGAGCAGACCCGGACCGTCGGTGTTGCAGGCCCGCAGCGTGCTGCCTTGCCGATACACGGTGTTGGCGACCGGTTCGGCAATGGCGACCCAGCGGGCCGCCAAGGCTTTGTGCGGCGTGGTGACGTTGACGCCGCAGAGGCGACCCGCCCGGATGACCTCGAGCCAGTGCTCGGCCGCCCGCGCGTTTGGGGCAGCCAGCAAGGCATAGCTGCCGTCAAGGCCCGCCTGGCGCAGAAAATGACCGTACAGGGCCGGCGACAAGCTGTGGGCGATGCCGGCGCCAACGAGGCCAAGCCGCAATGGCGTCACGGCGCGGGCAGGCTGGCCAGCAGCGCGCGCGCAGCGGCGACGTCGGCGGCAATCTGGGCGCGCAGGGCGGCGATGCCGTCAAAGCGCTGCTCGCCGCGCAACCGGCCAACGACGTCGAAGCGAACCCGCTGGTGGTAGAGGTCCCCCGAGAAATCCAGACAGTGGACCTCGAGCTGCGCGGTGGTGGCCCCGAAAGTCGGGCGCACCCCGCAGTTGGCGACGGCGGGCAGGATCTGACCGGCGGCGGTGTGCAGCCAGCCGGCGTAGACGCCGTGGGCCGGCGCAAGCTGGTCGCCAAGCCGCAAGTTGGCGGTCGGAAAGCCAATCGTCCGGCCGCGCGCGTCACCGTGCACCACCTCGGCCTGCACGCGCCAGGGCCGGCCCAGCAGATCCGCTGCCGCCTCGACCTCGCCCGCTTCCAAGAGCTTGCGGATGCGCGACGACGACACTTCGGCGCCGCCCCATACCACGGGCGCACAGCTGGCCACGGTCGCGCCGCGTTGGGCCGCGATGGCCCGCAGCAGCGCAGCGTCGCCGGTACCGCCCTGGCCAAAGCGGGTGTCGTGGCCAATGACCACGCAGCGCGCGCCAAGGGCGCCAAACAGCACCTCTTCGGCAAACCAGGCGGCAGGTTGAGCGGCCAGCTCGGCGTCAAACCGCAGGACCACCGCGATGTCGATGCCAGTCGCACGCAAGCCCGCCAGCCGGTCCTGCAGGCTGTCGATCGCGCGCGGTGCCCGTTCGGGGCGCAAGAGGCGTAGCGGGTGCGGGTCGAAAGTCAGCGCAATCGCCTGGCCGCCGGCCGCCTTTGCGTGCGCGACCACCATCGCCAGCAGCGCTCGGTGGCCGCGGTGCACGCCGTCGAAGTTGCCGAATGTACAGCAGTTAGCGCCTTGCAAGGCGGGGTCGGGCAGGCGGTCCAGAACGATCACGGTGGCTGCGTCAGCGCGCCCGGCCGGCGCGCGGTCGGCAACGTCGTCAAAGCGGGGCGGATTGTCAACCAATCACGGCGCGGTCGGCGTCGCTGCGGCTGATGCCTCGATGACCAGATCGACTTGACCGAACAGCGCCCGCTGGTCGTGGCACGGCGTGCCCTTGGCAGCGCGGGCGCAGGTGTCGCGTAGCGCATCGACCACGCGCACGACTTCCTCCCAGGGTGCGTCAGCGTCGGCGCGCACCGCGGCCCGAGTGACTGCCGGCGCTACCGCGCGCGCGCGCTCTGCCCACACCGACAACGCCTCGGTTACGTTGCCGAGAATCTCGGGGGTGATGGACGGCTGCGGCGCCGGGCGCTCGAAAAACAAGGTCACGCCGGTGCGGCGCACCCGCACGGCAACTGCCTGGAGGTCTGTCGGCACCGGCCCCGCGCCGCCCGACTCGCCCACGGCCTCGGTTGCAGCCGCCGGCACCGAAACGGCCGCCGGGTCGGGAAAAACAGCGGCAAGCCGGCCGGCCAAGGTTGCAGTACCGGCGATCGGCTTACCGCCCGCGCGCGCCACTGCCGCCAACACCTGTGCGACCGTGGCAGCATCAACGCGGCGGTCGGCAAGGACCCAGACCGACTGGCCTGCGGCGCCGCGGCTGGTCAAGGCCGCCTCGATCGCGGTGATCGCGCCGTCGCCCGCCACCGCCTCAGCCGGCAAGCGCAGGCGCTGCTTGCCGGTCGGCGCGCGCAGGCTGTCGGGCTTGCACAGGTCGGCCGGTTCGCCGCTGCACTGCACGGTCAAAACCGGCGCATCGCCCACAAACACCTGACGGCGACCGACCAACACCACCGGTGCTTGGAAAGCGCGCACAGGTTCGGGCCGGGCGCTGCCGGCATCTGGCGCCGTAGCTGCGGAGGGCGTCGACACAGTCCACGGCAGGTCAGCCGGTTTGGGCGCCGTCGAGCGCGGCAGCTCGACCTCAAAGCGTGCGTCGAGCCACGACACGGGGTCGTCGCCAAAGGGCCGGTTGGGATCCGCGACGGTCGTGGTCGCGACTTGTGCTTCGCCGGCGGGCTGATTGGGGTTGCCGCCGAACATGCCGCCGCCCTGCTGGGTGTTGCCGTCCGGGCTTGGGTTGGTGCCGTGGCTGCCGCCCTTGCCGCAGCCCGCTGCGGCCACCACCATCAGCACCAGCGCTGCGAGTTTGCGTGCGTCCATCACCCCTCCGCCGGCGGCAAATCGTTGGCTGCGCGCCGTGTTGGCTCGCCATTTTGGACCAGGTGGGCCGGTTTGGCCAGCGGCGCAGCCGAACTACGCAGCAAGCTGACGATGCGCAATGCGCTCAGCCAGCAACAGCGCTTGCGCGAAGCTGCTCGGATCGGCGCGCCCGCTGCCCGCCAGCCCGTAAGCAGTGCCGTGGTCGGGGGACACCCGTGCCACCGGCAAGCCGCAGGTCAGGTTGAAGCCGTCGGCAAAGTGCACGGTCTTTAGCGGCCCCAGCGCTTGATCGTGGTACATGCACAACACAGCGTCGGCATCGCCCTGCAGCGCGAAGTAGAACGCCGTGTCGGCTACGGCCGGCCCCTTGGCATCGATGCCCGCAGCCCGTAGCCGCTCAATGGCCGGAGCGATAATCCGGGCTTCTTCGTCGCCGAGCGTGCCGCCCTCGCCAGCGTGGGGATTGAGCCCACACACCAACAACCGCGGCTGGGTCACACCAAGCCAGTGCTGCAACGCGTGGGCGGTGGCCAGGCCGCAGTCGACAATGCCGTCGCTGGTCAGCAGATCGGGCACGGCGCGCAGCGGCACGTGGGTCGTCACCGGCACCACCCGCAGCCGCGGCCCCGCCAGCATCATCGCAAACCGGCGGACGCCCAGGCGCGCGGCGAGGTACTCGGTCTGGCCGGGCGGTCGCGGCTGCAGGTGGCCGAAGATGCCTTTGGGCACGGGGCCCGTCACCATCGCGTGCAGTTGACCGGCGACGGCGGCAGTTGCCATCGCTTCGAGCGCAACAAACGACTGGCGCAGGCCTTCTGCGCCCGGCTGTCCCGGCACCGGATCCGGCGCGGCCATGGCGCTGCCGACAGCAACGACATCCACACGGCGACCGGCAAGCGTCCGGGCGGTCCAAGCGGCCAATTCGGCGGCTGCGAACACCCAAACGTCGCAGCGGTCCTCGACGCCCGATGTCGCCAACGCGCGCACCGCCATCTCGGGCCCAATGCCCGCGGGATCGCCCAAGGTCAAGCCGAGCACGGGTCTATGCGCAGAAGCCATCGCCTGCTTGGCGGCCACCGGGCCACACGCCAAACGGTAGCACGACAAGCACCATGGCGCGCGCGCTGGCGCCGATGTACCCTGCCGGCGTGCCGCCGCCCCCGCCGCCTACGCGTTTGCCGATTCGCTGGTCGCTGTCGACGCGGATCTTTCTGGCCTTTGCGCTGGTCGTTGCGTGTACCGGCGCGGCCTCGGTGTACGCCGTCGCTGCGGTGTCGGCGCTGCGCCACGAGCTGGGCTTTCTGCGCCGTCAGGCCCTGCCGCTTTTGGACGAATTGCAGCAGTCGGCCGATGGCCTGCGCGGGTTTGACGAGGCGCTGCAGCGTGCAGCGCCCGAAGACCTCGACTGGGTGGTGCGCCTTTTGCCCAACGCCCGGCCCTACCAGCGGATTGACCGGATTCTCGCGCGGGTGTGGCGGTACGCCGGGCTGGCACAGCCATCGGGGCTCGCGGGCCTGGTGTGGCAGGACACCCCGGCCTTTCAAGCCGTCGAGACCGAGCTGGCTCCGGTGCGTCACAGTGCCGCTGGCCGTCAACGCATGGTCGCCGATGCACAACTGCTTGCATGCGCAAGCGATCTGTCGTCCGCGGCCGACGACGCCGCGGCATTCGAGGTCCTGGCGGCGAGCCTGCAGCGCGCGATTGCCGACAAGCGCCTGGGCGACGCGGCGCGGCTGGTGGTCGAGTTGCGGCGGATGATTCGCCAGGTGCACGGCGCGTTTGCCAAGGCCAAGTCGGGCCTGGACCGCACGCTGGCGTTGCGGGCCGAGCAGGCGCAGCGGGCCGAGTCCAAGCTGGTGGCGGTGGTGGCGACGACGGCCCTGGTCTCGTTTGGCGTGTCTGTGTTGATGCTGCTGGCTTCGCTGGTGGCCTTGCGTCCGCTGGCTGGCTTGACGGCGGTGGTGCGCCAGTTCGCAGCAGGCGAGCGATCGGCGCGGGCCAAGATGCAGGGCGCCCACGAAATCGCGTTGCTCGCGGACGAGTGGAACCGCATGGCGGAGGCCCTGGACCGCCGCGAAGCGCAACTTTTGGCCCAGCGCGAGGACCTGGCGCGCGCCGAACGGCTGACGGCGCTTGGCCACATGGCCGCGCGCATGGCCCACGAGGTCCGCAACCCGCTGTCGTCGATCGGGCTGAACGCCGAGATGCTGGGCGAAGAGCTGGCACGGCCGGGTGACCTTGATCGCGGCGAAGCGGCGGAACTGGTGTCTGCCATCGGCGCCGAAGTGGAGCGGCTGCGCGAATTGACTGCCGGGTATTTGGTGCGCGCCCGGCCGACCGCCGATCGACAGTGGGTCGATCTGGTGGCGCTGGTGCGCGAGTTGCTCGACTTCCTTAAGCCCGAATTGCAACAACGGGGCGTGACCGTGATGTTCGAGCCGCCCGATGCTGCGGCGCTGCCCGCCGACCCTGCGGCCCTGCGGCAGGTGCTGTGGAACCTGTTGCGCAACGCCTGGGAGGCGATGGCCCAGGGCGGCACGGTGTGGATTGAGGTCGCCGTCGACTCCGACCCGCAGTCCGGGCAAAAGCGCGCGCGACTGGCCGTAGAGGACAGCGGTCCGGGAGTGCCTGCGGAGCTGGCGGACCAGATTTTCCAGCCGTTTTTTTCCAACAAGGCCCGTGGCACTGGTATTGGGCTGGCGGTGGTGCGCGAGATCGCCCGCGACCACAAGGGCACGGTAGCGCTGGAGCCCGGTTTGCACGGCAAGGGTGCGCGCTTTGTGGTGATGGTGCCGGTGGATGCGGCAGCAGGCCCGTAGTGGCAAGGTCGATCGAGCGTCCCGCTGCTTGGATGCGACCGCACCCTGCCCGCCCCCGCCAAAACTGGCGTACACTGCCGCCCGCTGCGCCGCGCTTGGCGCCCAGGTCACCGGCATCGACTTGTCGGAAAAGGCCCTTGCCATCGCCCGGCTCCATCTCTACGAAAGCGGACACACGATCGACTATCGCCTTGTCTCGGCGGAAGCCATGGCCGAGGCGGCACCGGCAGGATTCGATCACGTCACCTGCCTCGAAATGCTTGAGCACGTGCCCGACCCTGCCAGCACCGTGGCGGCCTGCGCGCGCCTGGTCAAGCCCGGCGGGCAGGTATTCCTGTCCACCATCAACCGCAACACCAAGGCTTACCTGGTCGCGGTGCTCGGCGCCGAGTACCTGCTCAATCTTCTGCCGCGGGGCACGCACGACTAC
>SXGT01369327.1_pt1 | contig 23143 bp, 17 predicted proteins | sample 3176221 | NCBI WGS metagenome assembly SXGT01 (sample SAMN11356862, study PRJNA531348) | freshwater metagenome | isolation source: freshwater sample F1-120 | place: China: Fuxian Lake, Yuxi | collected 2017-12-25
CGCCGACACGCTCGCCGCGATGCGCGAGTGCAAGCGCAAAGGACATCCGACACTCGCGATCTGCAACGTTGTTGGTTCAACGATCGCACGCGAGGCGGACGGCGGTATTTTCTTACACGCCGGGCCGGAAGTCGGCGTCGCCTCGACCAAAGCGTTCACGTCGCAAGTCACTGTGCTGACGCTGCTCGCGCTGTACCTCGGCCGGCTGCGAAACATGTCGTATCCCGCCGGCCAGCGAATCATCTCGCACCTGCAAGCGATGCCCGATGTCATTCGCAAGACTCTCGAATGCCACGACCAAATCAAGGACATCGCGCGGAAATACTGCGACTACGAAAACTTCCTGTACCTGGGCCGGCTGTACAACTTCCCGGTCGCTCTGGAAGGAGCGTTGAAGCTCAAAGAGATCAGCTATATACACGCCGAAGGCTATCCCGCCGCCGAGATGAAGCACGGCCCGATCGCTCTGGTCGATGAGCGGACGCCGAGCCTGTTCATCGCTCCGCGCGGGCACATTTATCCGAAAGTGATGAGCAATCTGGAAGAGATCAAAGCTCGTCGCGGCCCAATCATCGCTCTGGCGGGTGAGGGAGACACCAAGATCGATCAACTGGCCGACGATGTGATTTTTCTCCCGTTCGTCGAGGAGTATTTGCAGCCGCTGGTCTGTTCGATCCCGCTGCAACTGCTGGCGTATGAGATCGCCGTGCTTCGCGGCTGCAACGTCGACCGGCCCCGGAATCTGGCCAAGAGCGTCACGGTCGAGTGATCGGGTGGTCGGTGCGGCGTGAATGCAGGTAGCCCGACCCCTTGTGGGTCGAATGATGCCTTTTCAGGCGAATCCTCCAGGCCACAAGGGCCTGGGCTACAGAATCGGAAATCGCTGGTCTTTACCGGTACCGCATCCGGACGATCCGCCGCAGCGGACCCTCGAATCGTTTTTGTCGGCACAAGTCGGAAGTAACGTCTCTGTTCCGGCTGTTCCCCGCTTGTTTTTCTCGGTCGCTCCGGCGGATGATGCCTAGACCGCGCAACTAGAAATACACACGATCTTGCGCCTCGTCTCGACGGAACTGCCATGCCTGATTTCCTCGCTCTGGATTGGGAACACAGCCAAGTTTGTGGCCTGGATGCGGAGGTCACGCCTTCGGGAGTGCGTGTCCGCAAAGCGTTCACGCTCAAATGGCCGGAGGGAAAGTCACCCTGGGAAGACGCTCCGGCAGCCGGCGGATGGTTGAACGAGCAATTCAAATCGCTGGGAGTGACCGCCAAGAGCGTGCTGGTCACTGTCCCCCGCGAAGATGCCGTCGTGCGAGTGCTCGAAGTCTCGAATGTGACCGATGCCGAGTTGCCCAATGTCGTCCGCTTTCAAGCGGCGGCGAAATCGACTCGACCACTCGACAGCATGCTGCTGGACTTCCTGCCGTTGCCACGCCGCGATGGAGTTACCGGCCGTGAAGTGCTGGTGGCCACGATTGGCCGCGAAGTGCTCGACCCGCTGAAGTTGGTCCTGTTGCGCACCGGTTGCGAGTTGGCCGGAGTCAGTCTGACCGCCACGGCGATGGCCGAACTGATTGCTCGCCTGGAGCGGAGCGATCCACCACCACCGCAGTCCGTCGAGTTGGCAATCATCGCACATGAGAAGTTGGTCGAGATCACGCTGCTGCGGGACCGAGCCTTGCTTTTGACGCACGCTGCGCGATTGCCAGACGATGCCACAACTCCGGAGCGAGAGCAACAAGCGATCGTCGCCGAGGTGAACCGCAGTCTGGTCGCGCTCAAGCGGCAACATCCCGAACTGGCGCTGTCACGGACTTGGTTGTGGGGTGATCCCAGCAGCTTGCATGGTTTGGCCGGAGTGCTTCGCAAACGATTTTCCTGTGACGTGAATGTGGAAGACCCGCTCGTGCTACCAGGGCTGACGTTCGAAGGGGACGGTTCCGTAGCTTCGCATGCGCTGTTCACCGGCCCCGTCGGGTTGTTGTTCGGACAGACTGGCCGGCGCTCCGAGTCGCTCGATTTTCTGCACCCACGGCAGCCGGTTGTGCCTCGCGACTTGAAGCGGTTGTACGGGACCGCCAGCAGCGCGGCGGCGGTGCTGTTGATCGTCGGAGCCTTCGGCTGGCGATGGAACGAAGTCCGTTTGATGGAGAAAGAAACGGCAGAGCACAGAGTCGAGACCGACTCGCTCAAAAAGGAAAATGAAGGTTCGGCGGCGATGGTCAAAAACGTCAACGCGATCGGCAAGTGGACCGATCAGCGAGTGGCGTGGTTGGATCGGCTCTTCGAGTTGTCCGAAGCCATGGAGGGGACCGATCGGCGGTACCTCACGAAGTTGAACGGACAACCGGGTGCCGCTGGGATCGTTGGCGTGGTGCGCGGCGACGGCTTTGCGAAAGATCGCGACGACATCGACGATCTCTCGGCAAAATTGGCCAGCCACGAAGGGGTCACCGTCACGCCACACCAAGTGGCTCGCCCCGGCACGGACGGCGATTACCCGTGGAAGTTCGATTTAGACGTCTCTTGGAAGCCGGTGAAAAAGAAGGGGCTAGGGGCTGGGGGACAGGGGCAAGGGGAAAAAGCTCCGACGACTCAGCCCAAGAAATGATGGCGTCACTCGCATTTGAATTCTTTCCCTAGCCCCCAGCCCCTAATCCCTTGCCCCTATTTGGTGATCCGATGCAACTGCGTGAAAAAGTCTTGGCGGGTGGTTTGTTGGTGGCGGTCGTGTTCTATTTTGGTCCGACTGTTTGGGAGGGGTTCATCGCGCCGATACAAGACGCCGAACGAACTCTGGAATCTGCGACGAAGATCCACGGTGATCGCAAACTCGAAAAACAGAACATCGAAGCGAAACAAAAATTGTTCAGCGAATGGAAAGGCCGCAGTCTGTCCCCCAAGCCGCAAGACGCGGCACGCAACTATCAGCAGTGGCTGACCGAACTGGCGGAAGATGTGGGCGAGTTCTCGAACGTGCAGGTGACTCCCGACCCGGTCACTGTGGCGGCGAATCAGCCGTTCTCAACGGTGCGATTCAAACTGAAGGCGGAAGCCACGATGGCTCAGGTGCGGCTGTTCTTGTTCCGCTTCTTCCAGGCCGACTTGCTGCACAGCATCACGCAGTTGAATTTGGAAAGCCCCGCAGTGACGGGCAATCCAAAACTGACGGTCAACATGTCGTTCGAGGCGTTGTCACTGAAGGACGCTCAGCCGCGCGGGACGACGGTCTTCGCTCGCACGGAGGTTGCCGAGGATTGGCAGGACCCGACTCAGCCGTTGGTCGTACGTCATGCCGAAGGCTTTCCGACGAAGACTCCGTTCCTGGTTCGCGTTGGCAAACATTACTTCGAGGTCAAAGAGGCGGCCGATCATCGTTGGACTCTGGCACCCGATCCAAACTCGCCGCAGAGTGCCGTTGGCCGACCTGTTTCGCTGCTGGCGGACGAAACGGTCGAGTTCGCACCGGTTCATCCCGAATTCTCCAAACGAGCGATTGCACACTTTGACCCGATCCTGAAACGGAACCTGTTTGTCAAACCGGTGCCGTATGCCCCGAAGTTGGATTTTGTGGGATCGAAGTCGTTCTCGCGAGGCGGAACGCTTGACTTGACGTGTCGTGCGATTGGCTTCGATCTCTCGCAAGGCGAACCGATCTTCGCGCTGGAAGGTGACGCGCCGAGCGGAATGGCACTCGACGGCCGCTCCGGGAAGCTGAGTTGGAAGCCGGACGATGCGCAGGCGCTTGGCGATTTCAAACTCAACGTGATCGTCAAGGCGGCGGGCTTGAAAGAACAACTCAAGCAAGAGTTGATCGTGTCTCTCAAGCAATCCAACAAGCCGCCGAAGTTCGAGTCGATCAGTGAACGACACGCAGTGCTTGGCAAAGAGTTCTCAATGCCGGTCAAGGTGACCGACGAGGATCCGGACACAAAGCTCTCGTTCTCATTGGCCCCCGGTGCGCCGGAAGGGGCCAAGATCGATGCCGAGTCCGGTGAGTTCAAATGGACTCCGCCCGCCACGATGGTTCCGGGCCCGGTCAAACTCACCGTGCAAGTCGCCGACAACGGCAACCCGCCCAACACCGTCAAACAAGAGGTCACGATCACGGTCGGCGACGACCTCGCTCAGTTCACCGAATTGACAGGCATCTTCGACAAGAATGGCAAGCGAGAACTCTGGCTCTCCGACAAGTCCACCAATCGATTGATTGTTTTGAAGGAGGGAGAAGTACTCCGCTATGCCGACATCGAAGCGACCGTCTTTCGGATCGACAAGAAAACGGTTCTGATGAAGAAAGGCGATGAGCTTTGGCGGCTGGATTTGGGTGACACTCTGAAGAAACTGCGCAAGCTGGAGCCGGTTGCCGCACCTGTGACTCCCAAGAAACCGAGCTGAAACACCAGCACGACGCGAAAGCGAGTGGTTTTTCTCGAACAACCACTCGCTTTCGCGTCGTGCTCGATCTCTCGTATGGCAGGACTGGTAAGTTGCACAATCTGCGAATGTTATCGCCGACAGTTCTGATCAGGTTTGGTTCACCGGTCGGTCAAGCTTTGCCGATAACGAAGAGATGACGGGGTGTGTCGATCCCAGCGAGCGCCGAGCGTGCCGCCGGAGAACGCCACTTTGCAGACAATTCGTCTGTAAATCCAACCACGGCTAGGAGGCCGCCTTGAATCCGCAACGAATACGACTCTTCGGAGTGGGACTGACCGCGACGGCATGTGTGTTTGGGTCGTGGCATGCGGAACAGCTTGCAGCCGAGGTCAAGCTCTTCGGCAAGAAGGCGGGGAAGCCGGCGGTGGCGGCGGCCTCAAACACAGCCCTGGAACAAGCACTCCAACAATCGGACGTCGAGAATTCGAAGTCGTCTCAGCGAGCGGTCACCGTTCCCACCGACAAGACGATCAAGATGAATTACTTCAGTCGGTCCTGGGAGGACGTGCTAAACGACATCGCCAAACAAAGCGGCCGGCAATTGATCCTCGACAAAGTGCCGACGGGTAGATTCTCGCGCAACGATTGGAGTCGCTATTCGCTCGCAGAAGCGATGCGGATTCTCAACCGTGAACTGGAACCGAAGGGCTTCCGACTGCTTGAACGCGGACAAGATCTCGATCTGGTTTTCCTGCGTGACGCGCGCAGTGAATACTCGCGGCCGGTCGTCGGAAACGCGGAACTCGCGGGACAAGACACGACTGCGAACTCTGGCGTCGAAGACAGCCCGCTCCCCGCGAAGTCCAAGACAACCGGTGTGACGGAAGACTCTGCCCGGAAGTCGGCCAGCTCGAAGCCAGCGACTTCATCCAGCAACCGTCCGCGACGCGATGGGTTGATTCAGCAGGCCACCTTTGAGGAGACGGCTGATGCAGACGACGAGGAAGTGCTCGATCTTCCGGAAGTCACTCGTCGTTGGATCGAAGTTCCGTTGAAGCGTCAGACCGCGCGGAATGTGTCGCGATCGCTGTTTCTGGCGTTCGAGCAGGACGCCGAGCTGATCGACCAAGGACCGAATGGTTTGCCGGGGTTTGTCGTTTGGAAAGACCTCCCCGAGGTGTCGCGTGGACCGGCGAAAACTCAAGAAGCGACTCCGAGACGGATCGCGCGGTTCGCGGTTGGCGTTGACACGAAAGCGGAGCGTCTGGTGATCGACGGTCCTCAATCGGAAGTCTCGGCGATCAAGGCGTTGATTTCAAAACTCGACGTTGTTTCCAACGCCGCTGATCGCACGACGCGATTGGTCTCGACGAAACGTGATGCGAAACAAGTCGCCCAAACGCTGAACTCGGCGGTCAAGCAATTGGCTCAAGCTCGTGTGGCGGAATCACCGGACGACACAGAACTCGCGCAGGCCGAGACTTCATCCAAGCCCAAGGCGAAAAAGAAGGCCAAGAAACAGCCCGAATCCAAGCCGACGAATCCCGCCGATCCCAAACAGCCGGCTGAAGGTGGCGAAATGGAAGCGACGGAGGACAAGTCCAAAACACCGTCGATCACTGGGCCGCTCAAGGGGGATGTCAGCATCGAAGAACTGGGCGACGTGCTGATCATCAAAGGCAACGAACAAGACGTCCAAATGGTCGAGAAGCTGATTGCTGAGATCGGAAGAATGCTGGCCGGCTCGGTCCCCGATGTGAATGTGCGGCCGTTGAAGTACGTCGATAGCGAGTCGCTGGCCGATCTTCTGACGACCGTTTACGAGCGACTGAATCGCTCACGAGGCCGGTCGGCGAATGATCAGACCCAGCAGATCGTGGTCATCGCGATTGGCAAGCCGAACTCCGTGATGGTGCTCGCCGCGGAAAAGGACATGCCCGTTGTGGACAAGCTGATCGACGATCTCGACCAGCCGATCGATGCGACCAAAGAGTTCGAGGTCTTCCGGTTGCGATACGCGGTCGCCAGCCAAATCTTGACCGCAATCGACAACTTCTTCGGTAGCGGCACGACGGGCGGCACCGGCGGACAAGCCACAACGCAGGGTACGACGACCACCAACCGCTCGACGAGTGGCGGTTTACGAGGCCGCGTGAAGACGATCTCCGATTCGCGAACAAACTCGGTAATCGTGCAGGCTCGGCCGCGCGATCTCGAAGAGGTTCGGCGGCTGATCGACGAGCTGGATCAAGTCGGCTCGCAAGCGGTCAACCAAATCAAGTTGATCCCGTTGAAAAACGCCGTCGCGGACGAGATGGCCGAGTTGCTGAACCTCGCGATCCAGAGCGTCATCAGCCCGCCCCAGCAGGTGCGGACTCAGCAAGGTGGCGGCGGATTCGGTGGTGGGTTCGGCGGCGGGTTCGGCGGTGGCCAAGGTCAAGTCGATCAGAAGCTTCGCGATGCAAAGAGCGCGGTGCTGCAACTGCTCGACACCGAAGACGGCGAGCAAATGCTGGAATCGGGAATCTTGTCGGACATCCGCATCAATGCCGATCTGCGGACCAACAGCTTGGTCGTGACCGCTCCGACGGAAAGCCTCGCGCTGATTCAAGCTCTTGTGAAACGGTTCGATCAGCCGGCCTCGCTGGTCGCGGAGATCAAGCACTTCACGCTGACGAACGCCGACGCTCAGTCGGTGACGACGATGCTCAATCAGCTCTTCAACAATCAGCAGCAGGGACAGGGTGGACGGCAAGGGGGCGGAGCCAATCAGCAGAACCAACAGCTTGGGATTCAACTGGCCGGGGCCGAGGATGCCAGCAGTCAGTTGATTCCGTTGCGACTCTCAACCGACGTGCGGACCAACAGCATCATCGCGGTCGGCGGAGGCGAGGCACTCAGCGTGGTCGAAGCGATCATTCTGCGGCTCGACGCGGACAATGCTCGCCAGCGCAAGATGGCGGCCTACCGCTTGAAGAACGGCGACGCTTCGCTGGTCGCGGCGGCGATGGCCAACTTCCTTCAAACTCAGAGCAATTTGGCGACCCAAGGCAATCAAGGGTTGGTCAGCAACTTCGAGCAGTTCGAGAGGGAAGTGATCGTCGTTGCGGAAACGACCACCAATAGCCTGCTCATCAGTGCGACCCCGCAGTACTACGAAGAGATTCTGAAGATCGTCGAGAAGATCGACATGGACCAGCAACAAGTCGTGATTCAAGCCCTGCTGGTCGAAGTCGAACTGACCAGCAACGACGAGTTCGGTGTGGAACTGGGAATTCAAGACTCGGTGCTGTTCGACCGTGGCGGTTCCTCGGTCGCCAACGGACTCACCTCTTTGGTGCCTGGCTTCAATTTCAACAGCTCACAGACCGCCAATTCGACGGCAGCCAATCCCAACCAAGTGGGAGGTCAGGGACTGAGCAATTTCTCACTGACCCGATCCAACAGTGAATTGGGCTATGGCGGCTTGGTACTTTCCGCCGGTTCGGAGTCAGTCAACGTGCTGCTGCGAGCGCTTTCGGCCAATCGCCGGCTGGAGATTCTGAGCCGGCCGCAAATTCGGACACTTGACAACCAACTGGGCCGCATCAACGTCGGCCGCAACGTGCCCGTCGTCAACGGCTTCACGAACAACGGAGCTTTAGGACAGATCGTTCCGACGGTTGACCGACAAGATTCCGGCATCATCCTCGAAGTCACGCCTCGGATCACACCCGACGGACGGATCGTGATGCAGATCGGAGCCGAACGGAGCGACTTTGATTTGCAAAATGGCGTGACTCTGACAAGTGGTGTTGGTGGGGTGATTACCTCCCCGATTAAGAACATCTCTCGCGCCGTCTCGACGATCGCCGTTGCCGATGAGCAAACGATTGTGCTCGGCGGACTGATCCAAAAGACCGAAACCACGAGCGAACGAAAAGTGCCGTGGTTGGGAGATGTCCCGGTCATTGGGCACGCGTTCCGATTTGACTCGCACGCCTCGAAACGCACCGAACTGCTGATCTTCTTGACGCCGCGAATCATCAAGAACGACGGTACGAATGAGATGCTCAAGCAAGTCGAAGCCGAACGACTGCACTACACAGAATGCGAAGCTGAGGCACTGCACGGCCCACTGTTCGCGGTTCCCGCGCCGCCGACCGACGGCTCCATTCCGCCGGTTTATGCACCCGGAGGCATGTGGTCGAATCCGAATCAGAAATCCATTCCGCTGCCACCGGCACCCATGCCGAACAGCACCAATCCCCCGCCCGCTCCGCCGATGTCGGACGATCCGTCGGGCGACGTCAAGGGGGCGGTCTACCAAGAGTTCAGCAATCGCGGGTCGGCAAATTCGCGAATTCAACAGGTCGGAGCGACCAAGACCTCCAAGCCCACCACGAAGAAGCCCACGATTCTCGACACCTTCCGCCGCAAGGAGGCCCAGCGATGACGACTTGGCTTTTGAAGAGTTATTGCAAATTGCAAATTGCAAATTGCAAATCTCAAATTGAGACTGCGGTCGTGTTTTGCCAATTCGCAATTTGCAATTTGCAATTTGCAATTTGCAATCGTCACGGTCTTGCTTTGTCACTCGTGGCTTTGATCGGAATGCTGACCGGCTGCGCGACGTCGGGGCTGGTCTCGAACGCAACTCCGCAAAAGAAATTCGTCAAAGCGACTCCGCAAAACCCCGCCTTGAAATGCTTGTGCGTTTGGCAGACGGCTGATGGTTTCGACTCCGAAGGAAAGTCTTGTCGTGGCGTCGCGGGGCAAGTCTTCTTTTTCAACCGAGACAGTGCAATTCCGGTGACGGTCGATGGCGATGTACATGTCTTCGTGTTCGACGACCAAGGCTCTGAGGCCGACCGATCCAAACCGCTGAGTCAATTCGACATCGACCGCCAAACTTGGAACTCGCAACTGATTCGCACGCAGTTCGGCCCGGCCTATCGGCTGTTCGTGCCGTACACGCGGCCGGGGCGAAATCAGGCCGAACTCGCCCTGCGTTTGCGGATGACGCCAGACAGCGGCCCGGTCGTGTACTCGGACCTCTCGACCATCAATTTGGGCGGTCACAAGTCCGAGAAGTCGGAGAACGCCGACGAATCTCCCCTCGCGACGAAGGTTGAACAGGCACTTCGCGACCAATTGAACGGTGGCGAAACCTCCAACTCCAGAACCGACAAGCCGCTCGTCGATGCTCGTACCAAGGCCACCGACCGTCCGAATTCGCAGACCATCGCCACGATCCGTGGGACCACAAGAACCGAAGATTGAATCGAAAAGTAACCCGAAGCGCAAGCGTGGCGTCGGTAGAACCCGTGTGAAATATGCCCTCGCTCGCGAGGGTTAGATTTGAAACAGCTCCTAGTGCAATTCCCGGATTGGCAAGTATCATGTCCCACGTTCGTGAGCCGCTGAGTGACCAAGGGAGGTTGATCGTGGAAACTCTGCAACGATCCGCGTGGTTGATCGCCGCCCTCAGCGGCTTGATCGCCATTCAACCAGCCGCCGCGCAAACTCAGCAGCGCAACACCACCGGAGGCACTGGCTCATCTGGCTTCGGTGCAACGGGCGGCCGCACCGGTGGCTTGTCTGGATCGAATTCGTTCGGCGGGGGACAGAACCGATTCAGCACCACGAACGCCAACACGGCCGGAATGAACCAAAGTGTCTTCATGAATCAGCAGTCCAGTTTCGGCATGCAAAACACGGCCACTCAGAATGGTTTTATCGGCGGACGAAATCCGCAGACGTTTGTTGGGGGCAACCAACGCGCTGGCCAGCAGAATCAGCAACAGCAACAACAGCAATTCGGTAACCGCAACAATCGCGGCCGACAGAATCAAGGCATGGACCCGAACGACCCCAACGGCTTCAACCAACAGGGACAGGAACAAGATTCGCGCCGTTCGATCCGCCCACAGCAAAAGGTTTCGTTTGAGGTGCCGAAGATTCCGTACGAGGAACTCAACACGACTCTGAACTCGCGCTTCGAACGAGTGACTCGGCAGCCCGCCTTGCGAGGCGTGACGGTCGATCTCGATGCCGACGGAGTCGTCGTGCTGAGCGGCGAAGTGGCGACTCCTTCACAGAAACAGCTCGCCGCCAACATGGTGCGGCTGGAACCGGGCGTGAAGAAAGTCCGCAACGAACTGACGCTGGCGACCTCACTCGAGAAGAAATAAAGCCGTCCGTCATAGGCGAGCGGCTGGGCGTCAGCCCACCGAGAATTCGTCGTTCTCACGCAGCAACTCGGAGGGCTGACGCCCTACCGCTCGCCGATCATCTCGACAACGCTTCGACGATCTGACGCGCCAGTTCCACATGCCCGCGGACATTCGGAAGTTGTCCTCCCGACGACCACCAATCCGGCTCCGCTTCCGCCTGAGCAAGTCGGTCTTCGAACAACGACCAATGGTCGATCCCGGCGATGTCCCGATCGTCAGCAACTTCGCGAACGATCTCGATGTAGGCCGGAAGGTCACTCGTGTCCGTCCAGCGATCTGGTCGAGCGGTCGGCGGCGTTTGCAAAATGAGAGCCGTTTTCGTCGACGCCAGCGCATCCACGATCTCGTTGAGCACTTTCCGAAAGCGAGTTCGTCCAGTTGGCCCGGCTGCGGCATCGGCGGAACCGAGCATCAGAAAAACGACCTCCGGCGCGAACCGAGTGACTCGCCAATCGAGCGTCTTGAAAAAGTTTTCGGCGCGTGAATTCGGCACGCCGGTGTTGACGACGACGTCCAGCAGTCGCCGCAACTTATTCCGCAGATGATCGCCGAAGTGTTCGGAGAACGTCCTCCCCGCACCAGTTTTTCCGGCACCCTGCACGACCGTGTCGCCCGTGAAAACCCACGTCGCCGGCCGCATCCCTTCAAGGATTACGCGAGCCTTCTCCAAACCCGCCGTCACCGCCTGGATCTGCTCGCGACGTCTGGCTTGCTGCATCACCATCAAATGACGCGGATCAACAGCTCGGCGGGAAAGTGGCATGTGTTTCGGTCGCTTTGAAATTGTCGTCACCGGGCCTGCCCCGGTGGTTCAACGGCTTCTGCTCTACTGCGGTTAGAATGGCCCAAATTGAGTAGTGCAAAAGCCGTTGAACCGCTGGGACAAGCCGTGTGGCGGGAGTTCATGTCGGGCACAGTCTACGCACGACTGACCCCAACGCAATCTGCTCGACCGTCTGGCAACGCAATTCGCTGTTGCCGTTCGACAACATCCCGGCAAGGTCAGCTAACTGGGCGGTTGAAGTTCACCCAGACAACTCATAACGTCCCCGGCATTCAGCCCCATCACAGAGGTTCCCCATGCAACGCCTGACCGCTCAACCGTTGTCGTATGAATTCAGCCGCTATCGCGAGCCGCGAGTCCGCATCCGGTCCGGCGAGACCATCGTCGTCGAATCGGAAGACGCTCTTTCCGGTCAACTCCGCAAGCCAGGTGATCGCCGTGACCGCACGACCGTCCCGTACAGCAATCCTCTGACGGGACCGATCGGCATCGAGGAGGCCGAACCGGGCGACTCACTGGCCGTGACGATCCACGAGATCAAGCCGAGCATTGGCCAATGCGCGACCTACACTGGTAACCCCAAGCAACTCTGCGAATGGCTGGGGAGCGACTGCCCGCATCAAGCTCACATCATGCCGATCCGCGACGGCGTGATTCACTTCAGCGACGAGATCACGATTCCGTACGCCCCGATGCTCGGCTGCATTGGCACCGCCCCCGATTGGGGCTCGCCGACAACGCTGCCAGCCGGCCCGCACGGCGGCAACATGGACATCATCGAAGTCTGCCCTGGCAACACGATTTATTTGCCGGTGTTCATGCCGGGCGGATACCTCTACCTCGGCGACGCTCACGCCGCGATGGGTCACGGCGAGCTGTCTGCCACCGGACTCGAAATGCCCGCCGAATCGACAATCACCGTGAAGCTAGTCAAAGGCAAGAAGCTGCTGTCCCCGCGCATCGAATCACCCACCGAAATCATGGCCGTCGTCAGTGGCAGTCCAATGGAACGCTCCGCCGCTGAAGCCTTCGCGCGGTTGATTCTGTGGATGGAAGAGGATTACGGCTGGAACCGCTGGCAAGCCTACGACCTGCTGACTCACGTCGCTCGCCTGTCGGTCGGCTACTACGGCATCGGCACGATCGCGGCAAAGGTCGAGAAGCGGTATCTGACGAAATCTCCTCAAACCCCCGGTTAGGCACCCAAAAGAAATGGCTTGGCCGCGCAAAGGCACTCGCAAGCTCGTTGTTGATGGAGTGTCGTATCTTTGGCACACCACCGGTCATTGTCCCATTTGCAGCGCAGCTCACTGCTACACGATTGGTCAACCCAGCCAGCCTTTCGTGTTGTATATCGATCCGCTGCCGCATGATTTTGCGCTTACGCCAAAGTCGGTGGCTACCGCGATCCAGTGGGCAGTCCACCGCGGATGGTCAACGGAAGACGGCCCCACACGCGCGATGGCATTTGATGCAGAACAACAAGATTTCGTTTGGCTACCCGACGGTGCGCGCCACCTTTCAGACGTCCGCAGCTAAAGTTCTCAACTCGGTGAATGAATTCCGTTAAACCGACTGCAGAATTTCGGTTTCACTAACCCCTAATCCCCAACCCCTCACAACATGATCGCACCGACTCTCAACACCCGCCTCCGCCAAATCACCGACAAAGTCGAAGTCGGCGAACGCCTGACCTTCGATGAAGGCGTCTTCCTCGATCAGCAAGTCGATGTCCTGACGCTCGGCCGTTTAGCGAACATCGTGCGCGAGCGGAAGAACGGCAACCTCGCGTTCTACAACACCAACATCCATCTCAACCCGACGAACGTTTGCGTTTACCGCTGTGTGTTCTGCGCGTTCCGTTCCGACCTGAAAGCCGAGCGCGGCTACACGTTCACGGACGACATGATTCGCGAACGAACGCTCGAAGCGAAAGCCGCCGGTGCGACTGAGATTCACGTCGTTGGCGGCCTGCATCACCAAAAAGATTTCGACTGGTACGTCAACGTCGTCCGAGTCATCCACGAAACGTACCCGGAGATCCACATCAAGGCATGGACCGGAGTCGAAATCAACTGGTTCGGGCACATCACCAAGCAGCCGTATCGCTGGGTCTTGCAGCAGTTGATCGACGCGGGACTCGGCTCCATGCCCGGCGGCGGCGCGGAGATATTCCATCCCGACGTCCGCGCCCAAATCTGCGAGCACAAAGCGGACGGCAGCAACTGGCTCGAAATCCACCGCACCGCTCACGAGCTGGGCTTGCGCTCCAACGCGACGATGCTCTACGGCCACGTCGAACAGGCCGAGCATCGCATCGACCATCTCTGCAAGCTGCGCGAACTGCAAGACGAGACGCACGGCTTCCAAACCTTCATCCCGCTGGCGTTCCATCCGGAGAACACGAAGCTCGACTACATCCAGAAGCCGAGCGGCATGATGGACCTGAAGGTGATGGCGATCTCGCGACTGATGCTCGACAACTTCGATCACATCAAAGCCTACTGGATCATGCTGGGGGAGAAGACCGCCCAAATCGCACTCAACTTCGGAGCCGACGATCTCGATGGCACTGTGGTCCACGAACTGATCTACCACGACGCCGGAGCCAAGACGCCAGAGGGCCTGACCGTCACGCAACTCCACCACCTCATCCGCGAAGCCGGCCGCGACCCCATCGAGCGTGATACGCTGTATCGGCGAGTCCATCGCGAGGGTGCGAAGTGGCAGACCGGCGAGCCAGTCGCAGTCTTAAGTTGAGTCGCAGTGTTCGTATTCAAAGCGCGGCTTGAACAAGATCCTTAGCAGTCAGCTGAATCATCCTGGTGATTTGATGCAGCAACACCGGTGAATTGTCGCGGCCCTTGTTCGACGTCCGCACGATTCACGTCTTTGTCGCCTCGCCGGGTGATTTGGCGGTGGAGCTGCGGGCGTTCAGAGACGTGATTAGGAACTCAACGCCGGCTTCGGCGACGCGCTGGGCATCACGGATCCTCGCACAGCGCGCCAGAAGCTCTTTCGCATCCGACTGGCCAGCATCGACCGCATCCGCGACTGGAGCTGCTTCGACGCCGACACTGGCAAAGATCTTGCCGTCGAACTCCGCGAAGACCACATCCCCAACTTCTCGAATTGGAAAAACCAAGCCCCCTTCGAGTCCGACGGCTTGAATTCTACTCTCACAGTGGCCGCTCGGGGACTTGAACCCCGACGCCTTGCGGCACAAGATCCTAAATCTTGCGTGTCTGCCATTTCACCAAGCGGCCGTAGCAAATCGATTTTAGATAATCTTGGATCGCCGTGCGACTCGACACGACACGCGAACAAGTTCATCACTTCCGCGAGCAAAAAAAGCCCCGGGAAAGAATTTCTGGGGCGATCTTCGACTTCGGAACGTCGCCGTGACAAAACTCAGTCGGGCAACAAACCGTGGTTTTGAATTCGTGTCTTTTCCTGATGCGACACAATCCATTCCTGACTATTACCACGGCCGCATTGCCGCTTGTCTGCGTTGATCCGTCCAAGTCGGCACCACTCACGCACGGTGAACTCGGCCTCCCGCGCGGTTCGTGAGCGGGCAAGATGATAGAAGCTGTGTGCTATCGTCTCCAATGCGGACGGCTCAATCTTCTTTGAGCGGAATGAACTCATCGTCACCGCCATTGGTATCCATGCCGCCCGAATTGTCGGAAGGTGGCGGGACAGAGAAGCCATCGTCATCGTCGATCGGCACCGGAAACTCCATGCTCAGTTCCGACTGAGGCGGAGTGACCAGAGCCTTCCTGCGCGGCGGAGCTTCCGCAATTTGAGCCTTCAACGGAGACTTCGGTTTGCCGGTTGCTGCCTTGTCCACTTCGAGCAGGAAGCGAACATCACCAATCATCAGCTCATCGCCGAAGCCGACGGAAGCTTGATTCTCAACGCGAGTGCCGTTGACCCAGACTCCGTTCATGCTGCCCAGATCGCGGACGACAAAGCGGTTGTTGACCAGCGCGACTGCACAATGCTTGCGCGAAATTTTGCGGCTGTTGAGGATGACCGCGTCGCAATCGGGGTGCCGACCGACGAGCACGATCGGCTTATCCAGCACGATCGGCTTGCCTTGCTCGATGGGCACCAAGACGGAGGGCATGTCAAACAGCTCCCGAAGCGGACGAACTTTCGCCACGAAATGTGGGGTGAGCATAACCCACGGTTTTGCGTGAAGCGACTGATTGCCGAATTCCGGTGGTAAGAATCGGACACGACGTACCGGTCACGCGGATCACGTCGAGCAGACATGCCACGTTGGAGTGGTTGAAGCGAACTGTTGCGGTTCCGCCGCGAACAGCAAAGATTGGTTGGCTGGGCAAACTTCACCGGCGTTCCGGCCCATTCCCGGCCGCGAAGCGTGACTGAGACTCCCACGAACGATACACCGTCCGGGCCGGGGTGAATCGCACGCCACCAGACTTCGAACCGGCTGCAATCGAGTTTGCAGACTCGTTCATCTTGCCGGTCTTGGAGCCGACCGTGGACCAAGAGTCGCGCGCCGCACCGGGACTGTCGAGAAATTTCGGGTCCGGCACCGGACTCGAATGCGAATCCGTTTCCGATGCCAACGACGCCGCGGCGGCCGACGTTGGCGGCAGCATCGTGACCGGGTTGGCGACGATCGGTGTCGCGATGAAGGGCGAGCCAGTGATCGACTGTCCGATCGTCGGCACGCTCTGATAAACCGGAACGGGCGCAAACGCCATTCCACCACACGGTCCGCAAGGTGCCATCGCCATCTGAGTAGATCCTCTGAAGACCGGCACGCTCGTCTGAGCCACCGGAGCCGCAGTGATCGGAGCCACCTGAGTTGTTTGATACGAGTACGTCTGATTCCGCACGACCTGCCGCGGAACCATCAGCGTCGAGACCTGCGGCACTTGGCGAGTCACCTGAAACGGCACACTGTGATACGCGATCTGCTGCTGATAGGAAACTTGAGGAATCCGCTTCGTGACTTGCTTGGGAACGTAGACCGTTTGGTAGCTCCCTTCGTCAACCACGACATCTCGATACGTCGTGATCGGTACGGTCTGTGCGACCGCCTCTTGGCGATACTGAGTGATCACTTCGTTGCGATAGGTCGTTACTTGCTGCGGGACCATTTCGGTCTCGACGACGTGCTGATGTGTTTGGCAATTGCAATGATTGACTGGCCGCTGGCAGTTCTTGCAGCCGCGAGAAAAAAGCTGAGCCGACGCTGGAGTCGCCGAAAAACCGATCGGAATCAGACCCCACACCGCCAGCAGCAATGCGCCACGAACTTGCTTCGACATGCCCAAACTCCTTGGCGATCGGTCTGTGCCCCAGAAAGTCGCGTCGCTCGAACCGATGTGCTTTGCGCAAACTCACGCGGGACGCCCCGCGCAATGTGTCCTCTTTCGTATCGGCGACCGGCACTAGCAACTTGAACGATTGGGAAGAGTTTGACGGCGCGGCGGATGTCCCCAACTTGAACCGCAGCGTGACTCTGGGTTGTCGTCGGAAATCACGAATTCGCCAAAATAAACGGCTGTCGAGACGCCCCAATTCCTGACCTGTCCGACTTTTGCAAACGTCTCAGTGTTTGGCTAACGTGCCGTTGCTGTCTCACCACCATCTGTGTTGTCTTCCGCGAATCGGAACCTCAATCCCACCAGGAGACTCGTCATGAGCGAAACTTCGTCCACCCTCGTGTCACGTCGTGAGCTGTTGAAAACCTCTGGCCAAGTGGCCGCCGCTTCTGTCTTGGCGGCATCCGCTTTACCGGGAGCTCACGCCGCCGAAAACAACACGATTCAAATCGTGCTCATCGGTTGCGGAGGACGGGGCGGCGGAGCGATCGCGAATGCCCTCGCGACCAAGCAAGGGCCGACGAAGCTGATCGCGATGGTTGATGTTTTCCCGGAAAAGCTCAACACCGCGTACCAAAACACGAAGACTCGGTTCCCTGATCAAGTTGATGTCCCCGAGGACCACAAATTCATCGGCTTCGACGGCTACAAGAAGGCAATGGACCTGCTCAAGCCGGGGGATGTGGTGATCCTCACGACGCCGGTCGTGTTTCGCTGGGTGCATTTCGGCTATGCGATCTCGAAGGGCCTGAACGTCTTCATGGAGAAGCCGACGACGATCGATGGCCCGACCAGTCGCAAGATGCTGGAACTCTCCGCCGAGTCGGTGAAAAAGAACCTCAAGGTCGGCGTCGGTCTGATGTGCCGTCATTGCCGCTCACGCATGGAGTTGGCTCAACGGATCAAGGGGGGCGAACTGGGTGACCTGACGCTGCTGCGGGCCTACCGCATTGCCGGTCCAACTGGCTCGGCATCCGTCGGTCCGAAGCCCGAAGGAATGAGCGAGCTGGCCTACCAGATCAAGAACTTCCACGGCTTCCTTTGGCTCAGCGGCGGTGGCTTCAGCGACTTCCTGATCCACAACATCGATGAGTGCTGCTGGATGAAGGACGCCTTCCCCGTCGAGGCCAAGGGACACGGCGGTCGGCATTATCGCGGCGACCAAGTCGATCAGAACTTTGACACCTACAACATTGAGTACACGTTCGCCGACGGCACGAAGATGTTCATGGCCGGCCGCACGATGCCCGGCTGCCATCAGGAATTCGCGACCTACGTCCACGGCACGAAGGGTTCGGCGGTTGTCTCACAGGCCGGACACCATCCGTCAAAGGCTCGCATGTACAAGAGCCATCGGATGGTCAAAGAGGACTTGGTCTGGGAATGCTCGAAGCCGGAGGCCGACCCGTACCAGCTCGAATGGGAAGACCTAATGACGGCGATCCGCAACGACAAGCCGTACAACGAAGGGGAGCGCGGCGCGAAGTCGAGCCTCGTCACTGCAATGGGCCGCATGGCCTGCCACACGGGACAGGTTGTGACCTACGAAGACATGCTCAACCACGAGCACGAATTCGCCCCGAACGCCGACAAGCTGACGCTCGATGGCCCTTCGCCGTTGATGGCCGACGCCAACGGCAAATACCCGATCCCGAATCCCGGCATCAACACCCGTCGCGAGTACTAGGATTTGCAAACTGGGATGCGCTCGGCGCGGGTCTCCTGACCCCGCCGCGGAGAGTGGACCGTAGGTCTCCGTCGTCGCCATCCGATGCAGAGACCTTCGGTCGGGCGTGTGGCGGGGTCAGGAGACCCGCGCCAAGCGCAGGCCGGCGGGTGAATTGCCATGCTGCAACGACGACTGGTCTTCCAAGCTCTGGACGCCTCTTGGGCAAGTCTGGTGGTGTTGGCTTTGGTCGTCGCTGCGGCCGCGCTGGTCGTCTTGCTATCGAAGTACGAGCGGAAACTCGTGCCAACTCACGTCGGCTATGGGCTGCTGGTTTTGCGTCTGGCCGTGATTTCCGTGATCTGGCTCGCGTTGTTGCAGCCGGTGCTGACTTGGAACATTGACCGCGAACGGACGAGCCGAGTCGTCGTCGCGCTCGACCTCTCCGAGAGCATGACAACGTCGGATCGGATTGCGACGAAGGCCGAGAAGCTGCGAAACGCGATCGGACTCGGCATGATCGGCAACGATCGGAATCGCGACCGCTGGCTGCGAGTGCTCGCCGACTTCGAGGTGGAACGCGAACCGAAATGGGTAGATGACGATGAGGCTGCGGACGCCGAACAGCGGGCGACGCTGGCAAAGACCCGCAAGGAGCTCGTCAACGAAACCTTTCAGAAGCTCGACAAACTGCCGCGTGCCGAGATCGCCCAGAAACTGATCGGCGACAAAGACAATCCAGACGGTTGGCTGGCCGAGTTGCAGAAGTCATTCAACGTCGAACTGCGCATCTTCGGCGGCAAGTCGGTGCCGAGCGAATTGGAGACGCTCGCGGAGTTGGTGCAGAAGCCGCCAGACACACTGGCCAAGTCGATGACCAATCTGGTCTCGGCATTGGAAACTTCATCGGCCGAGCAATCGCCAATCAAGGCGTTCGTCGTGCTTTCGGACGGTCGCGAGACATCGGGCAGCGATCCCGTGTCGGTCTCGCGGCGCTGGCGAGATTTGAACGTCGCCGTGTATCCGGTCCTGATTGGCTCCGAGCGACGTCCGAAAGACATCGTGCTGGACACGCTCGACGTTCCATCGGTCGCGTACCTCAATGACAAACCGATTGTGCGTGTCACGCTGCAAGCGGCGGGCTTCGAGGGAGAGATGCTCAACGTCGTGCTCGAACAGGAGGACGGTGAAACGCAAACTCGAACGCTCGTCGTACCGAAGTCCGACTCCGGCCTGCCACCAGTCGTCGTCGCCGAGTACTTGCTCGACGCGACAACGGTTGGCCGACAGCGATTCACCGTCCGCACCGATGTGCTTCCTGGTGAGACTCGCGACGACAACAACGCGCGGGACTTCTCACTGCTGGTCGTCGATGACAAGGCGAAAGTGCTGCTCGTCGAAGGGGAGGCCCGTTGGGAGTTTCGCTTTCTCGAAGCGGCGTTCGCACGCGATGAGCGGATCAGGCTCGAACGAGTCTTGTTCCAGCAGCCACACCTCGGCGTGTTGCCGGAGACGTTCTTCCCGCGTCAGCTCAATTGGCCCGGGCCGGAAACACCCATCGAGAAATCGCCGTTGGCCGAGTTCGATCTCATCGTGATCGGCGACGTCGCGCCGCTGGACTTGCCGGAACTGCTGCTCGCACAGTTGGAAAAGTTCGTATCGGACATCGGTGGCACGGTCGTCTTCACGGCCGGCAAGCGACACATGCCGATGCGATACCGCTCACCGACGCTCGACAAGCTGTTGCCGGTGACAAGACTTCTCGCGGCGAATTCGCTTGACCCACCAACAACACCGCCGCACCTGCGCGGTTTTCATCTGCGGCTGACTCCGGATGGTGAACGCGAAGGCGGACTGCAACTCGGCGGCGATGCTGAGACGAATCGCTCGACGTGGAAGTCACTCCCCGGACATCCGTGGGCTTTGATCGGTGACCTCAAGCCCGGAGCCACTGTCCTCGCGACCGCCGATGACGGTCAGCCGTTGCCGCCGGAGATGGAACGCTCACGAGCGCTGATCGTCGAGCAGTACTACGGACTCGGCCAAGTCTTCTGGCTGGGTTTCGACAGCACCTGGCGCTGGCGTCATCGAGTCGGCGATCAGCACCATCACCGCTTCTGGGGGCAGATAGCTCGCACGGCCGCGCAGAACAAGGCATCGGCCGGCAACGAGTTCGTGAAGTTCGGGCTTGAATCGACCGACGTGCAGGCCGGCCAAGATGTCGTCTTCCGAGCACGCTGGACGCCGCCACTGCTGGCACGTCGTCCCGATGTGAAAGCCAAGGTCGCCCTCTTTCCGCGACACGATGCCAAGCCTGATCAGCCAATCGCCACGGTCGATCTCACGCCGGATCAAGCTCGGCCCTCGGTCCATCAAGGCCGCTGGCTCGCACCAATGGCCGGTGAGTATCGCGCGATCCTGAAAATCGACGGCGCGCCGCTCGGTGGTCCCGGAGATCAAGAAATCTCCGCCGATTTTCTCGTGCGAGGCCCTCTCACCAAAGAACTGGCCGACGTTTCCGCATCGCGAACGTTGCTCGATCAGATGGCCCAAGCCTCAAGCGGCAAGTTACTGATGCCGCATCAACTCATCGAGCTGCCGAAACTGATCCAACCCGAAGACCTCGCCATCCGCGAGTCGCACGAGTACACCCTTTGGGACCACTGGTTACTGCTGACTGTTTTGTTTGGGCTGCTCACGGCGGAATGGATTCTGCGAAAGTGGAACGGCCTGCCGTGAGTCGCGTTTTTGACCGTCGTTTCAATCTGGGACAAGTGCGCTGACACACCAGCACGACGCGCAAGCGAGTGGTCTTTGCCCAACAACCACTCGCTTGCGCGTCGTGCGTGCGTCGTACGTCGGCTGAGAGTTCGCACTCGCTGACGCTTCGGGTTAATTTTCCGTGACGATCAGCAACGGAGAGACGGATTCATGCCACCGCAAGTTCAAACTGTTTCCGAGCTGACCGGCGAAATCAAAGACCTGATCGAAGGGAACTTGCCGGAGGTCTGGGTGCGCGGGGAGGTTTCCAACTGCCTGAAGGCCAACTCGGGACACGTTTACTTCACGCTCAAGGACGAGGGCGCACAAATCGCGGCGGTCATGTGGCGGAACACGGCGGCGCGGTTTCGTTTCGACATGCACGATGGCTTGCAGGTGGTTGTCAACGGCGGGGTCGAGGTCTACAAGCCGCGCGGCTCGTATCAGGTCATCGTGCGGAAGCTCATCCCGCAGGGAGTCGGCGCACTCGAACTCGCGTTTCGGCAGATGCACGCGAAGCTGGAAGCCGAAGGGCTGTTCAACCCAGCTCGTAAACGGCCAATCCCACGATTTCCGAAACGGATCGCGCTCGTGACCAGCCCATCCGGAGCGGCCGTGCGCGACATGATTCAAGTCATCACACGCCGCTGGCAGGCGGCCGACATCGTTGTCGTGCCGGTCAAAGTTCAAGGCGAAGGAGCCGCGCAAGAGATCGCGACCGCGCTGCGAAACGTGCATCGCCTGCCGGATGTCGATGTCGTGATCTGCGGCCGAGGCGGCGGAAGCCTCGAAGACTTGTGGGCGTTCAACGAGGAAGTGGTCGCTCGCGCGATTGCCGCGTGCCGGCTGCCGGTCATCAGCGCGGTCGGTCACGAAATCGACGTCACGATCGCCGACCTCGTCGCCGATGTTCGAGCACTCACTCCCAGCGAAGCGGGCGAGCGAGTGGTCCCCGATCACGAAGAAGTGTCGCGTGCTCTCGACAACCTGCAACGGCGATTGGTCAGCGGTTTGCAAAACCGAGCCGGCAAAGCTCGGCTGCAACTGGACGGTCTCGCGTCGCGCCGCGTTTTCACTCGACCGTTCCAGCGCGTGCATGATGAACTGATCCGGGTTGATGAACTCGACGTCCGGTTGCAGCGCGCGATTCGGCAGCGAGCGGTCGCCTCCAAGCAGCAACTCGATCTCGCGGCCGCGACGCTCGATGCGCTCAGCCCATTGAAGGTGCTTGGCCGAGGATACTCGATCACCCGCCGTGCCGTGACCGGAGAACTCGTGACCGCGTCAGAGCAACTGGCAATCGGCGACCGAATCACGACAATCCTCGCCGCCGGCCAACTCACCAGCCGCATCGAGTCTTTCGACTCGTAACCCGACGCGTCAGCGAGGGCGGACGCATTGAGGCTGTGAGTTTTGGGAGCCGCGCCTGTCAGGAAGCGGTTAGCAGACACCGCTTCCTGACGGGCGCGGCTCCAATCAGTCACAGCCTCAGAGAGATGGACGCGACGTCATGCCCAACACTTCCAATACCGAACAACCGATTTTCGAGGCCGCGCTTGCTGAACTTCAGCGGATCGTCGCCGACCTCGAAAACGGCAGCGTCGGTCTGGAAGAATCACTGGTTCGGTTCGAGCGTGGAGTCGCGCTGCTCAAGACCTGCTACGCGACGCTCGAACATGCCGAGCAACGGATTGAGTTGCTCGTCGGCGCACGCTCAGACGGGACGCCGGTCACGCAGCCATTCGATGCCTCCGCAACCGCCGATGCAGAAACTCCGACCGCCGGCCGACGTCGATCTCGAAACGCAAAGCCCGAAACAACTCCGGAGCCAGAGAAAACCGAGGACGATTCGGACACCGGATTCCTGTTTTGAAAAATTAGCCCGACGCGGCCTCAAATGAGATGTTTATGGCGAGCGGCAGGGCGTCAGCCCTCCGAGTGATTCCATCTGTTTTGACTCGGAGGGCTGACG
>SXGT01681228.1_pt1 | contig 23140 bp, 15 predicted proteins | sample 3176221 | NCBI WGS metagenome assembly SXGT01 (sample SAMN11356862, study PRJNA531348) | freshwater metagenome | isolation source: freshwater sample F1-120 | place: China: Fuxian Lake, Yuxi | collected 2017-12-25
AAGGTCACGTGGGTGCTCGGCGCCGCCAGCTAAGATAACCGCATCAAATTCTGCTAGCAAATCATCGGCTTTCACGTTTTCACCTACGTGCTGATTCACGCGGAACTCCACGCCTTCTGCTTGCATCTGCGCCATGCGTCTGTCGATGTGGGATTTTTCCATTTTAAAATCAGGAATACCGTAGCGTAACAAGCCACCAATACGGCTGTTTTTTTCTAAGACCACTACGCTATGACCCACTCGAGCTAATTGCTGCGCCGCCGCCATGCCAGCTGGGCCGGAACCCACGATGGCGACTTTTTTGCCGGTTTTATGGCTGGCAAGTTGCGGTTTAACCCAATCGTTTTCCCAAGCTTTATCAATAATCGCGTGCTCTATGGATTTAATGCCCACCGCATCCGCATTGATGTTTAGCGTACAGGCTGCTTCACATGGCGCCGGGCAAATACGACCGGTAAATTCAGGAAAGTTATTGGTGCTGTGCAACACATCAATCGCAGATTTCCAATCTTGCTGATAAACCAGATCGTTGAAATCAGGAATAATGTTATTCACTGGGCAGCCGCTGGTGCAAAAAGGAATACCGCAATCCATGCAACGTGCGCCCTGTTGCTTGGCTTGATCGTCGCTCAAATGCAATACAAATTCTTTGTAGTTTTTAACGCGCTCCACCACAGGCAGGTTTGCCTCGGTCAGCCTGTTGTATTCCATGAAACCCGTTACTTTGCCCATACTAAAACCTTTATCCTATTATGCTTTTATGCAGCTTGTTTTGCCGTTGCGGCAGCCAATTCAGTCAATGCGCGTTTGTATTCAATCGGCATGACTTTCACAAATTTGCTTCTCGATGCAGCCCAATCGGCCAACAAGGCTAGGGCTCGCTCACTACCGGTATAGTTCGCATGCTTTTCTATCAGCGTTTTGAGCGTGACTTCGTCTGGCTGATTTAAATGCTGCACTTTACCCACAGCGGCATCGGCCGCTTCCACTTTTTCCAAGGCGACCATGCTCATGTTGCAACGTTTAGCAAACATGCCGTCTTCGTCATAGACGTAAGCCACGCCGCCACTCATACCGGCGGCAAAGTTTTGACCGGTGACGCCCAATACCACGACGGTACCGCCAGTCATGTATTCGCAGCCATGGTTACCCACGCCTTCGACCACGGCCGTGGCACCGGAATTGCGCACACAGAATCGCTCACCGGCCACGCCTCTGAAATAGCTTTCACCGGTGGTCGCGCCGTACATGACGGTGTTACCGACTATGATGTTTTCATGCGCGAGGCCACCGAAGGCGACCGGCGGTTTAATGATGATGCGTCCGCCGCATAAACCTTTACCCACGTAGTCGTTGCCTTCGCCGCTTAATTCAAAGGTGATGCCTTTGGCTAAGAAAGCAGCAAAACTTTGGCCCGAGGTGCCGTTAAAATTGATGTGTATGCTGTCATCGGGCAAACCGGCGTGACCAAAACGGGTGGCAATTTGATTAGACAACATGGTGCCGACCGTGCGGTTGGTATTGGAGATCGCCACGTCCAACACGACTTTTTTACCCTCTTGCAATGCCGGCTTGGCCATGGCCACCAGCTTATTGTCTAGCGCATGAGTCAGGCCGTGGTCTTGCACGTCATTGTGCTTACGTGATACGTCTGCCGGCATGGCTGGCAAATGGAACACTTTGCTGAAATCCAAACCGTTGATTTTCCAATGCTCGATACCGGCTTGCATGTCTAGCAAATCGGCACGGCCGATTAAATCATCAAACTTCGCCACGCCTATCGCGGCCATCAATTCACGTACTTCTTCAGCCACAAAGAAGAAGTAATTCACCACGTGCTCTGGCTGTCCGGTAAAGCGTTTACGCAATTCTGGATCTTGCGTGGCCACACCGACTGGGCAGGTATTCAAATGGCATTTGCGCATCATGATGCAACCTTCCACCACCAGCGGTGCGGTGGCAAAACCAAACTCATCGGCACCTAGCAAGGCGCCTATGACCACGTCACGGCCAGTTTTAATTTGACCGTCCACCTGCAAGATCACGCGGCCGCGCAATTGATTGAGCACCAAGGTTTGCTGTGTTTCAGCCAAGCCTATTTCCCAGGGTCCACCGGCATGTTTCACCGATGAAATTGGCGATGCGCCGGTACCGCCGTCATGGCCCGCAATCACAATGTGATCCGATTTGGCTTTGGCCACACCGGCCGCTACCGTACCCACACCGGTTTCAGCCACTAATTTGACGGAAATGGACGCGTTAGGATTGGCGTTTTTAAGGTCGTGTATCAGTTGCGCCAAATCTTCAATCGAGTAAATATCGTGGTGCGGTGGCGGGGATATCAAACCCACGCCTGGCACAGAAAAACGCAATTTAGCAATGTACTCGCTGACTTTATGGCCAGGTAATTGGCCGCCTTCACCAGGCTTAGCACCTTGCGCCATTTTGATTTGTATCTGATCGGCGGAAGCCAAGTACTCGGCCGTCACACCAAAGCGACCTGAGGCCACTTGTTTGATGCTAGAGCGCATGGAATCGCCGGCTTGCAAGGCGATGTCTTTAACTATTCTGTCGCTGCCTATGACATTGGCCATGGTGGTGGCACTGGCTACTGGGATAAAACGCTTAGCGTCTTCGCCGCCTTCCCCGGTGTTGGATTTACCGCCTATGCGGTTCATGGCAATCGCCAAGGTCGCGTGTGCTTCAGTCGAAATGGAGCCCAATGACATGGCGCCGGTAGCAAAGCGTTTGACGATCTCTTTCGCTGGCTCAACTTTGTCCAAAGGAATCGCCGCGCCCACCGATTTAATTTCAAACAACCCACGCAAGGTCATGTGACGACGCGTTTGATCGTTGATTAACTGTGCGTATTCCTTGTAAGTGTCCGCTGAATTGGTGCGAGTGGCGTGTTGCAATTTAGCAATCGAGTCCGGCGTCCACATGTGCTCTTCACCGCGCACGCGGAAAGCGTATTCGCCACCCGCATCCAAATGTTTAGCCAATACTGGGTCTTCGCCAAAGGCTGCCGTATGCAAGCGTTCGGCTTCTTCCGCCACTTGCGTCAAACCTATGCCTTCAATGTTGGTAGTGGTGCCGGTGAAGTATTCATCAACAAAGGCGCTGTTTAGGCCTATGGCTTCAAATATTTGTGCGCCACAGTAAGATTGGTAAGTGGAAATACCCATTTTAGACATGACTTTATACAAGCCCTTGCCTATGGCTTTAACAAATTTTTTGGCCGCTTCGTTACTATCTTTAACGTCCATGTGCTTGATGGTTTCAAAGGCTAACCATGGGCAAACCGCTTCCGCGCCGTAACCGGCCAATAAAGCAAAGTGGTGCACTTCGCGTGCCGATCCGGTGTCAATAACCAAGCCTGCGCTGGTGCGTAAACCGGTTTTTACCAAATGCTCGTGGGTAGCAGAACAAGCTAATAAGGCCGGAATCGCCATGCGATCGGCACTCACGCCTCGATCAGACAGAATCAAAATATTGAAGCCATCTTGCACGGCTTTTTCTGCCGCACTGGTGATAGCGGCCACGGCCTTAGCCATGCCAGCCTTACCCTGTGATAACGGATACGTGATGTCTAATACGATGGATTTATATTGGTTCTGCGTGAAGGTCGCGATGGCTTTTAATTGCGCTAGCTCGTCCAAGGTTAAGACCGGTTGCGCCGCTTCCAAACGCATCGGCGGGTGAGTCTCATCCACCGCCAGTAAATTCGGTTTCGGGCCTATGAAGGTCACCAAAGACATCACCAACTCTTCACGAATCGGATCAATAGGCGGGTTGGTCACTTGCGCGAACAACTGTTTGAAGTAGTTATAGAGTAATTTTGGTTTAACCGATAACACCGGTAGTGCCGCATCGTTACCCATGGAACCCGACGCTTCTTCGCCGTTTTCCACCATGGGCTGCATGACGAATTTGATGTCTTCTTGGGTATAACCAAACGCTTGTTGGGTATCCAACAAATTGGCTGCCATGGCTAATTCGGCGTCTACTTTTGGCATGTCGCTTAAGTAATAACGCGTTTTTTCTAGCCATTGTTTGTAAGGTTTGGCCGTCGCTAAGGCATTTTTAACTTCAGCGTCACCTATGATACGGCCTTGCTCCATGTCGATTAACAACATTTTGCCTGGCTCTAAGCGCCATTTTTTTACGATTTTTTCTTGTGGAAAAGTCAGCACGCCCATTTCCGAGGCCATCATCACCAAATCGTCATCGGTCACTAGGTAACGCGCTGGACGTAAACCGTTGCGATCCAAGGTGGCGCCTATCATGCGGCCATCGGTGAACGCGACGGCGGCTGGGCCATCCCATGGCTCCATCAATGCAGCATGGTATTCGTAAAAAGCACGGCGCTCTTGGTCCATCAAACTGTTGTTGCTCCAGGCTTCTGGAATCAACATCATCATGGCATGCGGCAAGGAATAACCGCCGGCCACTAGCAACTCTAAGCAGTTATCAAAACAGGCAGAATCGGATTGGCCATCCACAATCAAAGGCCACAATTTTTCTAAATCTTCACCGATCACGCTGGACTTCATGGTTTCGTGACGCGCCGCCATCCAATTGACGTTACCTTGCACGGTATTGATTTCGCCGTTGTGCGCAATCATGCGGAAAGGGTGCGCTAAATCCCAGGCAGGGAAAGTGTTGGTAGAAAAGCGTTGATGCACCAAGGCTAAAGCCGATACCAAGGTTTCGTCGTTTAAATCTTGGTAATACACGCCCACTTCATTGGCCAGCAACATGCCTTTGTAGACGATGGTGCGAGAGGATAACGATGGGATGTAAAAGGTGGCTTTGTCTTGCAAATTAAGCGCGCGAACCGCGTGCTCAATGCGCTTACGGATGACGAATAATTTACGCTCGAACACCGTTTGGTCTGCGTCCGTAGCGCCTATGATTAATTGGCGCATAGTCGGTTCAACATCGCGTGCTGCTTGGGCTATGTTGCTGTTGTTAACCGGCGTATCGCGCCAGCCTAGCAAGTTTTGTTTTTCTTCTGCGACTATCTTGGCGATCAGGCTGACGCAGGCCTGACAGTTTTCCGCTGCTTGCGGTAAGAACACGTTAGCCACGGCGTATTGGCCAACTGCCGGTAAACTAATGCCTAATTTAGCGGCTTCTTTGCGCATAAAGGCATCGGGCATTTGCATAAGCAAACCGGCGCCATCACCTAATTTTGGATCATAGCCAGTCGCGCCACGGTGCGTCAGGTTGGTTAATAACTCCAAGCCTTTTTGCACGATATCGTGGGATTTTTTGCCTTTGATGTGCGCCAAAAATCCAACGCCACAAGCATCACGCTCGTTAGTCGGATTGTATAAACCTTGCTGCGCTGGCTTGCCTGAATTGACGTGGATTGCCTTACTTAAACCTGATGCCATATTATCTAATCACAAAACATTTAGAGGAACCTTTAAGTTTACCGTTAAATGCCTATCTGTTCAATAAGATACCGCTTAAAGTGTCAGAATAATTAAGCTGGACGCCTTTAAATAAGCCAAACATTGCATGGTCGACAGCTAAAGTGATGCAAAGGCTTTTCTAGCGGCCGCTAAAGTGAGTGCGATGTCTTCGTCGGTGTGCGCGGCCGAAACAAAGCCGGCTTCAAATGCCGATGGCCCCAAATAGACGCCGCTGTCTAACATGCTGTGGAAAAAGCGGTTGAAATGCTCTTTGTTGGATTGCATGATTTCATGGTAGCTGCTGGGGCAGTGCTGACTAAAATACAAACCAAACATGCCGCCGACATTTTGCGCATTAAAAATCACGCCAGCCTCAGCGGCCGCGGCTTTTAAGCCCTCCACTAATTTTGCCGTTTGCGCGGCCAATTTGCTGTGGAAGTTAGGCGCTTGCAGCAGTTCCAAGGTTTTTAAACCAGCGGTAACGGCAATCGGATTGCCAGACAAGGTCCCCGCCTGATACACCTTACCCACCGGCGCCAAGCATTGCATGATGTCTTTACGGCCACCAAAGGCCCCTACCGGCAAGCCGCCACCAATGACTTTACCTAAAGTAGTCATGTCCGGTTTGATGTTGTAAAGCGCCTGCGCCCCACCCAAATGCACCCTAAAACCGGTCATCACTTCATCAAAAATCAACACGGCGCCGTGCTTAGTGCAAAGCGCCCTAAGCGTTTGTAAAAAGGCCTGGTGCGGCACTATCAAATTCATGTTGCCCACCACAGGCTCAATAATGACGCAGGCAATTTCATCGCCCACTTGCGCAAACAAATCTTCCAATGCCTGACTGTTGTTGTACTCTAAAGTCAAGGTATGCGCCGCGACACTGGCTGGCACGCCACCCGAATCGGGCTCGCCAAAGGTCAGCAAACCGGAACCGGCTTTTACCAGCAAGCCATCTGAATGGCCGTGGTAACAACCCTCGAATTTAACGATCTTATCGCGACCGGTAAACCCACGTGCCGTGCGTATCGCACTCATGGTCGCCTCGGTGCCACTGCTATTTAGGCGCACCTGCTCCATGCTGGGCATTAATTTATTAATTAACTGGGCCATCTCCAGCTCCAAACCGGTTGGCGCACCAAACGACAAACTGTTTTCGGCGGCAGCCTGCACGGCTTGGATCACTTCGGGATGAGCATGGCCCACTATCATTGGGCCCCAGGAATTGATGTAATCGATGTACTCTTTACCGTCCACGTCCCACAATCTTGAGCCCAAGCCTTTTTTAAAGAAAACCGGCGTGCCGCCTACGCTGCAAAAAGCCCGGACCGGTGAATTCACCCCACCCGGAATCAGCCGTTGGGATTGTTCAAATAAGCTTTGGTTAGTGGATGTCATGGTTGAGCCTTACGCTTGGTTGCTAAATAATTGAGTGAATTTTTGTGCGCTTAATTTTACGTCATCTGCATTAAAAATGGCATGGATTACCGCTACCGAACTGGCGCCCGCGGCTATCGCCTGCCCTGCGTTAGCCAAGTTAATGCCGCCTATGGCGACGGCTGGAATGCTTAACTGTGCCTTAGCCAACTCAAACAAACTTAAATCGGCAACCGGCGCATTGGGCTTGGTGCTGGAGGCAAAACAAGCGCCAAAGGCCACGTAATCGACACCGGCTTGTTGGGCCGCTAAAGCCAAATCCAGTCGGTTATAACAGGAAGCACCGAGCAACTTGTCTTTACCTATTATGGCGCGAACATCTGCTAAATTGCCATCATCGGCGCCTATGTGTACGCCATCTGCATCCAGCGTTAAACAGAGCTCTAGCGAATCATTAATAATCAAAGGTACGCCGTATTGGCGACACAAAGGCAAAATAGCTCGTGCTTGCTGCGTTTGCAATGAATAATCGGCTAGTTTATTACGGTACTGCAAGACGCTCACGCCGCCTTGCAAGGCCAAGGCCACTTTTGTCAGTAATAGCTCGGTATTGGTTTCATCCGGCGTAATGGCATACAAGCCTTTTATCATGAGAGGCGCGCTGTTTTAATGGCTTTTACTGGAGGCTTCGCCGCTGTTAACCACGGCATCTTCTTCATCGCGCGCCCAAAACATGCGATCGGGTATGAACTGGCCCATGCCTGGTCGAAAACCGTGTTTTAGGGTTTGCCAAGTAAATTCTTGCGCCTCGGCAACGGCGTCTTCCATGCTTAAGCCGTGCGCCATGCAAGCGGCAATGGCACTGGTCATGGTGCAACCCGAGCCATGGTAATTGCCGGGCAAGCGCTCCCACTTATAGGCTTTAATCAATTTGTTGTCACCGTACAAGGTATTGGTCACTTCTAGCGTGCGCTCGTGAGTGCCAGTGATTAACACGTACTCACTGCCCATGGCTAAAAGCCGCGCGGCACTTTCATCCAGCGAGGTCAACGCCACCTCATCGCTGTCGTCAGCAAAAGCAAAACGGCGGGCTTCCAAACTATTTGGGGTAATCAAGGTGGCTTGCGGAAAGAGCAGCTCTATCATGGCATCCATCATGTCATCGTTGCTTAAATCGTCACCGCGACCCGAGCTTAAAATGGGGTCGATTAACAAAGGCACATCGGGATAGTCGGCCATGATTTCGGCTATCACGGCGACGTTTTCAACTGAGCCCAATATGCCTAACTTAAACGCCGATACTTGCACGTCTTCTAGGATGGCGCGCGCCTGATCGTTGACCCAATCGGCATCCATGGCCAACACGCTGTCTACACCGCGGGTGTCTTGCACAGTAATGGCCGTGACCACCGACAAGGGGTGGCAACCTATGCTGGCAAAAGTTAGGATGTCCGCCTGCAAGCCTGCCCCGCCACTTGGGTCGGTGCCGGCAAAGGTGAGTACTGATGGTGGTGCTTGGTTGGCCATATAGTCGTAAACTTTTAATTTGTCGATGGAGCGGGCGATGGGAATCGAACCCACGGCACTAGCTTGGGAAGCTAGGGTATTACCATTATACGACGCCCGCCTAATGCATCATTTTACTGCATTTTGCTTGGACGCTGTGCGAGGTAGTTTTTAATTACATTGTCTTTAAATGCCGAAAAAAGATTTTGTAGTTTTCAAATCTCATTAAGTCCAAGTGACCGCAAATAGTTAAATGTCTCATCATAAAAATGAGGCTGCCTTGTTTCGTCTTGGCTACTTCCATATGGAACAAATATCACCATTCCTTGACGAGCCCTAGTCAACAAAACTCGGTATGCATTTTTTAAATATCGCTTTGAGTCCTCGTCATTTACTGTTTGCCACTTTGCTCCTCTAAAAGATCGAAGCAACCATTCTTCCCCGTTGTGTCTGAGATCAGCATCCCATGCAACGCAAGTCCAATCGAGTTCTAATCCCTGTATGTCAAATTCGGTAGCCACGTCCTCTAAAAAATAAGATGATCGTATGTCATTAGAATCATTAAGAAACCAGTTAATCGGGTCAATTGAATTTTTTACGTTAATGGCAAATGGCTTTAAACGAATCGCACCAGACGATGCTATTAATCCATAACGTTCAGAGCCTCGGGCCTGCGACCTTATCCATTTTTTTGCACACTCAATATCTCTTGTAATACATATTGGAAAAGTGTTCTCAATAACCGAATATAAAGTTTTAGCTTTTTCAGAATCACAATCTAAAAGCGCCTTTACCAAAGCAGCTACTTTTTCAGACCTAAAAGATCGAACAGAGACGGATAAATGAAGGTCTTGATGCAAGCATATTTTTGATGAATCATTTAGGTCGTATAAAGCTTTGCCCTGCGTGTATTCAAAATCTGTTAACTTATTAGAAATATGAATATTCCAGCTCGGGAACGATCGTTTCAGGGATGCAAACCATTCTTGCAAGCCAGCTTCACCCGTATTAATTTCCTGGCCCCCGCCTATTAAACAAATAATTGTTGCCCAATCTAAATGGCGATCCATAACACTTATTAAAAATTCAGGCTCGGATTGGTTAAAATTGCTTTTACCCTTTTTTGTTTTCATAAAAGAGGCTGTTTGCTTTAACGTCCAAGCTCGTTGCGCTTCATCAAAAACCACAACTCTTTCAATGGGCGCCTTAGCGTTTTCTAGAGCATCGTCACGAAAATGATGAATATTCTGAATGAATGCTTTAGCTTTTGAAATTGTGGTGCTTTTCTTTTTCTTTTCACCTTTATCTTTAGCAGTTTCAACCTCATTTCTGGCTAAAGCTTCTCTAAGCACATCAACTAAGGGCCCATTGCCTGAGAGAAATACAGCATGCTCAGAGTCATCCTCGTTATGCCATGAATTAGCTAAATTAAGACCAGCAAGGGTTTTGCCCGCCCCAGGCACACCAGTTAAAAAACAAATGGCTTTCTTGTTATTTTTCTTACAATCTTCAATTATTGAAGAAATGGCTTTCGCTGTTCTTGAAAGGTTAATTGCCCCCGCGTCTGACCTTGAAATCTCCTCGACATTGTGCCCCTGATACAAGGCTTGTGCCGCTTCAATGATTGTTGGCGTTGGTTTATAAATGGAATCTAGCCAAACATCTGCATTTATTGGATCCTCTGTTACTTGATGGTTAGCCAAAGAAATTATTTTGGAAAGTGTTTTACCATTAGTAAATATTGTTTTAGCTAATCCATCCTGATAAAAATCTATAACGGGTATTTGATCTTCAGCTTCAGTACAAATAAGAATTGGAACAATTTTTTTGTTGTGGCTTTGTTCATGAAAGTTTTTGAGATCAAGGGCGTAATCCGTTACCTGTGTAACTGCATGATTTTCATAGGCATTAGCACCAACCTTAAACTCAATTGCAAATACAACACTTTTCGAAATAACTACACAATCGATGCGCTTACCCATGCGTGGAATACTGTATTCAAAAATTATTTCACCTGATATTTCTCTTAGCCAGGCCTTGAGTAGGTTAATCTGAATAATCCACGAATTCTTTTGCTGCTCTTCAAGTGAAAATTCATGGTTAGAAGTTAATTCTCCTAATATAGATTTCGGTGATTCATCCAAAAAGTCAGATATTATTTTTCTGTAGTAATAACGACTCATCCCAATTATGTCCTTTGCTACTTTAAATGATGAAAATACGGCACTTAGAATTCCAGCGGATTGACGTCTACAGACCAGCGCACTTTTGCCGACAAAGACTGCGCTCTCAAGCTAAGCAATAATTGTTTAAGCAAGCGTTGCAATGCCGGACGGCTTGCCGATTGCATCAGCATGTGGGCGCGCTCCATGCCTTTTAAGCGTTCCATTTGTGGGCGCACTGGATCGTAAATTAACACCTCATTACTCAGGCTGCGCGCCTGTTCAAAAGCCCCGTGCAAAAATTTTTGCACCAAGGTGAAATCGTTGGCTTCAGCGCGCAATAAGGCCGTGAACACAAAGGGGGGGAACTGCACCTGCTCACGCTCCAATAATAAGGAATTAGCGTAACTGGCGTAATCTTGACGGCGTAAGGCGTTAAATAATTCATGCTCGGGAAACTGCGTTTGTATCATCACCTGTCCGGCGATGGCCGCGCGGCCAGCTCGGCCCGCCACTTGCATGAGTTGCGCGAACAAGCGTTCACTGGCACGAAAATCCGGACTGTGCAGCGCGCTGTCGGTATCGATCACGCCGACCAAGGTTAAATTTGGAAAATCGTGGCCCTTGGCCAGCATTTGCGTGCCGACCAATATGTCTATTTCTTGATTGTGCACCTGCTCTAAAATGTCCAGCAAAGCCTCTTTACGACTTACGCTGTCTCTATCCACTCGTGCGATGCGTGCACCAGGCAACATTTGTTGCAAGCTTTGTTCCAGACGCTGGGTACCGTGGCCGGTAGGATGCAAATCGGCATTGCCACAACTGGGGCATTGTGGCGGTATTTTTTGCTCGTGGCCGCAGTGATGGCAGCGCAGTTTTCTATGGCCTAAGTGCACCACCAATCGGCTGCTGCATCGCAAACAGGGCGCAATCCAATGGCAAGCCGAGCACAATAAAACCGGTGAGTAACCCCGCCGATTAATAAACAACAAGCTTTGCTCTTTACGCGCCAAGCGTAACTTGAGTGCCGCAATCAATTGTGGGCTTAAGCCTTGCTGCAGGTGCACTTTTGTGATGTCTATGCAATCGATTTGCGGTAATTTTGCTGCCGTCACGGCGCGCTGATTTAAGCTCAGCAAACGGTATTTACCGGTTTGAGCATTGTGCCAAGTTTCCAATGCGGGCGTAGCCGAACCCAACACCACCGGAATGTTCAAGCGTTTAGCCCGCATCAATGCCACATCGCGCGCGTGATAGCGCATGCTGTCTTGCTGTTTGTAAGAGCTGTCGTGCTCCTCGTCGATAATAATCAGCTTTAATTTAGGCATGGGCGTAAAAATGGATAAACGCGTACCAATCACGATTTTGGCTGCCCCCGCTTGGGCCAACTGCCAATGATGCAAGCGCTCACCCTCGCTTAAATGGCTGTGCAAACTGACCAAGGGGAAATGCGCAAAGCGGCTTCTAAAGCGCGCTTCCAATTGCGGGGTTAAATTGATCTCGGGCACCAAGACCAAGACTTGCGCGTCGTCCTGATCTAACACTTGCTGCATCAAGCGCATGTAGACTTCGGTTTTACCGCTACCGGTAATGCCATGCAGCAACCAAGCTTGAAATTGCTGTGCGTCTTGCATGATGCTGGACAAGGCTAAGGATTGCTCGTCGTTTAATGCTGGGGCCGCCGGCTGCGCCATGCTTAAGGTTTTAACTAAGGCGGCCACTTGCTCGCTCTGTGCCCACCCCTCTTCCACCAGTTGCTTGGCCACTTTACGTGCGCTGCTGGAAATGGCATCCAACTCCGATTCCGTCAGCCCCTGTTGGGTTTGCAGTGCCACTAGCACGCGACGCAAAACGCTTTGCCTGGCCGGCAACCTAGCCACATCGACTTGACTGCCGACAGGCGTTATTAAGTAGCGGTATTGTTTACGCGATACCGCGGGCGCTATTTGCCGCATACGAGCAGGCAAACAAGACAGTAAGGCTTGGCCGTAAGGGTAGTGGTAATAATCGGCGCTGAATTTTAATAAGCTTAAGGCTTCGCTATCTAAGGCCGGCTCGTCATTAAACACTCGCGTCACGGCCTTGAGTTTATCTAAGGCAAACTCACTCTCATTGGCCATGCCAACGACGATGCCAATTTGGCTGCGTCGACCAAACGGCACCAGCACACGCTGGCCAATTTGCACGGCTTCGCCATTGCTTAAATAATCGAAAAGTCGATCAAGCGGCAAATCTAAGGCAATTTTTAATATGGCTTTTGGCAATTTATATTCTGGATGATTAATCAGTGGCTAGGCAATTCTTAGCTTATTCAAGTCACATGATAAAAACACGCGGCTAGTAGGTTAAAATAATGTTCTTAGATTATTAACGTTAAGACCATATCAGTTTGAAAGCACATCTTACCCAATTACTGGCCACTGCCGCAAAAACTATTGCGCCCGACAGTGCAGATTTAAGCATTTTATTAGAGCGCCCCAAATCAGCCGAGCACGGCGATTTTGCCACCAACCTTGCCTTGGTGCTGGCCAAACCACTAAAACAAAATCCGCGAGCCATTGCCACCCAGCTGATTGCGGCCTTACCTAGTAGCGACTACATTGCTAAAACCGAAATAGCCGGGGCCGGTTTTATTAATTTCTTTTTAAATGCCCAATCCCAGCAACAAGTCGTTAAAACCATCCTAAGCGCAGGCGCACAATACGGGCGTAACGCGAACGGCCAAAAACAAAAAGTCCAAGTGGAATTTGTCTCGGCCAACCCAACCGGCCCATTGCATGTTGGTCATGGTCGCGGCGCGGCGGTAGGCGATTGCCTAGCGCGATTACTGGACGCAAACGGTTGGGACGTAACGCGTGAGTTTTATTACAACGATGCCGGTGCGCAAATAGACAACCTTACCATCTCGGTGTTAGCGCGTTGCAAAGGCATCGCCACCGACGACGCGCGCTTTCCTGAAAATGGCTACCGCGGTGAATACATTGCCGACATAGCGGCCGCCTTTTTAGCAAAACAAACCGTGGTGGCGGATGACATGCAAGTGACTGCCAGCGGCGACATCAACGACGAAACAGCGGTACGCCATTTTGCCGTGGCCTACTTAAGGCACGAGCAAGATTTGGATTTAACTGCCTTTCAAATCAAATTCGATGTGTTCTCTTTAGAAAGCGCACTGTACGCCGAAGGCAAGGTTGAGCAAACCGTGCAAGCCCTAATTAATAGCGGCCACACCTACGAACAAGACAACGCGCTGTGGTTAAAAACCACTGCTTTTGGCGACGATAAAGACCGCGTCATGCGCAAAAGCGAAGGCGGCTACACTTACTTTGTACCCGACGTGGCTTACCATGCCGAAAAATGGCGCCGTGGTTTTGTGCGGGTGATTAACGAGCAAGGTGCCGATCACCACAGCACCATCACGCGCGTGCGGGCTGGCTTGCAAGCCTTGAACGCGGGCATTCCTGCCGGCTGGCCGGACTACGTGTTACACCAAATGGTGACGGTCATGCGCGCTGGCGAAGAAGTGAAGTTATCTAAACGTGCCGGTAGCTACGTCACCTTACGCGACCTAATAGAAGAAGTGGGTTGCGATGCCACACGCTATTTCTTAGCAGCGCGGCGCTCGGATTCGCAATTGGTGTTTGATATCGATTTAGCCCGTGCCCAAACTAACGACAACCCGGTGTTTTACATCCAGTACGCGCACGCGCGTATTTGCAGTGTGTTAACGCAATGGGGTGGCCAGCTGGCCGATTTGCAGCAGGCCGACTTAAGCCCGCTCACGCAGGCACATGAAATTGCCTTGATGCAAAGACTTAGCAGCTACCCTGAAACGGTAGCCGATGCGGCAACCGATTTAGCCCCCCACACCATCGCTAATTATTTAAAAGAATTGGCCAGTGAATTGCACAGCTATTACAACGAATATAAGTTTTTAATTGAAGATGAAGCAGTTAAAATAGCCCGCTTAAGTTTAATTGCGGCGACCCAACAAGTGCTTAAAAATGGCTTGAATTTGCTTGGCGTCAGCGCCCCAGAAAAGATGTAAGGATTAAAGTGAATGATGAGTAGAGATTACAAACCCAGCCCCGAGCGTTCAAAAAATACCAGCAAAGGCAACCCGCTTTTTACTGGATTGCTGATAGGCATACTCATGGGGGTAGCGGCTTCATTAGGCGTGGTCATGTTTATTAAAGGCGGTGAAAGCCCTTTTGCTCAACAAACCAGCAACGAAATCACCAAATCCGTGTCCGAGAAAATGCAAGACCAAGCCAAGGCAGATCAAGCCAATGCCGATGCAGCGGCGGAAGCGGGCCCCGATGGCACACAAAACCGTTTCGATTTTTACACCATATTGCCTGGCAGTGAGAGCAAAGTAAGCGCCGAAGAAGAAATTAAAATTAAGGATGACGCACCGGAACCGGCCCTGCAAATTAGTTATTACTTGCAAGTCGGCGCTTTTCAAACCGGCGAGGAAGCCGACAACATGAAAGCAAAATTAGCCTTGCAAGGCTTTGAAGCCGTGGTGCAAACGGCGACCACTGCGGACAAAGCCATATGGCATCGCGTGCGGGTTGGGCCACTGACGAATTTAGATCAAATTAATAAAACAAAAAATGATTTGCTTAAAAATGGCTTCAAAGCCGATTTAATTAAAGTGAATCTGGATAACCAATAAAACGACGTAGCAAAATTTAGACTCAGGAAAAGGAATCAAATCATGAAAAAATTGTTGAGCGCATTGCTGTTTTTAGCCTCCTTCCAAGTGTTGGCAGCCGACCCACAAATCGGCAGGGAATTCGATAAAACCCTGCAAATCATCCCTACTGACAATCCCAGTAAAATTGAAGTGACCGAAGTGTTTTGGTACGGCTGCATCCATTGCTACCAAATGGACCCCTTGCTGAACGACTGGGTAAAAAAATTACCAGCGGACGTTACTTTTAGACGCATGCCTGGTTTACCCCAACCTACTTGGGCGCCTATGGCAAAAGCTTTTTATGCCATGGAAGACCTAAAGCTAACGGACAAATTACACAGCGCATTGTTTGACGCCATCAACAAAGAGAAATCGCTTAATCCTACTAACGAAGCCGCAGCGATAGATTGGATCACCAAGAAAAGTGGACTGGATAAAGCCAAGGTAGAAGCGGCATTCAAATCGTTCTCTATGAACAGCAAGCTTAACCAAGCTGCCCAATACTTTCGGGCAACCGGTGCAACCGGCGTGCCTAGCTTAATCATAGACGGTCGCTTTATTACTTCCAGCACCATGGCAGGCGGCAACCCTGCGGCGCTTAAAACAGCGGACTACATCATTACCAACATCCGTGCGGACAAAGCCAACGCCGCAAAAAAATAAGCGCATGTTAGGTAATTAAAACCGTTTTTACCTAGGTGTAAAAACGGTTTTTTTATGGCCATGTTTAATGAAACCGGCTTTATATTTTTAAAAGGTGGACCCGCATGAATGTATTTATTACCGGCGCATCCAGTGGCATCGGTGCCGCAATAGCAAGCGCTTACGCTAGCCAGTATAAAAATGAAGAATTGAATATAGGCTTGGCTGCTAGACGTAGTGAGCACTTACAAAATTTAAAAGTATTGCTAGAAGTGCAGCCTAACATACGCTGTCATACCTACCCATTGGACGTGCGCGACCACCAGGCCCTGGCCCTAGCGGCCGGCGATTTCATTGAGCGTGCGGGTGCGCCAAATGTGGTGATCGCTTGTGCCGGCGTGAGCCGTGGCACCTTAACCGAACACCAGGAAGACATCGCCGCTTTTCAGGCAGTGATGGACATCAATGTGATGGGCATGGTGCACACCTTTCAACCCTTCATCACCGCCATGCGCGAAGCCGGTGGCGGACAGTTAGTTGGCATAGCCAGTGTCGCTGGCATACGCGGCTTACCCGGTGCCGGCGCATACAGCGCCAGTAAAGCGGCCGCCATCAGTTACTTGGAAAGCTTGCGGGTAGAAATGGCCGCCAGCAATATCGCCGTGACCACCATCGCGCCTGGCTACATCCGCACACCAATGACAGATGTGAACACCTACAGCATGCCTTTTTTAATGGATGCCGATGTCGCTGCGCAAAAGTTTATAAAAGCCATAGCAGGCAAACGGCGCTTTATCGTTATTCCATGGCAAATGGGTTGGCTAGGCCGACTAATGAAATTCATCCCGCCAGTAGTCTGGGATTGGGCCATGAAAAAAGCCCCGTATAAACCGAGGCTGGATTGGGATTGGTTGTAGTGTACTAAAACCCGTTACGGCATAGTGACGGCGGACATGCCCGCACGGGTACAGAAGGCGTGCTGATTTAACTTAAGCTATTTACTCACTATCGGGTAATAGGTTTGTAGCGCAAACGTTTCGGTTTAGCGCCTTCTTCACCCAAGCGCTTGCGTTTATCGGCTTCGTATTCTTGGTAATTGCCGTTGAAGAAGGTCCATTGTGAATCGCCTTCTGCGGCTAAAATATGCGTGGCAATGCGATCCAAGAACCACCTGTCATGCGATATCACCAGCACGCATCCAGCAAACTCCAACAAGGCATCTTCTAGCGCACGCAAGGTTTCCACGTCCAAGTCATTGGATGGCTCATCAAGCAACAAGACATTGCCACCAGAAATAAGGGTTTTGGCCAGATGCAAACGGCCACGCTCACCGCCGGAAAGTTGCCCAACGATTTTTTGTTGGTCGCCACCTTTAAAATTAAAGCGGCCTATGTAGGCACGCGATGGCGTTTCATAACGACCGACGGTTAAGATGTCTGAGCCTCCGGATATTTCATCAAACACGGTTTTAGCATCGCTTAAGGCGTCGCGACTTTGATCGACGTAAGCCATTTTTACCGTGCTGCCTATTTTCACTTCGCCACTGTCTGGCTGCTCTTTGCCGGTAATCATTTTGAACAAAGTGGATTTACCCGCGCCGTTAGGGCCTATGATGCCGACAATGGCACCGGCTGGCACGCTAAAGCTCAGGTTGTCCATCAATAGTCGGTCTTTAAAGGCTTTGCTTACGCCATTGAATTCGATGACTTGGTCACCCAACCGCTCGCCCGCAGGGATAAAAATCTCCTGAGTTTCATTGCGTTTTTGGTATTCCGCGTTGGCCATTTCCTCATAACGGGCTAAGCGTGATTTACTCTTGGCTTGACGCGCTTTAGGATTTTGGCGCACCCATTCCAACTCGGTATTAAGGGCTTTACGACGGGACGATTCTTGCGATTCTTCCAAGGCCAAACGCGCTTGTTTTTGATCCAACCAACTCGAGTAATTGCCTTTCCAGGGGATACCGTGGCCACGGTCTAATTCCAATATCCATTCGGCCGCGTTATCCAAGAAATACCTATCGTGCGTCACCGCCACCACCGTGCCTGGAAAGCGCACTAAGAATTGTTCTAGCCATTCCACCGATTCGGCATCCAAATGGTTGGTGGGCTCATCCAACAACAACATATCGGGTTTAGACAGCAGCAATTTGCACAAAGCCACACGGCGTTTTTCACCGCCGGATAAGGGGCCTATTTTTGCGTCCCATGGCGGTAAACGCAGCGCATCGGCGGCAATATCGAGTTGCGTACTTAAGTCGCTACCACTGGCAGCAATGATGTTTTCCCACTTGGCTTGCTCTTCCGCGAGCTTATCAAAATCGGCATCCGGTTCGGCATAAGCCGCGTACACCGCTTCCAGCTTGGCCTGTGCCTCCATCACCTCACCCATGCCCGACTCCACTTCTTCACGCACGGTTTTATCGGCATCCAATTGCGGCTCTTGCGGCAAATAGCCTATGGTCATATTTGGCTGCCACTGCACTTCACCCTCAAACTCTTTATCCACCCCGGCCATAATGCGCAACACGGTGGATTTACCCGAGCCGTTTAAACCAAGCAAGCCTATCTTAGCGCCAGGGAAAAAAGACAAGGAAATATCTTTAATAATGGTCTTTTTGGGCGGGACTATTTTGCTCACACGGAGCATGGACATTACGTATTGAGCCATGGTGTTCTTGTGTTAATTTAAAAAATGACAGCTTAACAGAAAGCCAGCTGACGTGCTCATCGCCCATAATGGCCCGCATGCGAAAGCAACAAACTGGGTATAATGCGGCAACCACAATAGGCACGCGCTATGGCAATCAAATCCACCATTTATAAAATCGATCTGCAAGTCTCCGACATGGATCGCCATTATTACCAGCAACACAATTTAACGCTGGCCAAACACCCGTCCGAAACCGATGAGCGTGTCATGGTCAGGCTGCTGGCGTTTGCCCTTTACGCGAACGAGGCCTTGATTTTTGGTAAGGGCTTAAGTGACGAAGAGGAACCGGATTTATGGCAAAAAGACCTAACCGGTGCGATAGATTTATGGATAGACGTGGGCTTGCCCTCTGAGCGCGACATACGCAAAGCATCAGGGCGGTCAAAACAAGTGGTGGTAGTACTTTATGGCGGGCGCGTAGCCGATATGTGGTGGGCCAGCAACAGCAAGGCTTTACTCAAAACCAACAACCTAACGGTGATTAATTTACCCGAAACCAAAGAACTGGCCGCCATCGCTCAACGAGGCTTAAACATCAGCTGCACCCTACAAGACGGTCAAATCATGCTAGGCCATGACGACGGCAGTTTGGATATCGTACCGGTGATATTGAAGTCTGCTAGTAGCTACTAAACGCTATTCAACCGTCACGCTCTTAGCCAGATTTCTTGGTTTATCGACATCGGTGCCTTTTAACAAAGCCGCATGGTAAGCCAAAATTTGCACGGGGATGGTGTGCAATATAGGGGAGAGCAGGCCCACATGTCGCGGTGTGCGTATGACGTGCACCCCAGCAGATTCAACAAAATGGCTGTCCGCGTCGGCGAACACAAACAGCTCACCGCCTCGCGCGTGCACTTCTTGCATGTTTGATTTTACTTTTTCTAGCAAATCGTCATTGGGTGCAATCACCACCACCGGCATGCTGCTGTCTACCAAGGCCAATGGGCCGTGTTTAAGTTCCCCGGCAGGGTAGGCCTCGGCATGGATATAGGAGATCTCCTTGAGCTTTAGCGCCCCCTCCAACGCGATGGGGTAATGTATGCCTCGGCCTAAAAACAAGGCATGCTGTTTATCGGCAAAACGTTTGGCCCATTCGCGAATTTGCGGCTCTAAATTTAAGGCGTGTTGCACGCTGCCGGCTAATTGGCGCAATGCGCTTAAATGGGTTTGCTCGGCTTGCCTATCGAGCAGACCGCGTTGCTTGGCTAAGGTGGCAGCCAAAGTGAAGAGCGCTACCAACTGCGTGGTGAAGGCTTTGGTGGAAGCCACGCCAATTTCCGCTCCGGCACGGGTATAAAAAACCAATTGCGATGCGCGTGGTATGGCGCTTTCTTGTACGTTGCAAATGGCTAGCGTTAAATTTTGGCCTAAGGATTTAGCGTGCTTTAAGGCTTCCATGGTGTCCAGGGTTTCACCGGATTGGGAAATGGTCACGATCAACTGCTTAGGGTTAGGCACCGATACGCGATAGCGGTATTCGCTGGCAATTTCCACGTTGGTGGGCAATTTGGCCAAGCTCTCTAGCCAATATTTAGCAGTTAATGCCGCGTAGTAGCTGGTGCCGGCGGCCAAGATAAGGATGCTGTCGACCTGCTGAAAAACCGCTTCCGCCTGATCGCCAAACAAGGCCACAGAGAATTGATTGTCGTCTATTAGGGCTTCTATGGTGTCGGTCAGGGCGCGCGGTTGCTCGTGTATTTCTTTTTGCATGAAGTGCGCGTAAGGGCCGAGTTCCATGCTGGCCAGGGAGACGTCGCTTAAATGCACTTTACGTTGCACCGCTAGTCCATCGCGACCAAGTATGGCTACACCGTCTAGTCGTATGTCTGCCACGTCACCGTCTTCCAAATAAATCACTTTGCAGGTAACGGATAACACCGCCGACACATCGGATGCGATGAAATTTTCACCCTCGCCCAAACCGATTAACAGCGGGCAACCTAAGCGCGCGGTAACCATGTGCTCGGGTTCTTTTACCGATACCACACTGATGGCAAACGCCCCGGTGAGCTCGGCCACGGCTTTTTGTGTAGCGGCTAACAGGTTTAATGTTTGATGGTAATAGTGGATTAAATGGGCGATTACTTCGGTGTCGGTTTGTGAGGTGAATTCGTAACCCAAGGTTTTTAATCGAGCGCGCTGTTCATCGTGATTTTCTATGATGCCGTTATGCACCACGGCAATTTGCTCTTTTGATACGTGCGGATGGGCATTGCTTTCCGTGACGCCACCGTGCGTGGCCCAGCGGGTATGGCCTATGCCGACGTGGCCAGTTATTTTTGTGGCATCTGCTTTCTCGGTTATGGCCGCCACACGGCCAACGGCACGCACGCGCTCTATACCATGGCCATTTAATACGGCTATACCGGCTGAATCGTAGCCGCGGTACTCAAGCCGACTTAAGCCTTCAATTAGGGTGGGGACGACGCTTCTGTTTGCTACTGCACCTACAATGCCGCACATGGGTTATCTCTACTTTTTAATTTTTACTGGGCGTTTCCAGCCCGCTATGGATTTTTGATCTTTGGCTCGACAAAAAGTCAGTTGCCCTGCCGGTGCGTCTTTGGTGATGGTAGAGCCGGCGGCGATGGTCGCGCCCTTGGCCAGGGTGACCGGTGCCACCAACTGCGTGTCGGATCCGATGAACACATCGTCTTCTATGATGGTTCTAAATTTGTTGGCGCCGTCGTAATTGCAAGTAATGGTGCCTGCGCCCACGTTAACGTTTTTACCCACGGTGGCATCGCCCACGTAGCTTAGGTGATTGATTTTGCTGGCGCTGTCTACTTGCGCATTTTTCAATTCAACAAAGTTACCAACGTGGGTATGATCGGCTAAGGTGGTGCCCGGTCTTATGCGGGCAAACGGGCCTAGGCGGGCCTCTTCACCTATTTGTGCGTCATCTATATGGGTGTAGGCAGCAATCTGGGTGCCGGCGGCAATCACGGCGTTTTTAATCACGCAATTGGGTGCTATTTTTACCCTATCGCCCAACACCACCTGACCTTCAAACAGGCAATTCACATCAATTTGCACGTCGCGACCGCATTGCAGATCGCCGCGCACGTCGATGCGATTGGGGTCTTTCAGGGTCACGCCCTGTTGCAATAATTGCTGGGCATAACGCTGTTGGTATACCCGCTCTATCTGCGCTAAATCGCTTTTAGCATTGATGCCGGTTACCGACCATTCGTCCTCAGTGATTTCTGCTACGACAGCCACGCCTTGTTGGACTGCCATGGCGACGATATCGGTTAAGTAGTATTCACCCTGGGCATTGTTGTTGCTAAGCTTGGCTAGCCATTGCACCAATAGGCTATTGGGCATGGCCATCATGCCGGTGTTCACTTCATTGATTTGTCGCTGCGCTTCAGTGGCATCTTTATGCTCCACAATGGCCGTAACGTCTGCCTTGCCATCTCGTACTATGCGGCCATAACCGCTTGGATCGGCTTTGATGAAGGATAGGATGGCCAACGTATCCGCGGCCTTAGTAATTAATTTCTCGCAATCTTGACTGGCAACCAAGGGCACATCGCCTAATAAAATTAGCGTGGTGGCGCCCTCTTCAAGGTGCGGCAGCGCTTGTTGCACGGCATGGCCGGTGCCTAATTGCTCAGCCTGCCTAACCCATACTAGGGGTTCACCTTCAAACTGTGCTTTGACTGTCTCGCCACCGTAGCCGTACACCACAATAATTTTGCTCGGCTGCAATGCTTTAGCCGCCGCCAAGACATGACCTAATATTGGCTTAGCGCCCACTTCATGCAAGACCTTGGGCAGATCAGAATGCATGCGCGTGCCTTTGCCGGCAGCGAGTATGACTATATTTAGTTTAGGCATTTTTTGAAGTTGAGGGCTTAACTACTATTAATTTTTATAAGCAAAGTATAACAAAAAAGGCAGCCTAAGCTGCCTTTTTTGCGGTTAGTGCAGACGCTTAACAACTAGTGTGTTGTTTTGCGTAAGCGCTCTATGGCTTGAATTTGCGCAACGGCCTCAGACAATTCTGCCTGTGCTTTTGCGTAATCCATATCCGAACCACGGTTTTTCATAGCTTCTTCCGCTGCGGCTTTAGCCGCGATAGCTTTGGCTTCATCCAGATCGTGACCACGTACCGCTGTATCAGCAAGTACGGTGATCAAACCCGGTTGCACTTCCAATAAACCACCGGATAGAAAGATCAGGGTTTCTTCAGCGCTATCTGCAGTTTTAATGCGCAAGGCGCCCGGTTTAATGCTGGTCACCATGGGCGCGTGATTTGGGTAGATACCCACTTCACCCGCACTGGCTGGCACCACAATAAACTCAGCCTCACCAGCAAAAATGCTCGCTTCTGCACTGACTACATCGATATGAACAGTATTTGCCATCTTTTTTCCTTAACCATTAACTAAATATAAAGTCTAACGACCGTCAATTAGTTAAGTGTTTTTGCTTTTTCTACTGCTTCTTCAATGCCGCCTACCATGTAGAAGGCTTGCTCAGGTAGGTGATCGTACTCACCGGCCACAATCGCTTTAAAGCCTTTGATGGTTTCTTTCAATGGTACGTCCCCAAAACCCCAAAACCCCGCTTAACTTCTTCATATTCAATGGATTTTTAATTAATATATGAGA